>Ga0233335_1000002_pt1 | contig 172404 bp, 161 predicted proteins | sample GEONDECOMP222_FD_180695 | JGI IMG/M metagenome (GOLD analysis project Ga0233335, IMG submission 180695) | Leaf litter microbial communities from Shasta-Trinity National Forest, California, United States - GEON-DECOMP-222 | ecosystem: Environmental > Terrestrial > Plant litter > Unclassified... | reverse complement strand
CCGCGTCAAGATTCACCAGCGCCTGCTTAAGTGCTTCGTCAATCGCGCGCGCCTGCGTCTCGGGGGTAAAGAGCTGGTCGTAGAGATAGCGGCCGCCGATACCATAGCTGCCGGTCTCGCGCCGACCGTTCTGTTCGACTACGATCGACACGTTGAGCCGTACCAGCGGGCGCACGTCGGTGGCGACAAAGCCGTCGGCGCGGACAATCTCGACCACACTCCAGGTCCCCGACAGCCCGACCGAGACCTGCGCAACCCGCGGATCTCGCGCGCGGGCAGCGGCGTCGATCGCCTGGCACAAATTCACCTTGTCAGCGAAGGGGACCAGATCAAGCGGGTCCGAATCGGTGTAGAGATGCGTGTTGGTCGCGCGCGGCGGCGCCGCTTTGGGGCCTGTTGCGGGATCGATGAGCGCCATTGTTTCCGCCGCGCGACCAATCGCGGCGGCAGAAATCTCATTGGCGTGGGCAAACGCTGTGGTCTCGCCAGAGACGGCGCGCAGACCGAAGCCGGAATGGGTGTCGTAGCTCGCGGTTTTCAACCGGCCGTCGTCGAAGCCGAACGCTTCGGACTTGCGATATTGGAGATAGAGCTCGCCGTCTTCGGCTTTGCCGAGCGCGGAGGCCGCAAGCGACTGCGCCTCCTGCGGAGAAAGCGCGTCGCGGTAGAGGAAGCTGCGGGGATCGGAGAGCTGGGTCATGCCCCCGATATAATAGCGTCAGACGCTGGCGCCAGCCGGATGATCAGGAAGTGTGCTTTGATCGACGCCGTCGGCGGGTCCGCCGATTAGGATAAAGCGCCGGTCGCAATAGCCGCAATCGACATAGCCATGCTCGTCGATCTCGAGAAACACGCGGGGATGGCCAAGCGCAGCACCGCCGGGAATGTCGGAGGCGCCGTCGCAGACGACTCGGGGCTGGGAGACGCGGGTGGTTTCGGGCGGAGCGATCATGGGCACGCGGATAGCAAGCTGGGGGGGATGCGGCAATTCCCCTCTTCCCCTCCTCCCCGCCAAAGCGGGACCTTGCGTGAACCCGTTTCTCGCCATCCCGGCCCAAGCCGGGATCTCATGCGGTGCATGGCGGCGGCAGCCACACGAAACATGGTCGCGCTGGGTGACGACCTTATGGGTTGAGCGGCGCGCCTCCCACGCCTATCGCCGACTCATGACCGAAGCCGCGATCACGATCGACGCCCTCTCCAAAACCTATGTCGGCGGCAAGCAGGCACTGAGCGACATATCGTTCGAAGTGCCGCGCGGGCAGATCTTCGGGTTGCTCGGGCCCAACGGGGCGGGGAAATCGACGCTAATCAATATCCTGGCAGGGCTGGTCAATAAGACCGCCGGTCATGCCACGATCTGGGGCTTCGACATCGACGCACACCCGCGCAATGCGAAACGCTCGATCGGCATCGTCAACCAGGAGATTCTCTTCGATCCCTTCTTCTCGCCATTCGAGACGCTGGAGATCCAAGGTGGGCTGTACGGCATTTCCAAGGCCGACCGCCGCTCGATGGAATTGCTGCGTGCGGTGCATCTCGAGGACAAGGCCAATGCCTACGCCCGCACGCTCTCGGGCGGCATGAAGCGGCGGCTGATGGTTGCCAAGGCGATGGTGCACTCGCCGCCTGTCCTCGTACTCGACGAGCCGACCGCGGGCGTCGACATCGAGCTGCGCCAGCAGCTCTGGGCCTATGTGAAGCAGCTCAATGCGCAAGGCGTGACGGTGGTGCTGACTACCCATTATCTCGAAGAGGCCGAAGAGCTGTGCGATCGGATCGCGATCATCAACCACGGCAAGTTGATCACCAATGAGCCGACCCGCGAACTGGTCAACAAGGCGCAAGAGAAGGTGGTCGAAGTAACCGTCGACCGTGACGTCACCGCACTTCCCGATGCGAGCTGCTTCCAGAAGATCGAGCTCAAGCGCGGCCGTACACTCGTGATCACCTATTCCAAGGACAAGGTGAATGCCGGCGAAGTGCTGGCGGCGGTGCAGGCCGACGGCTTCGGCATCGTCGACGTCTCGACCAAGGAAGCGGACCTCGAGGACGTGTTTTTGAGTCTGACCCGGGCGGCGAATGCGTGATTGCCGGTTTGAGTCTCCACCCTTTCCCTTATTATGCTGAGCTTGTCGAAGCACCGTTCTTCCTTCTGCTGTCGAATAAGAACGGCCCTTCGACACGCTCAGGGCGAACGGGGTGGGGGATCCCGCAGTTTAGGATGAGATTTGCCTGACACTTCGCACAGTTCCGACGTCCTGATCGTCGGCTCCGGCGCCGCGGGCCTCACCGCCGCGCTGAATCTAGCCGATCGATTCACGGTCACCGTACTCGCCAAAGGCGCGCTCAACGAAGGCTCGACCGCCTGGGCACAAGGGGGAATCGCTGCGGTGCTGGAGCCGGGCGACACCTTCGAGAGCCATATCGAGGACACGATGATTGCCGGCGCCGGGCTCAACCAGCGCGCGACCGTCGAATTCGTGGTCGAGGGCGCGCCGGCGGCGATCGCCCGGCTCGAGCAGCTCGGCGTGCCGTTCAACACCGAGGGTAACGCCCTCCACCTCACCCGCGAGGGCGGGCATTCCCATCGCCGCATCGTCCATGTCGCCGATGCGACCGGCTGGGCGGTACAAGAGGCGCTGCAGCGCGCAGCCGAGGCACACCCCAACATCACCTTGGTGCCCGATATGGTCGCGATCGACCTCGCCACCGGTCGGCACGAGGAACGCTATTCGGGCGCAGGCAATGTCTGGGGCGTCTATGCCGTTGAGCGCACCTCGGGCCGCGTCGCGCTTTACACGGCGCGGGCGACGATCCTCGCCACCGGCGGCGCAGGTCGCACCTATCAATTCTCGACTGCCCCGCGCGGTGCCACCGGTGACGGGATCGCGATGGCGTGGCGTGCGGGCGCGCGGGTGTCGAACATGGAATTCATGCAATTCCACCCGACCTGCCTGTTTAGCGCCGAGGTGAAGAACTTTCTCATCACTGAAGCTGTGCGCGGCGAAGGCGGGCGGCTGCTGATCCCCGAGACCGGCTATCGCTTCATGCCCGATTTCGACGAGCGCGCAGAACTCGCCCCGCGCGATATCGTCGCGCGCGCGATCGATCACGAAATTAAGCGGCTCGGGCTCGATTATGTCCACCTCGACATCAGCCATCTCGATCCCGAATTCGTGAAGGGGCATTTCCCCAACATCTACGAGAAACTGCTCGGTCTCGGCATCGACATGACCAAACAGCCGATCCCGGTGGTGCCCGCGCAGCATTACACCTGCGGCGGGATCGTGATCGATCGTGACGGACGCACCGACCTGCCGGGCCTCTACGCCGCGGGTGAGTGCAGTGAATCGGGGCTGCACGGCGCGAATCGCCTCGCCTCTAATTCGCTGCTGGAGTGCTTTGTGTTCGGCGAGGCCGCCGCCAAGGACATCGCGAGACGCTGGGATAGCCTGTCCCCACCCCCGCCGATCCGCCCGTGGGACGAAAGCCGGGTCACCGATTCCGACGAGGAAGTGGTGATTAAGCAGAATTGGACCGAGATTCGCCGCTTCATGTGGAATTACGTCGGTATCGTCCGCACCACCAAGCGGCTGGAGCGCGCAGCACATCGGATCAAGGTTCTCAACGACGAGGTCGGCGAATATTACGGCCATTTCCGCGTAACCCCCGACCTGATCGAGCTGCGCAACCTGCTGCAGACCGCCGACCTGATCGTGCGTTCCGCGCTGCACCGCCATGAGAGTCGGGGGCTGCATTACACGCTCGACTATCCCGAAACGCTGCCCGACGCGGTGGACACGGTGCTGGTGCCGTGACCGCGCTCCGCTGGACGCACCGGCGGATCTTCTGGACGCTCCTCGCACTGGCGGCGCTGTTGCGTACCGCGGCGGCACTGCCGCTGGCTTTCCACCATGCCGACGAGCTTTGGCAATATACCGAGCCTGCCTATCATATCGCGGTCGGCCCCTGGGTCATCGCGTGGGAGATGCGGGACGGTATCCGCACCTGGCTGATCCCGATATTCCTGGCCGGGCCGATGGCCCTCGGCCACTTGCTCGGCGCGCATTTGCTATTTCCCAAGCTGGCCTTGACCACGCTGTCGCTGACCATCGTCGGTAGCGCCGCCGCGCTCGGGTTCAGGCTCTCGCGGCTGCACGGGATTTTCGCCGGGCTGGTGGCCGCGAGTTGGTTCGAGTTGGTGTTCTTCGGACCCCGAGCGCTATCCGAGCCGGTCGCGCTCGCGCTGCTCATGGGGGCGATCGGATGCCTGCTGACCGGCGTGCGCGCCGACGGACGCGTGTTCTCCGCCGGACTGTTGCTCGGCCTAGCCTTCGCGGCACGCTTCCAGTTCTCCCCAGCGATCTTGACGCTCGCGCTGTGGGAGGGGCGAACGCGGTGGCGGGCGGTGTGGGTGCCCTTGGCGCTCGGCGGGCTCGTCGGGCTCGCGATCGATGGCGCAATCGATCTGGCGATGGGGCAGGTGCCACTACGCTGGGTTACCGAGAATTTCCGGCTCAATTTGATCCAGCATCGCAGCGATGGCTACGGCGTGTCGCCTGGGGGCTGGTATCTCGCGCGGATTATGCAGATCTGGAGCTGGGCGACGATCCCGCTGCTGCTGCTCGCCTGGATCGGCGCGCGCCGCTATCCGGTGCTGCTGGCGATCGCGCTAGTGCATCTGGCGGCGCATTCGATCATCCCGCATAAAGAGTATCGCTTCATCCTCCCGACTACCGCGCTGATCGCGATCCTTGCCGGGATCGGCACGGCCGACGCGTTGCGCCGACTACCGGCGGCGTGGCTCCAGCGCGGGGCGATCGGTGCGGGGCTCGCATGGGTGGCCACCTCAACGATGCTGGCAGTGCATCTACCCTATCGCGGTTATTGGGACGCCAACACCGACCTTCCCCGCGCGGTCCAGGCGGCCGGGCGCGTTCCCGGCGTATGCGGGTTCGCGCTTTATCGGCAGGACCATGCACTCGCCGCAGCGTATGCGCTCTATGATCGGCCGAGTCCTATCTACGCCGTACGCGGCCCCCACGCCGCGCGCGACGCGCAGCGCTTTGCCGGCGCCTATGACGTCGTTATGGCCGATGTTGCGCAGCGGGGTGAGCTTCCCACGAGCTACCGTGAGATCGGATGCTATCCCGACGCCTCTCGCTGCCTATTCGTGCGCCCGGGCCCCTGCTTCGGCCCGCGGCCGCCCGACCTCGAAATCAACGCGGTCGCAGCAGATGCCCGTGAATAAAGGGGTTTTCCGCAGTTGAGCGCAACTCCGCCCCGCTCTACCTCAGCGCGCATCAATAGAAATTCCTCAAGCGACTTCCACCGGTAAGGGGGGAGGAAATGCGAGACCATCATGTACCGAACCGACCGATGATCTGGACCCGCCCAAGTGAGTGGCGCGTCGCAAGCGCGTTCGCCCTGGCCGCGGCGCTCGGATCGTGCGGAGCGGGCTAGCGGCCGAGCCAGGCCGCCACCACCGCGGTCGCCACCGATACCGGATATAAAGCGGTGATGAGCGTGCCCGCTGCCACGCCGCGCCCGGTGAGCGCGCCGGCGGGTCTAGCCGCCGAACTGGCGTCGCTTAGCCACCAGTTCGAAGGCCGGGTCGGCATCGCCGTGCGCAGCGTCGAGCGGGGCTGGAGCATCGACGCCAATGGTGACCTGCGCCTGCCGCAGCAAAGCGTGAGCAAATTATGGGTTGCAATGACCGTGCTCGACCTGCGCGACGCAGGACGGCTCAAGCTCGAGGATCCGGTGACGCTGACCAAGAGCGACATCACCCTGTTCCACCAGCCGATCGCCGCGCTGATCAAGGGCGACGGGTATCACACCACCGTCGGCGAATTGCTGCAGCGTGCGCTCACGATGAGCGACAACACCGCCAACGATCGGCTGCTAACCTATGTCGGCGGCCCGACCGCGGTGCGTGAGTTCATCCGCCGCAAGCAATTGGGCAACATCCGCTTCGGCCCCGGCGAACGCTTGCTGCAGAGTGGGACCGCGGGGCTGACCTGGAAGCCCGAATATTCGACCTATGGCGCGTTCGATCGCGCCCGCGCCCAGCTGTCCAAGGAAGCGCGGCTCAATGCCTTCGACCGCTATATCGCCGATCCGCCGGACGGCGCCGCGCCGGCCGCGATCGCCGCCGCTCTGGCCCGGCTCAAGCGGGGCGACCTGCTGTCCCGCGCCTCGACCGACTATCTGATGTCGACAATGGAATCCTCGCACACCGGCAAGCAAAGGCTGCGCGGCGCGGTGCCCGGTGGCTGGACCTTCGGCCACAAGACGGGGACCGGACAAGATCTCGGCCGCCGAATCGCGGGCTATAACGACGTCGGCTTCCTGATCGCACCAGACGGCCAGAGCTATACGATCGCGGTAATGATCGGCGAGACGGCCAAGGATATCCCCGCGCGCCAGCACCTGATGCAGGCAGTGGTGGAGGCCGTAGTGGCAAATCACCGGGGATAATCCCGCCATATCCGTATCCCGGGGAAAGCTGGGATGGGGACCATGACAATGGCTTGCCGACATGACGCCAGGGCTTGGGCGCAGGCCCGCACGCTGCTATCTCGCCCCCATGCCCCATCTTTATCTCGTCGACGGCTCCGGCTACATCTTCCGCGCCTACCACCGGCTGCCGCCGCTCACCAATGTACACGGCGAGCCGGTGGGAGCAGTGTATGGCTACACCACCATGTTATGGAAACTGGTCGACGAGCTCAATACCGCCGACGGCCCGACCCATATGGCGGTGATCCTCGACAAATCGTCGAAGACGTTCCGCAACGACCTGTACGATCAATATAAGGCGCATCGCCCCCCCGCGCCCGAAGACCTGATCCCGCAATTCCCAATGATCCGCGACGCCACCCGCGCCTTCTCGCTGCCGTGCATCGAGGAGGAAGGGCTGGAGGCCGATGACATTATCGCCAGCTATGCCAAGGCCGCGCTGGCGCAAGGCTGGCTGGTAACAATCGTCAGCGCCGACAAGGATCTGATGCAGCTGATCGAGCCCGGGCTCGATATGTACGATACGATGAACAACCGCCGGCTGGGCGCGGAACATGTCGTCGAAAAATTCGGTGTGGGACCTGAACGGCTCGGCGACGTACTCGCGCTAATGGGCGACAGCGCCGATAACATCCCGGGTGTCAGCGGAATCGGCCCCAAGACCGCAGCCAAGTTGATCCTCGAGCACGGCGATCTCGAAGGAGTGCTCACCGCCGCGCCGGACATGAAAAAGGGCAAGCTTCGGGACAATCTGATCGAGCAAGCGGAAATGGCGCGCCTGTCGCGCGTGTTGGTGACGCTGAAATGCGACGCAGGGCTACCCGATCCGCTCGATTCGCTCGAATTGCAAGGGATTCCAGACGCACCTTTGCGAGCGTTCCTTGAGCATCACGGCTTCCGCTCGCTGCTCGCTAAGCTATCGGCGGTGGCCGATGCACCGGTCGCCGAGCCCGCGAGCGTGCCGCATATCGAGGATGCGCCGTGCGATCATGATGGCTACGAAACCGTGATCGACGCGGCCGCGCTGCAGATCTGGATCGACGACGCCCGGCACCAGGGTTGGATCGCGGTCGACACCGAAACCACTGGGGTCGATGCAACCCGCGCGGAGCTGGTCGGGATCAGCTTGGCGTTGAAGCCAAATCGCGCCTGCTACGTACCTCTTGGGCATGGGGGCACCGACATGTTCGCGGAAACACCGCCGCAACTCGATCGTACGATGGCGTTAGCGATGCTGAAACCGCTGTTCGAAGAACCGTCAGTGCTCAAGATCGGGCACAACCTCAAATACGACATGATTGTGCTGGGTCGAGCGTATCAGGGGTCGGGCGGGCTGACGCTCGCCCCTTATGACGACACGATCGTGATGAGCTTCGATCTCGACGCCGGCTTGCACGGCCACGGCATGGACGAGCTCGCCGCAACCCACCTCTCGCACAGCTGTATCGCGTTCAAGGACGTAGTCGGCGTCGGCAAGAGCCAGCGCAGTTTCGCCGAGATCGATCTCCGCATGGCGACTCGCTACGCGGCCGAGGATGCTGACGTAACGCTGCGGCTTTGGAACCGCTTCAAGCCGCGACTGCCGGCCGAAGGTTCGACCCGAGTGTACGAAATGGTCGACCGGCCTTTGGTGTCGGTGATCGCGGGCATGGAAATGCACGGGATCAAGGTGGATGCAGCGCAGCTTTCGAAGCTGTCGTCCGAATTCGCGCAGCAAATGGGAGCGCTGGAAGTCGAGATCCACGCGCTGGCGGGCGGGCCGTTCACGATCGGGAGCCCTAAGCAGCTTGGCGACGTGCTGTTCGAGCGGATGGGGATCAAGGGCGGCCGCAAGGGCAAGTCCGGAGTCTATTCGACCGACGTCACCGAGCTCGAACGCATCGCCGCCGACCAGGATTCGCCGGGCAAGGAAATCGCCCGTAAAGTGCTCGACTGGCGCCAGCTTTCTAAGCTCAAGAGCACCTATACCGATGCGCTGCAGGCGCAGATCAACCCGGCGACGGGGCGCGTTCACACAAGCTATTCGCTGACCGGCGCGCAGACCGGCCGCCTTTCCTCGACCGATCCCAATCTGCAAAACATCCCGATCCGCACCGAGATCGGGCGGCAGATTCGCGATGCTTTCGTGGCCGAGCCAGGCAATGTGATCCTCGCGGCGGATTACTCTCAGATCGAACTGCGGCTCGCCGCGCACATGGCTGATGTGCCTGCGCTCAAGGCCGCCTTCGCGAGCGGCACGGACATCCACAGTATGACTGCGCAGGAACTGTTCGGCGAGGTCAATCGCGATACGCGCGGGCGTGCCAAGACGATCAACTTCGCGATCCTCTACGGCATCAGCCGTTGGGGGTTGGCCGGACGACTCGATGTGTCGGCGGACGAAGCGCAGGCGATGATCGACCGCTATTTCGAGCGCTTCCCCGGCATCAACAATTATATCGCCGAGACGATCGAACAAGTGCGCGAGAAAGGATTCACCACTACGCTGTTCGGGCGCAAAACGCACTTTCCGCGAATCCAGTCCAAAGTCCAGCACGAGCGCCAGGGCGCCGAGCGCGCTGCGATCAACGCGCCGATCCAGGGCACGAGTGCGGACATCATCAAGCGCGCGATGGTGCGGATGAACCCGGCTCTCGCCGAGGCGGGGCTCGGTCACGTGCGGATGCTGCTGCAGGTCCACGACGAACTAGTGTTCGAGCTGCCCGAGGGCGATGTGGGGGCAGCCACGGCAGTGATCGAGCGGGTGATGGCCGGGGCGGCCGAGCCGGCAATCATCCTGTCGGTACCGTTAGGGATTGAAATTGGCTCCGGCCCGAGTTGGGGCGCCGCGCATTGAGCCGTCCTGTCATGGCGAGGGCACCGAGGTGACCGAGCCTTCCGAAGACATCGATGCGCTCGCCAAGGGCGGGCGCACCAATATTGCCGGCTTCGTGCTGCGGCTACTTGCGCGGCTGCCGTTCCTATTCATCGCGGGCCGGGTCTATGGTGCCGAGACGGTCGGGCGGTTCGCGCTCGCGGTGGTGGTGGTGGAGCTCGCCGCACTGATCGCGACGCTGGGGCTCAAGCGGGGCCTCGCCCAGGCGCTGTCGGCGACCGATCGTCCGCACCCACATGTGGTGTGGGATGCGATGACACTCGCTTTTCTCGCCTCGGTGACCGCTAGCGCGCTGCTGTTCGCCTTTCCGCAAGTGATGTACCCGAACAGCCCGATCGTGGGACACGAGCGCTTCCTGTCTTGCATTGTGTTCGCAGTCGCCTGGTCGGACGTATCACTGGCCGCACTCGCCTATCGCCACAATGTGAAGGCGGCGGTGACGGCGCGCGCGGTGGTCGAGCCTTGGACGATCAGCGGCGCCGCCTTCCTATTATCGTTCGTCGCACCGCGCGACGGGCTGGTGATCGCCTATGTCGCGTCGATGGCGGCGGCCCTAATCGCCTCGCTGATCCCGTTCGTGCGTAGCTACGGCCTGCCGATCGGGTGGCGGCCGCAGATCCGGCCGCTGTTCGCGCTCGCCCGGCGCAATATGCCGCTTGCCGGCGCCGATGCGATCGAATGGGGGACGCGCAACGTTGATCGCTTCATCCTCGGCCTTATGTTCGCGCCCGCGGTGGTCGGCATCTATTACATGGCGCAGCAGGTGTCTTCGCTTCCGCAAAAGCTCAAGACCAGCTTCGACCCGATCCTGGGTCCGGTCATCACCTCGAGTCTCGCGCGCGACGACCGGGCGGCGGTGGCCAAGCAGGTCCGACAGGTCGGCTTCTGGATCATCGCGGCGCAGGGGGGGATCGCGCTGATGATGTCGATACCCGGCGAAGCGGTGATGGGCGTGATCGGCCCGCAATTCGTCGCCGGCACCGCGGCACTTGCTTTCCTGCTGTCCGCGGAAGTGTTCGCGGCGCAGGGGGCGGTGTCCGAATCGGCGCTAGTCTATGTCGCGCGGCACCGCAATCTGGTGATCTCGCTGACCATGCTGGTGGTGCAGATCCTGCTGAGCTTCGCGCTGATCCATGCGGTACGGGTGGCCGGATGGCCCGTCACTTGGCAGGCCGCGGGCCCGGCGGTGGCGTTGATGGTGTCGCTGGGCATCACCTCAGTGATCAAAGCCGGATTGCTGTCGCGAATGCTGGGTGCGAGCGTGTGGAGCTGGCGCTGGCCACTGGTCTGGGCGGCGCTGGTCGCAGGCGTGGTGGGTGCGGGCTTCACCGCGCTGCCGCACCGGCTGGAATGGGCCGAGCTCGTGTTCGGCATACCCGCAATCGTCGCAAGCTATCTTTTCGTGTTGTGGAAATGGGCATTTGGTCCCGAGGACCGTGCGCTGTTCCGGAAAATGCCGGCGGCCGAGGGCGCACTGGCTCAGGAAGAGACAGCGACCGCATAGGTCGCCGACCTACCATTCGTTTCAAGGTCGAGAACCGGGCTTGGCGTTTGAGTCCGTTTCTCGACTCGCTTGAAAACAATCAACAAGAGTGAATGGCGGGCCATCCACTCTTGTTGCTTAATGCCGGAAGTGGCGCACGCCGGTGAACACCATCGCCAGGCCCGCCGCATCGGCCGCGGCAATCACTTCCTCGTCGCGGATCGAGCCGCCCGGCTGAATCACCGCCGTCGCCCCGGCCTCGACCGCAGCGAGCAGACCATCGGCGAATGGGAAGAAGGCGTCCGATGCCACCGCAGATCCGATCGTGCGGGGCGTTGCCCAGCCGGCCTTATCGGCGGCATCCTTAGCCTTCCACGCAGCGATGCGCGCCGATTCCAGCCGGTTCATCTGTCCCGCACCGACGCCAGCGGTGCTTCCACCCTTAGCATAGACGATCGCATTCGACTTGACGTGCTTGGCTACCGTCCAGGCGAAGCGGCAGTCGGCCAGCTCCTCCTCGGTCGGTTGGCGCTTGGTGACCACCTTGAGTTCGGGCGCGGCTGCGCCGTCGCGGGTCTGGACCAGCCAGCCGCCGGCGATCGATTTAGCCTGCAGCCCGGCGCGCTGTGGATCGGGAAGTTCGCCGGTCAGCAACAGGCGGAGATTCTTCTTAGCCGCGAACACGGCGAGGGCGCCTTCGCTCGCATCGGGGGCGATAACCACCTCGGTGAAGATTCCGGCGATCGCCTTGGCAGTTTCCTCGTCAAGTGACCGGTTGACGGCAATGATCCCTCCGAACGCAGACACCGTGTCGCACGCGAAGGCCGCGGCATAGGCCTCTCCCAGGGTAGCCGCAGTGGCGACGCCGCACGGGTTGGCATGCTTGACGATTACCACCGAAGGCTCGGCATCTCGGAATTCGGCGATCAGCTCAAGCGCTGCGTCCGCGTCGTTATAATTGTTGTAGCTGAGCTCCTTACCCTGCACCTGACGCGCCTGGCCGATCCCGCGGATGTGCGGGCCCGCCGGCGTGTAGAAGGCCGCAGCCTGATGCGGATTCTCGCCGTAGCGCAGCGCCTGGCCGCGCCGGAGCGTGATCGGCAGTGTTTCCGGGAAGGCCTCGCCCTGATCGGCGAAGCCGAACCAGCTGGCGATCATCCCGTCATAGGCTGCCGTCGCCGCGAACGCCTTGGCGGCGAGCTTCTTGCGCTGGTCGAACGTGGTCGTGCCCTCGCCGAGCATCGCATAATCGGCCGGATCGGTAACGATCGCGACGAACGCGTGGTTCTTGGCCGCCGAACGCACCATCGACGGGCCACCGATATCAATATTCTCAATGATCTCGCCGCGCTCGGCGCCCTTAGCGACAGTCTGCGCGAACGGATAAAGGTTGACGACCACCAAGTCGATCGGTGCGATCTCGTGCTCCTCCATCGACGCAACGTGCGCGGCGTCGTCGCGGACCGCGAGCAGGCCGCCATGGACCTTAGGGTGCAGCGTCTTCACGCGGCCGTCCATCATCTCGGGGAAACCAGTGAGGTCGGAGATATCGCGCACCTCAAGTCCCGCGTCACGCAAAGCCTGTGCGGTGCCGCCAGTCGAGACGAGCTCGACGCCTTTGGCGGCGAGCGCGCGGCCGAGATCGGCGATCCCGGTCTTATCCGATACGGACAAGAGGGCGCGGCGGATGGTAATTTCGGTCATCGGGAGCTCCAAAATCTCCCCGCTCGCCCTAATCTTGTCGATGGGCCGGTCTTCCTGTCTACGGTCGAAAGAAGAGCGGCGCTTCGATAAGCCTAGCACGAACGGTCAGGTGTGGGCGACCCAATGGCCCGTCAGGTCGCACGCTTCAAGGCCCAGCTGACGCTTGCCCCGCCTGCCGGAGCCTCGCCCGACACCACTAATTGGTGCGTCGCGTGCGGCCGGCCGTCGCCATCGACCCACAGACTATCCTCGAGCGCGAGCGTGCCGCCGCGGCAGCGGAACTGCCACAGCACGCCACCGGGAAGCCGAAGCAGCGCCGCCATGCCGTCTGCGGTCGGCGCGACGTCAATCCCTGGTGCGAGGTGGAAGCGGATTGCGAAGGTAGTCGCCACCGCCTTCCGCCGACGCCCCTGCGGTAACAGCATGTCCTCGCCGCGCAGGTCGCGACCGTCGGCGGATAGCGCGAGCAGGCGGCGGTGGACCAGACCATATCGCCGCGCATAGCCGTCGTGGCTCGCCTCGATGCGGCTGGCGGCGTCGCTTTCCTGACGGTTGAGCTCGACCTCGGCGACGCCACGGCCCAACGTGCCGTCGGCATGAATCGCGGTAGAATTGCTGTCGCCGACCACCAGCGTGGAATGCGCGGCGGTGGTTCGCAGCGCTTCGGCAAGCTCGGACGGAAGCTGCGACACCGCGCCACGCGCGCCACCGCAATTGACGATAATCCGCTGCGCGCCGTCCGACATCTCGAATGCGAGGGTAGAGGCACAGCCCCCTTCGACCAGTCGCGCGACAGGCGGCGGCGCGGCATCAATCACCGCAATGGTCGCCCCGGCGGCGAGGCGTTGGTATCCCCATTCGCGCGCCTGGCGCAAAGGCCGCCCGCGCACGCCACTGGCATGGATGATGTCGGCGATCGTGACGGCCGAGATTGGCAACCCACCCTGCCAACTCGACAGCGCTTTATCGCCCAGAGACACGCCGAGCAGCGCCGACACCATCCGCGACAACACGCGTTCGATGCCGTCGGGAAGGGCCATCCGGCGCGCGGTGTACGTCTCGCGTAACATCGATAGCAGCATGACGATATCGAGTTGCACGACCGGTGAGCGCGAGGTTGAGCCGCCATCCTCAGATATCGACACGCCGAGCGCACGGAGCAGCCCGGCCTCGCCTAGCGACCGGCGCGGATCGCCGCCCGGAATCAGCAGCCCGGCGACGATCACTCCGCACCAGGCCGCGATCCGCGCGGCGCCGACCGGGGCCTTCTCTGCGCCGCGCTCAAGGTGGCGCGCGCCGCGTGCGAGCGCGTTGAGCACGCTCGAGCGGTAGACCAGATCGGTCGAGGATAGAATCAAGGGTGCGTGCGCAGTCCAGAACAGGATGCGGCGACCCCAGAGATCGACGCGCCAGGCGGGTTCGCTGACGGTGTCGGCATGGGCGGCAAGCCAGAGCCGCATCAACCCTTCGGCAGCGGGCGCGGCGGCGGCACGGGTCGCGACGGTCGAAAGATCGCGCAGCCATGAAAAGCCATGGAGATAATCGGAAAAGGCGCGGGAAAAATCGGGTTTCGTCAGATCGAGCATGGCGATCTGGCGGCTTTCGCCGCGGAAGAAAAGAGTACCGGCGAGCAACCCCTTTCCGCGTTGAGCATCGCCGGGGATCGGATCATCGGGCACCGCGACCAACTTGAGCGGGTGGCGGCCCTTGAGCCGCATCGCGTGGATCGGGGTGCGCCAGGTCAGCCGGTTGAGTCGCTCCACCAGCCGCTCGCCCAGCGAAAGGCCTTTGTCGCCGCCGAGCCGGATCAGCCGTTTGCCCTCCTGGATCCCGTCGGCGCCGGGATCGCCGTCAGCATCACTCATGCAGGTCGAAGCGCGCGGATATTATCGGCGTAACGCGACGGCCCGCCCTTGAAGGTCGCGGTGCCGGCGACCAGCGCGTCGGCGCCCGCGGCGATTGCCAATTTGGCGGTGGCCGCGTCGATGCCGCCGTCGACTTCGATATCGATATCCTTGCCGAGCCGGTCGATTTTCTCGCGGATCGCGCTAATTTTCCGCAGCTGACTGTGGATGAACGTCTGGCCGCCGAAGCCAGGGTTGACGCTCATCACCAGCACTAGGTCTATATCTTCGAGAAGATAATCGAGCATTTCGACCGGCGTACCCGGGTTGAGCGACACGCCCGCGCGTTTGCCCAGCGCCTTAATCCGCTGAATCGTGCGATGGACGTGGGGGCCGGCCTCGGGGTGGACAATGATCGTGTCGGAGCCGGCCTCGGCAAACGCGTCGAGCATCGCATCGACCGGCGAGATCATCAGGTGGACGTCAAATGGTTTGGTCGTGTGCGGGCGCAGCGCTTTCACCACCGCCGGCCCGATCGTGAGATTGGGCACGAAATGCCCGTCCATCACGTCGACATGGATCCAGTCGGCGCCGGCAAGGTCGATCGCGCGGACTTCCTCGCCAAGCTTGGCGAAATCGGCGCTGAGGATAGAGGGCGAGATGCGGACGGGCTTGGACATGTCCGATCCTCTAAAGCCGGCGCGCCTGTAAAGAAAGCCGTCAGACCTTCCGGGTCAGACGTACGATGAAGAAGCCGTCGAGTCCGCCCTGGTCGGCGAGCATGCCAGGCAAGGTGCGCACCCAGCCACCGTCGGTGGGACTGAGACCTGTCGGCAGTTCTTCCTGGCGGATCGGGTTGACCGAAAAATCCTTCCGCGCCGACAGGAGAGCGGTAAGCTGGTCCTCGCCTTCCGCCTTTTCCAGGCTGCAGGTCGCATAGACGAAGGTACCGCCGGGTTTGAGCCACTGCGCCGCGCGCGGCAGCATCTTGCTCTGCAAGGCGGCGGTTTCCGCGACCAGCCGGGGGGTGACGCGGTGGAGCACGTCGGGGTGGCGGCGAAAAATGCCGGTAGCACTGCACGGCGCATCAAGCAGAATCGCGTCCGATGGCGCCCCCGGTGCCCAGCGCAGTACATCGCCGATGACGGTTTTGGCGGTCAACTTGGTCCGCTCGAGATTGTCGGCGAGTCGCGCCAAGCGCGCTTCCGAGGAATCGAGCGCGGTTACGCTCCAACCGGCGCTCGCGAGCTGTAGTGTCTTGCCGCCCGGCGCGGCGCACAGATCGAGCACCTCGCCCGAGCCACGGCCGAGCAGACGCGCGGGCAGCGACGCCGCCAGATCCTGAACCCACCAGGCGCCCTCTTCGAACCCGGGCATTTCACGGACGTCGCCACTGCGCGGCAAGCGGACATGGCCAGGCATCAGGCTGATCCCGCCCAATTCCTCAACCCAGCGCTTGGTCTGCGACCAGTCGGCAAGCGTCAGGTCGAGCGGCGGCGGTGTGGCGATGGCCGCACGGGCGGCCTCCGCCATTTCCTCACCCCAAGCCGCTTCCCAGCGCATGTCGACCGCCACCGGCAGATTCGGGAGCTCGGGAAGCAGCGCCTCGGCGCGCATCAACGCCCCGAACACGCCATGAACCAGTTTGCGCGGGCCGCCATCGACCAGCGATAACGCGGTAGCGATCGCTGCGTGTGGCGGAGTGCCGAGCACCAGCACCTGCACCAGCGCGATCCGCAACGCGAAACGCGCCTTGGCATCGTCGGGCAGCGGCTTGGCGGTAGCGCCGTCGATCAGCGCGTCGAGGTCGGGCAGGCGTCGGAGAGTCTCGGCGGCGATCGCATGGGCGAGCGCGCGATCGTCCGGGCGGTCGAGCTCCGACGTCGCCCCCGACAGGGCTGCGTCGAGCGGCAAGCCCTTGCGCAACACCGCATCAAGCAGCCGCAGTGCGGAACGACGTGCGGGTGTGCCCGCGGATTCGGCGTGAACTTCGCGGCCCGTGAATTTGGAGTTGGGGGCTCTCACGCGCGGCGGTTCGTCATGACGGTCTTGATCCGATGCAGGGGAAGGGCCCATGTGGGCCATCGATATCGCCCCTGTACCGAAAGATCCGCCGATGGGCCAGCGCCCGCCCCATGTGAAGCCGCCAGCCTATCTCTCCCCCAGCCCGCCGGTGCCCGAGCCGCAACTGGTCGAGCCGCCCAAGGACGATCCGCTCGGGCTTAATCCCGTGCGTAACGGCGACTGGGACTTGAAAGGCATCGCCGTCGATTTCTGACCTGCCGGAACGATTCGGCGCGCACACGCGTCTTCCAAGTGTGAGCGTATTCCCATTCTTGGCCGACAGGCGCGTCAAACGAACCGCCGTTGGGCTAGGAGCATTGATCCTCCTGCTCGCCACTGCCGCGGTGCTGGCAGTGGCGATGTTCCCGTTCTCAATGGTGCGCGAGACATTGGAGCGCAAACTTTCCGAGCGCTTCGGTGGCAAGGTAATGATCGGCGCAATCGAGCGCACCAGTGTGTTTTCCTTCCATCCCACAATTCTCGCGCACGACATCCGCATTGCCCAGCCCGAGTGGGCCGGCCCCGGTGACCTGGCGCAGGTGGCCAGCGCGCGGGTGACGGTCGACGCGTTGCCGATGCTGCTCGGCAAATTTGACCCGCGCGATCTGGCTATTCGGGGTGCCCGGCTCAGCCTGTTCCGCGATGCCAGGGGGCGCAAGAATTATCAACGCGACAAGCACGGTGACGGCGGGCACGATCGCTCGCCTCCGCTGACCGGGCTCACCATCGCGGATAGCCACATCAGCTACCGCGATCTCAAGCGTGATCGCGCGTTCGAGGTCAGCTTCACCGCGGACACCGCGCATGGCATCCGCATCGCAGGCACCGGACGAGTTGGCGACGCACCGGTGACAATCGCTGCGAACGGCCCGTCTGTCGAAAGCGCACACGGCGGCGCCTGGCCGTTCCGCGCGGCGATCGAGGGCCAGAAACTCGGGTTGACCGCGGTCGGTACGATGGATGCGCCGCTCGACCTTCGCCATATGGCGCTCGACCTGAATACGCACGGCGACAACCTCAAACGGGTCGATGCGGTGATCGAGGCCGGGCTGTTCGACACCCAGCCGGTGAAGCTCATCGCGCACGTCCGCCGCGACGACGGCGCCTGGGTGATCACCCGCCTGTCCGGTACAATTGGCCGTTCGCAGATCGCCGGTCATGCAACCGTGGTGAAGGCTGATGGCCGCAGCCACATCACTGGCAGCCTGACTTCGTCGGGACTCGATTTCGGCGATCTTGCCTCCGACGCTGGTAAGGCCAAGGGCGCCGCGAAGGCGCGCGCGCTGGGTCCGCGAATCGTGCCAGACACTAAGGTCGATCTCACCCATCTCGACCATACCGATGGGGTGATCGACTTCCAGGTCACGCGGCTGCTGTTCGACACCCACCAGCCGTTCCAGACGATGCGGGGCACCATCACGCTTGACCACCAATTGCTGACGGTCAAGCCGCTGACGGTCGGACTGACCCAGGGCAGCGTCACTGGCAGCGCGGTCTCCGACCAGCGCGGCGGAGTGCCGGTGCCGATGGTGACGCTCGATCTCGCGCTGACAGGTAGCCAGATTTCAACTTTCGCCGGGGCCGGGGTGATCGATGGACCGGTGCGCGGCTGGCTGAAGCTGGCGGGGCGGGGCAAGACAATCCGCGATGCTGTCGGACGGGCGTCGGGCACCATAGCGCTCTTCGCTGGCGCGGGGACGATTCCGGCACGTGCCGCCTCGCTGATGGGGCTCGACATCGGCCGTGGCGTACTCACCGACAAGGGGGACGTCGCCGGGCTGCGCTGTATGGCCATCCGGCTCGATGCGGCCGGCGGGATGGCGCGCGCCGATCCGATCTTGATCGACACCACCCGCAGTCAGGCACGGGTCACCGGCCTGCTGCGGCTGAGCGACGAGACGGTGGCGATGGAGCTGAAAGGCGCCCCCAAGCAGAAGAGTGTGTTGCGGCTCGACCAGCCGGTCGGCGTCAACGGCAATTTCCAGTCTCCGACGCTGAGCCCGCCGCCCGACATTACCTCCGCCGGAAGCGTGCTGCGGATGCTGGGCAATGCGATCCGCGGCCAGCAAGGCGCACTCGCCGACGATGCGGATTGCAGCGCACTGGCAGCCCGAACACTGCGGCGCTAGGCTTTTACCCCCGCCCCGCGTGCTTTGTCGGCGCTCGGGTCGAGCGGCCAACGCGGACGAGCCGGGAAGTCGAGCGGATCAGTCAGCCCGAGGGCGAAACGCTCAGCACCCGCCCAGGCGATCATCGCCGCATTATCGGTACACAGCCACAAGGGCGGCGCGACGAAGCGTAGACCGTGGGCATGGGCGAGTTCGGTGAGCGCAGCGCGAATCGCGCTATTGGCTGCGACCCCGCCCGCCACCACCAGCGCGGTCACACCATGGACCGTGTGCAGCGCCTTGGCGGTCCGGTCGATCAGGCAATCGACTACCGCCGCCTGGAACGATGCAGCGAGATCCTCCGGCGAATACTCCCCCGCCACCCGCGCCACCGCGCTCTTGAGTCCAGCGAAGGAAAAATGCGGTTCGGCCGACCCTTTTAACGGCCGCGGCAGTGGCACTGCCTTCGGATCGCCGAGTAGCGCCGCGCGCTCGACCGCCGGGCCGCCAGGAAAGCCAAGGCCGAGCAGCTTCGCGGTTTTGTCGAACGCTTCGCCTGCGGCGTCGTCGATCGTGGTGGCCAGGCGCCGATACCGCCCCACCCCCTCGACCAGCAGGATCTGGCAATGGCCGCCTGACACCAACAGCAATAGATAGGGGAAAGCCAGATCGGGATCGGAGAGCCTGGGGCTCAGCGCATGGCCCTCAAGATGGTTCACCGCGACCAGCGGCTTACCCGCGGCGTGGGCCAGTGCCTTGCCCATCACCAACCCGACCATAACTCCGCCGATTAGCCCTGGCCCGGCGGTGGCGGCGACCGCGTCGACATCGGCAAGGGTCACACCCGCATCGGCCAACGCCGCGACCACCAATGGCTCGAGCGCCTCGACATGCGCGCGCGCGGCGATCTCCGGCACCACCCCACCATAGGGCCGGTGCGCAGCTTCCTGGCCGAGCAGACGGTGGGCGAGCACTTGGCGGTCCGAGGTGACCAACGCCGCGGCGGTCTCGTCGCAGGAGGATTCAAGTCCGAGGATTAGCATCGCCGCCCTGTAGCGACTTGGGCACGGCTTGTCGAAGCCCAGGCATTTGTTCATGGAGGCGGCCATGTCGACCTTTCGCCTCGGTACCCGCGGTTCGCCGCTCGCGCTCACCCAGGCGCGGATGGTGCGCGCGGGTCTAATGGCAGCGCACGGCTGGGCCGAGCACGACGTCGAGATCGTCGTGATCCGTACCACCGGCGACCGCGTGCAGGACCGTGCGCTCGCCGAGATCGGCGGCAAGGCGCTATGGACCAAAGAACTCGACCGCGCATTGCTCGGCGGCGAAATCGATTGCGCGGTGCATTCGATGAAAGACGTCGAGACCATCCGCCCAAAGGAAATCGCGATTGTCGCGATGCTTGAGCGCGCCGACATCCGTGACCGGATCATTGGCGCCGACAGCGTGGAGGCACTCAAACCTGATGCGGTGGTCGGCACCAGCTCACCGCGCCGCCGCGCACAATTACTGCGTATTCGCCCTGACCTGCGAATCGTGCTGTTCCGAGGCAATGTCGATACGCGCCTGGCCAAGCTGGCCGCAGGCGAAGCAGACGCCACCCTGCTCGCCGCCGCCGGGCTCGACAGGCTGGGGCGGCGTGACGTCGGCGCGGCAATCGCGACCGAGACCATGTTGCCCGCGCCGGCGCAGGGCGCGGTGGGGATCGAGGTCCGCGCTGACAACGATCGGGCCCGCAGCTGGGTGGCGGCGATCGACCATCCTGTCACCCGCCGCTGCGTGCTTGCCGAACGTGCGCTGCTGGCGGCGCTCAAGGCCGATTGTCATTCGCCGGTGGCAGCGCTAGCGACGCTCGACTTCAATACATTGACGATTCGCGCGGAGCTCTTTTCCGAAGACGGCGAGTTACATGTCGCCGGGGTTAACAGCGATCCGGGCGCGCTGGCCGCGGACCTCCTCGCCCGCGCGCCCGGGCCGGTGCGGCGGCTGTTCGAGGGATGAGGCTCGCGGTACTGCGCCCCGAGCCGGGCAATGCCGCCACCGCCGCACGTGCCGAAGCCCTAGGGTTCGAGGTGGTCCGGCTGCCGCTGTTTGCGGTACGTCCGCTTGCATGGGTCGCGCCCGATCCGGCCGCGTATGACGCGCTGTTACTGACCAGCGCCAACGCCGTTCGGTACGGCCGAGTCGAAGCGCTGCGCGGACTGCCAGTGCTGGCGGTCGGCGCCGCGACCGCGGCGGCGGCGCGGGCGGCCGGATTCGAGGTTGTACGGACCGGTATGCGCGATGCCGCCACGCTGCTCGGAGACGTGGCGGACTATTCCCGCATCCTCCACCTCGCCGGGCGCGATCGCATCGATTTGGGAGAGCAGGTACGCGCAATCACGGTCTATGCGAGCGATCCGGTCGACCTCGCTCCGGAGGCAATCGCGGTGCTAGTCGGATCGACCGCACTGCTGCATTCGGCGCGGGCGGCGGCGCGATTCGCCGAGCTTGTCGACCGCGCGGGACTCGACCGAGGCCGCGTCAGCCTCGCCACGTTAAGCGCCAGCGTGGCCCAGGCGGCGGGGGACGGCTGGTGCGCAATCGCGGTCGCAGGAGCGCCGACCGACGACGCGCTGCTCGCGCTTTGTCTCGGGCGTTGACCGCTTCGCCTCGGGCAGGGATAAGAGCGACATGACAGATCCCGTTCCGTTTCAACCCGAACCGGGGCGGCGCCCGGCGTGGCGCGCCTGGCTGGCCGTCGGCGCTCTCGCCTTCTTCGTCGGACTCGTCGCCATGGGCTATGCCATGCAGCGCTGGCAGCATTGGGGGCAGCCGACTCCGGCCACCTCCCCCACCGGTCAACCGCTCGCCGCGGCGCCGCCACCCGCACCGATCCTCGACCTCCCCAGTCTCAACGCCCGCGAAGCCGCGCTCTCCGGCCGGCTCGCCGCGCTCGAGGCCCGGCTCGCCGGCGCGACCACCGCTTCCCAGGCAGCCGCGAGCAATGCGACCCGCGCAGAGGGCATATTGATCGCCTTCGCCGCCCGGCGTGCGCTCGATCGCGGGTTGGGGCTGGGCTATATCGAGGAACAACTGCGGTTACGCTTCGGTAGCGTCCAGCCGCGCGCCGTGGCCACCGTCATTCAGGCCTCGCGCGAGCCGGTCACGCTTGAGGATCTCCGCATGGGGATCGAGGCGATCGCGCCGCAGTTGGTGACAGGCGCGCCGTCCGATGGCTGGGCGGCGAGTTTCAAGCGCGAACTCTCCAACTTGATCGTGTTGCGCCGCGAGGGCACCCCCTCGCCCCGCCCGGCCGACCGACTGGAACGTGCGCGGCGGATGCTGGCGGGCGGCCAAGTCGAGGGTGCGCTGGCCGAGGTCGCGCGGCTGCCTGGCGCGACCAACGCCGAGAATTGGACTTCCGCCGCGCGGCGCTACATCGAGGCGCGCAAAGCGCTCGACGTAATCGAAACCGCAGCGATTTTGGGGCAAGGTAGCACCGCGATGCCGGGGGCGCCCGCCGCCGATTCGCCCGACGCGACCGCTACTGCACCCGCCGAGTTCGTGCCCCCCGAGCCGCTGCCAGCCAGCGCGAACTGATCGCGAATAGCTTCGTGCGTGCTGAGCCTGTCGAAGCACTGCTTTCCTTCGCAGCCGTCAAAAGCAAGAACGGCCTCTCGGCATGTTCGGGGCTAACGGAGGTCAGCGTCGTGCGAGTCCCGGTATAGCCGCGCGAGCAGCGCCTACGCGGCCACGGGCCGTTCGCACCTTGGCCTTTTGATAAGTCTATCAAGAGTTACACGTGCTCTAAGTACGCATCCGCTGAGGGCCGCAGGCATGCGGCATTTCCCTGTGGTATGATCTCACAGGAGTATGGCCAGGCGTACGCTCAGGAGCTGAGCTGGCCTGGCGGTGAGTTAGGCGGCCTGCGCCACGGCTGGTTGCTCGCGTAGCCGCTTCCAATTCCATATGTGGACGGCTCCCGGTCTTGTACTTTGCCAGGAGGGGCACCGTGGTGTCGTCGGCGTGGAGACGACCGCTCCCAAACGCCTGCTCTTCGAGCCGCGCAAAAACCGGCTTGGTTGCCGCGGCGATCCAACCGATCTGATCGGCCAGCGTCGACAGGCTGAACGTAAAGCCTTGGCTCGCAAGACGATCGCACTGGCTGTTGAGCGGCTGGTTGAGCCCGAATTTATTAAACTCGAGCGAGGCCAGGAATGCGTGCCGAACATGGCGCGCGGCGTGACATGGAAAGGCGCCGGCGGCTGAGTGATGGTCTGGCACGACCGGCAGGAGAAGCGTTCGCGGACCGTCTCGATGATCTTGTGCTGGGCGGCCTGATCGGGGGAACCCGATGCGTTCCCAGAACGGAATAGCCCCTGCCAAATCATTATGCGGGACGATCGCGAACGCGCCCACTGTGACTGGGATGGCATCGGTTTGCTCATTTTTCCGCCCCAATATGTTGGCGGTTTAATATCGGCTATCAGCAAGAATCAATCGCAGTTGAACGACTCGCTCTGGGCCTTGTGGACAAGCGTTTCTTTACGGCGAGACTCGCTTGATCAGCGCCATCGCCCCTTGAGGTGCTCTGATTTTAGCGCCGTTGATCATGAACACGAAGGTGTCGCGTGGCCCTGTCCCTGGCGCCGCCTCGGCGACATACGGCAGTCCCTCGGGCAACCCGCCCGCCGCCCACGTCTGGGCCACGTCCCGCCAACGGTCGAGCGCTGCGTCGTTATAGCCGCTCGGCTCCTCCTCGCGGGCGTTCTCCAGTCGGGCATAGACGAAGTCCGCGGTCACATCCGCGAGTGCCGGATAGTCCGCCGAATCGGCGTGGACCACCGCCACCCCGGCCGTCCGCGCCATCTCCACGAATTCCGGCACCAGGAAGCTCTCATGCCGGATCTGCACCGCATGGCGCAGCGTGAGTCCTCCGTGTTTGGCCGGCAGCAATTTCAGGAATGCGTCGAAATCCTCGGGCTCGAATTTTTTAGTCGCCATAAACTGCCACAGGATCGGGCCAAGTTTGTCGCCAAGTTCAATAATCCCCTGATCGACGAATTTATCGATCGATGGCCCCGCTTCGGCCAGCACTTTGCGGTTGGTGCAGAAGCGCGACGCCTTAAGCGCGAATACAAAACCATCGGGCGCAGTCTCCGCCCAACTGGCGAAAGTCGCTGGCTTCTGCGATCCGTAATAAGTGCCGTTGACCTCTATCGCGGTGACATGGCGGCTCGCATATTCGAGTTCGCGCTTGTGGGGCCACTTTTCGGGGAAAAAGGTGCCGCGCCATGGCTCGTAGGTCCAGCCGCCGATGCCAATCCGAATATCGCCCGTCTTCGTGCTCATGACCTTAGCATAGCCCGGGACTGGTCAGGCGCAACCGCGCGCGCCTAGGATCGTTTCTCAAGCCTAGTCACAAATCAGGTACATCATGACCCATACCCCACCTCTGCCCGACGCCGCCGAATCGCCCTTCCCGCTGCACCCCGAGCCTATCGCCGCCGCCAAGCCCACCAAGGGTCCGCCCGAAGGCACAGCGGTTGCCACAGCCAAGCCGGACGGAGTCAGCACCGGCACGATGCTCGGCGTCGGCGCGGTTGTAGGAATCGGTTCAGCAGCGATTGTCGCTGCGCTGATGTTTACCCGGCGCAGCAAGAAATAGGCCGGTGCGTCGCCGGGGATTCCCTCGGCGCCGCCGCAACCTCTGCGTCAGGCAGAAATTGGGAGCAGTCACCGGCTCGATCGCTCAAAAGTCGGCGAACCGAATATCCGCGCGCAGATATATCAAAGAGCCCGCATCGATACGAGCCGGCGCCCGATCGATTCCACCGAATACACAGAGTCCAGGCTTCTTCCCGGCCGCCTCGCCCCGCTGTGCTTTAGAGGGTCTAGGATTGCGTCCCGCCGATCCTGGGATATGTGCAAAATCCTACGATGGCGCGCGCCCACCCTGGTGACGCCCCACAACGACCGATACAATTCGACTGGCTCGCCCTCCTGAGAGCTAATCGTAGGGCGGCCGGCACTATCCCAAGTGCCGACCGGCCCGCGAATCCAGCAGCGCGCAGCCTATGCTGCCACCGATCACTCTGTTCTTGCGCGGCCTCAGGCGATGGTCGGCACCATCCCCCCTTCGGCGCGGACCGCAGCGCCGTTCGTCACCGCCGCCAGCGGACTGGCCAGGAACGCCACCATCGCGGCGACCTCCTCTGCCTCGATCAGCCGCCGGATCAGCGACAGCGGGCGCAGCTTGGCGAAGAATTCCGCCTCGCGTTCCGCCTCGGGCGCGTCTTTATTGTCGACTACCGAGCGGATGAACTCGACGATTCCCTCCGAACGGGTCGGACCCGGCAGCACCGAATTTACAGTCACCCCGGTACCGCGGGTCTGCTCGGCCAGCCCCCGCGCGATCGAAAGTTGTGCGGTCTTGGTTGTACCGTAGTGGATCATTTCGGCGGGGATCAGCAGCGCGCTCTCGCTAGCGATGAAGATCACCCGACCCCAGTTGGCCGCCAGCATCTGCGGGAAATAATGCCGCGACAGGCGAACGCCGCTCAGCACATTGATCTCGAAGAAACGCAGCCAGTCCTCGTCCGTTATCTCGGTAAAGAGTTTGGCTTCGTAAATCCCCAGATTGTTGACCAAGATATCGACGCTCGGCACAGCCTCGATCAGCGCCGCGGCGCCCTCGGCGGTACCCGGGTCGGCCAGCACCGCCCGCACCGCGCCAACCTTGCCAACCTGCTCGGCCGCCGCATCGAGCTTGGCCTGATGGCGCCCGCAAATGACCACCTCCACGCCCTCGGCAGCGAGCCGTTCGGCGATCGCCAAGCCGATTCCGGCGGTCGAACCCGTGACCAGCGCGGTCTTGCCAATAAGGTGCAGATCCATCGTTGAAACTCCTATTCGTGTCTCAAAAGCGAGATAGGCGGCATCAGCATTGATGATTAGCCTGCACTCATGCACAACAGAAGTGACTTTTAAGCACGAATGAGGAACGATGGATAACCGCATCGGCGACATGGAAACCTTCCTCGCCGTCACCAGTGGCGGCAGCTTCGCCGCGGCGGCCAAGGCGCTCCGGCTGACGCCCTCGGCGGTAAGCCGCAGCATTGCCCGCCTGGAGACTCGACTCGGCGTGCGACTGATTCAGCGGACGACCCGGTCGCTCACCCTGACCGGCGAGGGAGAATCCTACCGCGACCGCATTTCCGCATTGCTCGCCGAGGTCGATGCCGTCGAGCAGAGCCTGGGCCGCGAGCGGCGCGGGCCACACGGAATGTTGCGGATCAATGCCTCGGTGCCGTTCGGCACTCATTGCTTGCTGCCGATCCTGCCGCGCTTCTTGGACGCCAATCCGGCGGTGACCATAGACCTCGCGCTGTCCGACATGCTGGTCGATCTGATCGAGGAACGTGCCGATATCGCGATTCGGATTGGTCCGCTGCGCGATACCCGGCTACGCGCGAAAAAACTCGGGCACAGCGAGATGGCGCTGGTGGCGAGTCCCGGCTATCTCGCTCAGCACGGTACGCCGACGACGCCGGAAGATCTCACGGGCCACCTCTGCCTCAAGTTCAGCTTTCGCCGCAGTGTCGACAGTTGGCCATTCCGCATCGGCACCCGCACGGTCCAGCGCCCGGTGGAAGGCCCGTTCCTGGGCAATTCGGGCGAAGTTGTACGGCTGATGGCGGTTGCTGGCGGCGGAATCGCGCGGCTCGGGCGCTTCCACGTCGCTGCAGACCTAACCGCAGGGCGGCTGGTCGAAATCCTCACGCCGTTCAATCCGGGAGACGGCGAGGATATCCATGCTTTGTATGAGGGCCACGACCGGCTCGCTCTTCGGGTGCGCGCATTCCTGAATTTTCTGGAAGCAAACCTCAACGTCGACGGCTGAGAGCCCCCGGCGGAGTCAGTGCCCTCTGCACGCCAGCGCCTCGATAATGTCCTCGATTCGCGCCGGATCGCCTGCGGCGATCACATCGCCCGCGCTATGGACGGTTAGAGGATCGCCGTTCCAGTCGCACATTCGCCCCCCGGCTCCCTCGACCACCGGCACCAGGGCTGCGAAATCATGAAGTTTGAGTCCACTCTCGACCACTACGTCGAGATATCCCGAGGCGAGACATGCATAATTGTAGCAATCGCCGCCAAGTACCGTCGAGCGCACCGCGCTATCGAGATGCTCGAAGGCGTGGAGTTCGTCGTCTGCGAACAGCGCAGGAGATGTTGTCGCAAGCAGGGCCGCGGACAGCTCGCGACACGCCCGCGTCTTCGCCGGCTTGCCGTTGAACAAGGTAGGCTTGCCGACCGTGCCCAGCCAGCGCTCGCGCAGGATCGGCTGGTCGATGACCCCGAGCAGCGGCCAGCCTTCGACCGTCAGCGCGATCAACGTGCCGAAGATCGGCCGCCCGGAGATGAACGCACGCGTTCCGTCGATCGGATCGAGCACCCAGGAGCGGCCCGAAGTGCCCTCGGTGATTCCGAACTCCTCGCCGACGATGCCGTCCTGCGGATAGGCCTTTTCGATCAACTCGCGCATCGCCTGTTCGCCGGCGCGATCTGCGAGCGTGACCGGCGACTGGTCGGATTTGGTCTCCAGGCCATGGTCCGCGCGGAAATAGGGGCGGATTGCTGCTCCCGCCGCATCTGCGAGGGTCTGGGCGAAGGCGATGTCGGTGTCTCGGATGCGCATGGTTGCTGTCTAGCGGGACTATTTGACCGCGGCCACACCCGGACGCATGGTTGTGCCACCTTCCAGGAGATTCCTATGCGCCGTATCGCTTTTTTTGCCGCTGCCGCCCTGCTGGCCACACCGGCCTTCGCCACGCTCGCGCCGGGCGCCGTCGCGCCCGATTTCCAGACCCGCGGCGCGATCGCGGGTAAGGTATTCAAGGTCCATCTCAAGGAGCGGCTAAAGCACGGCCCCGTGGTCCTGTATTTCTTCCCCGCCGCGTACACGGGCGGATGCAATGCCGAGGCGCATGCCTTTGCCGAGGCGATCGACCAGTTCAAGGCGGCGGGCGCGACCGTGATCGGCATGTCAGGCGACAGCGTCGAGACGCTTGTCAAATTCTCGGCCGAAAAATGCGCGGGCAAATTCGCAGTCGCCAGCGCCGGGCCTGAGATCATCAAGGGCTATGACGTCGATCTCGCGGGCAAGACCCATACCGATGCCGGCGGCGTCGCACGGGCGATGACAAGCCGCACTAGCTACGTGATCGCGCCCGACGGCAAGATCACCTACGTTCACAGCCAGATGGGCTTCGAAGATCACGTAAAGAACACGCTTGCGGCCGTACAGGCGCTCAAGGCGAAGGGGTAAGTTCCGACCCGGTCCTCCCCGTCGTCGCGGGAAGGACCGAGGCTATAGCAATATTCCCTGTGGGGTGGGTTTACCCACCTCGCCACCACCGCGGCGACGGGCAAGTTCGGTCTCCGCGGTGAAGCGGATGTCGATGTCGCGGTCGCCCAAAAACCCCTCCAGGCTGTCGTCGTCGATCTCGCGCCAATCTTTGCCGCGGTCAGCGCCATAGCGGACACGCGGCAGCAGCCCCGGCAGGTTGGACCATTCGACCAATTGTGCGACACTTGCCTCGTTGAGCATGTCGCGCAGGTGGAAGGCAGTCACATAGGCGTCGGGAAAGGCCCGATGTGCAGGCAGCCCGCGCTCGTGAACCATGCCGTGCGGCTTGCGCCAATAGCGCAGGAACTGGTTGGAGAAGCTCGGCACATCTGGCCATAGCCGCAGCGCGCATTTCCAGGTGCAGATCCAGTTGGCGTTGCGGGTCAACGAGGGCGTGCAGAATTGCTCCTCGAAAGTGGCGCGGTGCGCAGCGAGCGCGATCCGGCGCGGCCAAGGATCGAGGACCGGCCGCGCCACGTCCATCCACGAGGGCGCATCGGCGACCTGCTCGTCCAGGATATGGTGGATCGCCTGGGTAAGCGGCGGGATCGCGCGTCCGGGGTTGACGTATTTGGCGCCGCCCTCACCCTCTAGCTCCCAGCGGCCGTCCTTTTGCAGCGCGACGTCCTGCCAGCCAATCTCGAGAACGCCGTGCAGCGGCGGAGCCTGACCGGTGGTCTCAAGGTCGATGACACGGATGATGCTGGGCGGGGGCGGAGGCATCTGGTCTAGTTGGGCGGTTTCGGCTGCGAATGCCAGCCCGACAGTCTTGCACGCCGCAGCCATTCCCCTGCACCGTCATGCTGATCTCGTTTCAGCACCCACGCGCGGCCACATGAAACACGAGCGTCGCCCATCGAACATCCGACCACGCATGGCCCCTGAACCAACATTCAGGAGACGTGCCTTTACACGGGTAGGATCAATGCCCCGCCTGCTCGCCGCGGACCAGGCCGCTAGCCGCCAGTTGTGCATCAATTTGGCCCAGCAGCCGATCGAGCGCCTCCTGGCTCTTGGCCTCGGCACGCGCGACAAGCACGTCCTGGGTGTTGGACGCGCGCAGCAGCCACCAGCCGTCGGCGGTGTTGACCCGGGCCCCATCGGTCGCATTGACGTCCGCGCCCTCGGCCTTCAGCCGCTCCAGCACCTCGTCAATCACCGCAAATTTGCGGCTCTCGTCGACTTGGAACCGCATCTCGGGCGTGTTGATCAGTGCCGGCATCGCGCTGCGGAGTTCCGTCATCGACTGGCCGATGACGTGCACTGCCCGGATTAGCCGGACGGCGGCATATTGTGCGTCGTCGAACCCGTAATATTCATGTGCGAAGAAGATGTGTCCGCTCATCTCACCGGCCAGTGGCGAGCCCGTTTCGCGCATCTTGGTCTTGATCAGACTGTGCCCGGTCTTCCACATCAACGGCACGCCACCCAGTTCGGCGACGCGGTCATAGAGCATCTGTGATGCCTTGACGTCGGCGATGATCGTCGCGCCGGGCACTTCGCGCAGGACCGGCACCGCCAGAATAGAAAGCAGCTGATCGCCCCAGATTACCCGGCCCTGACCGTCGATCGCACCAATCCGATCGCCATCGCCGTCAAAGGCTAGTCCGAAATCAAGATTCTTCTCGGCGACAAGAGCCTTCAGGTCTGCCAGGTTCTTTTCTTCGGTCGGATCGGGATGATGGTTGGGAAAATCACCGTCGACGTCGGTGAACAACAGATGATGCTCACCTGGCAGCAGCTTGACCAGCTTCTCGATGATCGGGCCAGACACGCCGTTGCCCGCATCCCAACCGATTTTGTAGCTGCCGCCGGAATAGCCCGCCATCAGCCGACCGACATAATCGTCGACAATGTCGACCGAAGTCACCTCTCCGGTGCCAGTCTCCCAATCGCCCTCGGCTGCCATCACGCCCAGTTTTTGGATGTCCTCGCCGAAGAACGGCCGGTGCTGCAGCACCATCTTAAAGCCGTTGTAATCAGCAGGATTATGGCTGCCGGTTATCTCGATACCGCCGTCCACTTCCAGTGTGGCCTCGGCGTAATATAGCATCGGAGTGGGGCCCATGCCGATCCGCACTACGTCGACGCCGCTGTCGGTGAGTCCCTCAATTAACGCCGTCTCGAGCATCGGCGACGAATGCCGCCCGTCGTAACCCACCGCGACGCGGGTGCCGCCGGCGCGTCGCACGCAGCTCGCGAAGCCGCGGCCGATCGCATGGGCATCGGCCGGGTTCAGCGTCTTGCCGACGATTCCGCGGATGTCATATTCGCGCAGGGCGGTCGGATCGAAACGGTGGGTCATCAGGGCTCCTCTGTTGTGGCAGGGGGATAAAGCGCGGGAAACAGGGAAGTTCAATCCCCCCGCGTCGCGCTCTCGACGGCGGCTACTTCAGCAAGGCGTCGCGTGCAGCATTGACCCGCCGGGTCAGTTCAGCCGAGCCACCGACGTCCGGATGGACGGCGGCGACGAGTTTGCGGTGCGCGGCGCGGATGGCCGCGGCATCGGCGGTCGCGCTCACCCCTAGCACGGCCCGCGCCTCGGCCTCGTCGGGCGATATCGCCGGCCCCGCCTTGGGCCTGGGCCGCAACAGCATCCAGCCCGCCCAGAGCACAAAGCCAATAAAGATCAGCTTCGACACGGTCAGACTAGCAACGGAGCCGTGAATTCGGGCAGCGCGAGCGCGTTCATCATCTCTCGCAACTCCTGGCGAGCAGCGACATGCGCCATACCCATTTCGCCGAACTCTCGCGAATCGATCATCGTGAGGCCTTTGGGAAACAGCTCGCGGTAGATCACGCGCTCGCCCAGCCCCGGCACGATCCGGAACCCTACCCGCTTGGCAAGCTGGTCAAGCGCCTCGGACACGCGGCGCATGTTACGCGCCTCGATATGCTGTAGGCGGTTGCGCAGCACTACCCAATCGATTGTCGCACCGTCGCTCTTCGCACGCGCTTTGCGTGCTTCCCACATCGTCTCCGCGTAGAAGCTCGGGCGGGTAACCTTATAGGTGTCGGGATCGACCTGACCGATCAGATCGAAGTCGACGAAGCTATCGTTCATTGGCGTGACCAACGTGTCAGCGCGAGCAGCTGCAAGTCGCGCGAAGCGGTCGTCACGACCGGGCGTGTCGATCACCATGAAGTCGGCGCCGTCAGATAACCGCCCGACTGCGTCCTCGAACATTGCGTCGGTTTCGCCGTCATGCGTATCGTAGCGCGGCATGGGAATTTCCCGACCGGTGCGCTTAGCGGTCGCCGCGCGATTGTCGAGATAGCGCCCCAGCGTTCGCTGGCGATGGTCGAGATCAAGCGCGGACACGCGCGCGCCCTTAGCCGCCAACGCAATCGCGACGTGCACGGCGGTGGTCGATTTGCCCGTCCCGCCCTTCTCGTTGGCGAAGACGATGACGTGTGTTTTCCGGCCGTCGCTTGGCAACCCGTGACTTCCCATGTTGATCGTAAGAAGCCCCACCCATAGAAGGCACGCCCGAGCTTGTCGAAGGGTTTGCCTGTGCTCACTGTCCGTTCCCTGGACGCCCTGCGCGTCGAAATCGCAGCTTTGCGCGCGCATGGCCGGGTCGCGCTCGTGCCGACAATGGGCGCGTTACACGCCGGGCACATGGCGTTGATCGCCGCGGCCCGGGCAGAGGGTGCGAGAGTGGTCACCTCGATTTTCGTCAATCCTAAGCAGTTCGGACCGAACGAGGATCTGTCGCGCTATCCGCGCAAGGAGTTGGCCGATGCGCGGATGCTGGCCGAGGCCGGCTGCGACCTGCTGTGGCTGCCGCCGGTGGAGGTAATGTATCCGGATGACTTCGCCACTGTTATTTCTGTCGCTGGGGTTTCCGCGGGCCTCGACGGACCAGCGCGGCCGGGGCATTTCGAAGGAGTGGCGACGGTGGTCGCCAAATTGTTCAATCAGGTACAGCCCGACCTCGCCCTGTTTGGCGAGAAGGATTTCCAGCAGCTTGCGGTGATCCGGCGGATGGTGGCCGACCTAAATTTTCCGATCGAGGTTCTGGGCGTACCTACCCAGCGCGAGGACGACGGCCTCGCCCGTTCGTCGCGCAACGTCTATCTCGACGAATCCGAACGCGCCAAAGCCGTGGCGATGCCCCGCGCGCTGGGCGAAGCGGCGCGCGCAATCAGCAAGGGCGCCGATGTCGACGCGGCGCTTGCGCAGGCGCGCGAGACGCTGGCCGGGGCGGGCTTTGGGCCGATAGACTATGTCGCTCTGGTCGATGCGGAAACGCTGGGCGATCCCGATCCAGCCCGGCCTCGGCGGCTGCTGGCGGCGGCCAAACTCGGCAACACCCGGCTGATCGACAATATCGCGGTCGACCTTAAGTAGATTACGGTTAACGTCGTTAACTATTTGTAGACCAGAGCGCGGCAAAACATCCCCATGAGAACACCACCAGGGAGTGGGAAACATGGGCAGCAGCCTGAAGAGTGCATTATTTCTGATTGAAAGCCGCCTGGTCGATGCAGCGCGGGGAGACATCGCGGCCTGCGTCGACCTCGGCATCCTCTATTCCACCGGCGATGCGGAGATCGCGATCGACCTGGTGGAGGCGCACAAATGGTTCAACCTTGCCGCGCTCAAGGGCAATGAGGACGCGCAGCAATGGCGCGCAGATGTCGCCGAAGACATGACCGCCCGGCAGGTGGCCGAGGCTCAGCGGCAAGCCCGTGCATGGCTGCAGGCGACCGAGCGGCGGGCGGCTTAAGCGCTTCGAGGCTTCTCCGCCGCTCGTTCCGGGCGCCGTCGTCGAGCCTTCCTTAGAAAAGTCGTCCGAGCAGCCCGGCATTGGTCTTGCCCAGTTCGACCACCGCATCTCCGCGGCCGCTGAGGATCGCCTTGGCCATGTAGAGGGTGAAGCCCTTCATCTGATCAAGCGTGATCTTGGGCGGCATCGAGAGTTCGGTACGCGCGGTAACCGCATCGAGCAGGGCCGGACCCGGATGGGCGAGCACTTCGCGAACCCCTGCCTCCACCTCTCCGGGATCGGTGATTCGCACCCCGTGCAGTCCGATCGCGCGGGCCATCGCCGCGAAATCGGGATTGTCGAGCGATACGCCGGTCTCGATTAGTCCGGCCGCCTTCATCTCCATCTCGACGAAGCCGAGCGTGCTATTGTTGAAGACGATCACCTTTACGGGCAATCCGAGTTGGCGCAGCGTCAGCAATTCGCCCATCAGCATCGCTAGGCCTCCATCGCCCGACAACGTCACTACCTGACGCTGCGGGCAGGCAGACTGGGCGCCGATCGCCTGCGGCAGGGCATTGGCCATAGATCCGTGGTTGAACGACCCGATCAGCCGCCTGCGCCCATTCATCTGCAGATAGCGCGCGGCCCAGACGGTCGGGGTGCCGACATCGCAGGCGAACACCGCGTCGTCCGCGGCCAGTTCACTGACCACCCGCGCTACATGCTGGGGATGAATCACGCCGCTTCCCGGCTTGCCGTGCGCAAGGTCGTCCAGCCCTTTGCGCGCCTGCGCATAATCATCGCGCGCGCTCTTCAGGAAGCCGCCGTCGCGGACCTTCGTCAACCGTGGCAATAGCGCCGCGATCGTCGCCGTGACGTCTCCAACCACACCGATATCGATCGGTGTCCGGCGCCCGAGGTTCTCAGGGCGTAGATCGATCTGCACGACCTTCGCCTTGACCGGATAGAATTGGCGGTAAGGAAAGTCGGTGCCGAGCATAAGCAAGGTGTCACAGCCCATCATCGCCTCATAGCCCGACGAGAAGCCGATCAGCCCGGTCATGCCGACATCATAAGGGTTGTCGTACTCGACCCATTCCTTACCGCCGAGCGCATGAACGATCGGCGCCTGCAGGACATTGGCGATCTCAAGGAGGTGCGAGTGTGCGCCCCGACAGCCGCGACCGGCGAGGATGGTGACGCGGCCCGCACCGTTCAGCAACTCCGCAAGCTGCACAAGATCCTCCTCCACCGGCACGATTATCGCCGTCTGCGGCAGGAGCGCGCGCGTTGAGCGTGCGAGCCCACCAGTCGTAGTGCGCAACGCGACATCGCCAGGAATCGCCACCACCGAGACGCCGTGATGCCCCACCGCGGCGCGGATCGCGGTCTCCAGCGTGCGCGGCATTTGATCGGCGTCGGAGATAGTCTCGCAGTAGACGCTGCATTCGCGGAACAGCGCTTCGGGACGGGTCTCCTGAAAGTAATTGGACCCGATCTCACCGCTGGGCACCTGCGCTGCGATCGCCAACACCGGCACGCGGGTGCGGTTGCAGTCGTACAGACCATTGATCAGGTGCATGTTGCCCGGCCCGCAGGACCCGGCGCACACCGCCAACTTTCCGGTCAATTGCGCCTCGGCCCCGGCTGCAAAGGCGGCGGCCTCCTCGTTGCGGACATGGATCCATTCGATCTTTCCCTGCCGCCGCAGACTGTCGGTCAGTCCGTTGAGGCTATCGCCGACCACCCCATAGATCCGCTCGACCCCGGCGAGATGGAGGGTTTCGGCGAACAGGTCGGCGATGATGGTCTTGGACAAGGCAGGTCTCCGGACGACGCCGCTGTCGAACAGCGGGCAGGCAAGACGCAAACGCATTTCGGGCGATCGGGATGCACTGGACGAAGCATGGTGGTCGGTTCCGCAAAAGGCACTGTTGCCTTGCCCGGCATCTGGCCGACGAACCCTGGATGACGACGTTCCAACGACGCGATATTGGCACGGTCTATGCCACGTTGGACGCAAGTGACGGACTCATCTCCTAGGGAGATCGCAGTGAGATACGGCATCCTCCTGCGATGAATTCGTGCCTACCGTCGTATCCGGGGGCCTGCTAAAACCGTAGGCAAACACCCTGGGGCAATCGATAGCACCATCGACGGACTAGGTGACATAGTCACCTCGATTACGCGACCGCGGGCATGTTCCATTGCTACATCAGGATTTTGACGGCCGAGCGACGATATCCTCGAGACTACTCCAAGGGCTAGTGGATTCACACCCCTGCGGCCCGTCTTCGGGAGACGCTGGAACGACGCTTCCCTCCACCCCATATTGCGCTCGAAAAGGAGATTGGCATGACCGAGTATCGCAAGACCGCCGAAGCTGTCGCAGCTTTGTCCCCCGAGCAATATCGCGTGACGCAAGACAGTGGCACCGAGCGTCCCGGCACAGGCAAATATCTGAACAACAAAGAGCCCGGCATCTACGTCGATGTCGTCTCCGGCGAGCCGCTGTTCGCTTCCTCCGACAAATATGAATCGGGGTGCGGCTGGCCGAGCTTTACCAAACCGATCGCCCCAGCGCATGTAAGCGAGTTGCGTGATGCGAGCCTCGGCATGGTGCGCACCGAAGTGCGCTCGGCAGGCGGCGACAGCCATTTGGGACACGTTTTCGACGACGGGCCGCGTGATCGCGGTGGCCTGCGTTATTGCATCAACTCGGCCTCGCTCCGCTTCGTCGCCCGCGACGACATGGCAGCGCAAGGCTATGGTGCCTATCTCGATCAGGTGGAGGAAATCGCATGAGCCAGGAAATCGCGATTCTCGCCGGGGGCTGTTTCTGGGGCGTGCAGGATCTAGTCCGCCGCCAGCCCGGCGTGCTTTCAACCCGCGTCGGCTATTCGGGCGGTGACGTACCGAATGCCACATATCGCCACCACGGCAACCACGCCGAGGCGATCGAGATCGTGTTCGACCCCGAGGTAACCAGCTACCGCGCATTGCTCGAATTCTTCTTCCAAATCCACGACCCTTCGACCAAGGACCGTCAAGGCAACGACCTCGGCGCAAGCTATCGTTCCGCAATCTTCTACACCAGCGCGGAGCAGAAAGCGGTCGCCGAAGACGTGATCGCCGATGTCGACGCCTCCGGCCTGTGGCCCGGCAAAGTGGTGACTGAAGTGACACTGGCTGGCGATTTCTGGGAAGCCGAGCCCGAGCACCAGGACTATCTGGAGCGCATTCCCAATGGCTACACCTGCCATTTTGTCCGCCCGGGTTGGAAGCTCCCGCACCGCGCCGACGCCATCTGACCGAACGGCCTGCGGGGATCTTTCCCGTAGGCCACAGCCTCCCTCCGTACCGACCGAGTGAGGACGGTGATTTCCCGGATCCATTAGCGGATCGCGTCTGCCGATCATGCCGGCGCATGAAAATAACGTCGTGCAAAGCCTCAGATAAGCGTGCCCGTATGTCGGACACGTCATTCCCCAAGGTCGCAAAAGGGTGGCACGACCCGACTCGTCGCTACGCTCTTGAGACCATCAGTCTTCGACAACGACGCCGAGGCCTTGCCGATTCGCGCCGATGCGCGTGTGGTCGCCGCAACGCTCAAGGCGGGAGAGAGTGCGGACTATACCATTGGCAAGATTCGCCGCGCCTATCTCGTGCCCGCCACCGGCGCCATCGAGATCGCCGGCAGGCGGATCAACGCCCGCGATGGGGCCGCCACCAGCGACGAGGAGGTGATCCACGTGACCGCGATTAAGGACACCGAGATCGTGATGGTTGCCGCTGCCTGATCCCGAGACCGCCGGGGTGAATCCCGGCGATCTCGGCTTGGTTCCGGCAATCGAGCGCGGGAATTTCCTCACAACCGTGCGCGTCTCTTTGAATCAGCCCGCTTCCGAGTTGCATACGCGCTCGACCACCCGCCGATCCTACGTCGATTGGCCGATGAGCATGCGCTTGGCGGACGGCCTCGCCATACTTTCCATCCCCGCCAGTCTCGCCTTTCGTTCCAAAGGGTTAGCCATTCACCACGGATATGGAAACGATGCGTTGCCGCAAACGATGTGGAACGCCTGCCACAAAAGTCGATTTGCCAGAATATCTTTCGGCACGCGACTTTTTTGCTCGCGGCAGGTTGTCGGGACAAAATGGAGGAATTGCGAATGCACGAACAGCGAAGTTGGTCGGCTATCATCCTGGGATTGGTGATAGCGGCGATCGGCCTGGTCCTGACTATAGGTGGAGTCTGGCTCACCGCACTGGGCGGATCCCTCTATTATCTGATCGCCGGCGTAGCGATGCTCGTGTCCGGTATTCTGCTCGTCCGCGGACGCATGACCGGCGCCTATGTCTATATCGTCGTGGTCGCGCTGACCGTGCTATGGGCTTTCCTCGATTCGCAGAGCAATCTCGTCTGGGCGCTCGTGCCGCGGATCATCGCCCCGATCGTACTGCTGATTGCCACCTTCCTGGTGATGCCGACACTAACGCGTCGCGCTAATCGCTGGAAGCTGGCGGGCGGCGGTATCGTCGTTGTGGTCGCCGCGACCGCAGTGCTCTTCACCGTGCTCGGTACGCAGGAAGTCGCGATTGCGGCGCTGCCTGCGCAGAATTCGGGCGGGATGATGGATCCTTCGGGCACCACCACCGGCGCGGACTGGCCCGTCTATGGCGGCACCGGCGCCGCGCGCCGCTATTCGCCGCTGACCCAGATCAACGCCGGCAACGTCGGTGACATCAAGCAGGCGTGGCTCAGCCACACCGGCGACATGCCGGCCAATGCCGCCGCTGCCGGACAATATGGCGCCGAAACGACCCCGCTCAAGATTGGCAGTTCGCTCTACCTGTGCTCCGCCAAGAACATCATGATCTCCATGGATGCGGCCACTGGCAAGGAAAACTGGCGCTTCGACCCCAAGGTCAAGGATGAGTGGATTCCCTACACCGCCGCCTGCCGCGGCGTGACCTATTATGCCGTGCCGAACGCCAAGCCCGACGCGGTGTGCGCGACGCGCATCCTCGAAGGCACGCTCGACGCGCGCCTGGTCGAGGTCGACGCCAAGACCGGCAAGCCGTGCGCCGATTTCGGTACTAACGGCCAAGTCGATGCCAAGATCGGCATGGGCAAGGTTTTCCCGGGTCTCGTCTCGATCAACTCGCCGCCGGTTATCATCCGCGGCATCGCCGTCACCGGTCACCAGACCACTGACGGCCAGGAGCGGTACGAACCGTCGGGCGTAATTCAGGGCTTCGACGCGGTCACCGGCAAGCTGCGCTTCGCCTGGGACATGCTGCATCCAGAGTGGAATACGTATCCGCCGGCCGGCAAGGAATGGTCGCGCGGCACGCCCAACATGTGGACGATGGCGAGCGGCGACGAGAAGCTCGGCTTGGTCTATCTGCCGATGGGCAATTCGACCGTCGATTACTGGAGTTCGCTGCGCACTCCGACCGAGGACAGTTTTGGCACCTCGATCGTCGCGCTCGACGTGACCACGGGCAAGCCGCGCTGGAAGTTCCAGGCGGTCAAGAACGACGCGTGGGACTATGACTTCGGCAGCCAGCCGACGTTGATCGACTATAAGGGCACGCCGGCATTGCTGGTGTCGTCCAAACAGGGCGATATGTATGTCCTGGATCGCGCGACCGGAAAGCCGCTGACGCCGATCGGCACGATTAAAGCCCCGACCGGCGGGATCGAGCCGCAACAGCGTTCGCCGACGCAGATCGTCTCGCTGTGGCAAACGCTGCGCAAGGATCCGCTGACAGAGCACGACATGTGGGGCATGTCGCCGATCGACCAGATGATCTGCCGCATCAACTTTAAGCGGGCGAGCTATAAGGGCTTCTTCACCCCTCCCGAAGTGGATCGCCACTCAATCGAATATCCGGGCTACAATGGTGGCACCGATTGGGGCAGCGTGGCGGTCGATCCGACACGAGGCGTGATCGTCGCCAACTACAACGACATGCCCAACTATGTGCAGCTGGTGCCCCGCGCCACCGCCGACAAGAAAGGCTGGTTCACCCGCGAGCAGAAGGCTGATCTGGTCAAGGAGGGCAAGTCGGTCAAGGTCGAGGCAGGCGCCGAAGGCGCGGGCGATCCGCAGAAGGGCACGCCCTATGCGATCGACGTCAACGCCGGCTGGGTAATGCCGGTCACAGGAATGCTGTGCAAGCAGCCCCCCTATGGCGGGATCCGTGCGATCGACATCGCGACCGGTAAGACGATCTGGGATCGTCCGTTCGGTTCGGCTCGCAACAACGGGCCGTTCGGCATCCCGACCAGGTTGCCCTTCACGATCGGCACGCCCAATAACGGCGGTTCGGTGGTGACGGCAGGCGGGATCATCTTTGTCGCCGCGGCGACCGATGGCCTGTTCAAGGCGATCGACCTCAAGACCGGAAAGATCCTGTGGCAGACGGTGCTTCCCGCCGGCGGCCAAGCGACACCGATGGTCTACGAGCAGAACGGTCGCGAATATGTGGTGCTGATGACTGGCGGACATCACTTCATGAAGACCCCGATCGGCGATCAAGTGATCGCTTGGGCACTGCCTAGCAAGAGCTGACGAACGAGTAAGGGAGGGGGCAAGGCCTCCTCCCTTACTTAATATTGTCGCCGCATAGCCGGCGACCTCTTCGACCAAATTGCCGCCGATACTTCGCCTGACGGTAGCGCGCTCCGATGAACGCCAATCGTTCCCGAGCGACCTTCATCCGCCATTGATCCCTTCCCCGGATCACGCGCGCCTCGCCGACAGCACCCGAGTACCTGCCGGAACGGACCAAACGGCTCGTATCGCAATTTCGCAGCTCGCACTGGACGGCTCAAACGCCAGCCGCCGCCTCAACACGATCCGTACCGATGCTTTCATTCTTCATAACGATTTGCTGGTAGGATCAGAGCACAAACGGCCTGATTGCCGAAGCATTGTTCTTGCTATGCCGGGAAGGGCAGTGTTCAAACGAGCCATGCACCACGACAAAATCGCATCGACGCATCCGTCGAAGCCTAGGCAAATAAAGAGCCTTACTGGGATACGCGGGGTCGCTGCGGCTTGGGTGGTGCTCTTTCACATCCAATTCATTGGGGCCGTTAATGGTTTCCAAATAATTCTTCCAGGCTACCGGCTTATTAACTCCGGATGGACTGGAGTCGATCTATTTTTTATGCTTTCTGGATTCATGCTTATGCACACGCATGCGAACCAGTTCGATAGAATCGATAGAGATGGATTATGGAGTTTCGCGATATCGCGTTTTTTCCGAATATACCCTCTGAATGCGATCGTCCTACTACTCATCGCTCTGCTTTTATTGTCCTATCCGGGATTTTCCAGTAACTTCCGCAATCTTTCAACTGGAAATCTATCGATCTCGTCTTTTTTATCGACCCTATTTCTCGCGACACGATGGTTTCCTTGTCAAGGCAATTGGAACGAGCCTGTTTGGTCGCTCAGCGCAGAGATATTGGGGTATGCAGCATTTCCGTTTCTCGCTTTGATGATCGGTAAAATCAGCAGTTTCCGAGGTGCAGCATATGTATCAATCATCACGATAGTATCCGTCTTAATAGCTCAATTTGCGAAGGGTAGATTGGGGGATAACGACATAGACTGGCCCGGAGCGTTAATCCGTATGGCGGGGTATTTTTCCGCCGGCGTCGCCCTCAGACGCGCAGCCGAATTGTGGACGCCGCAGGCATCACAACTGACAATGGGCGCGATTAGCCTTATCGCCAGTGCCACCCTCGCCGTGCTTACCCTCCTACCGGCGGGAGGAGGTATTATGCCTTTGGCTGAAGCAGTTCTTATTTTTAGCCTGTACTTCGAGTGTGGAATTATCAACCGTCTTCTTTCCTCACAGCCGGCGATGTTTTTGGGGAAAATATCTTTCCCCCTTTACCTTTTGCATGTCATGCCCATACTTGCGGCGAACTACTTTTCACGAATTCACAAGGTAACGGACTTAGTATATCACGCAATAATTATAATAACGTTGGCTGCTGTTATTGCGATTTCGTGGATTCTGCACCGCCTCGTTGAAAGACGCGCCCATAGTTTCTCACAAACCTTCGGCCGCCCCCTTTACTCATCAGTGGGTATTGCCCGAACATAAGCAACGGACGGACCGCCAGCGAAAAGGGCTGCTCGATCCATATCCCGCATCGGCAGTGCGCAGCCGAAGCGCACTCCAGGGGCGATAACCCGGTTAATTTCTTCGATCGCGACCTCCGGTTTCGGCGCGGATCAAGATGAAAAGATGGTTTAAGGATCTTAATAAGGGATCCTATCATGCCTACTAACGGCAGTGTAAGTGCCGAATATTTCGGCTCGATCCACGTACCTGCGCTTCCCGTATACTTGCTATTGTGAACCTTCTGTTCATTTTTTGCCTCGACTATGGCTGACACGGGGGAAGTGGCGATGTTTAAGGGATTGGGGATTCTGGCGCTTCTGCTGTTTGCGGGGGGCTATTTTACCGGGGCATTCGGCCCACAATCCTATTCGCGCACAGTCGCGCGTCCGCAGGCGCAGGTCATGTCCGCGCTTGAGCAGCTCGACCTGACCGCCCAGCCCGGCGCCCCGGGATCGACTGCCGAAGCCGCGGGCGGGATCAAGCCGCTCTTTCGACTGGCCAAGACTGCGGACCAGATGACCTGGTATGTGATGAGCGGCGACAAGGTCGCCACCACGATGACTGCTTCGTTCGAGCCCATCGATGGTGGCAAGGCGACCCGGATCAGCACCCGCGTACAGCGCGGCGACGCCCCAGACGATTTCGTCTCCCCGGCCTTCCGCTCCAAAGGACTTACCACCGCCTTGTTCGCCATCGCGATCGAGGGCGAGGTCAATAAGCTCGTGGCACCGCCCGCAGCCAGCCGGGAGAGTTGCGATAAACTGATGGACAATTTCCGCGACTCCAATCTTACAGCCGGTATCGATCGACCGGCCGGCTTGAGCCAAGGAGTCGCTGCAGGCGCGAAGACCATAATGCGCCTCAACGCGATGGAAGCGGAAATGCGCCGCAACGGCTGCGACACCAATAACAATGGCGCTTTCCCGCCGATGCGCCAGCAAATGGCCGCTCAGGACGCGGGCAGTAACTCCGGCGGCGCTGCGTCGATGTCAGGCGCTGCATCGACCTACACGCCCGGCAAGCCCATGCTTGATCCGAAGCCGAGTCGCTAAACGATGGATTGGGACGAAACAGTCCGGTGTAGGATCTCCGGCGAACCGTTAACGGGCCAAGGTGCAGGATGCACACCGGTCTCAGCATCGCCGTCACGGCATCGGACAAAACTTGGCTTCGAACGATCGTGGCGGCGAAGGGCGCTCCTCCGAAGCATGTTCAGCGGACTCGAATGCGCGCTGCCAGAATCAAGATGACTAGTTACACCACAAAATGCCGAACATCCTTTCATGATATTTCGAAGCGCCGGCCATGTAGTTATAATTCTGGCCCCCTTTGAAATCAATGTCGCGCGCTAATTTTGAAATTTCCGAATCCCGATCGATCGGTCTCCGCAACTAGCTTAACGAAGATATCTTTGATAGGTGGACTAGAGAACATGCGATCACTTGAGTCCCGCCAAATCAAAAGGCTTAGGCTCTCGCCGCGGCCAACTACCGAATAATATTTGTCTTGGATCTACTCCAACCGATGGCCAAAACACAGCATATGCGTCGGGCTGACCGGAGAGAGGATCGAGGTACCTGGGTCGCCGATGCCCTTGAATTGCAGAGATGGATGCACGAGTGTCACCGGATGGTCGCTGGTGATGAAAATTGGCTCTTCGGCCACGATCATAGCCCGGCGCATCGCCAACAGACGCTTGGATGAAGTCAATCCATGCTCGCCGCATGTCGTCTGGACTAGCGTCGCGAAAAGCAGGCCAATCTGAAGGGTCGAGCTCTCGCTCCTGACCGGCGACATCGATCGATTGCGGCAGGCTGAGCGGGCCAGAGAACGCGCCCACGAACTGTTGGTGGATCGATTGGCTCATCTCAAATGTGCGTGGGTTCCGCACATACATAATCGCAGCGGACAGAGCGGCCATCTTCCGCAAAGGCTCGCACGACAGGTCTACAAGTCGCTGCCCAGCGCCGCCAACCTGCTCACCAAAGAAATTCTCAATCTCGCTGAGCTTTTTTTTCGAATCCGATGTCGCGTTCTCCGTTCTCGCCACGAGGTGTGTAGAGATGATGCCGGTAGGCGACTTTCGCGATACGCTTTTCCTCAGCGTCACCTTCGGTCTTGCTGAAACGCCAGACCCGCGTGCGCTTATCATCTGACGCAAAGGCACGCAGATAGCCCTGCGGCACCTAACGGCTCCGTTTGTAGTCCGCCATTCCGTTCCATTCCGTACCCTTACCGCCGCCGAGACCGGTATCATGGACGACCGAACGCGCCATTGAGAGAGCGTGCCGTTTCCTTATTGGCTGCATCGCCTTTGCCCCGAACGTGGCGGCGAACATCGCTCCATATCTGGCGGTGAAGACTGAAGCGTCGCCCCCTCGAACCGTTAGTTTTTTCGCTCGACGAGCTAATCCTGTTCAAGAATTTGCCGTGGAGGCCCCTATTTCTGGAACGCATGCATATTGAAAACTCGCGTGCCATCCTGACACCCCGCAGCTTGCCGGATCGGCCCAGCTTTTCGACAAGTATCCGCACCACCGTCACGCTAGGCCTTCTGTCATGGTCTTGCCTTGCACACGCCCAAGAAGCCACGGCACCTCGGTCTCCGGTCGGTGTCGGCGCCAACGCCGTCACCGACGGAGATATCATTGTGACGGCGCAGCGGCGGTCGCAGTCGCTACTACAGGTTCCGCTCGCAATCTCGGCGCTCACCGGCGATGCGCTTGCCCAGAAAGGCATCACGAACTCGGCGGATCTGGCCACGGCCGTTCCCAACTTCCAGGTGAGCAGCCCGTACGGTAACACAATGCCGAACTTCTCGCTGCGCGGGATTAGCGTCTCGAACGAGTATAATGCGAACCAAGCGTCGCCCATTGGCGTCTACATCGACGACGTTTATATCGCGGCACGGACTAGCCACGGGATGGGCCTGTTCGATCTCGACAGGGTTGAAGTGTTGCGAGGCCCGCAGGGCACGCTGTTTGGGCGGAACACGACCGGCGGCGCGATCAACTTCATTACTCGCCAGCCGATACTGAGCGACAACAGCGGCTATGCTGAGGCTGGATACGGCAACTTCAACGACGTCCGTGCGCAGGCTGCGCTTGAAACGACGCTGGTGCAGGACGAGCTCGGCGTTCGCGTCGCCGCCAATTACGAGAGGAGCGATGGCCAGTTTCGCAACGTCTATCCAGGCGGCCGCGACGGTAACGCGATCGACACGCTACAAGGGCGGGCATCGCTGAGGTTCAGGCCCGGCAACGGGCCGCTCGACATCAAAATTCGTGGCTATTTTGGCCGGGACCTTGGACCGCAGGCCGCGATCCACGGCGTCCCCTCCGCGCGGCAGGGACTCGGGTTTTTTGAGACCGACGAGAATCGGCTCGGGGAAAATAGGACTCGGTCCTGGGGCGTGGCGGCCAATCTCGCCTACGAGATCAGCCCTCAGGTCAAGCTTACGTCGATCACCTCCTATGATGGAGGCAAGCAGGATCTCACCCAGGCGACCGACGGGTCTCCGCTGGACTTGCTCGATGTCGAATTCAAGTCGAAGACGCGGCAGTTCAGCGAGGAACTCCGCGTAAACTACGACGGCGATCGCCTGCATGCAGTTGGTGGCGCCTTCTACGGCTGGGATCGGATCATCTCTGATAACAGCTTCTTCATCGATAGCGTGATTGCGCCGGGCGTCGATGGCGGTTTCATGCAACACTACCAGCAGGAACGACGTTCCTACGCCGCCTATGCGCAAGGAGATCTGACGCTCGCGAAGCGGTTCGTTCTTACGCTGGGGGCGCGTTACACGGCGGACCGCGCCCGGTACGAAGATGGATATGCCTATCTGTTCCAAGGCAACATCGGTCAGCCGCCGGTGCCGATCGCCAGCACTGTACCGTGCGCCACCGCGCCCGGAACCTGCGCCTATGATTCGACCGCTCGCTTTGGCGTCGCCGGTCGCAGCAACGCGCTCACGGGTCGCGCCGCGCTCAGCTACACGCTGGACGGCGGGACGCTCATCTACGCAAGCTACAACCGTGGTTATCGTTCGGGCGCGTTCAACGGCGGGGGGTACACGTCGTCTGCCGGCATCACCTATGTCCCGCCCGAGGAAGTCAACGCGTACGAGGCCGGCCTCAAAGGACGATTCTTCGATCGCAAACTGACGCTGTCAGCGGCCGCATTCTATTACGACTATCGCAACCAGCAGGTCCAGGAATCGCGACCGGGTCCGGTATCGGTCTTGGTCAGCGCGCCGAAGTCACAAGTCTATGGCGCCGAGGCTGAAGCTAGCTTCAAGCCACTGCCATCGCTCACGCTGAACGCGGCGTTCGGCTATGACCACGCGACGTACCAGAACCTTACCCTCCAGGCGACGAACCTTGCAGGCAACAGCCTACCCTTCGCGCCACGATGGACGGGTCAGGCCGGCTTCGAGTGGCGGCTCGTCACCGCTGGTCGGGACAGCCTGACATTTTTACCTCTCGTCACCTATTCTAGCCGCAGCTACTTTTCGCCTTTCAACTCGACGAATGTGATCGGAGGAACTCAGATCAATTCCGAACTCCAGCAAGGCCCCTATGCGAAGGTGAACGCGGCGTTGTCGTGGGTACACGACTCGGTGATAATCCGCGCCTGGGCCAACAATCTGCTGCAGGCTAAAACCTACAGTTACGGACTGGATACTCGAGGCGCGGGGCTTCCGTTCAATCTGCTCATCCCGACGGCGCCGCGCACCTACGGCATGTCGGCCAGGGCCAGCTTCTAAGGCTTTGCGCCGTTCACGCGTTCTGTCGGGCAGGTCTTGAGTTTCGTCCACGCGTGTCCCGCCATAAGCGCGTCGAGTTCGATGCCGATGAGGTTGCTCAAGTAATTGGTCATCGTCTTCGTGGCGATCTCCACCCCCCCTAAAATGTTGCGGCAATTGTAACCGGTCGCGAGGACCGCGTCGATATCACAGTCCGAGGCAAAACTGCGCTCACGGATGGCGGCGGTTGCGAACCTATGGAACGCCTCAAAGAAGCGCGTGGTCACGACCGGCTTAAACGCAAGCGCGACACCGTCCCGATCGAGCTCGGAATGGTGTCGCTGATAGCCGATCGGAATCTGCCAAACTCTATGCGGCGATCGCCTCCTCTGCGTAGGCCGGATAATCGATGTAGCCGCGATGATCACCGCCATAGAATGTTTCGCGGTCGTACGCGCCGAGCGCCAACTGGCGACGCAGGCGCTCCGGCAGATCTGGGTTTGAGATGAAATCGCGACCGAACGCTACCAGGTCTGCATCACCGGCTGTGAGGATTGCTTCAGCGCTCTCCCGCGTGAACCCGCCCGCCGCGATGATCGTGCCCTTGAAGATCGGGCGGAGATGCTGGGCCGCGATAGGTCCTTGTCCGGCATGCACGTCCTCGATGCCCTTCACCCGCGGCTCGACAATATGGAGATATGCCAGACCGAAGCGGTTCATTTGTTCGGCCACGTAGCCGAACGTGGCCTCGGGGTTGCTGTCAGACATCGAGCCATATTCACCACTCGGCGTGATACGGACGCCGACTTTTCCTTTGCCCCAAACCGATACCGCAGCCTCGGTGATCTCAAGCAGGAAGCGGGCGCGGTTCTCAATCGGGCCCCCATATTCGTCGGTGCGTTTGTTCGTTCCGTCCTGCAGGAACTGGTCGGGAAGATACCCGTTTGCACCGTGGATCTCCACACCGTCAAATCCTGCGGCCAATGCACGCTCGGCACCTTTGCGAAATGCCTCGATGATCGGCGGGATCTCTTCGAGAGTCAGGGCGCGCGGCATTGAGAACGGCACCGGTCCATCGACCGAATAGGCATAGCCCTCTGCCTGCACTGCAGACGGCGCGACCGGATCGACACCACCGGGCTGAAGCTCGCGTGCCGATTGCCGGCCGACATGCCAGAGCTGCATGACAATCCGGCCACCTTTTGCATGAACAGCATCGGTGATTTTGCGCCATCCTGGAATCTGGGCGTCTGAATAGATGCCCGGCGCTTTGGCATAGCCGTAACCTTCGAGCATCACCGGGGTGGCTTCGGTGATGATGAGCCCGCCGTCGGATGCGCGCTGCGTGTAATATTCGAGCATCAGATCATTGGGTATGTCACGCGGATCGGAGCGCATCCGGGTGAGCGGCGCCATCACGACGCGGTGCGACAGGGTGAAGGTCCCAACGGGAACGGACGAGAACAGCTTGGTCATGACTATATCCTTTGATTGAGAGGGCGATCAGGCGGCGAGCGCGGTTATGCGAGCGATCGCGCGTTCTACGGCCGGGCGGGCGGCAATTCCGCCATACCAGCGCTGGACGTTCGGAAACTTGGACAGATCGATCCCCGCAAATTCGCGGCGCCAGAACCAGCCAAAATGCGCGATATCGGCGATCGAAAATTCAGCGCCGGCCGCGAAGGGATTGCTCGCCAGCACGCCGTCCAGAACGCCGGTGGTACGCTCGGCTTCCCCGTGAAAACGCGCAATCGCCAGAGGGATCTGCTCGGGCGCGGACCTCTGGAAATAACCCGACTGGCCAAAGGACGGCGAGAGCGCCGACGCATGGAAAAAGAGCTGTTCGAACACGCGAACACGCTCCACGCCGTCTCGTGCCAGCAATCGACCGGTTTTCTCGGCGAGGTAGACGAGGATGGCCGCGGATTCGGTTATCGTGACCGGGCCGGCAGGGCCATCGTAATCGACTAAGACCGGGACCTTCGCATTCGGATTGAGCGCGAGAAACTGTTCGGTCTTCTGCTCGTCCTGCCGGACGTTGACCGGATTGAGCGTATATTCGAGACCGAGTTCCTCGAGGGCAATCGGCACCTTGAGGCTGTTGGGCGTTGCGAATGCATAGACGTCGATCATCGGAAGATCCTTTGGGTGTGCGTGTTGATGGTGAGCCGGCCAATGGTCCGCATCAGGGGTGGAGCGATTACCGCCAGGAGCGTCGCGGGCAGGCTGCCCGTCTCCTGGAAGCTAATGAGAACCGCGCTGCCGTGGCGGATGACGGCCAAGCGGATCCGAGCAGCGCGGCCGGTCATGACGGAATTCCCTTGTCGCGCCGCCGGAGTGCGGTCAGCGCTGCGAGGACGTCCGCGGGCTCGAGCCGGTTGCGATAGTCGGCATCGATGAACGCCAACGCGATCCGCCCATCCTGACCGATGACGTACGTCGCCGGCAGCGGCAGATGCCAATCGCCCTCGCCGTTGTGGAGCGGCAGACAGACACCGACGCCTTCGTAAATACCCTGCATTTCCGCGCTCACCAAAAAAGCGACGCCGAAGCTCTGTGCGATCTTGGACCCGGGGTCCGAGAACGTGGCGGCGCCCTTCAGCTGGGGTGACAAAGTGACGAGTTCGGCGCCAAGACACTGGATCGCCGGCCGAGCCTCTTCGAGCGCGGCTAGTTCCGCGTCGCAATAAGGACACCAATCTCCGCGATTGAAGCTGACCACAACCGGACCTTTGACGAGAAGCTCGGAGAGCACCATTTCCCTGCCCTGGCTGTCGACAACCTGGAAGTCCGGCGCTCTGTCTCCGGCTTTAAGAGCACGCTTGACGATGCCCGACCCTGCGAGGATCGCAGTCGCCCGCTCCATCGCTTCGACAGTGGCGCTGTCGGTTGCCTGCGCAAACGCCTCTCGCACACCATCCAATTTTGGCTTCAGCGCCATCGCCCGTGTCCTCCAGGGCATTCCCATCGAATGCCGAGACAGGGAGATGGTCGATCGCGATGCTCGACGGCAGACAGCCAAGGGTGATAACCGCCATTCCACAGGAGAATAAGCGTGGACCGACTTGCCGCCATGGAGACGTTCGTACGCGTCGTAGAAACCGGGTCGTTCTCGGCGGCGGCTCGCCAGCTGAACGTCGGTCAGCCGGCAGTCTCTAAGACGATTGCCCAACTCGAGGATCGACTCGGCGTACGCCTGCTGCTGAGATCCACTCGCAGCCTCATGCCGACCGCCGCCGGGCAGAGCTTTTATGACCGCTCCATACGTTCGATCGAGGAAGCAGACGAGGCCGACCTCGCTGCTCGTGGGGCAGGTTCCAGCCTGACGGGGAGATTGAGGATCTGCGCGGCCGTGACCTTCGCGCGCATTCACATCATTCCAAAACTCCCGACGTTCCTCGCAGCGCATCCTGACCTGCAGATCGACGTCGTGCTCGATGACAGGAACATCGATCTGATCGAAGAAGGCATCGATGTGGGCCTGCGCCTCGGCTCGCTGGCGGATTCGGCGATGACCGCTCGCAAGCTCGGTCAGTGCCGGCGATTGGTCATGGGGACGCCCGGCTACTTCGAGCGTTTCGGCGAGCCCCAGTTGCCGGCTGATCTGCTCGGACACGACGGCGTGATCTATGTTCAAGGTGGCGGGGGAGATGTCTGGACGTTCCAGCGGGGATTGGCCGAGACGTCGGTCACTATACCGGGCCGAATCCGGGTAAATGCGGCCGAAGGCGTGCGCGCCGCGGTTCTCGCCGACATGGGTCTTACCATTTCGTCGGAATGGATGTTTTCGCCGGAGCTGGCGTCGGGCGCCGTTCGACCGGTCATGCTCGATTGGGCGTTGCCGAGCATCGACGTCTCTGCGGTGTACCCCACTGGTCGCTTGGCCAGCGCCAAGGCTCGCGCGTTTGCGGCATTCGTGGAAACCGCGCTTGCCGCTTAAATCGCCCGGCGGCGTTGGGGGTATCATGGCACACGCTTCAGACACGCGCGCAGCAACCGCTCGATCGACGTGGGCGATGCTGTTGCCAAACTGATCGTTACGAAGAGCGCGACGGCGAGCATCCCGATGATGGCATCATCGAAAAAGTCGGCGAACCACCGGCCGGCAAGAAGTACGATCACGATCGTGACGATGACGCCGAAAGCGCGCGGGCGGCGCGGGCGGTTCCTTCCGGGCCAGAAGATGCCACGGGGTTCGGGAGCAAAGTCGCGGCTCGATAGAATGGGCGTGCGCAAGATGAGGCAGCCGGTTGGCTCCAGGATGAGCTTGGACATAACGAGTTCCTCCTTTCATATGGTCTGGATCAAGGGTGGAGCGCTGTCCGGAGCGCGGAGCACGCTTGAGTTATCGCGGCACGGCTGGGGGCAGAATCGGCGAGCCGGTCCAGCATCATGAAATCATGGATCGCGCCGATGTATCGCGTAGCCGTAACGGTGACTCCCGCACGCACGAGCTTGCGGGCATACTCCTCGCCGTCATCACGCAGCACATCGCTCTCTGCGGTGATCACAACGGCTGGCGGCAATCCTTCGAGCACCGAACGCGGCGCACAGCCCGGCAGCGCCTCGGGGTTGCCAAGGATCTCAGATTGGTACTGCAGTAGAAAATACCGCCGCATATGTTCCGCGGTGAGCCACGGCCCATCTGCGAACTCGACGTAGGAAGAAGTTTCGTCCGGCATAGACAGCGCCGGGTAGAGCAGCAGTTGCAGCAGGATCGGCGGTCCTCTGCGCCGCTTGGCGAGAAGTGCCAGCGACGCAGCCATCGTCCCACCGGATCCATCCCCGGCAACTGCAATACGCTCGGCGATCAGTCCGAAACGTGCCGCATGCTCGACCAGATAGCATAGAGCGGCATAGGCCTGCTCGTTCTGCACCGGAAACCGGCCATGTGGTTCGGTCGTGTAATCGACGAAGGCTACCGCTGCTCCGGCGCCGACCGCGAGTTCGTACACTAGTCGGTCGTGACTGGTACAGTCGCCCGAAATCCAGCCTCGGCCGTGCAAGTACAGGATAATCGGCAGGCTGGCGGTGGCATGCTCGCTGCGGATGATCCGTACCGCGACCGGCCCAGCGGTAAGCGGAAGGATTACCTCCTCGACTGCAGTCCTGGCCAACCGAAAAGTACCCGATTGAAAGGCCAAAAGCCGCTTTCTGAAATCCTCAAATGTCACAGGGGACACATCGCGACTGCCGTCATATTGCGCGACGTCGTCGACGAAGGCCTGGATTTCGGGATCGAGGATTGGTTGTGAGAGCGCTGCTGTCGCGATGGCTGCAGGTCCTAGGCGGCGTATCATCAGACTGCTCCCGAAAGAGCGCCACTGCGCTCTGCCAGCTTGCGGCGGCGCCACATGTTCGGAGAGAGGCCGGTAGCGCGCTTGAACAGTCGTGAGAGGTGAGCTTGGTCGGTAAGTCCGCACGCAGCCGAGATCTGGCAAAGCGGCTCTTGGGTCGTGAGCATCATATCTTTGGCCTGCTCGACGCGACAGCCCATCACATAATCGTGTGGCGACATGTCGAAGGTCCGACGGAAAGCCTTGGAGAAGTAGCTCCGGCTGAGACGCACAATGGCAGCGAGGTCATCGACGCGGATCGTCTGCTCGATGTTTGCGGAAACGAAGCGCTCAACCTTTGCAGCTTGCCAGGTCGCCAGCCCACTCCGCGAGTCTTCTGGCTGGCGCATATCGCTCGCCGGAGATGTTCTGAACAGGAGGTCGACAGCGCTATCGACGCAATCGCGCGCGACGTTCACGTCATGGGCGAAGGCGGCGCGGGCGTCATTCAGAAGCTTGGCGAGGATCGCCAACGTACTGTCGGTGGGTGGCTGGGCCCCGGTCTGTCCCGCCGGGGCGAAGGGTGTCCGGATCGCTAAGGCTTGCATGGCTGAACTCCGACGGTGGTCGATGACCTCGCAAGGACGGGGTGTCGCTTGCTGGGAGGATAGTGACCGTCTGAGCGCCGAGGCGTGAGTTAAGGTGTGTGAAGTTTAGCTAAGCGCCCTTTGCAACCGCGAAGACTTGGGCGCGCGTTGTTTGCGCGATCAGGCGCCCGCGTCTTTTCTCCAGGCACCTGGGCTGGTCCCGGTGGCGCGCCCGAACGTGCGCGTGAAGTGGCTCTGGTCGGCGAAGCCGCATCGTATTGCGACGTCTGCGAGAGAAAGAGATCGATCGCGCAACAGACTTTTGGCAGTCAGAATGCGATACTCTGCCTGCCATGCCTGCGGGGTGTAGCCGGTGGCGTTGCGAAACCCCTCAATGAGCGCGCGGCGGCATAGACCGGCTTGGGAAGCGATCGAGACGAGCGTAACCTCGTCGTCGAGCCGGCTGGCGAGCATATCTTTCACCAGTCGGACTTGCGTCGCCTCCATTGTGCTGGCGCCAGTTAAGCCGGGCGACATGCCGCCGTAGGTCTTGGCGAAGTGAACGTGCAACGCTAAGGTCAGATGGTCTCCCAGCAGTTGGTTCGCCGGCCCGGGCGAATCAAGTGTCTCAAACAGGCAAGTGAGGATGTTCTCGGCGACGGGATCGACAACGCCTGTTTCGCGTCCCGAAATCTTTCCTGTCCAAATAGCCCCGCTTCGCGCTGCGATGCCGTCGATCACCCGTTTCGGTATAACAAAATGGAGCGCGTCGAATCCCGTATGCATCCGTGCGACGGCCGTTTCGCGCAAATCGATGGTCGCAAACGTACCCTGTTTGAACGAGGCAGGAATCTGCCTGCCATCGATCCAGAGATCGGAGATGCTCGTGCGACGCTGATAGCCAAGGACGAATGTCTCCTCGAGGTCATTGGGATCGGTCTCGTGGCCCTGCTCGTCGGACGCGATATGCAGCAACGATATATTCTTCTGTGCAGCCCTGACCGCGAAGGCTTCCGCTCTTTGGGAGCGCATCTGTCGTGCGTGACGAGTGACGTCGTCCATGTCTCCGCAAGCCTCATGATCTCAGGGTCTGGGCGGTGACTCATGCCCTGCGGGAATATTTGTACAGGTTGGTCTCTTCGTGAACAACACCCATTTCTACAAGCTATTCCATTCCCGCGGGAATAAGTCACGGCTCCAAGGAGCAAGACCGATGTCACAGGGCTGTCGCCATCTCGACACAATCAACGTCGTCACCCCGAGCGCGAGGGGTTGCGAGGACTGTCTGGAGGTCGGGTCGAAATGGGTTCACCTCCGCCTGTGTCGAAGTTGCGGACATGTTGGTTGCTGTGACCAGTCCCTTCACCGCCACGCCCGCGCTCACTTCACCCAAACGCGACATCCGATTATCGAAGGCTACGATCCTGCAGAGGGTTGGGGCTGGTGCTACGTCGATCAGGTCGAGGTGACGCTACCGCAGACAACGGAGCAGGTCGGTCCGATCCCGCGTTACTATTAACCGTTCGCCCCAAGCGTCCAACCACCGTGCACCGGTGCAAGCCATTCCGACCGGGAATGACGCTTAGTCCAACTGCCTCGCTACCCGCGAAAATCCCGCGGCGTATCTAAGAGCAGCGATCGAGTGACCACCCCAAGCACAGGAATGAAACGATGACCAAGTTCACCAAGTACACGATCGATACCGCCCCAGAGGCATCGAAGCCGATCCTCGAATCGGTCAAGGCAGCTTTCAGTTTCGTGCCCAATTTGCAGGCCAATATGGCTGAATCCCCAGAGCTTCTGGCCGGGTATTCCACTCTGTGGGACCTGTTTTCCAAGTCGACGCTCACGCCGCACGAGCAGCAGGTCGTCTATTTGACCTCGAACTTCGAGAACGAATGCCACTATTGCATGGCCGGGCATACCACGCTCGCCAAAATGCAGAAGATGGATTGGGCCGTGATCGAGGCCCTGCGCGAGGGCGGCATCATTCCCGACGCCAAGCTCGAGGCGCTTCATCGTTTCACGACCATCGTCGTCCGTGAGCGCGGATTTGCCACCGACGCCGACGTCGATGCCTTCCTTGCCGCCGGCTATACCCGCCGCAACGTGCTCGAAGTCGTGCTCGGCGTCGCTACCAAGGTGATGAGCAACTACACGAACCACATCGCCCATACCGAGCTCGATGCCTTCATGGCCGGCAACGAATGGTCGAAGCCGCTCGCCAAGGCCGCCTGACCCCCCTTCTCCGCACTGCACCCGACCCGTCTCCCTGGGTCGTCCCCGAACCGGCGCAGTGCGGGGATCCTCTTATCAAGGACGATCACCATGACTCTCCAAAGCAAGCTCGACGCATTCAAGGCTGATTTTGAAGCCGGCAAGCCCCCCTATAACGTCCCCCCTCCGGTGATCGAGATTATGCACCGCGCCACCGCGGAGCTGATCGCATCGGGTGCGCCAGGTCGCGTGCTCAAGGTCGGCGACAAGGCGCCCGTCTTCACACTCAAGGATCCCGTCGGCGCCAACGTCTCACTGGTTGATCTTCTGGCAGAAGGTCCGCTCGTAGTCAGCTTCTACCGCGGTGTCTGGTGCCCCTATTGCAACATGGAGTTGCAGGCACTTCAGGAGGCATTGCCGGAGTTCGAGGCCGTCGGTGCAAAACTTGTTGCGATCTCGCCGCAGACGTCGGTCAACAGCCGAAAGTCAGTACGCCAAAACGCTCTCGGTTTTCCGATCCTCTCCGATCCACACAATGCGGTAGCCGATGCTTTCGGCCTTCGTTTCGCGCTCCCCGACTATCTCGTCGACCTCTACAAAGGCTTGAAGAACGATCTGCCGACTTTCAACGGTGATCCGAGCTGGACGCTGCCAATGCCAGGCCGTTTCGTGATCGGGCAGGATGGTACGATCCTTTATGCCGAGGCGAACGCCGACTACACGCTGCGTCCTGAAACTGCCGATCTCCTGCCGGCGCTCCGCCGCACGCAGAAAGTCGCGGCGTAAGGCCCCCCGCCGCCGGAACGGCGGCGGGATTCTCTTCTTCAAGGACCGGCCATGACCGCACGCACCTTTCTGATCACTGGCGCAAGCAAGGGCATCGGACGCGCCACGGCCGAACGCCTCACCCAGGCCGGCCATATCGTCGTGGGATTGGCGCGCGACGCCGGCGACCTTAGCTTCCCGGGCTTGCTTGTGCCAGTGGACCTTGCCGATCGCGGCGAGACCGATGAGGTTGTCGCCGAACTGGCAAGCCGGTTCGACTTCGACGGCGTGGTCAACAATGTCGGCCTGGTCCGTCCGCAGAAACTCGGCGAGATCGACCTCGACGATGTCGAAATGGTTTTACGGGTGAATCTGCACCCCGCGATCCAGACCGCCCAAGCATTCCTGCCTGGTATGCGGGCGAGAGGCTGGGGCCGGATCGTTAATGTTTCGAGCCTCACAATCCTCGGCATGACCGAGCGCACCGCTTACGCGGCGGCAAAGGCCGCATTGGTCAGCTTCGCCCGTTCCTGGGCGCTTGAGCTGGCGAGCACCGGCATAACCGTGAATTCAGTAGCGCCCGGGCCGACCGAAACCGAACTGTTCCGCGCGAACAATTCGCCTGGGAGCGCGGGCGAGCAGCGTTATCTCTCCGCAGTACCCATGGGCCGCTTTGGGAAGCCGGACGAGATTGCTGCAGCCATCGCGTTCCTGCTGTCGGACGACGCCGGCTTCATCACCGGCCAGACCCTCTTCGTCGACGGCGGCGCGTCGATCGGCAAGTCGATGCTGTGATTGATCGACACGCCACTGAACCGTCCTGATGCAACTTTTCCAAGGAGATCGATAGTGCCAGCTTATATCATCTTTACCCGCGAAAACACGACCGACCAGGCCCAGCTTGATGTCTATGCCGAAATGGCGCCCGCATCTTTTCCCGGCCATCCCATCACACCACGCGTAGTCTACGGAGACTTCGAGATGCTCGAAGGCACACCGATCGAGGGGACCGTCGTGCTGGAGTTCCCGACGATCGGCGAAGCCCAAAGTTGGTACAGAAGCCCCAAGTACCAGGCAGCGGCCGCTCATCGGCACGCCGGCGCTGAATACCGTGTGTTTATCGTTAACGGCGTGGAGTGACGGGCGAACTCGCCTAGAAAACTTCCCGTTCCGCATTTTTGTACAATGACTTGTGGCGGGTGCAAGACGCCGGTTTGCGCGCTGCGGTAGATCCACACAGCAATGTGGAGGACATCCGACATGCACATGCACATGAACACCCGCGCTGACGCGTTCCATGCCCGTCACCAACCGGTATCGGGAGTTGATCTCCCGGCGGGCTGGATCGTCAAGGCACTTGACTGCATGGCTACCGATCGGCGCGCGGCGCTCGATCATCTCGCGCATGCATCCGATCTGCTCGAACACGAAATCAATGCGAGCGAAGCCGCAGGCACCACTACAGGTACTGGCCCTGGCAGGCTTTCAGACTGGCAGACCGCCATCCTGGAGAACTTCGTCCGGGACAGAATCGGATCGTCGCTTCGAACCCGCGACCTCGCCGCACTCGTCGGCCTCAGTCAGAGCTACTTCTGTCGTGCCTTTAAGGCGACCTTTGGTCTCACCTCACGCACCTATGTCACCGCACACAGGATCGAGCGCGCCAAGCGGATGATGGTCGACACCGACGAGCCCTTGGCTCAGATCGCACTGGCCTGCGGCCTGTCGGATCAAGCGCACCTCTCCAATCTCTTCCGGCGACTGGTCGGCGCTAGCCCGAGCGGCTGGCGCCGCGCCCAGCGAGCGGTGCCTGCGGATTGGCGCGAGGCCGCCTGACCCTTCCGCGCCGCGGTCCTACAAAAAGACGACGCTTCGCCAATCCGCGGGGAGCGGTGATGGACCATCTCCGACGGCGGGATCATTCCCGGTGCGAATAAGTCCTATCGCCTCTGCCGGCCTGCCGGGTGGGTCGGTTCGCGCGCAAAACCCTGGGACGGCTTAGGCCGCCAGCACGAGGAATCGCGACGATGTCGAGCCAACACCCTGATCTCAAATATCCCGCGGTTGGGCTCGCACTTCTCGCGACGGCGCAGTTCATCATCGCGGTCGATTATAACATCGTCTACGTGGCACTCCCCTCGATCGGCGCGGAGCTCGGTTTTTCGGCGCGGCATCTGCAATGGGTGATAAGCGCGTACGCGCTGGCATTTGGCGGTTTCATGCTGCTCGGCGGGCGGCTCGGTGACATCATCGGTCGGCGCCGGGCTTTCATCGTCGCGATGCTGCTTTACGCGGCGGCGTCACTGTCGGGCGGCCTCGCGCAATCCTCTGCCGTCCTCATCCTCTCGCGTGCAGTCCAGGGCCTCGGCGGCGCGCTGCTGTTCCCCACCACGCTGTCGATGATCTCCACCTTCTTTGGCGAGGGAGCGGCACGCAACCGTGCGCTCGCGGTGATGGGCGCGGCCGGTGCTAGCGGCGGCGCGTCGGGAGCTCTGCTCGGGGGATTGATAACGAGCGGCCTAGGCTGGAATTGGACGTTCTTCATCAACGTGCCGGTGGCTGGCGCGGCAGCGATCGCGGCGCTAATCTTGTTGCCGCGCGATCAGGTCAGGTCGACCGGCGCCAAGGTCGACGTCCCGGGCGCGATTATCGGCACCGCCGGCGTTTCGTTGCTGGTCCTTGCCTGTATCGACGGACCCGAGATCGGTTGGCTCTCGCCGAAATTTATCGCGATGGTGACCGGTTCGGTTGCGCTTATTTTCATATTTCTCGGAATCGAACGTCGCGCACCAGCGCCCCTGATGCCGCTTCGTCTTCTGAGTCATCCAACGCTCGCGCCGGCCATGCTGATTACGGGGCTCTTCGGAGCGGCCTTCGGTGCGCAATACTATCTACTGACGGAATATCTGCAGAGCGTGCGCCACTACGCGCCGTCTTATGCCGGTCTCGCGTTCCTACCTTTCGCTCTGTCGATCATTACAGGGACGCGGCTTGGCGGCCAGCTCGTCGGCTGGTTGGGACTGCGCAAGGCGCTGCTTACCAGTCTCGCCCTTGGTGTTGGTGGCCAGACGCTGGTCGCACTCAGCCTCTCGGCCGATGGCAGCTACCTGACGCATCTGCTTCCCGGCTTCCTGCTCGATGGCGTCGGCCAAGGGGCGACCTGGACGCTTATGTGGATCGCCGCGACATCAGGTATCTCAGCGCAGGACCGCGGCATCGCCTCGGGAATGGCGAGTTCTGCTCAACAGGTCGGCGCGGCGCTCGGTCTCGCCCTTCTGGTCGGCGTCGCGACAGGGTTCACACACGGCGGTGGCACCAACATCACAGCCATGATCTCTGGTCTGCGCGCCGCATTCTTCGCCGCTGCCGCCATCGGCGTTCTCGCCGGCTGCGTCGTCACTTTCCGCATCGCCCGCTTCAAGCCGGTCGAGCCGACGAGTTCCGAACCCATCCACGCATAAATCTTTACCCAGGAGACTTCCTATGAGCACCACCCAGCCGGTTATCTTTATCGTCGGCGCCACCGGTCAAACCGGCAAACTGATCCTCGACGAATTCGATCGAGATCCCGAGGGCGTCCAGATCCGGCTCGGCGTCCGTGGCCAAGCCGACATCGACCGCCTCCATAGCGAGGGCCGCGATGCCGTCCATTTCGATCTCGACGATCCACGGACGTTTGGTCAGGCGCTGGCTGGCGTGGACCGTCTGTATCTGCTTACCGGCTATACCGTCGCCATGACGCATCAGAGCAAGACGCTGGTCGATGCCGCGAAGAAGGCCGGCGTCCAGCATATCGTCAATCAGGGCGTATTCGCCGAATGGGATTGCACCGATCCCCACTTCGTCTGGTTCTCGCTGGTCGAGCGCTACATGGAAGCGAGTGGCATCGCCTGGACCCATCTCCATCCGAACCTCTTCATGGAGTATCTGACGAAGAGCGCCGCACCCAAGGGCGGCAGCTTCTCGGTATTCTGGGGAGAGGAGCGCCTCGGCTGGGTCGCGCTGCGTGATGTCGCAGCCGTAGCTGCGAAAGTCCTGCGCGAGGGACCAGAGAAGCACGCCGGCAAGGACTATTGGATGAGCAGCGAGACGTTCACCGGGCCTCAGGTCGCCGCTGTCTTGTCGAAGGTTCTGGAGGAAACCGTGACATGCGACATCCGCCAGCCCGAAGAGTTCCAGGCAATCTTCGAATCCGGCGCGCTTCACGTCGAGCATTGGTACGCCAAGGGTGCCGTCGATTGGGTCCTGCAGATCAAGGACGGGCGCATGGGCTATCTGGGATCGGTTCGCGACGAAGTTCCGCACCTGCTCGGCCGTCCCGCAACCACGCTGGCGCAGTGGGCTGACGAGAACCGCGAAGAGCTGCTGAAAGCGATCAACTCGCCGGCATAATTCCTCAGGCGTCGCGGCTGCAGCGGCGCGTGTCATTCTCCGGATCAAGGAAAAAACGATGGCCGCTGTTGGTACGTCCCACCTGCCTTTCCGTCAGAGCGCGGCGTTCCGCCTCCTGACGTGACCTGCGGCGATCTTCATCGCCTATGTTTTGCTCTCGAACGAACAGTACAAGCTGACCGCGAACCCGCAGGCTGTATGGTTGTTTACCCTGCTGACGGACTGGATGCATCTGCGCGGCCACGAGCAAGCCTCTCGGTTGTTCACTGCAGGCTGGGAAATAATCGCGGGCGTCCTCGTCCTAATACCCAGGTCGAGGGTTTGCGGCGGTTTGCTGGCGCTTGGCGTCATGACCGGAGCAATCTTCTTCCATCTCGTCAGTCCGCTTGGGACCGATCCAGGGCATGACGGCGGTCACCTGTTTCACACAGCGTGTCTGACATGGGCATCGGCCTTTTTCATCGCGCTCGTTCTTCGACAGCAGCTATTCTACGCGGTCGCGCGGTCGCGCAGCAAGTCAGCGCGTCTGTTCAGACACGTTGGTCAACCGTCCGGGTCCGGACCTGCCGCAAATACTGCAACACGTCGCCACTAAGATTTGCGCACAACCCGCGGTTCGTCACGGTCCGAGCGCGTTTCGCGGCTCCAGTGGCCGGTTACCTCAACGTAAAGTGCCAGTGGGGCAACCCTGTCCAAGACTCCCGCGCACCGAAGACGCACTGTTACCGATATGACCAGCAAGCGGCCCGACGGCATAAGATACTATGACGCGCCCGCCGGCGGCTCGGGGGCATTGAAAGCCGTCGCGGTCGTACTCAAACGCGAGCAGGCCATTTCATCGTCGAGAGCATCGCGGCGACGCGCGACGGTACCGCCGGGGCGGTGAGTTGCCAGGGCGAAAACTTTGCGGTGGTCGCACCGGATCCGCAGGCATGCTTCTCTGCGTTTCGCAAGCTCGACCTAGCCATGTCACTCGCGACCAAGCTCAATTTGGCCCACCTCCTAACCGGCAAGGCGACCTGCATCCTGCCTCTCCTCGGCCGCACCGAACTCGATGTGCAAGCCAGCGGCGTTCAGTCGATCACCGTCGAGGATTCGATGTCGATGGTGCATGCGTCGCGCGGCCTCCTGAAGCCGCCCGGCGACAGCGTCGCTCCAAGCCCTGGATCGTCTCCGCGCTCGCCCACGCCATGCTCGGCGGCAAGGTTCCGGTCGAGTGGGGGGCGCTGGCTGGCGACTACGCGCTCATTCGCGACAAGATCGAGGCCGTTTTCCCCGATTTCAAAGCCTATAATGACAGATACGCGCGCGCGGTGGCTTCCATTTGCCGAACTCGGCATCCGAATGCGTCTGGAAGACTGCCAATGGGAAGGCGAACTTTCCTCATCTTCCAGCATCTTGAGGAGGATCTCGAAACGAACAAACCCGACGTGCTGCGTTTCGCCAGTCTGCGCTGGCCCGACCAGTACAACACGACGATTTACGGGTTCGACGATCGATATCGCGGGGTTTTCGGTCATCGCGACATGCTCTTCCTCAACGAGCGCGACATGCGTCGTCTGGGATTCGCCGAAGACGACGTGGTCGATGTCGACACAGCGCTGCTCCATGCGCATCCGGATCGCATTGACCGTCGTCCACTACGATCGCCCCGACGGATGTTGCGGAGCGTATTATCCCGAGACACAGCCGTTGATCGCCTTGAAGCACGTCGACCACGGCAGCCTGACGCCTTCCTACAAATCAGTACCGGTCTGGTTGCGCCGGGCGACAGCCAGTGACCGCACTTACACCATGGTGACGCGCGAGGGCCTGATCGGCCGCTCCGTCGATAGCGGTACCTGAACAATGTACGATCCGACCATCACGCATTTCGCCACGATCGCGCGCGCGCGCGCGCGAGAGAGAGAGAGAGAGAGAGAGAGAGAGAGAGATTGTTGCCGGTCGACTGCTGGTTTGGTCGTCGGCGCGATGTTCGCTGAGGCCTATATCGGTATCGCCATGATCCTCGCACTGAGCGTGGCGGCGGGCATCCCGGTGGGATTCGAAACAGCTCCCATGAGCGCTGTGTTCGGTATTGGACTGTTATTGACGGTCTTATCCAGCGCCGAACTCTTCGCCGGCTATGTAATGTACTTGGGGTTCGGACTCGCCCGCCGGACCATCGAAGCTCGCCAGGCCGCCAAATTGTTGGTCCTGGTCTGGATAGGAAATCTCGCGCCCTTGTCGCTCATCGCCGCAGCCTCATGGCTGACCGTCTGGCGCACGTTATCGGGCCCGCGTGATTGGCCGCCCTTTGTCGCAACGCTCGCTCTCTTCCCGAGCTCGCTTGCCGGGCTTGTCGCCAGCATCTGGCCGGAGGCGACCCCAAGGGCCATGCCGATCTGGCAAGCTTTCTCGACACCGCGCGCACAGGCGATAGTAGCGTGTGCATCGATCGTTATCCTTCCAGTCATCCTGGCCTACGTCGCCTTCAGCTACCGGATTTTCCGCAGGAAAATTGGGGGCATGCCGGTTGATGCAAATTCCGGCCGACAGGAAGACCCAAACCCTACAACGTCAAACTTTTTTGAGAAATCTGAATGACTTCTACAAATCACTTGTCTTTCGGACCATTCGTCTTGCAGCTCCCCCAGCGTACGCTGACCAAGCGAGACGAACCGATCCGACTGGGCAGTCGAGCGCTCGAAATCCTCGTTATGCTGGTCGAGAATGCCGGCAACCTCGTCACGCGTGATGACTTGCTTGCTCGTGTCTGGCCGGACACCGTCGTGGATGATAGTGCCCTGCGCGTCCACATGTCCGCCGTTCGCAAGGCGCTCGGCAATGGGGAGAACGGTGCCCCCTATATCGTGAATGAGTCGGGGCGTGGGTATCGGTTCGCCGCAATTGTCCAACGTGGAAATGCGCCATTAGCGCCACTGACGCGAACTGTTGTGCGACCACGCAATAATCTGCCCGCATCGATCGGCCGTATTTTCGGACGGGTTGAGGTCATCGACGGCCTCCTTGACGTGTTGTCCGAGCGACGCCTGCTCACGATCGCTGGCCCCGGAGGCATTGGAAAGACAACCGTTGGGTTGGCAGTCGCGCACAAATGGGCTGAGGTCACCGGAGATCGGGCATACTTCATCGATTTTGCGCCTGTTTCGGACCCAGCCCTCGCGATCAGCACGATCGCCTCGGTCCTGGGTGTCCCGGTCTCGTCGTCCAATCCGATGCCGGAACTGATCCGATCGATCGGCGAGTCCAAGTCACTGCTGCTCCTCGACAACTGCGAGCACCTCGTCGAGCCGATCGCCGACATCGTCGAGCAGATGCTTCGAGGCGCCGAGAGTTTATGCGTGCTCGTCACGAGCCGCGAAACCCTCCGCGCGGAGGGTGAATGGGTTCATCGGCTGTCGACTCTCGAAAGCCCGGCACCCGATGCGGCAATCGGTTTGGCAGAAGCGAGTTTCTACCCCGCCGTCCGCCTGTTCGTGGACCGCGCCGCCGCTGCGAGCGGAGGTTTCCAGATAACGGAATCAAATCAGGCGGCGATCTGCGAGATTTGCCGCCGGCTAGACGGTATCGCGCTTGCGATCGAGTTCGCGGCGGCACGTACCGACCTGATGGACGTCCATGTGCTCGCCAACCAGCTCAACGACCGGTTTGCCCTGCTCACGAAGGGGCGGCGCACCGCTCTGCCGCGTCAGCAGACCCTTCGCGCGATGCTCGATTGGAGCTACGAGATGCTCGATACACGGGGGCAAACGGTCCTCCGCCGAGTCGCGCTGCTGAGAACCACATTCGACATCGCAGCGGTCGCTGCGTTGGCGACCGGCCCAGACATTGGCGAGATCGCCGTCTTCGATGCGATGACCGACCTGGTCGCGAAATCGCTCATAACGAGCAATGCGTCCGGCGGCGGCACCCAGTATCGTCTTCTCGACACGACCCGCTATTACGCTCTCGATCTTCTTGAGCGCAGTCCTGACGCGCATGAAGTCAAGCGCCGGCACGGGCTCTATTGCCGAGATCTCTTCACTGCCCGGGAGACCGCCTGGGAGGGATCCGGCACGAGCGCGTCGATCGCTCGCCACGGCCGTCGCATCGATGACATCCGTGCCGCGGTAGACTGGGCCTTTTCGGATGACGGCGATATCGCCATCGGTCTTGAACTTGTCGTGGCCGCCGCCGAACTGTGGTTCGATCAGAACTTGACCGAAGAATTCCTTGGGGTCGCCGAGCGTGCCCTGGCCGCGGTTGCGGAGTCGGAATTGTCGGGATCGCCGCTCCGGGTCGAATTGCTGACGATATATGGTAATGCGCTTTGGCACACACGCGGCCCGGTCCCGGAGATGCGGTCATCCTTCGAACTAGGACTGACGATCGCGCGCGAACTCGGCGATCGCCCGCTTGAGATGCGCTCGGTCTGGGGCATCTGGATGTGGCTGCTACTATGGGGCGCCAACGCCGAAAGCATGTGTAGGGCGCAAGAATTCAACGATATCGCCGAGGAGTCGGGTGCGATCGGCAACATGCAAACCGCACGCACCGTGTTCGCGCTAACGCTACACTTCCAGGGCCCTCAGAACCGCGCGCGCGCCTACATGGAAGAGATGCTGGCAATCGATCGCGATCCTTCGCGCGAACATTACCGAAATTCCGCACAACTGGACGGCTACCTCTCGGCCTCTGGGCAGCGCATGCGCATGATGTGGGTTCAGGGTGAAACCGGACAAGCCCTTGCGCTATCGCGCGAGATTGCCGCTGCGGTAATTGCGATGGACCACGATCTGACGACCGGAGCGGTGCTGGCGACCGGGGTGATCTGCGTGACGATCTGGGCTGGAGAGTTCGATCGGGCAAAAGAGCTGGTCGAGATCCTACGGGTAAGCACCCGGCGCAGCGGCCTGAACTTCTGGGGAATCTGGACGAACGTTTTCGACCATATCCTGAGTGGAACGCCGCTTGACCTGAGCCTTCCTATTTGGGTTTTGGATTCTTCGGCCGCGCTGGGGTCGCTTGTGGCGACCCGTCATCTCATCTCCATCGGTCGCGACGTTGACGACACTATGGCCGGTCCCGAGATCCTGCGGCTCAACGCGCGCGACAGGCACGGCGAGACCGGCTCCGGTCTCGAAGCGGACCTGCTGAGGGCTATCGATTTGGCCGAGCGCTTCCATGCGCTTTCCTGGGTGCTGCGCGCCACGATGGATCTCGCGCAATTGCGAATGCGGCAGGGACGGAACGGCGAAGCGGAAAACATGCTCACCGCGATTGTCGAGAAGATGGGTCAGGCCGATGGTTCGCCCGACCTCGTAGCGGCGAGTGCGACGCTGGTGGCACTCCGCGACCGTGAAAATTTTTGATCCTTGCAAATCGTCGATCGCCTGGACTCCCGTAAGAGCGGGCTGGTCGCGCAATTCCTCGAACGTGGATAAGTTGCATTTGCGTGTGCGTGAGCGCCTCTCTCCCTCCGTGGTAGACATCTCGACATCAGAACTGCTCCGCCAACTGGCTCAACGCGAGGGAGAGATCGCATCTCTGCGTCGGCGCTTGGAGGAGTCAGAAAGCCGATCGCACCCAGCCTCCGAACAGAAGCTGGTACAGGAATGGGCCGACTATCGGGATCTGTTCGAAGAAGTACCTATTGCGTTCGTGCACGAGGGCTTGGACTCTCGTTTCATAAAAGCGAACAGGGCTGCTGTTGAGTTGCTCGGAATCGAGCCAGAGGAAGCCGACGGACTGATCGGGATGTCGCTGGTGTCGATGGACCCGGATACCAGGCTTCGAATGGTCAACGCGCTCGCCACCCTGTCGAAAGGGCGCGAAACCTCCGAGCTGCTTGAGCTTCACCGTCGTGACAATGGTGGACCGCTCTGGGTGCAATGGTGGTCGCGTCCGAGAGCCGACGGACTGTCAACGCGCACACTATTGCTCGACGTCACCGATCGTGTCCTGATGGAGCAGGCAAAGGCAGCCCTCGAATTCTCGATCGAGTCCGGTCAGGTAGGGGAATGGGACCTCGATCTCGTCCGGGACACCTCTCGGCGGTCGTTTAGGCACGACCAATGCTTTGGATATCAGCAGCCGATTCCCGAGCAGGAATGGGGAGCGAAGCGCTTCCTCGATCACGTCCACCCGCTGGATCGCGCGACGGTGGAGGAAAGCTTTCACGCTGCAGCCGAGGGCAGCGGCGACTGGGACAGCGAGTTCCGTGTCATATGGGCGGACGGAAGCCTGCATTGGCTCATCGCTCGTGGACGACGCTACGGCACCAAGGACAATGCGCGGATGCTCGGCATCGTCCTCGACATCACAGCGCGCAAGGAGACCGAAGAAGTCCTGCGCGAAACCAAGGCGGCCCTCGACTTTGCCCTGCAATCGACCGACGTGGGCGATTGGGACCTAGATCTTGAGGCTGACACATCCCGTCGCTCGCTTCGCCACGATCAATGCTTTGGCTATAGCGAGCCGATTCCTGACGCAGAATGGGGAATTGAGGCGTTCATTCGTCATATTCACCCCGACGACCAGATGCATGTCGAGACCAGTATGCGCAGCGCGATCGCAGCACTGCTGGATTGGGAATGCGAATTCCGTGCCGTCTGGCCGGACAGAAGCATCCGGTGGTTATCGGCCCGCGGTAGCATCTACCGGTCCACCGGCGGGCGCGCCACGCGCATGTTGGGCATCGTCATGGACATCAACGACCGCAAGACCGCGGAAAGAGCGTTGATCGCTGCTTCTCGCAATCGAGAGCTGGCGGTCATCGCCGAACGCAACCGTCTCGCTCGCGATATCCACGATACCCTCGCTCAGGGCTTTACGGGGGTGATCATGCAGTTGCGTGCCGCGCAAGACGCTCAGGGGCGGCAGCTTCCCGATCAGATGGCAGCCCATCTCGAACAGGCTTCGGCCATGGCGCAATATGGTCTGCAGGAAGCGCGCAGGTCGGTCCATGCTCTTCGTCCTCAGGCCCTCGAAGGTGGCGATCTGTATTCCGCTATGGCGGAGATGTTCGATAGCATGACCACCGGAACCGCTCTGAAGGCTACGGTAACTTTGATGGGCGGACCCTTAACACTGTCCCCCGAACGCGAGACCGAACTTCTGCGCATCGCGCAGGAGGCGCTTACGAACGTCGTTCGGCATGCCAACGCGACTGTGCTCGACGCGACGATACGTCACGCGGCGGGGCAGGTCGATCTGACGCTGAATGATAACGGCGTTGGTTTCGACACGACTGCTCAAAGCGACGGCTATGGTCTACTTGGAATGGCCGAGCGAAGCGTGGCGATGGGCGGGACGTTGAACATCCGGAGCGAATCGGGCGCCGGGACCTTGGTGCATGTTTGCCTTCCGGCGACACCACACGCTCAGGCATCCGCACCATGACTCTTCCGGTTGTCTTAGGCATGCCATGCAAGATCCGTATCCTGATCGCTGACGACCATGTCACGGTTCGGGAGGGGCTCGCCGCGATGCTCGATCGACAAACTGACATGGAGATTGTCGGACAGGCGACCGATGGACAGGACGCGGTTCGCCTGTGGCGAGACACACGGCCCGATGTAACCTTGGTCGACATGCGGATGCCGATGCTCGACGGGGTCGGCGTCATCCTGGCCATCCGCGGTGATGACCATAATGCCCGGGCAATAGTACTCTCCACCTTCGACACCGATACAGACGTCGCACGCGCCGTCAAAGCAGGCGCTAGCGGCTATTTGTTAAAGGATGCTCCGATCGAGGATGTCTTGGCAGGCATCAGGAAGGTCCACGCCGGATCGACAAGCTTCTCGCCCGCATTGGTTGCAAAGCTCGCTGCCAACCTCAGTGTCGCGTCAATGACTCAGCGCGAACTCAACGTGCTCGATTTACTAGCGCGGGGTTACAGCAACCGGCTTATCGCGGAAAATCTGCTTATCGGGGAAGCGACGGTGAAGACGCATTTGCGACGAATTTTCGAGAAACTCGATGTGATCAGTCGAACCGAGGCGGTCAGCGTCGCCCGAAGAAGAGGGTTGGTCGAAGAGTAGCCGTCTTCGGATGCTCTTCCCGTTTCGGGGTTGAACCACAATAGGATTTCAAGGCCGAGATAGTGCTGACAGGTCGCGAAACGACCACCTGTGGGACGACGCGTTTTTCAGTTGCGGAGGCACGAGAAACTAAAAAAGATAAGATGGTGCAAGATCGGCACCCTTTCGGGGTGTCTTTCAGCGGAATGAAAGCTGCCGCCATGTTCGCCAGGATCAGATCTCTCGGTTGGCGAATTTGGGTCGCCCTTGCGGTCGTGGCGCTTGCGGGCACTGTCTTTCTGCTAGCGCTTACTTATCGTCCGGCGATCACGCCGATATCGCGCCCGCGACCGGAGAGTTTCGACCTTACGGTGGTCTCCCGCGGAGCTGCATTGGCGCGGATGGGCGATTGCACCACCTGCCACACCGCCGGACCTGCCACTCCGTTCGCGGGCGGCAATCCGCTTGCAACCCCGTTCGGCACGCTGTTCTCGACGAACATCACTCCCGACGTGAAGAGCGGTATCGGCAATTGGTCCGCCGAAGCGTTCCGTCGCGCCATGCGTGACGGCGTGTCGCGCAACGGCAAACATCTCTACCCCGCCCTGCCGTACGAGCACTTCACGCATGTCACCGACGGTGATCTCGATGCGCTCTACGCGTTCTTCATGACACGCCGCGCTGTATCTACCGTCCAGCCAGCCAACGCGTTGTACCCGCCGCTCGGGTTCCGGCCGCTCCTTGCTGGGTGGAAGATGCTGTTCCTGCACAAGGGAGTCTGGCAACCAACACCTGCCAGGTCCGAGCAATGGAATCGCGGGCAATATCTGGTCGAGGGGTTGGGTCATTGCGGCGGCTGCCACACCCCGCGCAACCTGCTGGGAGGCGAGAAGCGCAGCCAGGCGTATGATGGCGGTCTCGCGGAAGGTTGGGTAGCGCCAGCGATCAGCGCGAGAAGCCCGGCGGCCCGCGCGTGGACGGCGGACCGACTCTACGTCTATCTCCGCACGGGGATCGATATGAACCATGCGGCAGCAGCTGGCCCGATGGGCCCGGTCGCTCATAATTTGGCTCGCGCACCGGATGCCGATGTCCGAGCTATCGCGGTTTACGTCGCCTCGCTGATGGCCAGTTCGCCGGGCGCCACAGTGCTGTCGGCGCCTTCGATCGACAGGAGCACTCTAGCTGCTCGGGAATTTCCGGCCGGCGCGGCGCTCTTTGCGGGAGGTTGCTCGGGCTGCCATGGGCCGGGTGCGCCGATGATGCAGCAAGGGCGCCCCGCCCTATCGCTCGGCAGCCCTCTTCACGAAGACGATCCGCGCGATACGATCCAGATCATCCTTCAGGGTCTGCAACCGCCGGTCGGCGCGCCCGGACCTTATATGCCAGCACTCGCAGACAATTTCACAGATGTGCAGGTGGGCGCAATCGCTGCCTATGTCCGCGCCTGTTATACCGACAAGCCGGGTTGGACCAATCTGCCCAAAGCAGTCGCCAAAGCCCGGAAAGAAGGAAATCAGCCATGACCCTTACGCTGACGGTCAATGGCCGCAATTACGCAATCGAGGCTGCTCCCACGACACCACTGCTCTACGTTTTGCGCGACGATCTATCGCTAAACGCCGCGAAGTATGGCTGCGGACTCGGACAGTGTGGCGCATGTACAGTGCAGGTGGACGGCAAGGCCGTGTTCTCGTGCCTCACGCCGATCGCCGCCCTCGAAGGTCGGGCCATTCGTACGGTGGAGGGGCTGGGAAGCGCTGAAAAGCCAAGCCCGTTGCAAGCCGCGTTCGCGACCGAGCAGGCAGCACAATGCGGTTATTGCACCGCCGGCATGATCATGCGCGCCCAGGCGCTGCTGGACACGACCCCTCACCCCAGTGAAGCCGAGATCCGCACGCACATGGACACCAACCTCTGCCGTTGCGGCACGCATATGCGCATCCTGCGCGCAATCCACAGGGCCGCCGGTTCGACGCCAGAGTCGGGCGCATGACCGTGTTGCTCTCACGGCGTCAGATGCTGGCCGCTAGTGGTTTGGTCGTCGCGTTCTCGCTGACCTCGCGCTCGGTCGCTCAACTCTCGGGCGGAGGCGAAGGCGGCCCAGGGCCCGAGATCGTTGCCCCCGACCTCCCCGGCAGTCTCAAGAGCCATCCTGTGCTCGATGCGTGGATCCGCATCGATCGCAAAGGGCATGCGACAATTTTCACCGGCAAGGCCGAACTCGGTCAGGGTATCGCGTCCGCTCTTTGGCAGGTCGCCTCCGAGGAGCTCGACCTTTCTCTGGCACAAGTCGAAATCGTTACCGCCGACAGCGGTAGAACCCCAGACGAGGGCCTGACCGCTGGCAGTCACTCGATGCAGGACGGCGGGACCGCGATCGCCAACGCTGCAGCCAATGTGCGCATGCTGCTTACCCGGGCTGCAGCGGCCAGGTGGGGAGTCGGTGTCAAGACCGTGGATACGAACGGCAAGGGTTCGGTCATAGCAGCCGATGGGCGAAAACTGAGCTACGGCGTCTTGGCCGCAGGTCTCAATCTTCATGTCGCAGCGATCAAGGATGCGCCGCGACGCGACCCTGCCCGGTATCGAACGATGGCGCATGACGTTCCCCGTTTTGATATCCCCGCCAAGCTCACCGGCGGGGAGGCATTTGTACAAGACATGCGGCTGCCCGGGATGTTGCACGCAAGAGTGGTGCGCGGTCCAAGCTTTGGCACAGAATTGAAGGAAGCCGATTTCGATGCCGCGGCACGCATGCCCGGCGTGGTCAAGATCGTGCGGGACGGGAGCTTCGCGGCGGTGGTCGCGCGCACGCAGTGGCAGGCGATCGCGGCCCTGCGCTTTCTCCAAGAGGCGCCGTGGGCTCGGTCCGCGCCGCCATTGCCGAGCTTAGGCGTTGCAGAGACGCTGATGGCATTACCCGCGCACGATATTGTGGTGCTCGACACGCACGATCAAGTTGCCCCCGCACAACGCCGGGTCGTCGCACGCTATAGTCGTCCGTGGCTGTCGCATGGATCGATCGGTCCCTCGTGTTCTGTCACGCTGTTCAAGGATGGCGAACTGACGATCTGGTCGCACAGTCAGGGTATCTTCGACGTTCAGCGCTCGGTCGCTCAGCTCGTCGGGCTGCCGGCCGAGAAGGTTCGCTGTATCCATACGCAGGGATCTGGCTGCTACGGCCAGAACGGGGCTGATGACGTTTCAGCGGACGCCGGGCTGATCGCAGTCGCGATGCCCGGCGTGCCGATCAAACTGCAATGGATGCGCGAACAGGAATTTGGGTGGGAGCCGCTTGGCCCCGCGATGGTCAGCGAGCTCACAGGTATTCTCGGCGCCGACGGCAAGATCGTCGCGTGGAAGCACGATGTCTGGAGCAACCCTCACAACAACCGTCCGACTGATGCTGCTGGGTATGTGGCCGGACAGGAGATCACGAAGCCGTATCCCGTGCCGGTCGGCAAGCCGATCCCGATGCCCGAGGGAGATGGTGACCGCAATTCAAATCCGCTTTACGCACTGCCCAACATGCAGGTGCTCTACCATTTTCTGCCCCAGATGCCGCTTCGAGTGTCCGCGCTTCGCTCGCTTGGCGCTCATCTCAACATTTTCTCGATCGAAAGCATGTTCGACGAGTTGGCGCATGCCTGCGGCCAAGACCCGCTCGCGTTCCGGTTGGCCCATATGGAAGATCCCCGTGCCAGGGCTGTAATGATCGAGGCGACTACGCGCTTTGGCTGGTCCAAGCGGGTGCGCGGGAATGGTCGTCGAGGGACGGGGATGGCCTTTGCGCGCTACAAGAACATCGGCGCCTATTGTGCCATCGCGATGGAGGTCGAGATTGAGCGCGAAACCGGCGTCGTTACCGTTCGTCGTGTGCAGGCGGCGGTTGATGCCGGCCAGCCGGCCAGTCCCGACGGTATACGCAATCAGGTCGAAGGCGGCATAGTCCAATCGCTGAGCTGGACGACTCGCGAGTCTGTCACCTTCGAACCATCTCACCGTACGAGTTTCGATTGGAGCGCGTATCCCATTTCGCGGTTCAGTGACGTGCCGGGAGAGATCGACGTGCACGTCCTCCCGCAATCCGGCATGCCGTTCCTCGGCGCAGGCGAGACTGCGCAGGGCCCGACTGCCGCGGCCTTCGCCAATGCGATCGCGGATGCGACTGGCGTGCGGTTGCGCGAGATGCCCCTTACGCCCGACAAGCTGAAGTCGGCATTAGGACCGATCTGACTGGCAACCGGCGAGCCACATCCATACAAAAATAACGCTCGGCAGCAATATGATGCCCAGAATTCGGCCCAAAATCACTCAACATTCCAACAAGGAGCCGATCATGCCGAAGTTCGACAGCTATCGTGATGCATTCCCGAACGCCAAACTGAGCCGCACCGATGCCGGCGTGCTCGAAATCGCCTTGCACAGCGACGGCGGCACGCTGGTGTTCGACGGCCACGTGCACGAGCAGATGGTCGACCTCTTCCATGCCGTCGGCAGCGATCTCGAAACGAAGGTGGTCATCCTGACCGGCACCGGCGATGCCTTCATGGAAGAGATCAAGGTTGACGGCTTCGATTTCTTCACACCGACCGGCTACGATAAGATCTACCGCGAGGGAAAGAAGGTCCTGATGAACCTTCTCGACATCGAGGTGCCGATGATCTGCGCGGTAAACGGGCCGTTCCGTCTCCATTCCGAATACGCCTTGCTGTGCGACATCGTGCTCGCCACGCCCCAGACCGTCTTCCAGGACAAGCCCCATTTCGAGTTCGGCATCGTACCGAGTGACGGCGTCCACATCCTATGGCCGCACGTGATCGGAAGCCTGCGCGGACGATATTTTCTGCTGACGCGGCAGGAGCTCGACGCACAGAAGGCGCTGGAATGGGGCGCGGTCAACGAGATCGTCCCGAAGGCCGATCTGCTGACACGTGCGCACGCGATCGCTTCCGAGCTTGCCGCTTTGCCCGCCCTCACCACGCATTACGCACGTGTCGCTCTCACCCAGCGCCTGCGTAAGCTCGTCGAGGAGGGCATCGGCTACGGCTTGGCTCTCGAGGGCATCAGCGCAGCTGAAGTCGCCCGAGCTCAGCAGGCGTAACCGACCTCGCAACTCTGTTGATCATAACCGGACGCGCCACGAGCGCGTCCGGACGTTGGAGGTATGAGATGCTCGGAAGGTTGCAGGGAAAGGTGTGCGTCGTCACCTGCGGAAGTTCAGGAATGGGCCTTGCCACCGCCAAGCGCTTTGCGGACGAGGGCGCGCGCGTTTTCATCATCGGCAGACAAATCGAGGACCTGGATCAGGCGCTGTTCGAGATCGGCGGAAAGGTGACGGCTTTGCGCTCCGATCCAGACGACGGCGCCGACCTGAAAAAACTTATTGATGCCGTCGAGAAAAGCGCCGGACGGATCGACGTGCTCTATCTCGACGCTAACATGTTCGGCGGAGCGCTTCCGATCGAGAGACGGGTTCGCCAATGCGACCGAAGTTTGACGTCCCTTGTCGATGCGGTTCGCGCGTCGGTGAGACTGATGCCGAAAGGCAGCTCGATCGTCATGACCGGCTCACCTCCGAACGATGCTCATTCGCCGGGCGTACTCGAAGCACTGCGCGCCGCGATCGGCGCACTCGCAAAAGGTTGGGCAGCAGAGTTTCGCGACAAGTGCATTCGGGTCAACGTCGTTAGTCCCAAATGCCCCGATCATGCGGATTCGGGGAACCACGAAGCCTTGAATGGTGGGCATCGAAACGGGCGCGGACGAAGCGGCCTGGACTTCGCACTTAGTCGGGAAAAGCCTGCTCGAGATGTGGCGAATTGCCTGCTGTTCCTCGCATCCGACGAGTCGAGTTGCGTCACGGGGACTGAGCTATTCCTAGATGATTTCGAGTGGCCGCGGTCCCGAGCATCATGAAGAAAATCGTGTTGCACGAATTGCGCAAGGTCTTGCGCGAGCAGGCGCGACAGTCGTCATAAATGGACGCGGACCCAGTGCGGTGGATGCAGCCCTTGCCAGACTGGCCGATCTTGCTCCTGGCTCCATGCTTCGGGGCGTGGCAGCAGACCTCGGGACGGCACAGGGCTGCGACATACTCGTAGCAGCCGAACCCTCGGCCGACATCCTGATCAACAATGTCGGCATCTTTGGACTTCAGGATTTCTTCGAGACGCCCGACAGCGAATGGGAGCGATTCCTGGCGGTAAACGTGTTGTCAGGTGTTCGGCTATCGCAGGCTTATCTGCCTGTCATGGCAAAGAAGCAGTGGGGTCGCATCGTATTCATGTCTTCGAATCTGGCATCAACATTCCGGCGGACATGATTCATTACGGCGTGACGAAGACAGCCGACTTGGTCCTTTCGCGCGGGCTCGCCAAGCGCATGGCTGGGACAGGTGTCACGGTAAATGCAGTTCTGCCCGGCCCAACTCTGTCAGACGGATTGCGCGAGATGCTTTCTGCCGATCAGCGGAAGAACGGCAAACCAATCGAAGAGGTCGCCGCTGATTTCGTGAAGGCCAGCCGACCGAGCTCGCTCATCGGCCGGCCGCCACGGTCGAAGAGGTCGCGAACCTTGTCGTTTATGTTGCTTCGCCGTTGTCGTCAGCGACGACCGGCGCCGCGCTTCGGGTAGACGGCGGATTGCTGGAGACGATCACCTGAACGGCGGAGTTAGCTATCTGACCTTGGGCCCAACGTCCGCCCAGCACGACGCCGTATTCGAGCAGCCGCTGTCCGTATTTCAGTTCATTCTGCCCGAACATCGCCAGCGCGGCATCAACATTGCCGCTGGCGCGTCCGACCGCGTTTGCCAGATTGATGGCATCGCGCGCAGCCTTTGCGGCCCCTGCGGCAGTATGGGGTCGCACGACGAAGGCGGCATCGCCAATCAGGATCGTCCTTCCGAAGACCGTGCGGGGCACGTCGAGATCGACGATGGTCTGCAGGAACGGATCAGGCGTAGCCGCTATCAGCGCCGCGAACATCGGGTGCAGTTCGTGGTGGGCGCGGTCGACCAGTGCATTCGCGACCAAACCGGGAGTCGCACCGCGTGGCAACGAAGCGCGATGGTGGCGGCCTTTGTTGTCGACGAATAGCGCATCGCGCTCTGCCTCGTCCGCTCCGACGTACCAGACCCAGTTCAACCGACGCTTGCCGACTGTCGTCTCCACCGCGTCGCCAGGGATGAAATACGCGAGGCTGTGCCCGCCGGAGCGTGCCTCGCTGAAGGTGAAACAGTCGTCGAAGGCTGCGATGAGCCCGCTTGGAAGATCACGTTCGGCGATCGTTCCGCGCCAAGCGACATAGCCCGCATACCGTGCGGCGACTTCGGGAAGGAGGCGACGACGCGCTGGCGACTGGGTGCCTTCGGCGGCGATAAGCGGGTCGGCTTCGATCAAGGTTTGACCCTTGATGGAGATCGAAAGCCCCGCGCTGGTCGGTTCTGCTCCAGTGATCGCTCCTCCGATGTGGTACAATGACTCGGGGAACACGGCGCGCAGCGTCTGGTAGATCGCCTGCCATGACGTAAACTGCTGGGGCATCTGGTGCACCTGCCCATTTCCCCCTCCCGGGGACCAGTAGCGCCGGATCGAGCCGTGGGTCATCGGCAGGCAAGGTCCGGTTCCGAGGTCGAACAGCTGCAGCAGATCCAGCTGAACGACGATGCCCGCGCCTGTCGACCGCATCGGTCCGACGTCGCGCTCATAGAACGGACGTCGATCCCTTTCGCCCTTTACGCTACCCCCGACAGCCAGTCCCGCGATCGAGCCGCCCGAGACAACTACCCGGATCGGTGCATTTGTCATGATGTGTTTGCCTCCGTGAACGAAGGAAAGTTTTCGATCGTGAAAAGCAGTCGCCGGGTAACAATCGCGCCGCCCGACGATGCGCGTGGACAATCAGCTCTTAACGAACGTCAGCAGATCAACGTTGAGCAGATCCTTGTGCGTAGATGCCAGCCCGTGCGGAGCGCCGGGGTACACTTTCAACGTCGCGTGCTTCACGATCTTTGCCGATAGGCGCCCGGAATCGTCGATCGGCACGATCTGATCCGCATCGCCCTGGATGATGAGCGTCGGGACATCGATCTTCTTGAGATCCTCGGTGAAGTCGGTTTCGGAGAATTGCTTCACGCAATCATATTCTGCCTTTAGGCCGCCCTGCATGCCCTGCATCCAGAACGAGTCTCGCAGTCCCTCGAAAACTTTGACCCCCGGCTTGTTGAAGCCATAGAAAGGCATCGAAAGATCCTTGAAGAACTGCGAGCGATCCGCCGCGACGCCCGCCCGGATGCCATCGAACACGGAGATGGGAAGGCCGCCGGGATTGCCCGGCGTCTTCAGCATGAGTGGCGGCACCGCGCCAACTAGAACAACTTTCGACACGCGCTTGGTGCCATGGCGCCCAATGTAGCGGGCGACCTCGCCGCCGCCGGTCGAGTGGCCAACCAGCATCGCGCCCTTGATGTCGAGCTTGTCGAGGAGTTCGGCGAGATCGTCGGCGTAGGTGTCCATATCGTTGCCGTTCCATGGCTGGCCCGATCGACCATGACCGCGTCGATCGTGGGCAATCGTACGGTAACCGTGGTTCGCCAGGAACATCATCTGATCCTCGAACGCATCCGCCGTCAGCGGCCAGCCGTGCGAGAATACGACCGGGGTGCCCGTTCCCCAGTCCTTGTAGTAAATGCGGGTTCCATCCTTAGTGATGAGGGTGTCGGACATGAAGCTTACTCCAGAGGTAAGTGAATGCGGCTCGGTGACGCTCGCGCGCAGAGCCGCGGGGAGAGCGGCTACGGCACTGATAGCGACCGCCCCGAGGAGGATGTGACGACGGGATGCGGTTGGTGGGCCATGGTCGGCGTCGTCGGTCATTGGTTCGCTCCTGAGACCAGGGTGGCAACGGGACTTCCGCGCCGGCCAGGATGCCATTGCGCATTGCGCGTTCTCAGGCTTGGCCAATTCTTTCTTATTTGGACGATCCGGCGAACACCTCACCAACTGCGATTGCGACGAAGCTCCTAGAACTGCGTCGCACTTTGCGGTTTCAGCAGGAAGATTGCGATTTCAGCGTGGCGGCATGCGCAGCGATGTCGATCTCGGCAAAGCAATTCACGCGCGAGTGAACGCTTCGCTCAGAACGACCGAGCTTTCAGAGATCGCCTCGCCAGCTAACTTGGCGATTGGCACGAGAAGATTGCCGGCAAGACGGAGATATAAGACGATGGCGCCACGCCTGCCGCCACCGCAGCGACTTTGGTCGATGGTACAGCCAATGTTTCCAGATGATCGCATTGCGGAGACCGCAAATCTCCCGGCCCTACACGGGCGTGAACCGCATGCCCGGTATTGGCGTCAGCGCGTAGTTTTTGCTGAACTGGGGCCTTTGAACGAATTTGCGGCTCGATCGGGGCGCGCGTCGGTCCAAAAACGAAGCCTCCCGCCAATCCGCGTTCCGCCGAAAGAGTATGATGCTGACAGGTTTGGCAAACTGCCGAGTCGACGCATGATGGAAGCCACTCGATGCCTCATCAATCGCCCGAGATCTCGTCTACATCGTCGCCTGGCAAGCCTGTGCGTGCGGATCAACTGGTCGCGGGGATCGCGCATGATGTGAACAATATGCTGGCGATCGTCATGGGCAATCTGGAACTTGCCAGGTCGGGTCTGGAGGACGTCGACGATCCTCGTGCTGTGGGGTGCCTTCGCCGAGCAGCGCTTGGCGCGCGAAAGGCCGCAGCGCTTGTCGCCGAGTTGATCGAGGCTGGACGGTCGCCGGAGAACCCCCCGGTCAATGCCAACGACGTGATCGAAGAGCTTGTCGGACTCCTCAGCCGCAGTCTCGATCCGAATATCCGCGTGTCCGTCCGCTTGGCGCCCGACGTCCGTGGTCTCGCCGTCGACGGAGCAGAGTTGGAAAGTGCGCTTCTGAACCTCTGCCTAAACGCGCGTGATGCTATGCCGGCTGGAGGCACACTTGTTATCGAAACCGTTGGGGTCGCCACCAAGCCCTTTTTACGTATTTCGGTGTCGGACACCGGAACGGGCATGCCGCCGGAAGTACTGAGCCGCGCATTGGAGGCATTCTTCACCACCAAAAAAGATAAAGGAACGGGGCTCGGCTTGGCTCGCGTTTCGGCTTTCACTCGTGACAGCGGTGGTACGGTCGAAATTCAGTCGGAAGTAGGAGTCGGCACCGTGGTGCGCCTCTACCTTCCGCAGGTTGATTAGCGCGACCCGAGAGACGACCTTTTGTCTATAAAAACTTCTCGACGCTCGCATTTTTTATTTGAATTTTGCGCGATTGCCCAAGCGCAGCTGCGGTAGGGGATAGGCACTTCCCGAACTGGGCGATGCACTCGCGCAAATTTAGCAGTCCATATGGGAGAATCGATTCGATTCACGACCGAAACGTTCGATCGAAGTTTGACAGCGCCAGCTCCGTCCGCGACAAGTTTGATGTGACCTACGTCGAAATGAGATCGATGGTGGCCCAGAATATATTTTTGGCGAGTCGAATGCTGCAGTCATGAGCACATGATCGACCTCATCCACCGATAGCGGTGATCAGACGTGTCTGATCGACGGCGATCGACGTTTGAGCGATCGCCAGCGAGTCGTCTGCCGCCAGCGAGGTGCGCTGCGCTTCAAGCACATCAAGGAACGCGATCTCACCCGACTTCCATCCACGAAAGACCTGATCACTCGCCGCACGAGCCTTTTCTGACGCCTGCAGAAGCAGGTCCTCCCGCTCTTGGTCCCGGCTCGTTGCCGCGAGCGCGTTTTCGACATCAGTCACGGCCTGAAGGACGGCTGCCTGGTACGCAAGCGCTGCAGCGCTGGCCTCGGCGCGTCTAAGATTTATTGTGCTGCGCTTGCGGCCGCCATCGAAGAGCGTTTGATCGAGAGCGCCACCGATCAGCCAAGAGAAAGCCTTCGTAAGCCCCACGCCTGTGAACCCACTGATCAATGCGCCGATGCTCCCCTGCAAAGTGAGCCGGGGTTTCAGATCCGCCTCGGCCACGCCGAGCCTCGCATAGGCGGCGAGAACTCGCGCCTCCGCCGCCCGGACGTCGGGCCGTTGACGCAAGAGATCGGCGGGAACTCCAGCACCAATCGGCGTGCCCGGCATCGCGACGACTGCCGGAGGCGCAAGAGTCGCGTACATCATCTCCGGCGGCTGGGCGAGGAGTTGCGCGAGCCTGTGTATCACAATCTGACGCTCAAGCTCCCTCTCTGACTTTCCACCGCCCGTCGTCGCCGCCTGCGCCTGCGCGCGATCGACGTCCGCGATCGGGACTGCTCCGGCGTCGAAGAGGCGTCGGGTGAGCAGTGCTGTCTTCTGCTGTGCTTGCGTGCTTTCCTCTACGATCTTGATTCGGGCATCGAGGCCGCGGACCTGGAAGTACAGGCTGGTTATCTCGCCGATCAGTGCCACGCGCACGGCTCGCTCGTCCTCCTGCGTTGCGACGAGTTCAGCGCTGCCGGCTCGAACGCCGCCGCGGATTCGGCCAAACAGATCGGGCTCCCAGGAAGCGGTCGCGAATGCCCCGATCTGGTTGTCGGTTGATGAGTCGAGCGCCCTCGCCTGGTAGCCCGACAGACGTTCGCGCTCTGCGCTCGCGCCAAGTCCGATCTGCGGGAAAAGCCCCGCCCTCGAGATGCCGCGGACTGCCCGAGCCGCATCGATGTGGGCGATTGCCGTCTTGATGTCCAAGTTCTGAGCGAGCGCTCGCGTGATCAACCGGTCGAGAACCGGATCACCGAACCGACGCCACCAATGCGTGAGTTCGGCCTTGGCCTGAGTGTCGCCTCCGGCCACGAATGTCGGCGCTATCGGCGGTGCCATTGCCTTTTTCTCCTCATGCCGACCGGCCCACGCTGGTGCCGACAAAAGGAGGGACACCGAGACCGATGCGCTGATCAATGGGCGGTTCATGCTACCTCTCCTTTCACTGGCACGGGCTGGACGTGGCGGGTCCCGCGGGCGTTGAGCTTCCGAATCGCGACGTAAAATACCGGCGTGAACACCAATCCGAAAAGCGTGACGCCGAGCATGCCGAAGAAGACGGGAACGCCGACAGCTTTGCGCATTTCGGAGCCGGCGCCATTTGAGACGATTAACGGTGCCACGCCGAGGATGAAGGCGAATGAGGTCATGAGGATGGGACGAAGGCGCAGACGGGCCGCGTGTACCACCGCCTCCACGCGCTCCTGACCCTCGGTTTCGAGCTGTCTTGCGAATTCCACGATCAGGATCGCGTTCTTCGCCGCAAGGGCCACGAGGACAAGGAAGCCGATCTGCGTCAGGATGTTGATCTCATGTCCGATCAGCCGGACACCCGTCGTCGCTGCGAGAAGGCACATCGGCACGATCAGCAGTACTGCCAGCGGCAGAGTCCAGCTGCCGTATTTGGCGGCCAGCACGAGATAGACGAACAACACGCAGAGCGGGAAGACTAACAGCCCCGCCTTGCCGGCAGTGGTTTCCTGATAGCTAAGGTCAGTCCATTCGAAGGCGATGCCCGGCGGCAAGGTCTTGGCAGCGAGCGCCTCCATCGTCTTGATTGCGAAGCCCGAACCCTTTCCGGGCAAGGTGTCGCCGCTGATCTCGGTGGCGGGATAGAGATTATAGCGGGGATAACGATCCACGCCGAGCGTGTCGTGCAGCGTCAGGATACTTCCAAGTGGAACCATGTTTCCGTCGGCGTTGCGCGTTTTCACCCGTGCAAGATCTTCGGCCGACATGCGGAACGGCAGGTCCGCCTGAGCCGTGACGTGGTAAGTTCGGCCGAGGATGTTGAAGTCGTTCAAATAGGACGAGCCGAAATAGCTCTCGATTGCCTCGTTGATGTGTTCGCTCGATACGCCGAGCATCCGCGCGCGGACCCGGTCGAGGTCGACGGTCACCTGCGGCGTCGTCGCAGAATATGCGGAGTAGACGCCGGTCATCCCGGGCGTGGCGTTTGCCGCTGCGACCATGTCGTCGGTCGCTTTGGCGAGCGCGGCGGTCCCAACCCCTGCCCGGTCCTCCAACCGCATGGCAAAGCCACCTGTAGCACCAAGCCCCTGCACGGGGGGTGGCGCGGCGACGATCACGAACGCACCTGGCACAGCCTGAAGCCGAACACGCAAGTCCGCGGCGATCTTGTCAGCGGTCAGGTCGTGCGCCTTGCGTTTGGACCATGGCTCGAAAACCGGGAACAGCGCAGCAGTGTTGGTCGAAACGGTCTGGGTGGCGGCGGAGAAGCCGGCAAAGGCGGGCACGTGCGACACGCCGGGCGTCTTCATCGCGATCGCCTCGATCTGCTGGACGACGTCACTCGTGCGATCGAGCGACGCGCCCCCGGGTAATTGGGCAATGACGATGACGTAACCGCGGTCCTGGGAAGGAATGAAGCCCTTGGGCGTGAGAACGAGGAGCGCTCCGGTGCCGACGATGAGCACGCCGTAGATCGCGAACATGATCCCGCTGTGCGCGACGACCCAGCGCACGAGCCGACCGTAGCGGTCCGAAAGTGACGCAAAGCCAGCATTGAACCCATCAGCAGCTCGCCTCAGGATAGTTCGACCGCTCTTGGCGACTTCGACCCTGGGGCGCAGGATCATCGAGGCGAGTGCCGGCGACAGCGTCAATGAAGCAAAAAGCGAGAAGACGGTGGCAACGGCGATCGTCACACCGAATTGACGGAAGAATTGGCCGGATATGCCGGTCAGGAATGCGGTCGGCACGAAGACGGCGCAAAGGACCAGAGCGATCGAGATGAGCGCGCCGCCTACCTCGTCCATCGTCTTGAGGGCCGCCTCACGCGGATTGGCGCCTTCGTCGATGTGACGCTCGACGTTCTCGACCACCACGATCGCGTCATCGACCACGATTCCGACTGCAAGCACCAGGGCGAAGAGCGTCACGTAATTGATCGAGAAGCCGAGCACCGCCATCACCGCGAAAGTGCCGACCAAAGAGATGGGGATGGCCAGGATCGGGATGACCGAGGGCCGCCAGCCTTGCAGGAAGACGAGGATGACCAGGACCACGAGCGCTATTGCCTCGTAGATCGTCTTGATCAGCTCGGACACGCTCTCCCCGATAAACTCGGTCGGATTGTAGCCGATGTTGTAGGAAAGCCCGGGCGGGAAAGTCTTGGACATCTCCTTCATCGCCGCTTCGATCTTCGCGGTCGTGGCCAGCGCGTTGGCACCCGGCTGCTGAAGAACCGCGATCGCAAGCGAGGGTTTGCCAAGCAGTGAGCTATTGGTCGAATAGCTGAGCGCGCCTACCTCGATGCGCGCGACGTCTCGAAGCCGCACGATCCGCCCATCGTCAGTATTCTTGACGACGATGTTTCCGAACTCGGTAACGTCCTTGAGCCTGCCTTGGAAGATCAGGTTTGGCTGAAATGCCTGTCCCTTGATCGGGCTCTGCGCGACCACGCCACCGGCAACCTGTGTATTTTCCGAACGGACAGCCTCCGCGATGTCGCCGGGAGTCATCGAAAAACTGGCGAGCTTCTCGGGATCGAGCCACACCCGCATCGAATATTCGCGGATGCCGAAGAACTGCAGATCGCCGACCCCATCGATGCGCTTGAGCGGATCGGCTACGGTGCGCGACGCATAATTCGAGATGTAGAGCTGGTCGTAGCTTTTGTCGGGGGAGAAAAGGAACACTGCCAGCAGCATGTTCGGCGAAGTCTTGCGGACAGCAACGCCACCGCGCTGGACGGTGTCCGGCAGGCGCGGTACCGCCAGCGCGACACGATCCTGGACGAGCACCTGCGCTTTGTCGAGGTCGGTCCCTGGCTTGAAAGTGACGGTCAGGTTCAGGCCGCCGTCCGACGTGGCCTGGCTGTACATGTACAGCATGTTCTCGACGCCATTGACCTGCTGTTCGATTGGGGTCGCAACCGTCTCGGCGACGGTCTCTGCGGATGCGCCAGGGTAGCTTGCAGTGACGACGACTGTCGGTGGGGTGATCTCCGGGTATTCGGACACGCCCAGTGTAAAATACGCGAGGCAGCCGACGATCGCGACCACGATGGAGAGGACGATTGCCAGCACAGGTTGCTGGACGGAGGTGCGGCCTATGCTCATGATTCAATCGCCGGCACGTCCGCCGCGTTACCCTTGATCGGGCGTACAACGGGAGCCACTACTGTTCCCGGGACCGCGCGTTGCAGTCCGTCGACGATAACCCGGTCATCTGGCGCAAGGCCCGTACGGATTTCGCGTAGCGCGCCGAAAAGTTTTCCCAGCACCACTGCCTTGACTACAACGTGGTTCGTCCGATCCACCACCGTCACGATGCGCCGGGTCGCATCTGAGCCCACCGCGGAGTCGGGAAGCAACAGGGCGAGATGCGGTTTGCTGCCGATCAGCTGCACGCGGCCGAACTGACCCGGACTCAGAAAAAGATCGCCATTTGGTACGCGCGCGCGCGCGCGCAGAGTCCCCGTCGACTTGTCGAGCCGGTTGTCGAGGAAGTCGACGAAGCCCTCCCTTGAAGGACCAGCCTCGTCAGGAAGCGTGATTCGAACTGGATTAGGATGCAATCGCGAATAGGCCCGCTCGCCGCTTTGCCAGAGGCGCATGTATTTGAGATAGCTCTCCTCATCGATGTCGAAATACAGGTCGAGCGGATCGAGGGCGACGATGGTCGCCAGCAACGTCCCAGCGCTATCCCCGCCATTGACCAAATTGCCCGCGCTGACGAGCTTTTCGCCGATCCGCCCGGACATGGGCGCCCGGATCTGGGTAAACTCGACGTCGAGTCTGGCGCTATCGAGCGCTCCTTGCGCTACAACGATCCCTGCCTGAGCGGCCGCTACAGCTTGCTGACGCTGCTGATAGACATTCATGGCGATGGTATCGGTTGCGATCAGCGTCTTGGCCCGGTCGAGTTCCTGACGCGCGAGCACGAGCTGCGATCTCGCTGTCTCGAGTTTTCCCTGGGCTTGAAGCACCGTCGCCTGGAACGGACGCGGATCAATCTTGAAGAGAAGCTCCCCCTTGTGGACCGTCGCACCATCACGGAACATCACACCGTCAAGCCGGCCGGTTACACGCGCGCGCACTTCGACCCGATCGGTTGCTTCGAACCGTCCGGTGAAACTGTCCCAGTCGGTCACTTTTTGTCGCAGCGGAAGACTGAAGAAGACCGATGCCGGCGGGGTGGTCGGAACAGCGCTGCTGCACCCGACCATCGCCGAGCAGGTCGCTGCGAGGAACGTTAATCGACGGGCTTTACGATGTGATGCCATTTTGAATTCCCAGCGAAGCGGTCCGGGCGACGCGTCGCTTTGGCAGGGACAAGCCGGCCGGGCTCGACGTGGAATCGCAGCGGGCTTGCCGATCTAGCCGCAGTGACTAACTCGCGACTTGTGCATGGCCGTTCGGGGCGCACACCTATTGTCGAATAGGGGTGTTCTTGGAAAGTTGGGGCGTCATGAGATCTTATCGTCCCGTACGGCCCGCGATGATTCGACATCCTGATTGAACGCCAGGTCCACGCGCCGTCGATGTCGCGAGCGACTAGCGAGCGGCAGGTCGTTTCCGATTTCAGACTGACGTCGCGACCTGCACCGGAACGGCCGCTTCACCTTTTGAACGGCTTAGCCTTTGCGCCCATGCCAAATTCCTTCTGCCACGCTCCAGGCCCCACCCCGACGATGCGGGTGAAGACTCGAGTGAAGTGGCTCTGGTCGGCGAACCCGCAAAGGTCACCAACCGCGGCCAACTGCAACTGTCCGACGAGCAGATCACGCGCTTTTGCCACCCGCTGCTCGAGGAGCCAACGGTGGGGGGGCAGACCGGCCGAGCGCTGAAAGCCGCGAATAAGTCTCGTCAGCGAAATGTCGCAGACGCGGGCGATGTCAGCCAAGGTGGCGGCTGGCTCAGCTGGCGACATCAGCATCTCTTGCGCTATTGCGAGATGATGTGGCGCCAACCCTCGCCGGTCGTACGTTTCCGGTGTGAGTTTCATGTACCGATGCGCGATGTGTGCGTGCAGAGCGTTCGTGACGTGCTCGACGAATAGCGCCCCCGCATCAGATTCGTCGCGTATTGCCGGCTGCAGGATAGCCGAGAGCGAGTCGACGACCGTGTCGAACGAGTTGCCCCACGTCGGTAGCGCAGTATTGCTGATCGCGGACGAGGAATGGCCGAATTGCGCGAAGGACGCTTTCGGAACATGAAGATGGAGAAAATCAAAGCCATCTTCGAAGTCTCCTGACCAGTGCATATGAAGGTCATGGAAGGCAAGCACCCCCTTTTGAAATGGGAAGGCTGCAAAGACCTTTGAATCCCGCCGCACCCGAGCCTCATAGGTTCGGAGCGGGATGGTGACGACGAATGCGTCCTCTAACAGCGTCGGAAGGGTCGAATGCTCCCCGGTGGGCGCGGAGACACGGGCAATCGCCAATTGCACGCCGTCTGGCGTAAAGTGCTTGAAGATGCGCGCGCCCGACGCGCGAAGGTGTTGTGCGTCGCGATTTGAACCGGCGGCAAGTTTTTCCAATGTACCGCGCCTTCCTTCTTTTGACTCTTGATCAAGCAAGCACCCTGACGTCGTAGGCCAGTTCAGCCGCAAAAGGCTTCCCCCAAAAGGAGTACCTCGATACAAACCTCGATAGTATGAGCAGCCAGGCATTTCCTGCCAACCAAGACATGGGCTTCCTGCGTGCGCCGGAGACGACGTCGCTCCTCGTCCAAAACCTTAGCAGGCCTATGCTGAGCGTCAGTCGGGTGCGCCAGCCGAACTACAATCATGGCATCATCATGCCGGATGCGGCGGAACCGGCTTTCCTCATCAGCCACCAGATGATCGAGACTGAGGCCGAGATTGTCTTGGACGGACATAACATTCAGCAGCCGTGTCATTTCGCGAACCATGTGACCGTGCTAGATTTCCGCCGCGAATGGCGCGCCGACATGCGCACGGGTTTTGACGCGGTGAATTTCTACCTTCCGCTAAGTGCTTTCGAGATGGTCGATCCTGCTTGCCGAGTGGACGATCTGGCGATCGCGCAGGGGACCGCGGTCCCTGACACCGTTATCTCGCAAATCTCCTCCGCTCTGTTACCAGCGCTTGATAGGCCCGAGCTGGCAAGTCAGCTTTTCCTCGACCATATCGGTTTGGCGTTCGCCGCCCATGTCGGACGCTCTTATGCGAAAATCATTCCGAGCAATCGAGCGACGTCGCTGTCGATTCGGCAGGCGCGACGCGCTAAAGAAATGGTGGATGCGGATATCGGCGGAGTGTTGCCTCTGTCAGAGCTGTCCGATGCATGCGACCTGCCAGCAAGAGCGTTGTCGGATGGTTTTCGATGCGAGACGGGCATGCTCCCCTATCAATGGCGGACCCTGCGGCAGACGGTGAAGGCGCGCGACCTGCTGGCGGCAGATCAGCTTACGATCGAAGAGATCGCGATTGCCTGCGGCTTCTCGGATGCAGCGCACCTGACATCGGTTTTCAGGAAGATGAGACTGTGCTCGCCGCTGTCTTATCGAATTCGAGGGTGCCGACACTAACTCGGTCAGCGCCATCACCGGCGTAGAGATACTCGTCACGACCAGGCAGTCTGACCGGGCTACGCGTGGCGACACCTCATTTTTCTCGAACGCTCCACCACCTCTTCCTCCAGTGCTGCTGCTGGGGCTGGTTTCATCCAACTTCGACGCTTTAGGCCAAGAACCCGACTGTCGAGCGGGATAGCTCTGGGAGATCGACTGGCATCGACGAAAGCGACCATTTCCAGGTGTTCGACTGTCTTCGATATCTCGAGCGCGTCCCGTGGCTCGCGGCAGGACGGCAAAGCATTTGGCGGTCGAAAGAGGAGTTCTATTCCATGGCTAATCCACTTCTCACGCCCGGCCACTGCGCCTTGGTACTTGTCGACGAACAGGCGGGGCTCGCCTTTGCGATGGCATCCGCCGATCGCCAGATGCTTCGCAGCAATGGCGTCGCCCTTGCCCGCACCGCCGTAACATTCGAGCTCCCGGTCATCGTCTCGCCTCCGCATCCAAGTTCTATAGCGGGCCATTGATGCCCGCCTTCCAAGAAGTACTGCCCGGTGTCGAGGCGATCGAGCGTCACAACATGAACCTCTGGGAAGACGAGACGGTACGCAACGCTATCGTGGCGACCATGGCTGCAACTACTGCTCGAATTCCAACGGGACTGGACCCGTCACGACACCTACGAAGCGGCGCGTTCGATCGTCGTCGACCATGGCGGCGGCTATGGCATCGGTCTCGAATATGCGCGCGAGATGATACACCCAACGTGACAGACCCGCGGTGTGGCGACTCGGCACGTCGAGGACTAATCAAATGAAGCTCAATCCAGCGATCCTCGCTCTTGCAGTAGGTGCGTTTGGCATCGGCGTCACCGAGTTCGCGCCGATGGGCATGCTGCCAATCATTGCGAGCGACCTTCGCGTATCAGTTCCCACCGCGGGCTTATTGGTGAGCGCCTATGCCCTTGGCGTATTGATCGGCGCACCGCTGATGACGTTGACAACGGCGCGCCTCCCTCGGCGTGGACTCTTGATCGCCCTGATGGGCATCTTCACCACCGGCAACCTGCTCGCCGCCCTTTCCGATAGCTACGCGACCCTGCTTATCGCCCGCGTCGTCACCTCGTTCAGTCATGGCGCTTTCTTCGGCGTCGGATCGGTCGTCGCAGCGCAGTTGGTTCCGGCCGATAGAAGGGCGAGTGCCGTGGCGGCGATGTTCATGGGGCTGACAATCGCGAACGTGGGCGGCGTCCCACTGGCATCGTGGGCCGCCGAACAGTTTGGCTGGCGTACGACCTTCTGGGCGATCTCGGCAGTTGGACTCGCAGCCATGGCTTCCTTGCGAGCGGCGCTGCCGGTAATCCCGGTCAACAAAGATAGCGATATGCGCTCCGAGTTGCGAGTTGTTGCTCGAGGCCCCGTGTTGGTCGCACTTGCGCTCACCGCCGTCGGATCGAGCGCGATGTTCACGGTATTCACCTACATCGTGCCTATTCTTCAGAACCGTACCCAGGCCTCGGCGGGGTTCGTCACTGCCATGCTGATCCTGTATGGACTTGGCCTGACCGTTGGCAACTGGCTGGGTGGTCGCTTCGCCGACAGATCGATCGACCGCACGTTGATCGCGACGCTGGGAGGTCTTGCCGTACTGCTGGTGTTCTTCGCTGGGGCGATGAACTGGCATACACCGGCCGCGGTGACGATCTTCTTCTGGGGCATCGCGAGCTTCGCGTTGATCCCGCCGTTGCAGATGCGGGTGATGGCCGCCGCCAGCGACGCCCCAAATCTAGCATCTGCGATGAACATCGGTGCATTCAACCTGGGCAATGCGATCGGTGCCGCGCTGGGTGGTGCCGTCATTAGCGCTGGATTGGGATATCCGGCCATCGCTTTCGCCGGTGCAGCCATGGCGGTGGCCGGTCTCGGGATTGTCCTTACGCAGCGATCTGCACCCCAAGTTATCGCGTGAACTGCGCCCCAAAAGGCACAGACCGCCGACGGGACGACAGATCACACTGCGGGAGCGGACACCTGGCGTTGGAACGAAGGTCCAAGACAGTCGCGCCGGACAAAGACGAGCGACGATAGTCAAACGACCGAGTGGAGTTTCGTAGGCGCAAGAAAGTCATCGTTGCCGGAGTCTATGGTGTGATGGTCAGGCCGCCGCGATCCACCTGGCGTCGCAGCCGGATACCGGAATGATCGGCCTGTCGCGGCGGACCGAGCACCATATCGACGGCATTGAGGCTGTTTCGGTCGACCTGCTTTACCCAACGCAGCTGCGCGAAAATCTCTCTGGAGTGCGCGATGTGACCACATCGTTTTCGGCGCCTACATCGAAAGGAGACCGCGACCGAGAAGAGCGAAGTCAACGTGGCGATCCTGCGCACCCTTCTTGACGTCGTCGAGGAAACGTCGTCGGTGCTTCAGCATATCACTTTCTACCAGGGCGGTCGCTGACCGGGCGCGACTCGGGCCGCGGCAAGTCAGAGCCCTGCCGACAGATTAGCAGCACAGTTCTAACGCGCAGCCAGTGTCGCCGAATTTTCGGTGAAAGCGCTCCGCGCGCATCGGTGTAGACCAACGTCTTGTCACCACTTTTGTTTCGAGGCGACTCACGCTGTAAGTCGCTGTTTTCTCTAAGAAAACTGGAGCGGGCGAAGGGATTCGAACCCTCGACCCCAACCTTGGCAAGGTTGTGCTCTACCCCTGAGCTACGCCCGCTCTGGCGTCCTATCCCGGCCGGTTCGGCTGGGTAGGAGGGCGCCTCTAACAGCGGTTGCGGAGTCCGGCAACCCCTCATCTAAAAGACTTGGCTTGGCAGCGTCCGTTCCCACATAAGGGCGCACGCATCATGGAGAGCAAATTGGCCACGCTTGGAATGTCCCCCGCTGAAAAGGATGCCGTCGAGAGTTTCCGCCGCGACGTGGTCGAGGTGTCGATGTCGCGCCTGGTGATCATCGATTTCTGGGCGGAATGGTGTGGGCCATGCAAGGCCCTCAGTCCTACGCTGGAAAAGGTCGCCGCCGCTTATGCCGACAAGGGCGTAGTGCTGGCCAAGATCGATACCGACAAGAATCAGTTCATCGCCGCCCAGTTCCAGATCAAGTCGATCCCGACCGTCTATGCGATGTTCCAGGGCCAACTGGTCGCCGACCTGACCCCGGCGCGCACCGAATCGCAGCTGACCAAGATGCTCGATCAGATTCTCGCGCAATTACCACCGATGCAAGCCATGCCTGAGGGCGAGGCTGAGGAAGACCTGACCCCGGTCATCGCGATGGGTGAGGACCTGCTCGCCGCAGGCGATGCCGAGAGCGCGCTGGAATTGTTTGAGCAGCTTCTCCAGGCCGCCCCCGAGGATCCGGCGGTGCTTTCGGGTCGGGTTCGCGCGCTCCTCGCACACCAGCGCCACGAGGAGGCCGAAGCCGCTTTTGCCGCGCTGCCACCCGAAGTCGCCAAGCGCCCCGAACTGGTGAGCGCGCGCGCAGCGCTGACGCTGGTCAGGGACGCGCAGCCGGTCGACGACCTCTCCGGGCTCGCCGCGGAGGTCGCAGCCAACCCGGATGACCATGCCAAGCGCTTCGAACTTGCCGGCGGCCAGATGGCGGCGGGCGACCGCGATGCGGCGGCAGATTCGCTGCTGACCATCATCACCGCCGATAAGGACTGGAATGAGGGGGCCGCAAGGACGAAATTGCTTACTCTGTTCGAGGCCGTGGGCATCGCCGATCCCTGGGTATCGGCGCAGCGCCGGCGCCTGTCGGCCGCGCTGTTCGGATGACGCTCACCCGCCTTTCGGTATTTCCTCTGCCCGGCGCGCTGCTACTGCCGCGCATGTCGATTCCGTTGCACATCTTCGAACCGCGCTACCGGGCGTTGGTTTCCGATTCGATGGCGCGCGACCGGCGTATCGCAATGATCCAGCCACGCCCGGGCAGCGGCGAGCCACCTACCCTTTTCGAGATCGGTTGCGTGGGGCGGATCGCCGATGTCGAGGCACTTGAGGATGGGCGCTACAATTTGGTGCTCGAGGGGCTGTCGCGTTTCCGAGTGATTCGCGAACTCGCCGCCAACACCGCCTTCCGCCAAGTCGAGGCCGAGCTGATCCGCGACCCCGCCGACGAGACGCTGGCGCTAAGCCAGCGCGCGGGGCTAGAAATGGAATCGCGGCGCTTCGCCGATGCCCAGGGCTACTCAGTCGATTGGGAGTCGGTGGCCCGGCTCGATGACGAAGCGCTGGTCAACGGCATCTCCCAGATCGCGCCATTTGACGTCGCCGCCAAGCAAGCGCTACTCGAGGCCAATTCGCTTGGCGAGCGCGCCGACCTGATCGTGCAGTTGATGCAGTTCTTCGGCCGCCACGACGGCGACGAGATAGTGACGCTGCAATGAGCATCGATCCATGGCTGCTGGAGCGGCTTGTGTGTCCGGTTACGCGAGGTGCACTGACCTACGACGCGGCAGCGGGCGAGCTTGTATCGAAGGTGGCGGGCCTGGCCTATCCGATTCGCGACGGCGTGCCGGTGATGCTGGTCGAGGCGGCACGGGTGCTGCCTGTCTAGCACAGTGGCTTTGCGGAAATACTCCGGGTTCGTCCGGATCAAGGTAACGGCATCTCACTAGAAGCGACCATTTCCCACACACCTGAGCATCTTCGCAAATATCCGCGTGGGTTGCACCGAATATCGCGACAACCGTTCCCAATATGCTTTCTTGTTCTGACATAGTGATCTTGCCACGCCTCGCCGTGGCGCTTGGCTGAGACCATCTAGCCGAGCGTTCCCGCCGTACGCAGTTCCGCGATCTGCGCCGCGTCCAGTCCGAGATCGTCGTGCAGCACTGCGTCGCCCTGCTCGCCGAGCATCGAGACGTGATTGCGGACCTCGACCCGCGCGCCCGACATCCGGAACGGCGGGTTAGTCACCAGGAAGGTACCGCTTCCGTCCTCGATCCGCACGAAGGCGCCGCGGCTCGCGAGTTGCGGGTCGTCGAGTACTGCTGGCAGGTCACGGTATTGAGCACACGGCACTCCGTGCTCGGTCAATATGCGCTCAGCGTCCTCCGCACGGTGCTGCAGCGTCCAGACCTCCGTCAAGGCAAGCAAGGCGGGCCAATTGGCGTTACGGTCCGCATTAGTGCGGAAACGCGGGTCGTCGCGCCATTCCGGGTGCCCCGTGGCGGCGCAGAGTTGCTCGAAATTGCGGGGGCTGGTCGGCGCAACCATCACAAAGCCATCGCTGGTCTTGAGCGGGGTATAAAGCGGGCGCTTGTTGCCGCCGGGAAATTGCGCCTCCTGCGTCTCGAACACCAGCATACCGACCATCGCCTCCATCATCGAGACGTCGATGAATTGTCCCTCTCCAGTTTTCTCGCGCTGGTAGAGAGCGGTCTGGATCGCGGCGAAGGCATGAGTGCCGCCGAGAACATCGGCGACGAAAATCCCGCCGGTCGCGGGGCGGTCCGCGCCGTCCTGGTAACGCATGTTAACGATGTCGAAGCCGCTGGCGGCATGGATCACCGGCGCATACGCCGGGTTCTGGGCCTTGGGTCCGGTCTGACCATAGCCCGAGATCGAGCAATAGATCAGCCGCGGATTGACCGCGGCCAAGCTCGCATAATCGAGCCCGAAACGCCGCATGACCCCGGGTCGAAAATTCTCGACCAGCACATCATATTGCGCAACCAGCGCCAGGATGATCGTGATCGCATCCGGCGATTTAAGGTTGAGCGCGATGCTGCGCTTGCCCGCATTGAGGTGACCGAAATAGGCACTACGCCCGTCGCGCATCGGCGGCCGTGCGCGAACCTGGTCTCCTTCGAGCGATTCAACCTTGAGCACCTCTGCGCCGAGATCGGCAAGCATCCGCGTCGCGAATGGCCCCGCCATCACCGCGGTGAAATCGAGCACGCGGATGCCGGCGAGCGCGTCGGGCTTGTGGGTCGTGTCGATGGTCGTGGCTCCCGAACAATATGTTCAATGGTCCGACCTAATTACGGTGAGGGGACGCGCAGGTCAATGTCAGCCGCGAGCGAGCGGCCCCTTGATATTCTTGCGGACATGTCGGTGCACCCGCGACAGATGCTTGCGCATTTCCTCGGCAGCCGCATCCGCGTCCCGGTCACGCAGGTGACGGACAAGCCGCAGCCGCGACTGGATCAGCGTCTCCTGCAGCGTCTCGTAATCGGGTCCTTGGACAAACTCGTGCAGGATCGACGAGAGCGAATCGACGAAGATCCCGTAGATCCGGTTCTTAGTCGCGCGGGCGAGCACGTCGTAATAGTCGACCGCGCATTGGTAGCGCGCCTCGACGCTGGTCACATGCTTGGTCTTCTCGGCGATCGCTTCGAGATCCTGCAGGTCCTGTTCGGTAGCGCGCACGCAAGCGAGGCGCACGATCACATCCTGCAGCGCGATCCGCGCCTCGGTAAGTTCCTCCAGCGTCACGCTGCCAAGGTGGACATAGTCCTGCATCGCCTGGACGATCCGATCGGGCTCGGCGGACTGGATGAACGCGCCGCCCTTGGCGCCCTTCACGTTGCGAAGGATGCCCGCAACTTCTAAACTGCGCAGCGCCTCGCGCAGCGCGCTGCGGCTGACCTGAAACTGCAGCGCGAGCTCGCGCTCAGCGGGGAGCTTGTCGCCGGCCTTGAGGGTGCCTGCGGCAAGTTCGGCGCGGATCTGCTCGCAGATCACCTCAAACGCCCGCCGGGTCTTTACGGGTGCGAATGCGGGGAGGGATGCGGCGGTCTTGGCCATTTGTCGGTCAGCTTTCTGATTTCGCTGCAACTATAGGCAGATGCCCGGCATCGGCAACTCGGTCCGGACGACCCGGAAGGTTGAGCACACGGGCCTTGAGCGCCTGGAGGTCGCGGTGGATCCATTTGGCATCGGCCGCAAATTTCTCGTCGCTCATGCCTGCCTGGCGATAGAGGGTGAGCATCACCTCAGCGCCCTCACCATTCTGCACGACGCGTAAGGGAACGTGGATCGCGGCATTAGTGCCGGCGTCGACGATATGGTCCATGACGCCGTGCTCGTTGTGCGGAGTGAAATGGATGCGAATTGGACCTTCCGGACCATCGGTGAGCCAATCGTCGCCGTCCGGCCGCAGTTCGGAATCGGACAGGCCCGAGGCCCAGAGCGCAAAATACTCCGGGCGCCAGATCTGCTCGTAGAGCGCACGCCAGTCGCGGGGAATGGAAATGCTGTAGGTGCGCGCGGGAAGCATTGCTTCCTCCTGGATATTGGAGACGAGCGCGTGACCTAGGGCGCGGAGGCGTGGAATGGAACACTCCCTTCCATCCGTTTCACGTGAGTCGAGCCACTGCCCGAAGCGCCATGCTCCGTTTCTCGACTTCGCTCGAAACAAACGAAAGGCGCGAAATCACCCTCTTGCCAGTGCCTTCTTCAGCCGGGCGTGCGCCGACGCCTTGATCTGGCACACCCGCGCCGCACCGACGCCAAGCACCTGCCCGATTTCCTCTAGATTGAGCTCCTCTACGTAATAAAGCTGCACCACCTGCGCCTCGCGCTCGGGTAGCGCGGTGATCGCAACGATCAGTTTCTCGCGCAGTTCGCCCTCGGCTAAAGCGTCGAACGCATCGGGCTCGTCACTCGCGAACCAGGGCTGATCGTCGGTGTACACATCGTCGATCGGCTCGAAACGGATCGGTTCGGCAGTCGCGTAATCCATGCGCATTTTTTCCACTGTCACGCCGAGACGCCCGGCAATCGCCGTGTCGTCGGGCTTGTTGCCGTTGGGGAGGGTCAGGGCCTTGATGGCCTGGTTATAGGCTCGGCGGCGTCGCATCGCGCCGCGGGTGAGAGTCGCCTGGCGACGCAGTTCGTCGATCATCGCGCCGCGCGCACGCGTCACGAGATAATGCTCAAAACTATGCTCGCCGCGATCCTCGAAGCTGGCTGCAGCCTCGACCAGCGCGACCAACCCGATCTGCATGAGATCCTCGACCTCGACCGAATTGCTCATAGCGCCGTGGACGTGCCAAGCGATGCGCTTGATCATCGGCAGATGTTTACGCACCAGCGCCGCACTGTCCGGCGCGGCCTTACGGCCATAAGTCAGCGGCGTCGCGTCAGAAAAAGCGTGGGGGTTCATGCCGGCAGGGCTCCAGGGGCGCCGATCACGGCGACAACTTCGATGGACTTGTCCTCGGGAACTTCGAAGAAGCTCATCACCGGGGTATCGGGCAGTACGGTGCGAACCAGCTTGCGGATCGCGACGCGGATTGCGGGCTGGACGACCAAGGCGAACGGCTTGGCCTCGGCGATTAGCGGCTGCGCGGCACGCTGCAGTGCCTCGACAATGCGGCGGCCGAGATCGGGCTCGATCGTGTGGCGGCGCGAGGGATCGGAGCGCACAGCCTGGCCGAGCAGCCCCTCGAGCTGGCCCTCAAGCGTCATCACACGCAGCGGCTCGCGCATCCCGCAGAGCTTCTGGATGATCAGACCGCCGAGCTCGGGGCGGATCAACTCGATCATCTCGTCGGCATCGACGGTGCGCTGCGCGACTACCGAGAGCGCGGCGGCGATCCGGCGGAATTCCTTGAGCGGGATTCCTTCGGCGAGCAGCCCGCGCAGCACCTGGGTCAGCGTGGTCAGCGGCACCGGATTGGGCGACAGCGACGCGACTAGATTGGCGGCGCGCTCCTTGAGCCCATCGAGGAGGTTCTGGACCTCATCTGCGCCGAGCAGATCCGACGCATTCTGCCCGAGCAGATGGTTGAGATGGGTCGCGATCACCGTGCCGGGATCGACCACCAGGAAGCCGGCACCGGTCGCGGCATCGGCATCCCCCGGCGAGATCCAGGTTGCGTCGAGCCCGAAGGTCGGATCCTTCGACTTCTTACCCTTCAGACTGCCGAACGCCTGGCCCGTGTCTAGCGCGAGCATTTCGTCGGGCGAGACCGTGTCCTCGCCGACGATCACGCCGCCGACCAGGATGCGATACGCGTAAGGGGTCATGTTGATGTCGTCGCGCACCCGCACCTGCGGCACAACAAAACCTAGGTCCTTGGACAACTGGCGGCGTACGCCGGTGATCCGGCTCATCAACGGCGAGCCGCGGCGTTCGTCGACCAGCGGCACCAAGCCATAGCCGATGTCGAGATTTACCTGCATTTGATCGGTGACCTCGTCCCAGCCGATCCGCGACTGGTCAACGACCACAGGCGCGACCACTTCGACCGGCACCGGCCGCCTCGAGATCTGGTGCAGTTTCCAGGCGGCGAAGGCAGCACCGGCGGCGGCGGGCAAGATGATGAAATGCGGCATGCCCGGCAGCAATCCCAGCAGCCCTAGGATGCCGGCAACCGGAGTCCAAGTGCGCGCCGAGCCGAACTGGCTGCCGATCTGGCCGGCGAGATCCTTCGAGGAGGTGACGCGGGTGACGATCGAGGCGGCGGCAATCGACAGCATCAGCGAGGGCAACTGCGCGACCAGTGCATCGCCGATCGCGAGCAAGATATAATTATGCGCGGCAGCCGAGATGGTCATGCCGTGGCTGATCGGGCCAAGGATCAGGCCGCCGACGATGTTGGCGGCGAGGATCAGCAGGCCGGCGACCGCGTCACCCTTCACGAACTTGGACGAACCGTCCATCGAGCCGTAAAATTCGGCCTCGGTAGCGGTGTCTACGCGGCGCTGCTTGGCTTCGTCGGGTGTGATCAGCCCGGCGTTCAAATCGGCGTCGATCGCCATCTGCTTGCCGGGCAAGGCGTCCAGAGTAAAGCGCGCGGAAACTTCAGAAACACGCCCGGCGCCCTTGGTGACGACGATCATGTTGATGATGACGAGGATGCCGAACACAAAGAGGCCGACGACATAGTCCCCGCCGATCAGGAAAGTGCCGAACGCCTCGATGACATGGCCGGCGGCAGCTTCACCCTCATGGCCGTGAACCAGCACGACGCGGGTGGAAGCGACGTTGAGCGCAAGCCGGAACAGCGTGGCGAACAGCAGCACGCTGGGAAAAGCCGAGAAATCCAGCGGCTTCTGCGCGTTGAGCGCAACCATCAGCACCGCTAGGCTGATCATGATGTTGCCGACGAAGAAAAAGTCGAGCAACGCCGCCGGCAGCGGCACCACCATTAATACGACGAGCAGCAGGATCGCAATCGGTAGGATCGCGCTGCGAACCTTGGCGAGAACGCCGGTCTGGGGGACCGCTATGGCCATGACGTCAGGCTCCCAGGCTTGCGAGCATCATATATGCAAGCCGTGCGGTGGTGGGGGTGGGGCGCAACAGGGTTGCCTGCAGCGTGCGTGATGTACCGTTGATCTGGTCAAGCGTGGCCTTGGCCCAGGTCGCAGCATCGTCGCCGCCGCTTTCGCCATTGCCGGGGAGGACGGTGGCGGAGGCGAGCTGGAATTCGGCGGCGCCAGGCTGCGTTCCCTTGAACGTATCGAGCGTGTCCGAGGCCATGCCAATCGCGCCAGCAGTGGTCGCACTGCTGTCGAGCTTGGCCGATAGCTTCTCGTAGATCTCGGAGAGCGAGCGCGCCGAGCCGTCCGACGCATAAAAGACATTGTGATTTGCGTGAGCGGCAGCGGGGAACATGCTGGCGCCGCTGCGCTGCGGATTACTCGTCAGCTGCGACAGGAACGAACGCGCCCCGCCCAATCCCAGGAAATGCGCCATATAGAGATCGGTGCCGGTCGCCGCGCGGCCGGTACTCGCTTCGAGCGCAGTTTTGTTATCAGAGGCGTGCTCGGCAGCCATCAGCGAGGAGACGGAGGGGTCGTTCCGCATCGCCAATATCGCTTGGCGCGTGGCGGGATCGGTCACGCTATAGCGGCCCGAAGCGGTCTTGGTGATGCTGTCGGCTGCCCAGCCCAGCCCGTTTTCGGCGCCGTGCTTCTTGACCACGCCCAGCCAGCTCTGATCGATGAACTGGTAAAGACCGGTGGCGCTCGAGGTGCCAGAGCGCGCAGCTGCGTGAAGCCCGCTTTCGAGCTGTGCCTGACCGAGCAGATAGTCGAAGTCGATCCCCGTCACCTGGCTGGCACGGGCGATCGCGGACTGAATGCTATTGGTAGCGGTCGAAAGTGGAGTGACCGTCATCGGACCCTTGCGCTGTTACCCTGTTACGAGGGTCAACTAGCAAGGGCCGTGCCAGTTACGCTCTGAGGGCTGCCGTGGCCGCCGAAGCGGCAAAGCGGCAACGCCAGTCAGGCGTGAGCGGCAAGAACTGGCCGGTAGGAGGTCGCTGCGGTGCCGGTCAGCACGCCCAGCCGGCGGCGAACATTGGCGGCCATCAGATTGACGTAGATGCGGCAAATCTCGTTGAGACGATTGGCCTCGTCGGTAAGTGCGCGCAGTTCAGCATCGATCGGACCGGCGCCGAGCGCCGACAAATCTTCGATCGACTTCAGCTTGGCGCCGGTCGCCCGGTCGAGCCCGTCAATGTCGTTGGACTTGAGCGCACTGATCTCGGCGTGCAGCGCCTCGATCACCTGCACCAGCCTGTCACGCCGGTTCATTTTTGGTCCATTCATATTTCATCGCAATCATCTGGTCGGCGATGCGCGCGGGGTTGATTGGAAAGGTGCCGTTCGCCACCGCCCTGCGGATCATCGCGACCCGATCGGAATCGACTGGCGCCGACTGCGCCTGCTCGCTGGCAATGGCAGTCATCGTGACGTCGGCAGTATCCCCGCCGCTGTCTTTGGCCACCGACACCACCGCAGTTGGCGTTGTCGTTGCAGCCACCGGCACGACGCGCCGATCCACTGCGATACTGGGCTTCGCGCCAATTGAGTCCACCATGTCTGCACCTTTTGTCTTCCCCGACAGCAGGGAATACGGCCGGCGCGGCGAAGCCTTTAGGAATAATGTTGGTTGCAGCTGCGTTAGGATTTGACCTGTTCAATTGGAGAGCCCGGGGAGCGTTGCACGACCGCTTTCGATCGCCACCGCCTGAATCGGCTGGCGGGTGTCCTCGACTTTGACCAGGAGCCTTCCGCCGACCGGAGCGTCACCCATCGCAATCCCTTCCCGAGTGATCGAAAAGCCCGGCGAACCGGCCTCGACCGTCACCGGATCGCCGCGCTTGATCACCGGCAACGCGCGCGCAGCTGCCACGAATGGGGCGGGCGATGAAATCGCAGCGACTGGCGCGGCGGTGTTGACCGGCACGAAGATTTTCCACTCCGGGCCGCTGCAGCTGACCAAAACCGAGTCGTGTACGCCGTGCCAGGCCATCGCCACGGTGCCGCAGGCGGCAAGCCGCAGCCGCGAGTCGACTGGCGCCCGCGCGCCACCGACGTCGCCGAGCGCATGCCCGGTGAAACCTGCGACGGCGCGATCAAGCGCGACAGTATCCTGAAAGCGCACCTGAGACAGTGCGGGGGCTGCAGTCGCGAGGAGCAATGCGGGAACAAGATAACGGATCATGGATGGTCTCCGACGAAGCTTTGGGTGAGGATCACGCCGCGCCGGCCGGTGCCGGAGGCGTTGACGATCGTAATGCGGCCAGCCGCCTTGACGCCGGCACTCGCCAGCGCGGCCGCGACCGCGCGTGCGCGATCGGCGGCGAGCACCGCCGCGCTGCCTGTAAGGGGATCGATGTCGGCCAGGGTGCCGTCGGTGATGCCGGCGATGCGGATGGTCACGCGGGGATCGGCGAGCGCGTCGCGCGCCCAGGCGGAGAGCACCCCAGGCGTAACCGGCAGCGCGGCCTTGCCGGCGGCAAAGCCAAACACCGCATTGGAAGCGACCGCCATCGGATCAGGTGCGGAAGGGGCCGCCGCCGAGGTACCGAAGCCGTCGCGAAGCCCTTTGGCGAGCGCCTTGCGGTCGACGCCTTGCGTCGCCTGGATCAAGACAAAGAAGCCGACCAGCAGCAGTGCGAGATCGGCGAGCGTCATCAGCCAGATCGGCCGGCCGGGCGCCGTGACGGGGAACTCATCCTCGGTCATGCCGCCACCGCCGCATGGCCGCGCGGTAGTTCCTGCGTGGCAAGGGCAACGAGCGGCGCCTCCAGCTCTGCCCGCGCGAGCGCTTCGACGCGGGCGCGGCGCTTGAGTCTGTTGGCGATCGGCGCGGCGACCAAATTGGCGAGTAGCGCGCCATACAGAGTGGTGAGCAGTGCGATCGCCATCGCCGCGCCGATCGCCGACGGATCGGCCATCGCCACAAACATCCGGACCAGCCCGATCAATGTGCCTATCATTCCCATGGCGGGTGCGATCTCGGCGGCGCCGCACCAAACGTCGGCGGCGGCGGCATGGCGTTCGATCCGCGCGCGTCGGCGCTGGACGACCAGCACCTGCACTTCGGCGGGCCGCTTGCCGTCGACGATCGCGGCAACCGCGGCGGCGATATCGGGGTCGGCGATCACCGAACGGTCGAGCGACAGCGCGCCATGGCGCTTAGCGATACGGCCGAGCGCGGCGATCTGGTCGAGCGCTGGCGCCGCTGCGAACGGCACACCACGCACCAGCGTGCGCAAGGCGGAAACTGCACGACCCAGGTCACGCACCGGCGTCCGCAGCACTACGGCGAGCAGCGTGCCGCCGATCACCAGGATCAACGCGGTCGGATCGAGAAATTGGCCCAGCCAGTCGGGCATGTCGGCGAAAATAGTCATACAGGCGCGAGCCTTGCAAAGCCCGGGCCAGTTTCGCCCCGCCCTGCCAACGGCACCGTACATACCGGCAACGGCAGCGGACGTGCCCGACGGTTGCCGGCCAACCGGCAAGCCTTTGCCGGTTTGACGCTCCTACTTTGATTTTCGAGGTCTTTTGCCTGCTCTTTAAGAACTGGCACGGCGATTGCTTAGGAACCGGCGGAACATTCTCACAGTGGAGACCCAGGTGGCAGACGACACGCTTTTCGGCATTCATGCAGCAGCGCTTACCGTGCGTTCGCAACGCATGGGGCTGCTTGCGTCGAACATCGCCAACGCCTCCACGCCGGGATTTAAGGCTCGCGACCTGGACTTCCAGGAAGCGCTGTCTGCGGCCGAGGGTCCGGGGGGACTTTCGGCCGCAGCTACGGACGCCGCCACCAAATATCGCATTCCGGTCCAGTCCTCGATGGACGGCAATACGGTCGAGCTCTCCACCGAGCAGACCGCTTTTGCCGAGAACGCCGTCGCCTACCAGACCAGCCTGTCGTTCCTGAACGGGCGGATCGGCCAGATTACCCGCGCGCTGAGGGGAGAATAAGCATGTCTAACCCGATGACAATCTTCCAGGTCGCGGGGCGCGCGATGTCGGCGCAGCTGGTGCGGATGAACACTACCGCCTCCAACCTCGCCAATGCCGGCACCGTGACCGGCAGCGAGGCCGAGGCCTATCGCTCGATGAAGCCGGTTTTCCGCACCAGCTTCGACGCGGCGAGCGGCATGTCGACTGTCGACGTCGAACAGGTCGTTAACGCCGGCAAGGGACCGACCAAGATTTACGACCCCAAGAATCCGATCGCCGACAAGGATGGCAACATCTTCCAGAGCGGCGTCGACGAGAGCCAAGAGCTCGTCGACATGATGGAGACTTCACGCAACTACCAGAACAATGTCGAAGTGATGCAGACCGCCAAGTCGCTGATCATCGACACCCTGAAACTCGGGAAATAATCGATGACCACCACCAGCACCTTCGACTCCACTCTCGCTAGCCTCGGCATTGCCCGCTCGACCACGAGCGCGACGACCGCCGCAACCAGCAACGCCTCAACCACGCTCAACCAGGCCGATTTCCTGACGTTGATGACGGCGCAGATGAAGAACCAGGACCCGTTTAACCCGGTCGACAACACCCAGATGATCGCCCAAATGGCACAGATGTCGAGCGTTGCCGGCATCACCCAGATGAACACCACGCTGAGCGGAATCGCCACCAAGCTGGGCGCGACAACCACGGCGGACGCGCTCTCCTATGTCGGCAAGAATGTGCTGACCGCAGGCTCCACTGCATATGCGCGCACCACCGGCGGCATAACCGGCGCGGTCGAGCTCGGCGCCGCCTCGACTGAAACCAACGTCACCATATCTGACGCCAGCGGCCAAGTGCTCAAGACGATCGCACTTGGCGCACAGCCGGCGGGCACCGTCAGCTACGACTGGGACGGCAATAATGACGCCGGCACCTCGGCCGGCACCGGTCCTTACACTGTCTCGGTCGCGGCGACCAACAATGGCACCGATGTCACCGCAACTGGCCTCGTCTGGGCGCCCGTCGAATCGGTCTCGTTGCCTGCCAGCGGTACCCCTGTCCTGCAGGTCACCGGGCTCGGCTCGGTCGATCTCACCGCCGTCCGCAAGGTCGGCTAACCTACTCTTTCTGGAGCAACGCGCATGACATTTTATACCTCGCTCAGCGGCCTGCAGGCCGCGCAGACCGACATGTCGACCATCTCGCACAATCTGGCGAACGTTTCGACCACCGGCTTCAAGAAGAGCCGCACCGAATTCGCCGACGTGATCGCCTCCAACCTTGCCACCGACCCCAAGAAGATGGTCGGCCAGGGCACGGTAGTGAAGGCAACGACGCAGGATTTCAGCGAAGGCAGCCTCACCACGACCTCCTCGTCGCTCGACCTGGCGATCTCCGGCGACGGCTTTTTCGCAGTCAAGACCCCGGGGGCGGCAAGCGTCTATACCCGCAACGGCGAATTCTCGGTCGACGCCAATCATAATGTCGTCGATGCCCAGGGCAGCTTTCTCCAAGCCTATCCGGTCGACGCCAATGGCAACGTCACCGCTACCGGCACCGACGGCATGACCAACGTCCAGATCCCCGAGATCAGCGGCACGCCGGTGGCCACGTCGGACGTCGCGCTCTCGGTCAAGCTTTCATCCAACGCGGTCGTGCCGACAGCAACCTTCGATCGCACCTCGGCGGCGAGCTACAACAATTCGTCGACCACCACGATCTACGACGCCAGCGGCAACGCACAGACCATGACCAATTATTACGTCCGCACCAGCGCGGCGAGCGCCACCGACGGATCGAGCACTTGGTCGGTCTACAGCTATGTCGGCGACAAGCAGCTGACCGTCGGCGGCTCGGCCACACCAGTCACCGCGACCTTCGACAGCTCAGGCGTGCTGACCTCGCCGACCACCGCCACCACCTTCGACGCCTTCACCCCGGCCGGCACCAGCACCACCCAGACGGTAGCGCTGAATCTTGCGGGCTCGGACCAGGCTGGCACCAGCTTCTCGGTTGCCTCCAAGACCCAGGACGGCAAATCGGTCGGCCAGCTCTCGGGCGTCACCGTCGACGATTCGGGCATCATCACCGCCAGTTATTCCAACGGTGATGCACTCAAACTCGGCAAGGTGGCGCTCGCCAACTTCGCCAATCCGGAAGGCTTGCGCCAGCTCGGCTCGAGCTATTGGGCGTCGACCGGTATCTCGGGCACCGCCACCACCGGCACTGCGGGTAATAACGGCCTCGGCACAGTGATGTCAGGTACAATCGAAAGTTCGAACGTCGACATCACCGAGGAACTGGTCGCGCTGATCGCGGCGCAGCGTAACTTCCAGGCGAATTCGAAGGCGCTCGATACGCAGAACCAGATCACCGAAACCATCTTCAACATGCGCAGCTGATCCAGCCGGCGCTCGGGACACTATAGATGGACAAGCTGGTCTACACCGCAGCCGCAGGGCTCAAGAGCCACATGGCGGCACAGGCGGCGATCGCCAACAACATGGCGAACGTCTCGACGATCGGCTTTCGCGCGGATCGCATAAACTTCGATTCGATGCTGATCTCGAGCAACGGCGAGAGCATGGATACGCGGCAGCCCGGGGCCGAGGCGGTCACCGACATCGATCGCAGCGCGGGCACGCTTATGAACACCGGGCGCAGCCTGGACGTCGCGGTGACCAGCGATTCGTGGATCGGGGTGCAGGCCAGCGACGGCTCGGAAGCCTATACCCGGCGCGGCGATCTCTCGATCGCTCCGTCGGGGGTGCTGCAGAACGGCGAGGGCGTGCCGGTGATGGGCCAGGGCGGCGTCATCACTCTGCCGCCCGCCGACAAGGTGATGATCGGCGGTGACGGAACGATCTCGATCATCCCGCAGGGCGGCAATCCCAACATCTGGCAGGAAGTCGACAAGCTCAAGCTAGTCAGCACCAAGGGATCGCAGACCAGCAAGGGTCTCGACAATCTGCTGCATGTCACCGGCGGCGGCGCACTGCCGACGGATATCGACGGCAAGGTGACGAGCGGATCGCTCGAGGGATCGAACGTGAACATGACGCAATCGCTGGTCGACATGATCGAGAACCAGCGGGCCTACGAAGTGCAGGCGAACCTGCTCAAGGAAGCCAAATCGATGGACGAGAGCAGCGCATCTGTGATGCGTTTGCCGAGCTAGGAAGGCCAGGACTATGACCAGCGCAGCCATGCACATCGCTCGTACCGGGCTCGACGCCCAGGATACGCGGATGCGGGTGATCTCGAACAACCTCGCCAACGTCAACACGACGGCCTTCAAAAAGGACCGCGCGGCGTTCGAGACCCTGTCTTACCAGACGATCACCGCCGCCGGCGCGCAGAGCACGTCGGAGAGCAAATACGCGACCGGCCTTAATTTGGGCACTGGCGTGAAGATCCAGGGCACCGCTCGGATCGACACCCAGGGGTCGCTGACCACCACCGGCAATTCGCTCGACATGGCGGTCGACGGCGACGGCTATTTCCAGGTTACCTTGCCCGGCGGTGGCCTCGGCTACACCCGCGCCGGCAATTTCTCCAAGTCCCCGGAAGGACTGTTGATCACATCGGAGGGCTATCAGGTCCAGCCTGGGATCACCGTCCCCGCCACCGCCACGCAGGTGACGATCGGCACCGACGGCACCGTTTCGGCGACGCTCGCCGGGCAGACCGAATCTCAGACGATCGGCCAGATCCAGGTCGCGACCTTCCCAAACTCGGCGGGTCTGCAAGCGGGTGGCGACAATTACCTCACCGAGACCACCGCGAGCGGCGCCGCCAACCTGGGGGTCGCCGGCACCGAGGGCCGCGGCACCGTGCGCCAGGGCATGCTCGAGGGATCGAACGTCAACGTCGTCGAGGAGTTGGTCGACATGATCGAGACCCAGCGCGCCTATGAGGTCAACTCCAAGATGATCACCGCCACCGACGAAATGCTGAAATATGTCAACCAGAACATCTGACCTGCGCACCGCGCTGCTGGCCAGCCTCGCGCTTGCGATCGCCTTCGACGCCATGCCGGCGGCGGCGCGCAAGCCCAAGGTGGTGGAAAGCTTCGCGGCGACCCCGCCGGCCCCGCTCGGGCCGCCCGCGGTCGCTACGGGCGCGATCTTCCAGGTGAACGACGGCTATGCCGGGCTCTACGAGGGCGTGCGCGCGCACCATAAGGGCGATCCGGTGACAATCGTGCTGGTCGAGAAGACTGCTGCATCCAAGTCGGCCGGCTCCAAGCTCGATTCGAGCGGGGGTTTCGGCTTGGTCCCGCCGACCACCGGCGTCCTCTCCAAACTGATCAAAAGCACCGACGTCAGCGCCACTGGCACGCGCAACTTCACCGGCACCGGCACCGCCGATCAAGCCAATTCGCTCTCGGGCGAGGTCAGCGTCGTGGTGGCCGAAGTCTATTCCAACGGCACCATGCTGGTACAAGGTCAGAAGCGCGTCACGCTTAACCGCGGCGACGAATTTCTCAAGATTAAGGGCATCGTCCGCATCGCCGACATCGGCGACGACAATCGCATCTTGTCCACACGGGTCGCCGACGCGCAGATTTCCTATACCGGCAAGGGCGATGTCGCCCGCGCCAGCCGTCAGGGCTGGCTGTCGCGCTTCTTTTCCGTCGTCAGCCCGTTTTGAGGATGAACGTGATGCTTCGCTTCCTCCTCGCCGCGCTCGCCGCGACGCTCGGAACCTGCCTGATCGCAGGTCCCGCCTCGGCCGACCGGATCAAAGATCTCGGTGCCTTCCAGGGCATTCGTACCAACCAGTTGACCGGTTACGGCGTAGTGGTCGGCCTGCCCGGCACGGGCGACGACAATCTCGAATATACCGTACAGTCGATGAAGGGCGTGGCGTCGCGTTTCGGGCTGCAATTGCCCGCCGGGGTCAATCCAGGCCTCAAAAACGCGGCGGTAGTGATGATCACTGCCGACCTGCCGCCGTTCGCCAAGCCCGGCCAGCGGGTCGACATTACGGTCGCCTCGATGGGCAAATCGAAAAGCTTGCGTGGCGGCAGCCTGATCCTCACCCCATTAATGGGTGCCGATAACCAGATCTATGCGATGGCGCAGGGCAATCTCGCGGTCGGCGGGCTCGGCGCCGACGGCGCGGACGGCTCGAAGATCGTGATCAACGTACCATCTACCGGGCGCATCCCCGAAGGGGCGACAGTCGAGCGCTCGGTCGCTACCGGCTTCGACACCACCCCCACGCTGACCTTCAACCTGGCGCGCGCCGATTTCACCACCGCGCAGAACGTCGCGGCGGTAATCAACAAGAAGTTCGGCGGCGGCGTTGCGGAAGCGACTGACGGCATCTCGATCACGGTGCGCGCGCCGACCGGCGCCGACACCCGCGCGACGATGATGAGCCAGATCGAGAATCTCGACGTAGTCGCGGCCGAACCGTCCGCCAAGGTGATCGTCAACGCCCGCACCGGCACCGTGGTAATCAATGCCGCGGTTCGGGTAGGGCCGGCCGCGGTCAGCCATGGCAAGCTGACCGTGCGGATCGACGAGGACCAACACGTCAGCCAGCCCGGTGCGTTCAGTTCCGGCGCCACCCAAACCGAGAAACACAGCAAGATCTCGGTTAGCGAGGAGGCAAAGCCCATGTTCCTGCTCACCCCCGGCCCCAAGCTCTCCGACATCGTCAAGGCGGTGAACGCGATGGGCGCCTCGCCGTCCGACTTGGTCGCGATCCTCGAGGCACTGAAGGAAGCCGGTGCACTCAAAGCCGATCTGATCATCCTATGACCGACGCGCTCTCCTCCACCACGAGCGCCCAGTCCGCCGCGGCGCTATCGACCTCGGCGACCACCGCCGGTGTCGTCACCGACACCAGCCGGCTGCAAACGCCCGAAAATCTCAAAGCCGCGGGCGACAAGTTCGAGGCGATCTTCGACAGCATGATGCTCAAGTCGATGCGTAGCCCGCACCTCGCCGAGGATATCTTCGGCTCCAAAGCGCAGGATACGTTCCGCGACATGCAAGACGCCAATCTGGCTAAGACGATGGCGACTCATGCGCCGATCGGAATAGGCAAGGCGATGACCGACTATCTCGCCAAGGCACAGGCGAATCTTAACCCAGCTCAGGCAGAACCCAAACCATGAGCGATCTTCTCTCGATCGGCGCCAGCGGCGTCCGCACCTATCAGACCGCGCTCAGCACGGTCGCCGACAATGTCGCCAATGCGTCGACCGCGGGCTACACCCGGAAAACCGTGGACATCAAAGAGGTGTCGGGTGCGACCTCACTCCAGGGGACGCTGACGCTCAACGGATCGGTTGCCGGCGGCATCACCCGCGCCGCCGATCAGTACAAGTCGGCCGACGTGCGCCAGTCGAGCGCCGATCTCGCCAGCACCGAGACCAGCGTGTCGTGGCTCGGCCGGATCGAGACCGCGCTGTCGGGTAACCAACTCTCCACCCGCGTCACCGCCTTCTTCACCGCGGGCCAGTCGCTTGCCGCCGACCCGACCTCGACCGCTGCGCGTTCAACCATGCTCGAAAGCGCGACCAGCGCCGCCTCCGCGCTCAAGGCAACCGGCCAAGCGCTCGACCAGATCACCTCGGATCTGGACAGTACCGGCGACACCGCAGTCACCAGCCTCAACGGGCTGTCAGCGTCACTGGCTAAGGTTAACGACGGGCTGAGCAAGGCCGCTCCCGGCTCCGCAGGCGCCGCGCAATTGCTCGATCAGCGCGATTCGGTGCTCGAACAGATGAGCGCACTTACCGACGTGTCGGTCACCACCGACAGCGCCGGTCGCGCGACCGTAAAGATGGGCGACTCGACCGGCCCGACGTTGGTTACCGGAACCAGCGCGGCTGTGGTCACCTATGTCCGCAACGCCTCAGGCAACGTCTCCTATTCGGTCCATCGCGACGCGGAGAGCGCAATCGCCTCACCGACTGGCGGCGCGCTTGCCGGCATCGCCGACAGCGCGCAACAAATCGTCTCTGCGCGCGCTGAAATCAACCGCGTCGCCACCTCATTCACCACCGGCGTTAACGCGGTGCAGACACAAGGCCAGACGCTCGACGGCACCGCCGGCACCGCCATGTTTGCCACTGGCACTACGCCGACCGACATCAGTGTAGTGCTGACCGATCCGCGCGGCATCGCCGCAGCGTCGGTCGGTGGCGGCGCCACCGACAACAGCAATCTCACCGCGCTGCAGACGGCGCGCACTAGTGGAAAATATGAAAGCGCACTCGCCGCGCTGACCACCAGCAACGCTGCGACGCTGTCGGCGCGAACCGACGTTGCGACCGCCCAAAGTGCGATCCGCGACTCGGCGGTGGCGGCGCGTGATTCAGTGTCGGGAGTCACGCTCGACGATGAAGCGGTCGACCTACTCAAGTTCCAGCAGGCCTATCAGGCATCGAGCCGCGTGATCCAAACCGCCCGTGACATCTTCCAGTCGATCCTCGATATTAGGTAAATCCGATGCGCATCGCCACCAGCACCATTTATACCAACGCCACCAACGCGATGTCCTCGCTGCAGGCCCAGGCCGACAAATTGTCGACCCAGATCTCGACCGGTAGCAAGATTTCGAAGGCATCGGACGATCCGCTTGCTTCGGCACGGCTCGCCCTGTTGTCGCAGAACACCGCCGACAACACGGTCTGGACCGCGAACATCTCGCTGGCCCAGTCGCTGGTCGCACAATCGGACAGCACGCTGGATTCGGTCCAAACTCAGATGACTCGCGCTCAGGAGCTGGCGGTTGAGGCTAATACTGGCACGTTGACCGACGCCAACAAGCAGTCAATCGCCACCGAATTGCAGGGCATCCTCGCCAGCCTGGGCAGCCTCGCGAACACGAAGGACGCGCGCGGCCAGCCGCTGTTTGGCGGATCGGGCAGCGACAATGCGGTAAATGTCGCAACCGACGGCACCGTCTCGATCGCCGCTACGGGCAATCCCTCGAGCATTCCGATCGGCGATGGCTCGACGATTCAGGCGACCGACAGCGCGCAGCAGGTGTTCGGCGGGATCACCACCACAACCGGCACCACCAGCGACGTCTTCTCGATCGTCTCCAAGCTGATCACCGCGGTCCAGACCGGCGGCGATATCGGTACCGCCGGCACCGACCTGACCGCCGCCGCCAACCAGGTCACCAATGCGCGCGCCTCGCTCGGCGCACGTGGCAGCCGGCTCGACATGGAAGCAACCGCGATGACCGCGACTGCGACCAGCAATGAGGCGCTGCGCTCAAGCTTGCAGGATACCGACGTCACTACCGCGGTCTCCGACCTGCAGAAGACGATGACGATTCTGTCCGCTACTCAGGCGAGCTTCACCAAGCTGACCTCGCTCTCGCTGTTCACCTATCTTTCGTAGAAAACGCGCGACGTGGTTAACCGGATGAATACTTTCTCCGGTCGATAAGGGTGATGCGGTCGACCTTCGGGCGGCGTCGTGCGAAAGGGGTTCAAGCGAGCACAGATGTTTCCGGTTATCGGCCTTGTTGTCCTGCTCGTGATGGTATTCGGCGGATTCGCCTTTACCGGGGGTGCGTTGGGACCCGTGCTCGAAGCGATTCCGCACGAGATGATCATCATCGGCGGCGCAGCCGCGGGCGCGCTGCTGATTGGCAATTCCGGCAAGGAATTGAAGGCGTTGGGCGGCGGGCTCGGCAAGGTGCTCAAAGGCCCCAAGTATAAGAAACAGGACTATCTCGACGTCATCTTCCTAGTGTCGAAGCTGATGAAGATGCTGCGGATGGACGGGCCGATTGCGCTCGAACCGCATGTCGAGGATCCCAATTCCTCGGCGATCTTCGCCGAATATCCCAAGCTCCTCAAGGATCATACGCTGATCGCGCTGATCTCCGATACATTGCGCCTCGTCGTGGTATCGTCGGGCACGCTCGACGTACTTGCGGTCGAGGACGTGATGGATAATTCGATCAAGAACCACCATCATGAAGTGCAGGGTCCCGCGACGACGTTGCAGTCGCTCGGCGACGCTCTGCCGGCACTCGGCATCGTCGCAGCGGTGCTCGGGGTGGTCAAGACAATGGGCTCGATCGACAAACCTCCGTCGATCCTCGGGGCGATGATCGGTTCGGCGCTGGTCGGCACGTTTATGGGCGTGCTGCTCGCGTACGGCATCGTCGCGCCGCTCGCCGGACGGCTGCAGCAAGTGCTCGACGCCGACGCAGCAATCTACCATACCGTGAAGCAAATTATCATCGCCTCGCTCCACGGCCATCCGCAACCATTGGTGATCGAAGCCGCACGCTCGGGCATCGCCCACAGCAACCAGCCCGGGTTTGCCGAAGTGTTCGACGGCCTGAGAGGCCGCTGAGATGGCCGCACGCGCGCCGCACGGCACAAATCAGCCTCCGAAGATCATCGTCAAGAAGATCTATATCGAAGGGCATGGCGGCCATCATGGCGGCGCCTGGAAGGTCGCTTATGCCGATTTCGTGACAGCGATGATGGCGTTCTTCCTCTTGCTGTGGATTCTCGGCGCGACCAACGAGAAACAGCGTAAGGCGCTGGCCGATTATTTCGCGCCGACCTTGATCGAGCTGCGTCAGAACAGCGCGGGGTCGAACGGCATCTTCGGCGGAGAATCGATCGTCGACAAAGACAATTATCCGCACAAGGCAACCCAGACCGGCACCCGGTCGCTGACCGTACCCGCGGGCGCAATGGGCGGCATGGATGTCGGCACCGGGCTTAAGGGATCGCTCAAGAACAAAGAGTCGATGCAGGCCGAGGACCGCCAGAATTTCCAAAAGCTAAAAGAAACCGTTGAGGCCAAGCTCAAGAGCGGTAGCGGATCGCTCTCCAAGCTTTCCGGCCACGTACGCTTCATCCCGACAGACCAGGGGATGCGAATCGATTTGGTCGACGACGCGAATTATTCGATGTTCGCGCTCGGCACGACCAGTCTCGAGCCCGAGGCCTCCGAGCTGATCGGCACGATCGCCGGCTCGATCCGCGACACCGGTAATCCGATCATGATCCGCGGCCATACCGACAGCCTGCCGTACGGCGATCCACGTGCAATGAACAACTGGATGCTGTCCTCGGCCCGCGCTGAGAGCACCCGCCGCCGACTCGCCGCGGGCGGCATCCCCGAGCAGCGTTTCGAGCGGATCGAAGGCGTTGCCGATCGCGAACCGATGATCGTTAAGGACCCGAGCGACCCGCGCAACCGTCGTGTGGCGATCACCCTGTTGTATCGCCGCGGCGCGTTCAAATAATCGTTTTCGATTAATCCATTTGGCGCACGCGCCTACCACCGACTAGACGCGGGCGACCCATAAGGAGTTGCCCGATGAAGACCCGCGCTGCCGTCGCGTTCGAAGCCAAACGCCCGCTCGAGATCGTCGAACTCGACCTCGAAGGCCCCAGGGCCGGCGAAGTGCTGGTCGAGATAAAGGCAACGGGCATCTGCCATACCGATGCCTACACGCTCGACGGATTTGACTCGGAAGGGCTGTTCCCGTCGGTGCTCGGCCACGAAGGCGCGGGCATCGTCCGTGAAGTTGGGGTCGGCGTCACGAGCGTGAAGCCCGGCGACCATGTCATCCCGCTCTACACCCCCGAATGCCGCCAGTGTAAATCCTGCCTCAGCGGTAAGACCAACCTGTGCACCGCGATCCGCGCGACTCAGGGCAAAGGACTGATGCCCGACGGGACTACCCGCTTCAGCTACAAAGGGCGGCCGATCTTCCATTATATGGGCTGCTCGACCTTCTCAAACTTTACGGTGCTCCCGGAAATCGCAGTCGCAAAAATCCGCGAGGACGCGCCGTTCAACACCAGCTGCTATATCGGCTGCGGCGTCACCACCGGGGTCGGCGCGGTAGTCAAGACCGCCAAGGTTGAGCCCGGGGCGAACTGTATCGTCTTCGGACTGGGCGGGATTGGGCTCAACGTGCTGCAAGGCCTCAAGATGGTCGGCGCGGACAAGATCATCGGCGTCGATCTAAACGATTCGAAGGAGGAATGGGGCCGCCGCTTTGGCATGACTCATTTTGTGAACCCATCGAAGGTCGAGGGCGATCTGGTCGCGCACCTTGTGACGCTCACCGACGGTGGCGCGGATTACACCTTCGACTGCACCGGCAACACTAATGTGATGCGCCAAGCACTCGAGGCATGCCACCGCGGCTGGGGCGAATCGATCATCATCGGCGTGGCAGAGGCTGGTAAGGAGATCAGCACCCGCCCGTTCCAACTCGTCACCGGCCGCGTTTGGAAGGGATCGGCGTTCGGCGGCGCCAAGGGGCGCACCGACGTCCCCAAGATCGTCGACTGGTATATGAACGGCAAGATCGAAATCGACCCGATGATCACTCATGTCCTGACGCTCGACGAGATCAACAAGGGGTTTGAGTTAATGCACGCGGGCGAATCGATTCGCAGCGTGGTGGTGTTCTAACAGGAAGAAATGGGAGTTGCGCACAAGTACCGAGGCGTTCGGTCGCATTAGCGCTCTTCCTGATCACCAGGGCTGGGAGGGAGAGAGCCGCTTCGCGGCAAATCTATCTCGCCGCGCGACCTCTGCAGCTTCCTTTATGCTTGAACGCATAAAACCCCGGCGGCTGTCGCCACCGGGGTTCTGCGCGCCTTCCGCACTGGAAGGCTGATCGGCTCCGGCACCCTAGGGGGGCGGCGCCGGAGCCGAAGCTCCTAGCTCCGGATTACTGAAGCAGCTTCAACACGCCCTGCTGGCTCTGGTTGGCCTGGGCGAGCATCGCCGTCGATGCCGAACTCAGGATCTGCGCCTTGGCCAGCGCCGCGGTCTCGGCCGAGAAGTCGGTGTCCTCGATACGGCTGCGCGCTTCGGTCAAGTTCGACACGTTGGTGGTCAGGTTGTTGACCACCGACTGCAGGCGATTCTGCTGGCCGCCGAGAGTCGCACGGCTGGTCGCGATACCCTGTAGCGCGGTCGTCAGAGTGTCGAGAGCTGCCGACGGATCGTCCATCAGCGTGGTGGCGGTCGCGGCGGTCACATCGAGCGCGCCGAAGCTAAGCGCGACCGTATCTTCCTTGTCCGAACCGGTCTGGATCGTAACCTGGCCCGAGGCGCCGGCGGTGCCGTCGAACAGCTTGATGCCGTTGAACGAGGTGTTGGTCTTGATCGCGGTAATCTGCGACTGCAGCTGAGTGACTTCCGACTTGATGTTGCTGACGTCGGTCGTCGAATAGGTGCCGCTGGCAGCCTGAACCGCGAGCTCACGAACGCGCTGCAGCATGTTGGTGACTTCGTCGAGTGCGCCTTCTGCGGTCTGCGCCATCGACATACCGTCGTTGGCGTTGCGGACCGCCTGATTCATGCCGCTGATCTGCGACGTCATGGTCGAAGCGATAGCGAGGCCGGCAGCATCGTCTTTTGCGCTGTTGATGCGCTTGCCGGTCGACAGGCGCTCCATGCTGGTCTGCAGCGCCATGTTTGCCGCAGTGGAGGCATTACCAGCGCGCAGCGACGCAATATTCGTCCCGATAACAGTCATTTCAAGTCTCCGTTCTGCCTGACGTTCCCCGCCGCCCCCAAGCGGAGGGCCGAGCCGTCACAAGGGGTAACGACCGCCCTGCCCCCGACTTAAGCGATTCTTTTGCGGGGTTTCCCGGAAGTGCCTTCTCACGCGCGCGTCGTGCATAGGTACGTGCAGGCGCAGAAATACTCTGCCGCAGGCTAATATCATTAACGCCGTATTTACCATCCGCTCGCATAACCGGGCCATTGAAGGGGGACTTCTATGCGGTCAATTTTTCCATCTGCGGCAGTGCTGCGACAGAAGTACGCGCTGGTTTCGTCGCTGCGCGCGCAGGGGTTCGCGGTCGGCAGTTACGAGACTGATCGCGCGGGGCCGCAGGACATCTTTCTGGTAGCCGAGGGCGAAGTGCCCCCGGCCCCGTCGCGTACCGTGATCCTGGGCGACCAGAGCCGTCATGTAATTCCCGGCCGCGACGGCAATCCGTCGCGCATCTCTTTCGGTCCTGAAGACGCCGCGATCGGCAACGGCTTCGCCCGCGCCCTGATCGCCGGCCCGGCCACGCCGACCGCCGCCGATCCTGAGAGCCTCGCCCTTATGGCCTTGGCCGAGCGCGTCGCCGCTGCCGATATCACCGTGCTGATCAACGGCCCCACCGGCACTGGCAAGGAAGTGCTCGCCAAGGCGATCCACAATGGCTCGTCGCGCCGCGATGGTCCGTTCATCGCGGTAAATTGCGCGGCGCTTCCCGAGACAATGCTCGAAGCCTTGCTGTTCGGCCACCAGAAAGGCGCGTTCACCGGGGCCTCCTCGGGCGGCCAGGGGTTCTTCCGGGCCGCCAATGGCGGCACGCTGCTGCTCGACGAAGTCGCCGAAATGCCGATCCAGCTCCAGGCGAAACTGCTTCGCGCGCTCCAGGAACGCGAGGTCGTGCCGATCGGCGCATCGGTGCCCGAGGCGATCGACGTCCGCGTGATCGCCTGCGCCAACCGCGACCTCCAGGCTGAAGTCGCCGCCGGCCGGTTCCGCGCCGATCTTTATTACCGCCTCTCGGTCTTCCCGCTGTCAACCCGCACGCTCGCCGAGCGCCCACAGGACATTCCGGCGCTCGCCGCCACCATGATCCTGCGCCACGCCGGCAACCGCAATATTGTGCCCTGGCCCACCGCCGGCGCGCTTGACCAGCTGCTCCAGCACGACTGGCCCGGTAACGTCCGCGAACTGGAGAATGTGATCCAGCGCGCGCTGCTGTTCGCCACCGGTGACTCGATCGACGCGAGCCACATCGTTTTCGACCGGCCGTCCGCCGCGGCCATCTCCGCGGCCGACCGTCCGGCGACCCTGGGCAACATTGTCCAGATGCGCGAATTCCAGGCGATCCGCGAAACGCTCGCCGAGTGCGGCGGCAGCCGAATCGAGACCGCACGTCGCCTCGGCATTTCCGAGCGCACTTTGCGCTACCGGCTCGCCAAGGCGCGTGAGCAGGGTACTGATATCGCACGGGTGGCATCGTGAGCCCGATTGGCGCTTCGAGCGGCGTCGACCAGGTGATGGCGCTGCGCGCCCAGATCCTGGAACGCAACCAAGCACTGACCCGCGCCAACGCGCAGAGCAGCGCCCAGCCGCTCTCGACGACCACGCAGGCTGCCCCGAGCAGCTTCGCCGCGTCGATGGAAAAGGCGCTAGCCGACGTCAACCAGGCGCAGAACGTCGCCGGCGATCTTTCCGCCTCCTATGAGCGCGGCGAGACCACCGACATCGCCAAGGTGATGCTAGCGCGACAGACCGCTTCGGTCGGCTTCGAGGCGACCCTCCAGGTCCGCAATAAGCTTCTGTCCGCCTATAAGGACATCATGAGCATGCCGGTTTAAACGATGAGCAACGCCCTCACCACCACCCCACAGCTCCCCGAGCGCTTCGCCAATCCCTTGCGCCAAATCGGCGGCCTGCTTGCTCAACCTGCGGTCCGCCGCAGCCTCCCGATGGTATTGCTGGTAGGCCTAATTGGCGCCGCTGCGCTGGCTTGGTCGATGCTCGCCACGCCGACCCAGAAGATCCTGTTCGCAGGACTACCCGATGCCGACAAGGCATCGGTTACCACCGCGCTCAGCGCCGGCAACATTGCCGCCCGGGTCGACGATGCCGGCAACGTCACCGTCGCAGAAGACAATTTCGCCCGCGCTAAAATGTTGCTCGCCAGCCAGAATCTGCCGAAGTCGGCGCCGGGCGGCTATGCGATCCTCGATAACCTGCCGATGGGCGTGTCGCGCGCCGTCGAAGGCGAACGCTTGCGCCAGGCGCGAGAGACGGAGATCGCCAAGTCGATCGAGGATATCGACGCTGTGGCCGAGGCGCGCGTCCATCTCGCCACGCCCGAGGCCTCGGTGTTCGTGCGCGACAATGCATCTCCCTCCGCCTCGGTGATCGTCAAGCTCCAGCCCGGTCGCTCGCTGTCCGACGCGCAGGTGCGCTCAATCGTCAACCTGGTCGCCTCGTCGGTGCCGGGAATGAAGCCCGACGCGGTCACTATCGTCGACCAGATGGGCTCGCTGCTCAGCAAGTCGGCCGACGGCAGCGGCGGCGCCTCGGTCGGCGACCAGCGAATCGATTTCCAGCGCCGGATCGAGGACAAATATCGCACCCAACTGATCCAGCTGCTCACCCCCTTGGTCGGCGCCGGCAATTTCTCCACCGAAGTACAGGCCGACGTCAATCTCGACGAGACCCAGGCGACTCGCGAAAGCTATGACAAGGCTGGCACGTTGCGGGCCGAGCAGGGCAATTGGACCGCCGACAAGGCCGGCGGCGCGACCCCAGGCGGCATTCCCGGCGCGCTATCCAACACCCCACCACCCGCCACCACGCTGACCCCCAACGGCCAAAAACCTGGTGTTGGTCCGCTCCCTACTCCTGCAGTCCCTGGCGCCTCCACCACCCCCGACGTGGCCAAGCAGTCCGACCAGTTCGCCCGCGCCTATGATCTCGGCAAGGAAGTCTCGGTCACCCGGGCAATGCCAGGCGCGATCCGCCGGCTATCGGTCGCTGTGCTGCTGCGCGACCCCGACAAGGGTGGCCGTCGTACCGCGATGGAGATCCAGCAGATCACCGATCTGGTGAAGGCTACGGTCGGCGCCGACGCCAGCCGTAACGACCTGGTCACCGTGATCTCAAAGAAGTTCGCCGAAACCGACGTTGCCGCTAGCGCGGGCCAGAAGTGGTATGACTCAGGCTGGCTGCCGGTGGTGGCGCGCAACGTCACCGCGCTGGTGATCGCGCTGCTGGTACTGTTCCTCGGCGTGCGTCCGCTCGCCAAGGCACTGATGAAGAAGCGTGAAGATGCGACCGACCGGCCGATGTTCGGCGATGGTGGGCTGGCGATGTCCGGGCCGACGCCGGGCGGCGTCGGTCATGCCGCGCCCCAGGCCGCGGTCAGCATCGACCAGTTGAGCGACGCGCGCGGCTTCGACAGCCGGGTCGGCGCGGTCCGCGGTTTCACCCGCGACAATCCGGCGCGCGCTGCGCTCGCCGTACGCGACATGATCAAGTCATGACCGCCCTCACCCGCAGCTACACCGGCGTCGAGCGCGCCGCGGTCTTGATGATGCTGGTCGGCGAGGAGGAAGCCGCCGCAATCCTGCAGAAGCTCGATCCCGACGAAGTCCGCGAACTCGGCAAGGCGATGTTCGCCGTCGCCGACGTCAGCGAGATCGAGGTGGAGACCGTACTCGACGATTTCGTTGACCGGGCCCGTGAGCGCTCTGGTATCACCTTCGATCCACGCAACCAAATCGAGGCGGTGATGACCCGTGCGCTCGGCCGACAGAAGGCCGACAGCGTATTGGCCCGCATCACGCCGCCGCCCGAGACTGGGCAGATTGAGATGCTCGACTGGCTCGAACCCGCCGAAATCGCCGCGCTGATCGAAAATGAGCATCCGCAGATCGCGGCCGTGCTGATCGTCAACCTCGATCCCTCGGTCGCCGCGCAGGTGCTCGAAATTCTTCCCGAGGCGATCCAACCCGATATTCTGCACCGCGTCGCCCGTCTCGGCCCGGTCACCGCAGAAGCGATGGAGACGCTACGGCAGGTGCTTGCCGGCGCGCAGACCACCTCCAAGGGCTCGGCTGGCATGCTGATGGGCGGCACCCGTGAGGCGGCCAAGATCATGCAGAGCGCGCGGAAAACCACCGAACGCCGCGTCATGCCCAAGCTCGCCAAGATCGACCGCGAAGTCGCCAAGGCGATCGAGGAGGCGATGTTCGTGTTCGACAACCTGCTGGAGCTCGATGACAAGAACATGGGCACCTTCCTGCGCAACGTCGATGGCGACATTCTTGCCAAGGCGCTCAAGGGCGTCGACGAGGCGGGGCGCGAGCGTTTCCTGGGCTGCATGTCGAGCCGCGCGGCCGACGGCATCCGCGACGATATCGAGGCGCGCGGTCCGATGAAGATGGCCGATGTGCTTGAGGCACAAAAGCAGATGGTCGCGATCGCCCGCACCCTCACTAACGACGGCACGCTGCAGCTGCGCGGCGGCGGAGACGACGCTTATGTCTGATTTCGTGGCGGGCTTCGCCTCGCGCCAAACCGCTGCCGCGGTCGCACTCCACCGCGCCTTCGACGAGGCACCCCGAGGCTTCGAGGCGTCCGATCTCGCCTGGCGGCGGGTCGAGCGGCCGACACATTTCGCGCCGCAGGGTGAGGCGGGACCTAGGCATTTCACCCCCGCCGATCCTGATGCCAATCCGACCGAAGGCTGGGATCCATTTTCGGCCAAGGATCCACTCAAGGAAGCGCATGCTTCGGGCTATGCCGAAGGGCTCGCCGCCGGACGCGCCCAGTCCCTTCCCGACACCCGCAACGAAATGTTGCTCGCTGGGCTGAGCCAGGCGTTCGCTGACGGTACCCGGGTCGATCGCGAACGGATTGCGCGCGAACTACGCCAGACGGTGATGCATTTCGTCACTCAGTTGGTCGGCGAGGTGGGGGTCTCTCCCGAGCTGCTCGCGCAGCGGATCAATGCCGCCGGGGACCTGCTCGCCGACACCGCCGAATCGGCGTTGCTGCGGGTTCATCCCGACGACGTCGCCCTGCTCGAGGGACTGCTCCCCAAAACCCTATTTGCCGCCGGCGACCCCAATATCGCACGCGGCAGCTTCGTGCTCGAATCGGCCTCGACGATCATCGAGGACGGGCCGGAGATCTGGCTCGAGCAGCTTGCCTCGGCGATCGACCGCGTGCCGGTGCCGCCCACGTGCTGAACCGCTTCACCGGGCAATATCTGGAAACCCTGGGCAATGCCGATTTCTCTCCCAGGCCCAAGATCTCGGGGCGGCTCGCCTCGTTCGACGGATTATTGATGGAAGCGGTCGGGCTCACGCTGCCGGTCGGCACCGTCTGCTTGGTTGGCGGCACGCAGGATGCCAAGGTGGAGGCTGAGGTGATCGGCTTCCGCAACGGCCGCACCCTGCTGATGAATCTCGGCGGCCCCGCTGCTCTGCTCCCGCACGCCCCCGTGCGCCCGCTCGGCGCGCCCGGCGAGGCAGAAGTAGGCGCAGCCCTGCTCGGCCGCGTGGTCGACGGCGCCGGCAAGCCAATCGACGGCCTGGGCCCGATCCGCGGTGCCGGCCGCTGGCCGCTGGCCGGCAAGTTGCAGAGCCCACTCGACCGCGGTCGCGTGCTGAAACCGATGGACGTTGGCGTGCGGGCGATCAACGGCCTGCTCACCGTCGGCCAGGGCCAGCGGGTCGGCATCATGGCCGGCTCGGGCGTGGGCAAGTCGGTGCTGCTCGGCATGATCGTACGCGCGGCTGAGGCGGACGTGGTGGTGATCGGGCTTATCGGCGAACGCAGCCGCGAAGTCGCCGATTTCCTCGAGACCAAGGTCGCCGGCGCTGCGCGTGCCCGCTCGGTCGTCGTCGCGGTCCCCGCCAACCATTCGCCGGTGCTCCGTATACGCGGCGCGCTGCGCGCCACCGCCATCGCCGAAGCCTTCCGCAACGAAGGCAAGAAGGTGTTGCTAATCATGGACAGCCTGACCCGCGTCGCCCACGCCGGTCGCGAGATCGGTCTGGCACTCGGCGAATCGGCCTCGGCGCGCGGCTACCCCCCTTCCGCGATAGCGATGCTGCCCAATCTGATCGAGCGCGCCGGCACCGACGTGCATACCGGTGGATCGATCACTGCAATCTATACGGTGCTAGCTGATGGCGACGACGGCAACGATCCGGTGGTGGACAGCGCACGCTCGATCCTCGACGGGCACATCGTGCTCTCGCGTCAACTCGCTGAGCGCGGGGTCTATCCTGCAATTGACCTCGGTCCCTCGGTCAGTCGGGTAATGACTGACATCGCTGAAGCGCCGCACGTCAAGGCTGCACGGATTCTCCGCCGACATCTTGCGACCTATGAGGAGAATCGGGATCTCGTGCTGATGGGCGCCTATCGCGCTGGCGCCGATCCGGCGATCGATCGTGCGATCGCCTGCCATCCGGCGGTGCTCGACTATATCCGCCAGGATGCCGACGAGGTGGTAAGCCTCGACCACGCCGTGGCCGAACTGATCGCCGGATTTGGCTCAGAGAGTCACGGTGCCTAAGCGCGAGCAGACATTGCAGCGGCTGCTGCGGGTCCGCACCCTGCAGCTGGGCCTGACGCGGGCCGACGAGTCTCGCGCGCAGCAGCGGCTAGCGAGCGAAAATGCACTACGCGCGCGCATCGCTGAGCTCGCCGAGGGCGTCGCGCCGACGCAAAGCGCCGAGAACGCCTTTTCCTTCATTGCCGCCGCCCATTATCGGGAGCGGCTGCATCAGTCGGCGCACAGCGCCCTGACCCGGGTATCCACCGCGCAGCGCGGCGTTGATGCGGCCAGCCAAGCCAGCCGCGACGCCAAGCGCGACCAAAGCGCGATCGAGAAACTGCTCGCCCGCGCCGAGGCCGATGCGGCACTGAAAGCGATCCGGGCGATGGAGGAAGTGCCGCCGGTCCGGAAGGTTCGGCACGATCCTTGCTGATCCGACCGCGACCAAAGTGCGCGATGGATAACCAGCCGATATGAATGACCTACAGAGCCTGTCCCGTACCCTGTCCGCGCCCGTGCAAACCCCGGTTTCCGCGCGCCAATCCGCCACGGACGACAGCGCCGCGCGCGCCGATTTTCTCTCGCTTGCACAAGACCAAGACCGGCAGACACCTGCCGACTCCGGCAAGCCCGTGCCGGTCGCGCCCCCGTCGGCCGATATCAAACCACCGCAAAAAGCACGCGTCCTTCGGCATTCGACACCCACTACTGAGCCCGCTCCGGCCGCCCCGCCGGCGAATGCAGCCGATGCCGGCGCGCCCGATGCCGATCCCGCGGCCGACAGTGACGTTTCCCCGAAGAAGGTCAAAACAGCAGCCAAGACCGCAGCCGCGTTGCCGGATCTGGTACCTCTTATTCCCTCCCCTACCGTGCCGCTGCCGGCCCCGGTCGCCGCAGCCCAAGGCGGCCTCGCCGATGGCAACGCGCCGACGCCGGTTACGTTGACGACCGACGCTCCGGTGGTGGTCGGCGATGTCGCCGTGGCGGCACAGGCGGCACAGGCGGCGGCGAGCGCTCCCCCCGCTCTCGCCGGGGTCGCCCGCCGCATCGTCGCGGCGCTGCGCCCGGGCGTGGCCGGTACCGACATTCCAGCGGGCAGATCGATGTCGATCGAAACCGGCGCGACGGCTGTCTCAATAGAGATGGGGGCAGCCACTCCGGTCGCCCCGACCACCGACGCACCCGCCCGCCCGCAACGCCTCGCCGAGGCCGAAGCCAAAGCGCCCGTCGCCACCGCACTCGCCCCGACGCTGGATGACGGCGCCGCGGTGCGCCCTGCCTCGGTGGCGTTCGGCGCTGCGATACGCGCCGCGCTGCGGGCGGATGACCCGAAGGAGACCAGCGAAGCGCCGATCGCTCCGACAGGCGACCCGACGGCCGCCCTGGCGTCGCTCCAAAGCCCGGTAGCCATCACAGCGGCCCCTACATCACCTGCCGGGCTCGACACCACCAACGACCGCTGGATGCAGGGTATGATGGACCATATCGAGCGGGTAAAGGACGCCGCCAATGCCGGTGACACGCGCATCCGAATGTCGCCCGACGCACTGGGCGATGTCGGGGTGTCGATCCGCAGCCAGGGCGACACGATCCACGTCCATTTCACCGCCGTCAGCGCCGAGACCCGCGCCTTATTAACCGACGCCCAGCCTCGGTTGGCCGAGATCGCTGGCGAGCGCGGACTGACGCTCGGTCAGTCAAGCGTCGACGCAGGCGCGGGCCAGCAGCCGCGCCCACAGGCGTCTGCATCCTTTTCTACCGGTTCGCCGGCGTCCGCCCAGGTCGCCGAGGCCGACTCCACCACCGACCATCGCATCGCTTGAACCTGAGGAAGACACAACATGGCTGACGCCAAGAATGAAGAATCGCCCAAGAAGAAGGGCGGAATGATGAAGATCCTGATGATCGCGGTCGGCGGCTTGGTGCTGCTCGGCGGCGGCATCGGCGGGGGATTGTATTTTTCCGGAGCCTTGGGCTCCAAGCACGCCGAAGCGGCCGTCGACAACGGCCCGAAACTCGTCCCGAAAGCCGAGCAGAAGCGCGGCAGCGGCGGTGAGGGCGGCGAGGGCGCGAGCCACTCGGGCTCTGCTCCGCCGGCCGGTTCGGGGGGCGACAAATACGCTTCGAACTACTATCCGATGGAGAAGGAATTCACCTCCAACCTGCAGAATTCAGTGCATTTCGTGCAGATCGGTATCGCCGTCTCTACCCCCTATGACGATACCGTTATCAGCAACATGAAAACCAACGATATCGCCATCCGATCGTCAATCCTGATGGCCCTCGGCGACACCACCGAGGACCAGGTTTTCACCAGCGACGGCAAGAAGCAATTACAGCTGCGACTGGCCAAAGCGATCAACGATACGCTCAAGCAGAAAGAGGGATTCGGCGGCATAAGTAACGTTTACTTTACCAATTTCGTTGTTCAGTGAGCCATGGTTAACGGGGGTTCAGAAACGGGCATGGAACGACGCGAACGCGCCCGGGCAGAGGCGACTCCCGCTTCCCTCGGGGTCGCCAATCTTAACCCGTTTGGGGATCTGCACACGCTGCAGCATCTCTCGGCGCGGCTCGCCCGGACCATCCGCCAACCGCTGGAGAACCTCTTCCGCCGTGAGCTCCGTGTCTGGGCCGAGCCGCTGGTCGTTCAGCGCTTCGCCGATTACCGCGCCGAGCGGCCAGACGGTCTGACTGCCTGGCTGCCGATGGCGATGGCGCCGCATCCCGGCAAGGCGCTGCTGGTCTGCGACGGACGCTGGGTGCTCGAACTGCTCGACCTGTTCTTCGGCGGCACCGGATCGACTCCGATGCCTTTACCCAATGAGTTCAGCCCCTCGGCTGACGCGATGGTGGTGCGGCTGGCGACAATTTTGGCAGAGCCCCTGCAGGCCGCTTGGGAGCCAATGGCCCGGGTTACCTTCACCCCCGGCACAGTCGAGGCCAATCCGTCGATGCTGCAGGAAATTGAGGGGGACGATGCCATGATCGTCACCCGCTTCGGTATCGGCGCGGGCGACGGCAAGCCCGCGTTTCTCGACATCGTCTATCCAGTCAGCGCGATGAAGGCGCACGCTAACCAGCTCACCGCCAAAGTGACCAGCCGCGCCGCCGCCCCCGATCCGGTGTGGCGCACCGAACTGGCCCGCGCGGTGATGTCGGTCAAATTCCCGGTCCGCTCCGTGCTCGCCGAACCGATGGTCTCACTTGCGCTGCTGATGGACCTGAAGCCCGGGGACGTGATCCCGATCAGCTTCGGCGCCCAGGTGCCGGTGATGGTCGGCAAGGATCGGCTCGGCTCCGGTACGGTCGGCGTGTCCAACGGCCACGCCGCAATCAAGCTCAATTCTATCGCCGCACTTCACGAAGAGGATTACCGATGAACGACATGACCGGCGGATTTCCAGTGGAGGCCGGCCTTGCCGCCAATCTGCGGCTGTTGCAGGACGTCGATGTCAAGCTGACCGTCGAGATCGGCTCGACCCAGCTGACGCTGCGCGAATTGCTCGCGCTCGGTGAGACTAGCGTGATCGAGCTCGACCGCCAAGCCAACGAACTGCTCGACGTGTTCGTCAACGGCACGTTGATCGGCCGGGGCGAGGTGGTCACCGTCGGCGACCGCTTCGGCGTCAAGATGACGGAGCTGGTCGCCCCAGAAAAGCGCGCTCGGGCATGATGTGGTCCTATGTCCTCAAGCTGGCGGTATTGCTGCCGCTGGTGTGCGGACTGATGGTCGGCTGCCTGCTGCTATGGCGCAAGCTCGAGTCGCGGATGCCAGGTCAGCCCGCCAACCGTCTGCTCAAAGTACAGGAGACGATGATGATCGCCCCTGGGCTACGGCTAGCGGTACTCGAATTCGAAGGCCGTCGGCTGCTGATCTCGGTCGGCCGCAGCGGCGTCACCCTGATCGACAAGGGCTCCGATAAGGGTGGGGCTGCGTGATTCTGCGGGACGAGGCCGTGCCGGCGACCTGGACGCACATGCTGTTCGTGACCAAGGTCACGCTGCTGATACTGGCCGTGCTGTTCGGGATTCTACTGGCCCACCCCGCGGCCGCCCAGGCGGTGGCGCCGGTGGCTGCTCCGCCCGCCCCGGGCGTCGGCGATGCGGTCGACCGCGCGCTCGGCCAGTTGGGCGGCGGCGCGACCGGCGGCAGCGGATCGATGTCGCTGAGCCTGCAGGTCCTCATCATCATGGGACTGCTGACGATCCTACCCGGGATCCTACTGATGATGACCAGCTTCACGCGGATCATTATCGTGTTGTCGATCCTGCGCCAAGCGCTAGGCCTACAGCAGACTCCGCCCAACCAGGTGCTGATCGGGCTCTCGCTGTTCCTGTCGTTCTTCATCATGGCGCCGGTGATCAATCAAATCAACACGACCGCGATCGCTCCTTATTCTGCCGGCAAGATCCAAGGCACCCAGATGATCGCCGCCGCGGGGCTTCCGCTGCATGATTTCATGAGCAAGCAGACCCGAGTGAAGGACATCACGATGTTCTCGGCGATGGCCAAGAGCGGGCCCTACGCCTCTCCAAAGGACGTGCCCTTCTCGGTGCTGCTGCCAGCCTTTGTTACCTCGGAGCTCAAAACAGCGTTCCAAATCGGCTTCCTGGTATTCCTGCCCTTTCTCGTCATCGATCTCGTCGTCGCTACCGTGTTGATGGCGCTGGGGATGATGATGCTGTCGCCGACGATCATCTCATTGCCGTTCAAGCTGCTCCTGTTCGTGCTGGTCGACGGTTGGGCGCTGACCATGGGCAGCCTCGCCAACAGTTTCGTGAGCTAGCCCATGCACCCCGTCATCGACGCCGATTATTTCCTCACTGTCGCGCATGAGGCGATGTGGGTGCTGGCGCTCGCCGCCGCGCCGATCCTGATCCCCGCGCTACTGTCAGGGTTGATCCTCGGCATGATCCAGGCCGCCACTTCAATCAACGAACAGACGTTGTCGTTCGTGCCGAAATTGCTGGTGGTTGCGGTGTCGATTCTGGTGTTCGGCAGCATGATCCTGGGGCTGCTCAGCGACTTCACGATCGGGATTTTCGAGCGAATTCCGGATTTGGTGCGCTAGCGGTGCTCGGCTTCGGCCTCGCCATCGAGCCGCAGATTTGGGCGATCGTCTTCGTGATGGTGCGGATCAGCGCGGCGTTCATCGCCGCGCCGGTGTTCGGCAACCTTTCGATTCCGCTGCCCGCGCGCGTGTCGCTGGCCGGCGCGATCGCCTTCCTGGTGATGGCGGTGCATCCGGTCACCCCGCCTGCGCAGATTTTTGGGGTTACGACTATTCTCTCGGTCGCAGCCGAGGCGCTGATCGGACTCGCGCTCGGCTTCATTCTGCAGATTGCTTTTGCCGCGCCGCTGATCGCCGGTGAGTTGATCGGCGGCGCGATGGGAATTGGCTTCGCCAATACCGTTGACCCGATCCACGGCCAATCAAGCCAGGCACTGAGCTCTTTCCTGTCGATCCTGCTGACTCTGCTCTTCCTGTCAGTGGACGGCCATCTCGTGCTCGTCGACATGGTGGTAAAGAGCTATGAGGTCTTGCCCCCAGGCGCTTGGCTCGGCGTCGACCAACTTAAAAATATCGCCTTCTTCGGCGGCTATGCGTTTCTTGCCGGGCTGCTGCTGGCGCTACCGGTCGGCTTCCTTTTGCTCTGCCTCAACATCGTGATGGGGATGCTCTCGCGCTCGGCGCCCGCGCTCAACTTATTCGCGGTCGGCCTGCCCGCTAGCCTCGCGGTCGGCGTGGTTGCGCTCGCCGCTGCCTTCCCCGCGATGGGCGACTATATGCTGGTGATAATCCGCGAGGGGCTCGGCGCCGCGCAAACCCTGGTACTCGGCTGATGTCCGAAGACAGCGAACGGACGGAAGCCCCAACTGCCAAGCGGCGCGACAAAGCCGCAGACGATGGCGAAATCCTCAAATCCAGAGACTTCGCCACCGCGCTGGTGGTGCTCGCGGGCATGGTGTGGTTGGTGTTTTTCGGCCCCTCGCTGATGCAGGCGTGTCAGGCGGTGATGACCGCCAGCTTCCAGTTCGGCCGCGGCGACGTCGAGGATTTCGAGCCGCTACGCCCACTCGCCGAAGCCGGGTGGAAGCTTGCGCCATCAATCTTCTGGCTGCTCGCGATCACAGTCGCGGCCGGCATCCTCAGCCAAGCGTCGCTCACCCGGGTGCGCTTCAAAGGCGGGCTAATGGCACCCAAGTTCGGCCGCATCAACCCTGCCTCGGGTCTCAAGCGAATCTTCGGCATGGCCGGCTGGACCGAATTGCTCAAATCGCTGCTTAAGGTGACGCTGCTCGGCTCAATCGGCTGGTTCATGCTGTGGAAGGCTGCGCGTACCTCGATGGGGCTGGCCTCCTCCGACCTGCAGACCTCGCTCTCGTCGCTTGGCGGTACCTTCACAGGCATCTTGTTCGCAATGGCCGCCGGACTGCTGGTGATCGCCGGGATCGACCTGCCGATCCAGATGGTCCGGCTGTTCGGCAAACTGAAAATGTCCAAGCAGGACGTCAAGGACGAGCATAAGGAAAGCGAAGGCTCGCCCGAGGCCAAACAGGCGATGAAGTCGCGCCAGCGCGAGGTGCTCAAACGCAGTTCCCGTAAAGCGGTGGCCAGCGCTCACGTCGTGCTCACCAACCCGACCCATTTCGCGGTCGCGCTGCGCTACGATCGCGGCAAGGATCAGATTCCCGTGCTGGTCGCCAAAGGGCGCGGCGTAATGGCTCTGGCGATACGCGAGCTTGCCGGCGAGCTCGACGTGCCGGTGCTTGAATATCCGGCGCTTGCCCGCGCGGTCTATTATACCAGCAAGGAAAACCAGGAAGTACGCGACGACCTGTACGCCGCGATCGCCACCGTGCTCGCTTTTGTGTTCCAGCTCAACGCGGCCGCAGGGGTGGCCGCCGGCGCGCGGTCGATGCCGAGCGTCGCCGTACCTACCACCGCGCGGTTCGACGAAAACGGCGTAAAGCAGCTTTAAAATCCTAAAGTTTCGCGCGCGCCGGCCGATCTCCCTGGTGTAGAGCTCCGGGGTAGAATGCGATGACCACCACCACTGCTGCGACATCCTCGACCTCCACCACGGCAACGACCGCAAGCACCACGGCGACCAGCACGTCCAGCAACGCGGCGGCCGCGTCGGCGATCGTCACCGCGCTCGGCGCCGGTTCCGGGATCGACATCGCTTCGCTGGTTTCCAGCTTGGTCACCAACCAATATTCCGTGGAAAAGGCCGCGCTTGCCGCCAAGGCCGACACGCTCACCACCCAGATTTCGACGGTCGGGACGCTGCAAAGCGGGATCACCAGTTTCTCGAGCGCGTTGCAGACGCTGATCGCCGGCGGCACGCTCGCCACCCAGCCCACCAGCTCGAACAGCACGGTGCTGGGCGTCAGCGCGCTTTCCGGCGCCAAGCTCGCTAATCTGTCGGCAACCGTCGTGGTCCAGCAACTCGCCTCCGCGCAGGCCGCGACCACCACCGCCACCGGCCAGGCGTCCACCGACGTGCTCGGCAGCGGCACGCTGACGCTGACGCTGGGCACCGCGACGGTCGGCACCGACGGCGCGATGACCGCCTTTACCGCCGGCAGCAAGATGCCGGTTAACATCACCATCGACAGCAGCAACAACACGATGGCCGGCATCGCCAGCGCGATCAACGCTGCCAATGCCGGCGTGACGGCAACCGTGGTGAGCGACGTCAACGGATCCCGCCTGACGATCAAGAGCGCGACCGGCGCAGCCCAGGCATTCACGCTGCAGGCTACTGAAGATTCCAGCGCGCCCGGACTCTCCACACTGAACGTGGGTGTCGGCGCGACTGGCACGTCGATCGGCACACAGGCCAAAAATTCGATCGTGTCGCTCGACGGCGTCTCGCTGCAGCGCGACACCAACTCGATCAGCGACTTGCTTACCGGTGTAAAGCTTGACCTGGTATCGGTCTCCACCACCCCGGTGACGCTCGGCGCGAGCCGGCCGACCGCGGCAATCACCAGCTCGGTCGACGATTTCATCACCACCTACAACAGCTATTTCGCTTCGGTGAAAGCCGCGACCGATCCGGCGTCGGGCACGCTCTACCAGGACAGCGCCGCCAAAACGCTTCAGTCCAGCCTCCAGGTACTGACCACCACCAATCTGATCAGCAGTACCAAGACCGGCGCGCCGCTGACGCTCGCCGGGATCGGCATCGGCACCAATTTGGACGGCTCGCTGTCGGTCGATTCGGCCAAGCTCACCGCCGCGCTGGCCAATTTCCCCGACGAGGTGGAGGCGATGTTCGCCCCCGCGGTGGGCAGTGCGGCGACCGGCAACGGGTTGATGGGAGCGATGGCAGCAATCGCCACCAAGGCGACCAGCGCCGCCTTCGGTCTCGCCGCCAGCACGCTCAAATACACCGCCGCTAAGTCCACCGTCACCGACGATCAAGCGCAGGAGGTGACCGACGAAGCCGACGCCACCACCCGGCTGACCGCGCAATATTCAGCAATGAACACGCGGGTGACCGCCTATAAAGCGGTACAGAGCTTTCTCGATCAGCAGATCGCCTCGTGGAACAAGAGCTCGTGATGCGCTACGCCAGCCGCCTCGCCGGCGATGCCGACACCGTCTATCGCCAGATCGACATTGCCGGGCGCAGCAGCCAAGCCGATCCGCAGGCGCTGGTTCAGCTGCTCTATGTCGAACTGGTCGGCGCGCTGCGGTCGGCAGCTTGGGCCGTACAACATCGCCAATATAAGGTGCGCGGCGAGAAAACGACGCGCGCCATCGCAATCCTGTTCGCGCTGGACGCCGGACTCGACTTCGAGCAGGGCGGCGACGTGTCGAAGACGCTCGCCCGGCTTTATTCGGGAGCGCGCCAGACAGTGATCGATGCCAGCATCGGCCATGATCCGGCGCCGTTCGTGCAGGTGGCGGATACGCTGGAAGAAATCGGCAAGGCCTGGGCGACCGCGCGCGCGAGTATGGGCCAGGGATAGGCGCGCGCCGCGGTGGCTAGCGCAGCGTAGCTCCCCGGAAAGGTTGTCTTCGAAGTGCCGCCCTAAGTAAGGTCGGGCGGGATTCCCCTAGCCCAACGCGACCTGCTTGGCCTCGCGCTCGCGATCGAGTTCGGCGCGGCTCTTCTTCTCCGACGCAGTCTTCAACTGCCCGCAGGCCGCATCGATATCGCGCCCACGCGGTTTGCGGACCGGCGCGGAAATACCGCCGGCAAACACGATTTCTGAAAAGCTGCGGATTCGCTCCGGCGTCGAACATTCATATTCGGCGCCCGGCCACGGGTTGAACGGGATCAGATTGACCTTCGCCGGTAGCTCGTATTTGCGGAGCAGCCGGACAAGCTCGTGCGCGTCGGCATCGCTATCGTTCTTGTCGCGCAGCATGACATATTCGAACGTGATCCGACGCGCATTATTGGCGCCCGGATAGTCCGCGCAGGCCTGGAGCAGCTCCTCGATCCCGTATTTGCGGTTCAGCGGCACGATCTCGTCGCGCACCTCCTTTGTGACGGCATGCAGCGATACCGCGAGATTCACCCCGATCTCCTCTCCGGCGCGCGCCATCATCGGCACCACGCCGCTAGTAGACAGCGTGATCCGACGCTTCGAGAGCGCGAGTCCGTCGCCGTCCATCACCAGTTTCAGCGCATCGCGGACGTTCTCGAAATTGTAGAGCGGCTCGCCCATCCCCATCATTACGATGTTGGTCAGCATCCGCCCCTCCGGCTGGCTCGGCCATTCGCCGAGACCGTCGCGGGCCAGCATCACCTGACCGACGATCTCGGCCGGCGTCAGGTTGCGCACCAGCCGCATCGTACCGGTGTGGCAGAAAGTGCAATTGAGCGTGCAGCCGACTTGGCTCGACACGCACAAGGTGCCGCGATCGGCGTCGGGGATGAACACCATCTCGTAATCCTGCGCATCGTCCGAGCGCAGCAGCCACTTCCGGGTCCCGTCCGTCGAGACCTGCGCCTCGACCACCTCCGGACGGCTGATTACGAAGCGCTGTTCGAGCCACGGATGCATCGTCTTGGAGATGTCGGTCATCACTGAGAATTGCGTGGCGCCGCGATTGTAGATCCAGTGCCACAGCTGTTTTGCGCGCAATTTCGCCTGTTTGGGCTCAAGCTGCGATGTTTCCAGCGCCATCCGCAGATCAGCCTTGGATAGACCCAACAGGTCGATGCGCCCATCGGCACGCGGCACGAAAGCGCGCGGCACGGGCACGGGATCGAAGTGCCCGGCAATGGGCATCAAGGTGGTCGCGGCGGAGGGCATCGCCGGCCTATAGCGGGAAATGCAGCGGTTTTCCACTCCCGTCCCCTTACCCCTTACAGCAACACTTCTTCACGGAGCAGCAAGCGAGCGGCACGTTTCGCACCGTAAGTTTCGGGCACCCCCAAACCCGACCGGTCTCCACCGCAACCGCCCGCGGCGAGAGGACCGGCGGCGGCGGTACACAGGCAGGAACAACAAACCCAAAAGACGATAAGGGGTGTTCCATGAAGCTTCATTATCTCGCCGTCGTGCTCTGCACAGCCGCCACACCCGTCGCCGCGCAAGAGACCGCGCCACCGCCCGCAATCACCGTTACCGGGAGTATCGGCTTGGTCTCCGACTATCGCTTCCGCGGCGTCTCGCAGTCCAATAAGGAAATGGCGGTTCAGGGCGGGATCACCATCACCCATGAGAGCGGCTTTTACGTCGGCGGCTGGGCATCCAACCTTGCAGGCTGGGGCACATTCGGCGGCTCGAACATGGAGCTCGACTTGGTCGGGGGCTATAAGCGCAATCTCAGCGCGGCGACACTGGACGTGGGGTTGACTTGGTACATGTACCCGGGCGGCGCGGACATGACCGACTTTGCCGAGCCCTATGTGAAGCTCGGCACGTCGCTCGGACCACTATCGGTGCTCGCCGGCGTAGCCTATGCGCCCAGGCAGAAGGCGCTCGGAAATTTCTCGAACACCCCGCAGAGTCGCGGGCAGAGCGAGGACAATCTCTACGTCTGGGGCGATGCCAGCACCGGCATCCCCACCACCCCACTCACCGCCAAGGCCCATCTCGGCTGGTCGCACGGGAATCCCGGGCTCGGGCCCAATGGCACCAGCGTCGCGCCAACCGGATCGTATCTGGACTGGCTGCTTGGGGTTGATCTGGTGCTCGGCCGGCTAACGCTGGGCATGGCCTATGTCGACACCGATATCGGGAAGCGCGAATCGGCCTATATCCAGCCGAACTTCTCCTCGACCAAGGACGGGTCGTCGATCGCGGGAAGCAAAATGGTGTTCTCAATCGGGGCGAGCTTCTAGCCGCCCAGCCGCGGTGGATCCCCGCTGCGGTCCTTGAGCGCGATTCCGGTAGCACCGAGTGCCTCACCCGCGCGTACGAGCCAGGTGATGCGCTCGGCGGCCTGCACGGGCGAAAGGCCGTGGACGTGGATGTTCGACACGCAGTTGCGCTCGCTGTCGCGGCGGCCGACGCGCGGATCCAACGTGAGATACGCCCCCAGACTCTCGGGCACGCTCAGCCCGGGCCGCTCGCCGATCAGCACCACGACCAAGCGGGCACCGAGCCGCTCGCCAATCTCATCGCCAATCGCAACCCGCCCCTGATGGACCGCGACGATCGCACATCGCCGCCCTGGCAGGCGATCGAGGCAAGCAAGGACGGTTGGTGCGGCCTGCGCGGCGACCGCGCGCGCGGACAGGCCGTCGGCAATCACGAAGATGAGCTCTTGCCCGTCCGGATGCAGACGTTCGCGATCGGCTTCGGCGAGCTGTCGGCCGAGATCGGGGCGGCGCAGGTAGTCAGCGCGGTTGCGCGCTGCGCTACGCACCTCGATCACCGGCAGCGGCGCTAACGCCTCAACGAGCGGCGCGACGTCGAGCGCAGCCTGCACCGCATCGCGCGCCTTGGCGCAAGCGAGTTGGAAGTCAAGCAGCTCGGCGACGCTCGGCGCGTCGCCAGTCCGCGCCAACCCGATCCGCGCTGGGGTAACAGCGCGCAGCCGGCGCCAGGGATCGGGAAGCGTCATTTGCCGACCGCCGCAATCAACCGCTGTGCCGGGGCGCTGAGGCGGGAATCGGTGACGCGGCCGCCAATCATCAGATCCATTCGCTCGAGCCAGGCCTCAAATTCGGGCGCTGGGCGTACGCCCAGGGTCGAGCGCAGGTAAAGAATGTCGTGGAACGACAGACTTTGGTAGCCGAGCATGACATCGTCGCCGCCGGGCACCGCGATCAGGAACGGGCTCTCGGCTACCGCGAGCAATGTAGCCAACACGTCCATGTCGTCCTGATCCGCGTCGGCATGGTTAGTGTAGCAGACGTCGCAGCCCATCGGCAGCCCGAGCAGCTTGCCGCAGAACACATCTTCGAGGCCCGCGCGGAGGATCTGCTTGCCGTCCGCCAGATATTCGGGACCAATGAAACCGACCACGGTATTGACCAATAACGGATTGAACGCCCGGGCCACCGCATAGGCGCGGGCCTCAGCTGTCTGCTGATCCATCCCATAATGCGCGCCTGCCGACAGTGCCGCGCCCTGGCCGGTCTCGAAATACATCACCTGCGCGCCGCCGCGGCACAGCCCGAGCGCCGCATCTTGCGCCTCGCGCAGCACCGTCAGATCCACCCCAAAGCCGCGATTGGCCGCCTCGGTGCCCGCTACCGACTGGAACAGCAGGTCGACCGGAGCGCCGGCTTCGACCAGCTCGATTGCATTGGTGACATGGGTGAGCACGCAAGTCTGCGTCGGGATCGAATAGCGTTCCCGCAATTCATCAAGCACGCGAAGCAGCGTGCCGCACATGGTCACGTCATCGGACGCTGGGTTAACCCCGATCACCGCGTCGCCGATCCCGTAGAGCAGCCCGTCAAGCACCCCGGCGGCGACGCCGACCGGATCGTCGGTGGGATGGTTGGGCTGCAGCCGGGTCGAGAGCCGCCCGGGCAGGCCGATCGTGCTGCGAAAGGTGGTCACTACGCGGCGCTTGCGCGCCACCGAGACAAGGTCCTGATTGCGCATTAGCTTGGAAGCGGCGGCGACCATCTCCGGAGTCAGGCCCGGCGCAGCCCGGGCGAGCGCTTGGGCGTTTGTCTCATAGGACAGCAGCCAATCGCGCAACCCGCCGACCGTCATCGCCGCGAGCGGGGCGAAGGCAGCGGGGTCGTGGCGGTCGAGGATCAACCGGGTGACCTCGTCCAACTCATAGGGCACGAAGGTTTCACTAAGGAAGCGCGACAGTGGCACATCGGCGAGCACGTAGCGCGCCGCAACCCGTTCGACCTGGGATCCCGCCGCCACCCCAGCGAGCACGTCGCCAGAGCGCACCGGCGAGGCGCAGGCCATCACCGCCTTGAGATCGGCAAAGACGTGGCGCGTGCCGCGCAGGTCGGTCGCATAGTCGGCCAGAATATCCTCCGCGATCGAAACGCCCGGCGGACGATATCGACCCGGCCAGCGATGTCGAGCGCGCTGACGTTGCCGCGGCACATGGAGCTCTCACTGTTGTCCATTTGCGCAGAGCTGTCGAAGCACACCTATTTCGACGGCGGAAAAAGGCGGAACAAGAAGCACGGCTTTTCGGTCAAAAGCCTGGGAACTGCTTCTTCATGAGCTTCGACCGGCTGAGGGCGAACGCAGGGTTCCCCAGGAGCCAGAGTTATGCGAGGAGTCGCCGCTCGCTCAGGAGCCCGGTTGCAATCCGGGTGGCTCTTCCGGCCGCCGATCCGCCGGACCATGGGATGCACGCATCCGCGGATTTCATCATGACCCTCACGCTTTCCCGCTATCGCGCCGAATGGTTCAGCGGCGCGACCGCTGCCCGTGCCGACGTACTCGCCGGCATGGTCGGCACCTTTGCGCTGATTCCCGAAGTGATCGCCTTCTCGTTCGTCGCCGGAATCGATCCGCAAGTCGGACTGTTCGCCTCGTTCGTGATCGGCATCGTACTGGCCTTTTGCGGCGGTCGGCCGGCGATGATTTCGGGGGCAGCTGGGTCGGTAGCGCTGGTCGCCGCCGCTTTGGTCCACGCGCACGGCCTGCCCTATCTGCTCGCGGCCGGCGTGCTGGCCGGCGCGTTCCAGATCGGCTTTGGGCTACTGAAACTCGACGTCCTCATGCGTTTCGTGTCGAAATCGGTGCGGACCGGCTTCGTCAACGCGCTCGCGATCCTGATTTTCTCAGCACAGGTGCCGCAGATGCTCGGGGTCGACTGGCACAGCTATGCGATGATCGCGCTGGGGCTGGCGATCATCTACCTGGTGCCGCGCCTCACCACTGCCGTCCCCTCACCTTTGATCTGCATCCTGGCGCTGACCGCAATTAGTATCGCCGTGCCGATGCCGTTGCACACGGTCGCCGATCTCGGGCGGCTGCCCGACGCACTGCCCGGCTTTGCGCTGCCGCGCGTGCCTCTGAGCTGGGAGACGCTGCGGATCGTACTGCCTTATGCGCTGGCGATGGCCGCGGTTGGCCTGCTCGAATCGATGATGACCGCCACCGTGGTCGACGACCTCACCGAAACCAGCAGTTCGAAGGCGCGCGAATGCACCGGACTGGGCTTGGCCAACATTGCTGCCGGACTATTTGGGGGGATCGCCGGCTGTGGAATGATTGGCCAGACCGTTGGCAACGTCCGCTACGGCGGGCGCGGGCGGCTCTCGACGCTGGTGGCAGGGGTGTTCCTGTTGGTGGTTATGGTGCCGCTGCGGCCGTGGGTAGCGCAGGTGCCGGTAGCCGCGTTGGTGGCGATCATGATTATGGTCTCGATCAGCACTTTCTCCTGGGGGTCGCTCGGCGACCTGGCGCGCCATCCCAAGGTGTCGAGCGTGGTGATGCTCGCGACCGTGACGGTGACGGTGGCGACCCACGACCTGGCGATGGGGGTCGGCGTCGGCGTGCTACTGAGCGCGATGTTCTTTGCGTCCAAGGTGACGCGGATGCTGAAGATCTCGGTGGAGCGGGATGCCGCCAGCGACACCCAAAGTTACCGCGTCTCAGGCCAGGTCTTCTTCGCCAGTGCTGACCTGTTCGTCGAGCATTTCGACCTTCGCCTCCCAGCGCGTCACGTGACGATCGACCTTTCCGCGGCACATCTGTGGGATGTCACCGCGGTCGGTGCGCTGGGAGAGGTGATCGACAAACTGCGCCGGCACGGTGCGATGGTGGCGGTGATCGGCTTGAACGCGGCGAGCGCGACTATGACCGAACGCCATGCGCCAGGCCTGATTTGAACCGCCGCGGAGAGCGGGGGAGAGCCCTCTGACTCGATCCCCCGCGCAATCGTCTCGCCTTGCCGGTTCTAACCGGCGGCCCCGCTCCTGCGCGTTTATGTTCTATTGGGCGCGACGACAGCAACGCCTCTTAGGACAAGTGCGAGCCAAAAAAAAGGCCGACGCGAGCGCCGGCCATAAAAGTTTTAGGAGAGGATGCCTGAAAGGCACCCTCTTTGTGCATCGCAGCACGATTAGGCGCAACTGCAACGGGTGCAGTGGTGCGTGCGCAGACTGCATGTGGCGTGCGTTTTATGCATGTGTACCGAGTCAGAGCATCGCCATGGCGGTGAAATAAGCGCGCATCGTCGCCACGCCCGTGCTTCCCAGACGCACCGCACCAGATTCGCGCTCGGCCAATCCCTCCGCGACAATCACGTCGATCCAGCGACGGCGCGAGGTGCCGCGCACCTCGCCCTCAATCGCGGCCATCGCCAGAGGCCGTGCATGGAGATGCTCGAAATACAGCGCCAGCATAAGGTCCCACGCAACGTCGGCGAACCAGTCGACCGGCAGCAACTGTTCGCGGATCGCCCGCGCTCGGATCAGCGCGGCGACGCCGGCGCGATGATCCTCCAGATCCGAATCAGGCGAAATATTGAGTAGCGCCGGGCGGCCCTGCGGCCCGGGAACCTCGCCTCGCATGTGTCATTCCCCTGAATCAACGCCACGGGGTCTCTGCCCCCTGACCTGACTACGCCGGGGTTGCGGGCAGGTTCCACACCCAATTTGATTTTTAGGGATCAAATGTACCGCCAAGCGGTTATCCGCAACCAAGGTTGGGGGGCATATGAAGTCTGGGACGGGCATTCAGAAAATGTACGAGGCGCTGGACTTGCTCCAGCAAGCGTCGGTGTTGCTTCTGTCAGCGGGCGAGTTGTCACTGGTTGCGCATCTGTCGACCTCGATCGACCTGATCGAGGATCGGCTGCAGCGGACCGTTCAGTAGGTCAGGCGACCGCCTCGACATCCTTGCGGAAGAACTGCTCGATCACGTTGGCGGCAAGCCGCGCGGGGCGCAGCGTCTGCGCATCAAGGCAGCACCAGCTAGACTTGACTTCGGCCACCACCTCCTCGCCTCGCTTGATAATAGTTTCGTAAAAGGCGCGCGCGCCCAGCACCTTCTCAAGCAGCACGGTGGCAATCACGTCATCGTCGAGAAAGGTCGGTTTGCGATAGGTTATCTCATGCTTGAGCGCGACCCACAGGTGAGTCGCAACCGCATCCGCCGGGGCGAACCGCTGCCAGTGGCTGACCACCGCATCCTGCACCCATTTGAGATAGCTGGCGTTGTTGACATGCCCCATGAAATCAATGTCGGCCGCGTCAATCGCAACCGAGAAGGTGTGGGGGATGAAGCTGCGAGGGCACGTGGTTGACACGAGCGGTCTTATAGCAGGTTGGCGCCCCGATAGCGACTCGCCGAATGCACCCGGTGCTGTATCAGCCTCCACAATATTTTGCTGCGACTGCACAATTGACGGATCCATTTTTCAGGATCACCATCTTCTTTGCAAGCAGCGGAGAAACGGCCGCGCCTGTAGGAGAGCGACGATGAAGTCTATTCGATCGGTTCGAGCGCCGGCGCGTCTATGTGCGACCGACATATTCGGTATCTGCCAGGCAATGACTGCTGTGGTCTTCTTGGTCGGATCGCTTTGGATGATTGGGATATTGTTCTGAGGCGTTGCGCGGCGCTGCTCCGGCGCCGGCTAGACTTCGCCTTCGATCATCCCACGAATCCGGGCGGCCAGCGCCTCCATCGCGAACGGCTTGGTGATCATGGTCATGCCGTGTTCGAGGAAGCCCGAGGCAAGCGCGGCATTCTCGGCATAGCCGGTCATGAATAGCACCTTGAGATCAGGCCGCACCAGACGCGCCGTCTCTACCATTTGCCGGCCATTGATCCCTGGCAGGCCAATGTCGGTCACCAGCAGGTCAATGCGCCGATCCGACTGCAGGATCTCCAGCCCGCGCGGGCCGTCCGCGGCCTCCATCGCGCGATAGCCGAGCTCTCCCAGCGTCTCGACGATCAGGCTACGTACCACCGGCTCGTCCTCGACCACCAAGACGATTTCGCCCGCATCGGTGCCGTGCGCTGCGGTCATTTCCGGGATCGGCTCCTCGCGCTCCGCGGGGCCCCGGTGACGCGGCAGATAAAGCTTCACCGTGGTGCCCTTGCCGGCTTCCGAATAGATTTTGGCATAGCCTTCGGACTGGCGCGCAAAGCCGTAGATCATCGACAGGCCGAGCCCCGTCCCCTGCCCGATCGGCTTGGTGGTGAAGAACGGGTCGAACGCCTTGGTCGCGGTCTCGGCGCTCATCCCTACGCCGGTGTCGGTAACGCAGATGCAGACATATTGGCCCGGCTGCACCTCGCGCTGGCTGGCGGCATAGGCCGAATCAAGGTGCGCGTTGCAGGTCTCGATCGTCAGCTTGCCGCCGTTGGGCATCGCGTCTCGCGCGTTGATCACCAGGTTGAGTAGCGCATTTTCAAGCTGGTTGGGATCGCACAACGTCATCCACAGCCCGCCGGCCAGCACCAGTTCGAGCTCGACGTCCTGGCCGATCGTGCGGCGCAGCAGATCCTCAATCGACGCGACCAGCGGGTTGGCGCGCACCGGCCGCGGATCGAGCGGCTGGCGGCGTGAGAAGGCGAGCAGGCGGTGGGTCAGCGCCGCCGCCCGCGCCGCGGCGGTCGAGGCGCCGGTGATGAAGCGGTCGAGCTCGGCGACCCGACCTTGCGCGGCCCGGCGCTGGATGATCTCCAGGCTCCCACTGATCGCCTGTAATAAATTATTGAAATCGTGTGCGATCCCGCCGGTGAGCTGACCGACCGCCTCCATCTTCTGGCTTTGTCGCAGGGCCTCCTCGGCCGCCTCAAGCGCGATGGCCTTCTCTCGCGCCTCAGTCACGTCGCGAGCGACACAATAGACGTGATCGCCCTCCGGCACCGCCACCCATTGCTGCCAACGGTACGACCCGTCCTTGGCGCGAAAGCGGTTCTCGAAGCGCAGCATCGGGATGCCGCGCTGCTGGTTGGCGACCTCAATGGCAGTGGCGGCACGGTCGTCGGGGTGGACTAGATCGAGGAACGGCGTGGCCGCCACCTCCGCTTCGCTCCAGCCGAGCAGCGTGAACCAGGCAGGGTTGGAGCGGACGAAATATCCCGCGTGGTCCGCCACTCCCATGAGGTCGGGCGACGAGGCCCAGATTCGGTCGCGTTCACGGGTTCGCTGCTCGACTTCAGCCTCGAGGGTTTCGTTGAGTCGGCGCAACTGCCCCTCGACCGCTTTGCGGTCGGTTATGTCGAAGCTGACTCCCGGAAAGCGTAGCGGGCGTCCGTCCGGGTCCAGCGTGCAGCGGCCCTGTGCAGCGACCCAGCGGACGCTGCCGTCGGGCTGCAACAGCCGATATTCGGCGTAAAAATCCTCACCAGTGCGTAGCGTGCGATCAACCGCGGCGGTGGCATCGGCCACGTCATCGGGATGGATCGAGGCGAAATAGTCGGCAAGCGTCGCACCGGACTTGGCTGTCTCGGCGTCAACGCCATAGAGTCGAGCGAAGCGTCCGTCGGAGACCACCCGGTCGGCGGGCACGTCCCAATCCCAAGTGCCGACGCCGTTGCCGGCCGATAAAGCAAGCTGGAGCCGCTCGTGGTGCTGCGCGGCGGTGGTTTCGGCAACAACGCGTTCGGTAGTCTCGACGACGATCGCGATCACGCCGAGCGCACTGCCACATTCGTCGATCACTGGCGAGTAATCTAGGTTCATCCACGCCTGCTCGGGCCGGCCCGGGCGGTGGAGAATCAGCGCCTGATCTTTATACGACAGGGTCTGGCCGCTGCGGAACACCGCCTTGACCACCGCATCGTTAAAATCGGCGACTTCGGGCCAGCCGTCGCGCACCTCCATGCCGAGCAACTCGGGGTGGCGGCCACCAGCAAACACGGAATAAGCATCGTTATAGATCAGCACGCCAGGCTCGCCCCACAGGGTCACGATCGGCACCGGCGAGCGCACCAACATCGCCACGGTGGTGCGCAGCGCCGCCGGCCAACTGGGGATCGGCCCAAGAGCCGTTGCGGACCAGTCGAACGCGGCGATGCGTTCGCCGAGTTCGCCGCCGTGGCGCAGAAAGGCTAGATCATCATCAGTGTCGGGCATCGGCGGCGCGTATCTCTGGCTTACAGGAAGAAGGTGCCTTCAAGCACGGTAACGCACCTACCGCCGAGAACGACCCAGTCGCCTTCGAGCCGGCAGTTGAGATGCCCGCCGCGCGCGCTGGCCTGATAGGCGGTGAAGGCGGTGCGACCCAGCCGCTGCGCCCAATAGGGTACAATCACCGCATGCGCCGAGCCGGTGACTGGGTCCTCGTCGATTCCGGCGCCGGGCGCAAAAGCACGGGTGACGATGTCGGTCCCGTCACCGGGCGCGGTTACGATGGTAAGCCAGTCGCCGGCCTGGGCGAGTTTGCGGAAATCTGGATCGAGCGCGCGGACGATGCTTGCATCCTCGACAACCACCACGCCGTAGCGGTGCTTGTGCCACAATGTCTCGACTGCGCCCGACAGGCCGAGCGCGGCGACGATCTCGGGCAGTGGCTTCGGCGAGGGCGCCCAGGCCGGCAGCGCGAGCTCATAGCCAGAAGCGACGCGGGTCACGGTCAAATCGCCAGCCTTGCGGGTGCGAAAAGCCACGCGCGCGCGCGCCGGATCGGCCGACAGCACGAAATGCCCGCTCGCCAGCGTTGCGTGGCCGCACATCACCACTTCGGAAGTGGGTGTGAACCAGCGCAACTCGAAGTCCGGGCCTTCGCCGCCTTCATCGTCACTACCGGCGATCGGCACCAGGAAGGCGGTTTCCGCAAGATTATTCTCGGCAGCGATCTGCTGCAGCACCGCATCGTCGAGCCAGCCGGAAAGCGGCATCACTGCCGCCGGATTGCCCTCAAACGGCTTGTCAGCAAAGGCGTCGATCTGGGTGATGCTCAGTCTCACGGTCTCGACCTCATTTGGGCGCTTCCTTTAGCATGGCGATTTGATCGGCTTCGACCAAGGGATCGTCGGTGTCGACCTGACCTTCGGGATCGATGTGAATCAGGATCTCGGTGCCGGGAAATTCGGCCTCTAGCCGCTGTTCGAGCGCTTCAACCACGTCATGCGCGGCGGCGACCGTCATCTGCGGGTCTATCCAGATGTGGAATTGAGCGAAATCCTGTGCGCCGCCGGTGCGGGTTCGCAGATCGTGAAGGTTGCGGATGCCAGGTAACTTGCTCGCGACCTCGACGAAGCGGCGGCGCTTCGCCTCGGGCCATTCCTTGTCCATCAACTGGTCGATCGATTCGGCAGCCGAACGCCATGCGCCCCAGAACAGCCACAGTGCGATGGCGATCCCGAACACAGGATCTGCGCCGCCCAGCCCAACATAATATTCCAGGCCGAGCGCGACGATTACCGCCCCATTGAGCAGCAGGTCCGACTGGTAATGAACGTAGTCGGTGCGGATCGCGAGGCTGTTGGTCAGGCGGATAACCCGGCGCTGGTACGTCAGCAGCACCGCCGTCACCGCCATCGCCACCAGCGAGGCGGCGATACCGAAACCAGCATCAAGCGTGGTGTGCCGCGCGCTCAGCCGGCCGATCGATTCGACCAATATCGCGACCGAAGAGGCGGCAATCACCGCGCCCTGAAACAGCGCAACGAGCGCCTCTGCTTTGCCGTGTCCGAAGCGGTGATTGCGGTCGGCCGGGAGCGACGCGACCCGCACCCCAAACAGAGTGACCAGACTCGCCACCAGATCGAGCACGGTATCGGCAAGCGAGCCGAGCATGGCCATCGAATCGGTGCGCCACGCGGCGTAGCCCTTGAGCCCCATCAACAGCACTGCCACCGACACGCTGGCGATCGCCGCGCGGGTGGTGAGGTTGGAGGGCGGCGGCGCACTCACGGGTAGAGCAGCCCCTCGCGCCAGCCGCCCACGCCGTCGGGCGTGAACAGGCGGCGTTCGTGCAGGCGGTGGGCGCGGTCCTGCCAAAATTCGAGTCGCGCCGGGCCGACGCGGAAGCCGGACCAATGCGGCGGGCGCAGCACGTCACCACCGGCGAAACGCTCGGCCACGGCCTCGAAGCGGGCCTCGAAGGTGGCGCGTGCATCGAGCGGACGCGACTGGTCCGATGCCCAGGCGCCAAGCTGAGAATCGCGGCCGCGCGACGCAAAATAGGCGTCAGCCTCGGTATCGCTCACTTGGGTGATCGGACCTTCGATACGGATTTGTCGGCGCAGCGATTTCCAGTGAAACAGCAGCGCCACACGGGCATTGTCGGCAAGATCATGCGCCTTGCGGCTCTCGAGGTTGGTGTAGAACACAAAACCTTCTGGCCCGTGCCCTTTGAGCAGCACCATTCGCACCGCCGGCTGGCCCGCAGTATCGGCGGTGGCGAGTGCCATCGCGTTGGAATCATTGGGCTCGGAGGCGCGCGCCTCGGAATACCAGGAATCGAACAGGGCGAAGGGATCGGTGGTCATCAGTAGTCTTTAGCGGGACTCAGGGCGATCCGACAGCCACGGAACGACTCCCCCGCTCAGGATTTGAATCGGCTACCCATCGCATCGGGACAACGAGGGAATCGGTTATGGCCGCACGCGCCTATTGGCAGGGACAGATACGGCTAGCTTTGGTCTCGATCCCGGTCGAAATCTATTCGGCCACCAAGTCCGGCGCGTCGATCAGCTTCAAGCAGATCCACGAGCCGACCGGCAAACCGATCCATTACGAGAAAGTCGTAACCGGCGTGGGGCCCGTGGATCCAGACGAAATCATGAAGGGCTTCGAGTTCGAAAAGGGCGAGTTCGTGCTGCTCGACCAAGATGAGATCGATGCGGTAAAACTCGAATCGAAGAAGACGCTCGAACTCACCCAGTTCGTCGACGCCTCCGAGATCGACGCGATGTATTATGAGAAACCCTATTTCGTAATACCCGCCGACGATCTTGCCGAGGAAGCGTTTATCGTGCTGCGCGAGGCGCTGCGAAAGGCCCGCAAAGTTGGGCTCGGACAATTGGCGCTGCGCGGCCGCGAATATGTCGTGGCGCTGAAACCTTGCGGGCGCGGCATGACGCTGGAGACGCTGCGCTATGCCGACGAGGTCAACAAGGCGCAGAGCTATTTCCGCGACATTCCCGACACCAAGCCCGACGATGACCTGCTCGACCTGGCGGCCACGCTGATCGACAAGAAGAGCGGCAGCTTCGATCCGCAAGAGTTTCACGATCGCTATGTCGATGCGCTCAAGGACCTGGTCGAGCGCAAGCGCAAGGCCAAGGGCGGCAAGGTGGTCGAGGAGAAGGAAGAGACCGCAAAAAGCGGATCAAACGTGGTCGATTTGATGGCTGCGCTCAAGAAGTCGCTGGAGAGGCCTGCAGCCAAAGCCGGGACCGCGACGAAGAAAGCCGCGGCTAACGAGGCGGCGGCAAACAAGGCGGCGGCCAAGAAGCGTGCCTGACCTTTCCTCCGTCCCGCCGGCGCTGGTTGGGGTCTCATGCACGCGCGCGCCTTGTCGCAAGGAGATCCCGGTTTTTTCTGGGATGACGGTATAGTGGCGACGCTCGATCCCCTCGCCAAATATAACGCCAAGCGCGACTTCGCTAAAACCGCCGAGCCCGCCGGTACGCTCGCGCCGGGCCATGGCAACAGCTTCATGGTTCAGAAGCACGACGCCAGTCGGCTACACTGGGACTTCCGGTTGGAGGTGGACGGAGTACTGAAAAGCTGGGCTGTCACTCGTGGCCCCAGCCTCAACCCCGACGACAAACGGCTTGCGGTGCGGACCGAAGACCATCCGCTGAGCTACGCCACCTTCGAGGGCACGATCCCCAAGGGCGAATATGGCGGCGGCACGGTGATGCTGTGGGACCGCGGCACCTGGGCCCCGATCGCCGGCAAGAGCGCCAAGGACCTGGAACACGGCCATCTTCACTTCGTGCTTGAGGGCGAGCGGATGAAGGGCGAATGGATGCTGATCCGACTCAAGCCGCGCGGGCGCGAGAAAAGCGAGAATTGGCTGCTTCGGAAAGTAAATGATGCCGAAGCAGGCGGAAGCGACGCGCTCGTCGAGGGCGTGTTGACCAGCGTGAAAACCGGGCGGACGATGGCCGAGATCGCCGAGGGCAAGAAGGCAAAGGCCCTTTCCCGCGCATCAAAGGCGGGAGCGGCCAGCTCCCCGACGATCACCGGTGCAAAAACGAAGGCCGCGCTATCTCCCCCAGCTTCCATGCCGCGACGGCGCTCGGTTACCGGCCCCGTGTCGGGAGAGGATTTGCCCGAATTCCAGGAGCCGCAGCTTGCCACTCTGGTCGATTCCGTACCCTCCGGATCGGCGTGGCTGCACGAAGTGAAGTTCGATGGCTATCGCGCGCTCGTGTCGGTCGCCGGCGGCAAAGCCAAGGTGTTCACCCGCAACGGGCTCGACTGGACTGACAAATTTCCCGGCGTCGCTGCGGCTGCAGCTGAGCTGCCCGTTAAAAGCGCGCTGATCGACGGCGAGATCGTCGGTTTCGAGGACGGCAAACCCGATTTCTCGACGCTCAAGGACGCGATCTCCGCAGGCGGCGATGGCCTCACCCTATTCGCGTTCGACCTGCTCGCGCTCGATGGCCAGGATTTGACCAAAAACCCGAACGTCCAGCGTAAGGAAGCGCTCCGTCCGCTAATCTCCGGCGACGACCCACAAATTCAATATGCCGAGCATGTCATCGGGGCAGGCGAAAAACTATTCGAGACGATGTGCCGCGAAGGCTATGAAGGGATCGTCTCCAAGCGCGCCGACGCGCCCTATCGATCCGCGCGCACCAAGGCGTGGCTTAAGGTAAAATGCACTCACCGCCAAGAATTCGTCATTCTCGGCTGGTCGCAGAGCGACAAATCGCGCGGCTTCCGCTCGCTGCTGCTTGGGCTGAACACGCCCGGGGGGCTGCGCTACGCCGGCAAAGTCGGCACCGGCTTCGGTATGGAGCAGATTGATGAGTTGCGCGCGACGATGGAGAAAATCGAGGTGAAGGCCCCGCCGGCGCAGGTGCCGAAGGTCGCTGCCAAAGGCGCGCACTGGGTGAAGCCGGAACTGGTCGCCGAGATCGCCTTTGCCGAATTTACGCCGGACGGGGTGCTACGCCACCCGAGCTTTCTCGGCCTACGCGGTGACAAGGACGCGCAAACGGTAGTCGAGGAGAAGCCGGTGACGGTGGAGGCCGCGCAAATTCAGGTGACCGTGTCGAGCCGGGATCGCGAAATCTTCCCCGACAGCAGGGTAACCAAGGGCGACCTCGCCGATTATTACGCCGCGGTTGCCGGACTTATGCTGCCCTGGGCCGCTAATCGCCCGATCAGCCTAGTGCGCTGTCCGCAGGGGCGCGGCAAAAAGTGCTTCTTCCAAAAGCATGATGCCGGCACCTTTGGCGACTATGTCCATCAGGTACCAATCCCTGAAAAGGACGGCGGGACCGAGGATTATCTCTACGTTACCGACGCCGACGGGCTGGTCGCATGCGTGCAAATGGGGACGATTGAATTCCATGGTTGGGGATCGTCGATCGCCACATTGGAGCAGCCCGACCGAATGGTGTTCGATCTCGATCCGGATGTGGGACTCGACTTTGCCGACGTGAAGAAGGCCGCGGTGGACATCAAGGGCCATCTTGCCGACATCGGCCTTACCAGCTTTCCGATGCTGTCGGGCGGCAAAGGCGTGCATGTCGTGGTGCCGCTCACCCCGGACGCTGATTGGGAAACGGTAAAGAGTTTTGCGGAACGCTTCGCCAGCGCGCTGGCGAGCGCCGAACCGGAGCGCTTCGTCGCGACCATGTCCAAGGCCAAGCGGGCCGGGAAAATCTTCCTCGATTATCTGCGTAACCAGCGCGGCAGCACCGCCGTGCTCCCTTATTCGGCGCGCGCGCGCCCCGGCGCGCCGGTGGCGGCGCCGATCGGCTGGGCCGAACTCGACGACTTCGACGCGGGCGGCGCGTTCGGGGTAACCGACCTGCAGGCGCTGATCGAGCGTGCCAACGGCCGCGGCTTGGCCGGCTGGGGCAGCGCCGACCAGGTGCTGCCCGATTTGTAATCGACATTCGTTAGCCGCTCGGCGAAACGCTGCGTTGATCCGCGTCACTCGGGCCCGCATACGCGAAATCGAAAGAATGTCGCTGTCGGTCCGACCTTAATCGTGCTCCTTACCCCGTGCACGATTCCCCGCGAGCGCCCATGCGACATCTTCGGCCACCACCGGACATCCTCAAAATCGCCCGGGTCCACCTCAAGTCCGAGGAGAGGACGATTCGCGATCATTGCTCCTCCTCACCGACAGGCGCCGGGTCGCATTACCAAAACATATATGGACGCCGGTATTTGTAGCTGCAAAATGCTGCGCTTGAGGGCATCCTTCGACAGGCCACGGATATCTACGGACTTTACGGTTGCGCCGCCGCAACGGACGTGGTGTCGCTTTTCACGAACCGGCCCCGAGGGAATGCAATGGCGACCGCCGCTCGCGACAGTTTCAATGCGCCTTCCCAGGCAGCCCGGTGGCTGGCGGACTATGCGCGCGTGTCGGTCAAGGGCGATGTAGTCGCCGGCCACCCTGCGTGGACCGTCGCCTTTGAGGAACTCGCCGCGGTGGCCGGCGACGACCTGTCCAACGCTCGCGAGCGCGCGCAGCGCCAGGCCGAGGATATCGGCACCGGTTTTCGCATCCTCGGCGATACCGAGGAACGGCCCTGGCCGCTATCTCCTGTGCCGCTGCTGATCGACAGCGAGGAATGGGACGGAATCGCCGCCGGGGCGATTCAACGCGCGCAGTTGATCGAGACAATCCTCGCGGATCTCTACGGCGAGGCGACTCTGGTCACGCGTGGCCATATCCCGGCCGCATTGGTGGCGGGCAGCCCGTTTTTCCTGCGGCCGATGGTCGGGCTCGAGCCGCCGGGCGGCAAGCACCTGCATTTCATCGCCTTCGATATCGCCCGCTGCCCGACCGGCGACTGGCGGGTGCTCGCCGACCACCTCCGCGCCCCCGCCGGTGCGGGCTATGCGCTGGAGAACCGGCTGGCGATGGCGCGCACGCTCGCCGGATTGCAGGGGCGGCTCAACATTCAGCGCCATGCGCCGTTCTTCGCCGCCTTCCGCGAGGGGCTGGCGACGGTGTGTCGGCGGACCGATCCGCGGATAGGGTTGATGACCCCGGGCCGCTACAATCAAAGCTATGCCGAGCAGGCGCATCTCGCGCGCTATCTGGGGCTGCTGCTGGTGGAGGGAGCCGACCTCGCCGCGATTGACGAATTACTTTATGTCCGCACCATCGCCGGGATGAAGCGGATCGATGCTTTATGGAGCCGCGTCGACCCTCGGCTGATCGATCCGCTCGCGCTCGATTCGCATTCCGCGATAGGGGTGGCCGGGCTGATCGACGCTTATGCAGCGGGTAATGTTGTCATCTCCAACGCGCCGGGCGCCGGCGTGCTCGAATCGCCTGCCTTCGCCGCCTTCCTGCCGCGGCTCGCGACGCGATTGGCCGGCGAGAGCCTGATCTTGCCCAATATCGCCACCTGGTGGTGCGGGCAGGAGGACGCCTATCGGGCCGTGCTTGAGGATTTCGACAATCTGCTGATCGGTCCCGCGTTCGGCGTTGCCCCACTCGGCCTGCCCGACGGCAAGCCGCGCCAGGGCTCGGAGATCACCGGCACGGCGCGCGAGGTATTGCTCGCCGACATGGCCGCGCGACCGCAGGATTATGTCGGGCAGGAGGTGATCCACCTCTCAACTATGCCCGCAGTTGCGGGCGACGCGCTGGTCGCGCGCCCCTTCACCCTGCGCGTATTTGCGGCGCGCGACGGCACCGGCACCTGGACCGTATTGCCCGGTGGCTTCGCGCGAATCGGTGCCGATGTCGACGCCCGCGCCGCCGTGCTGGGCGACGGCACCTGGTCGGCCGACGTCTGCATTCATGGGCCGGAGCCTGTAGCGCCGGTGTCGCTGCTGCCCGCCGACGACAGCGTACAGATCCGCCGCAACCCCGGTACACTGCCGAGTCGGGTCGCCGACAATTTCTTCTGGCTCGGCCGGTATTTGGAACGCGGCGAAGCCTTGCTCAGCGTGATCCGGGTGATGCTCGGCAATACGATCGACGCTGGCGCGGCGCTTGCGCCCGACACGATCGCGCGGCTGGTGGGGCTGGTGGTCAATGCCGGCGCAGCACCGGTCCCGCTTGCAATGCGTGCGGACGATCTGGCCCAGATCGCGCGAACCGCGCTGGAGGACGAGGGCTGGCATAGCGTGCGCCGAATCAACCGACTCGCACGCGCGATCGGCGATGGATCGCGAGACCGGCTATCGGCCGACATGGTGCGCCTGCTCGACGCGCCCTGGCCAGCTAAGGGGGGCATGCTCGATCGTGCGGGAACGCTGCAACGCCGCTTCGCTGCGCTGTCGGGCCTGTCCGCCGAGCATATGGGACGCACGGCGTCATGGCGCTTCCTCGATCTCGGGCGACGGATTGAACGGGCGATGGCGACGGTGCGGATGGTACGCACCTTGGCGATGGCGCAGGCCAGCGCCGACGACCTATCCACCCTGCTCGACCTGGCCGACAGTCAGATCAGCTACCGCCAGCGCTATCTGACCGGCATCGCGCGGGTCCCGGTAGTGGACTTGGTCGCGCTCGATCCGGGCAATCCACGCGCGATCGCCTATCAGGTATCGTGCATCCGCACGCAATTGGAAGCACTTCCAGTGCTCGACGACGACGGCATGGCAGAGCCGCAGCAGGCGGAAGCGGCAGCGCTCCACGCGATCGTCTCGACCGCCGTCGCGGCAGGACTCGACGAGACGGCGCTATGGGAGATTGAGCGCCGGCTGGGCACGCTGTCCGACGCGGTGGCGCGGCGCTATTTCCTGCAGGGCGCCGAGCCGCTGCGCGCCGGAGCCTTGACGCTCGCATGATCTACGACATTCGCCACGTTACGCGCTTCGATTATGGAGCGGCAGTCAAGTTTGCACGCTGCAACTTGCGCCTCAAGCCGATCCACTGGTCTGGTCAGACGCTCGACGCCTACACGCTCAACATCGCGCCCTCCGGGCGCACGATGCCGGCGCGCGCGGAGGCCGGCCTCGCCAACGTCACTCGGCTAGTGATCGAGGAACCGGTCCGCCATCTGGTGATCGAGAGCATCGCCCGGGTGACCGTCGACCGACTGATCCCGGTGCCTGCCCCCGGCGATCCGACACTGGCCGAGGTGGCGCACGCCGCCCGTGCGAGCCGTGACATCTCCCCTGCAGGCCCGGCGAGCTATCTCTTCCCCACGTCGCTAATCCCACTCGACCGCGATATCGCGCGGTGGTGCGCCACCGAACTTGCCCCCGATCGCTCCGCGATGGAGGCCGCGATCGGCCTCGCGCGCTACATCCAGGACCAGTTCGACTTCGACCCGACCGCCACCCTGGTCGACACCTCGCCGCATGACGCCTTCGTCAAGCGCAAAGGGGTATGCCAGGATTTGACGCAAATCATGATCACGGGCCTGCGCGCGGCGGGCGTGCCCGCGGCATATGCCTCCGGGTACATCCGGACGATCCCGCCGGAGGGACAGGAGCGGCTGGTCGGCGCCGATGCCACCCATGCCTGGGTCTTGGTATGGTGCGGGCCGGATCAGGGCTGGGTCGGGGTCGATCCGACCAACGGCATCTGGATGGCCAGCGACCATATCGTGATGTCGATCGGCCGTGATTACGGCGAGGTCGCGCCGATCGACGGCATCGTGCTGGGCTCTGGCGCGCAGAAAATGGACGTCAGCGTAGACGTGGCACCAATTGGCTAAGCAATTGCGCTCGGGGCTCCCCTCCCCCAAATAGGCGCCAAGACGAGTAAACGGGAAATCGATGGCCGATCCATACACATTATTGGGCGTACCCCGCGACGCTGACGAAGCCGCGATCAAGAAGGCGTATCGCAAGCTCGCCAAGGAGCTGCATCCCGACCGCAACCAGGACAACCCCAAGGCGTCGGAAAAATTCTCTCAGGTCACCAATGCCTATGATCTGCTGAACGATAAGGACAAGCGTGCCCGTTTCGACCGCGGCGAGATCGACGGCGACGGCAATCCCGCTGCCCCGTTCGGCTTTGCCGGCGGCCAGCAGGGCGGCGGCTTCCAGCCCGGCGGTGGCGGATTCACCGGCGCGGCGGACGGCGATATCGGCGACATCTTCGAGGGTCTATTTGGCGGTGGGCAACGCGGTGGCGGGGGTGGCTTTGCCAGTGGCTTCGGCGGCTTCGGCCGACGTCCCCAACCCAAGGGCGCGAATATCCCCTATCGACTCGAGGTCGGCTTCGCCGAGGCAGCCGCACTCGAGCCGCAGCGGGTCACGTTGGGCGACGGCAAAACGATCGACTTGAAGCTCCCCGCCGGCGTCGAGAGCGGCACGCAGATGCGACTGTCGGGCAAAGGCCAGGCGGGACCTGGCGGTCCGGGCGACGCGATCATCACAATCGAAATCTTGCCACACCGCTTTTTCGTGCGCGACGGCGACGACGTGCGGCTCGACTTGCCAGTGACGCTGAATGAGGCGGTGTCCGGCGCAGGCGTGCGCGTGCCGACCGTCGAGGGCGCAGTGATGCTGAGCGTTCCAAAGGGTTCGAGCTCGGGCAAGACGCTGCGTCTGAAAGGCCGCGGCTTCCATAAGAAGAGCGGTGGGCGTGGCGATCAGCTTGTCACGCTGGCGGTCGACCTGCCCGCCGGAGATGCCGGGCTCGAGGCCTTTGTTGCCGGCTGGACCGACGATCGGAACCCGCGGGGCAAATTGGGCGTCTGAGGCCCTATGCAAGAAATCTCTCCGGAAACACCCGAAGCGCGCGCGCGCAAGCCTGAGAGAGCACAGACGCACCTCGACCAGCAATGGGCGAAAGTGCGCCCGGGGAGTTACGCCTTCGAACTGGTCAAGCGGGTGGGAATCGGCGTCTATTCGGATGGGTTCATCCACGCCGGCAACCTCGCCTATCTCGCGCTGATGGCGCTGTTTCCGTTCTTCATCGTCGCGGCGGCCATCGCCTCGCTATTCGGGCAGAATGCCGAGGCGTTGCGGGCAGTGGGATCGTTCCTCGACACCCTGCCGCCGACCACGGCCGATCTGCTGCGCAAGCCGATTGCCGACGTGCTGGCCGCGCGCACGGGGATGCTGTTGTGGTTGGGCGCGTTGGTCGGACTTTGGACGGTGGGCAGCTTCGTCGAGACGATCCGGGATATCTTCCGGCGCGCCTATGGCACCACCTTCACCAAGCCTTTCTGGCAATACCGACTCGGTTCGGTGGCGGTGATCATCGCCTCGGTGGTGCTCGCGCTGCTGTCATTCCTGGTGCAGGGCCTGCTGACCGCCGCCGAACAGTTCATCTATCGGCTGCTGCCCTGGGCACGCGACATGGCGGGCTGGATCGGGCTGTCGCGGCTGATCCCGGGCGCGGTCATGTTCGGCGCGCTCTACATGCTGTTCTATTCGGTGACCCCGGCCAAATACCGCTACAGTAAATGCCGCAAATGGCCGGGCGCGCTCTTCACCACCGTGTGGTGGACAGGCGCGACCTCGGCGCTGCCGTGGATGCTCTCCAAGCTCGGCGGCTACGACCTCACCTACGGCGGGCTTGCGGGCGTGATCGTTACCTTATTGTTCTTCTACATCATCGGTCTTGGGATTACCGTCGCCGCCCACCTCAATGCATCACTGGCGGAAACCCCGCAGCCCGATATAGAGAGCCCCGCAGAGGCAACGGTGGCAACCGGAGAGGCAGTGGCGGCGTGACGGGATTGATGCAGGGTAAACGAGGGCTGATCATGGGGCTGGCGAACAATCGCTCGCTCGCATGGGGGATCGCCAAGAAATTGTCCGAGGCCGGCGCGGAACTCGCGTTCAGCTATCAGGGCGAGGCGATGGAGAAGCGCGTTCGGCCGCTGGCCGACCAGCTCGGCTCCGATCTGCTCCTCGATTGCGACGTGTCCGACATGGGCGCGCTCGACAAGACGTTCGAGACGCTCAAAGCGCGCTGGCCGACGATCGATTTCGTCGTCCACGCGATCGGCTTTTCAGACAAGAACGAGCTGCGCGGTCGTTATGCCGACACCAGTCTCGACAACTTTCTGACGACAATGAACATCAGTGTTTATTCGTTCGTCGCGGTCGCCAAGCGCGCAGCGGCGATGATGCCTGACGGCGGCGCGCTGCTGACGCTAAGCTACTACGGCGCCGAGAAGGTGATTCCGCATTATAACGTGATGGGCGTCGCCAAGGCTGCGCTTGAGACCAGCGTGCAATATCTCGCTGCTGACCTCGGCCGAGACAACATCCGCGTCAATGCGATCTCGGCCGGACCGATCATGACGCTGGCAGCCAATGGAATCGGCGATTTCCGCCTGATCCTGAAGTGGAACGAACTGAACTCGCCGCTCAAGCGCAACGTGACGATCGAGGATGTGGGCGGTTCGGCGCTCTATCTGCTCAGCGACCTGGCGAGCGGCGTGACCGGAGAGACTCACCATGTCGACGCCGGTTATCACGTGATCGGCATGAAGGCGGAGGACGCGCCAGATATCACCTTGGTGTAGAATCGGCTGGACGGCCGCTCCGGCTCCGGTCGTTTGAGCGAAGTCGAAAAGCCGCCCGGAACGCCCAGACCCTTTCTCGAGTTCGCTCGAAACGAACGGGGTGACTGGTGAAATCAGGCCTGGAATCGAAAGCATGAGCTTCAACACCTTCGGCCGGGTCTTCCGGTTCACCACCTGGGGCGAGTCGCATGGCCCTGCGATCGGCGCGGTCGTCGACGGCTGCCCTCCCGGGCTGTCGCTGACCGAGGCCGACATCCAGCCGTTCCTCGACGCGCGCCGTCCCGGCACCTCCCGCTTCACCACGCAGCGGCAGGAGCCGGATGCGGTGCGGATTCTGTCGGGTGTATTCGAGGGCCGCACCACCGGCACCCCGATCAGCCTGATGATCGACAACGTCGACCAGCGCTCGAAAGACTATTCGGACGTCGCTACCGCCTATCGGCCCGGCCATGCCGATTACGCCTATGATGCGAAATACGGCTTTCGAGACTATCGCGGCGGCGGACGCTCCTCCGCTCGTGAGACCGCCTCGCGTGTCGCCGCCGGCGCTGTCGCGCGCGCGGTGATCCCCGAGGTGCGCGTGCTTGCCTGGGTCGAGGCCATCGGCGGCGACGCGATCGAAACCTTCGATGCCGACGAGATCGGCCGCAACCCCTTCTTCTGCCCCGATGCCCGGGCTGCTGCGCGCTGGGAAATTCTGGTCGACGCCGCACGCAAGTCCGGCTCATCGCTGGGCGCGGTCGTGACCTGCGAGGCGACGGGCGTGCCCGCCGGCTGGGGGGCGCCTCTCTATGCCAAGCTTGATTCCGAGCTCGCCGCCGCCTGCATGAGCATCAATGCGGTCAAGGGTGTCGAGATCGGCGACGGCTTCGCGGCCGCGGCTTTACGCGGAGAGGACAATGCCGATCCGATGCGCCCAGGTACGGAAGCCGGGGGAGGTCCCGAATTCCTCGCCAACCACGCCGGCGGGATCGCGGGCGGGATCGCCACTGGTCAGCCGGTGCGGCTAAGGGTAGCGTTCAAGCCGACCAGCTCGATCCTCACCCGTGTCGAAACCATCTCCCGCACCGGCGAGGCGACCGAGATCGCGACAAAGGGCCGCCACGATCCATGCGTCGGTATCCGCGGCGTGCCGGTGGTCGAGGCGATGGTGGCGCTGGTGCTGGCCGACCAGAAATTGCTGCACCGCGCGCAATGCGGGGCAGCTGGCGGCTGATCCCGTGCGCGGCACACAAGCCGGTAAGCGGTTGGAAACAAACGTTGGGCGTCGTTGGCTGCCCCCCCTACCCTCCCCTAGGTTGAAGGCGCGAACCTCAGGAGAGAAAGATGCGCATTACAACAATAGCCGGTCTGTTGATCGTCGGCGCCGCGGGCACTGCGATCGCCCAGACCACGCCAAGCCAGACATCGCCAAGCATGTCCCCTTCGCCGGAACAGAGCGCGCCTTCGGCGTCCTCTCCGCCGACCGCACCCACTGCAGATCCGGCCAGCAGCCCCTCGGCGGGTACCACTGCCGAGCCCGCGACCTCCGTGGATACAGCGACCGACACCAAGGCAACAAAGAAGAAGAAAAAGCACTAGCCGACCTGGGCCGCTCGCATCGTGTGAGCGGCCCGAACGGGGCGGCCGATGAGGCTACTCCACCGGGAACGTGCGCGTCAGTCCGCGAACGGATCCCGGACCAGGATCGTGTCTGCCCGCTCCGGGCTGGTCGAGACCAACGCCACCGGGCATTGGATCAGTTCCTCGATGCGGCGAATGTATTTAATCGCTTGCGCCGGCAGATCGGCCCAGCTGCGCGCGCCTGCGGTTGATTCGGACCAGCCGGAAATCGTCTCATAGACTGGCACTACCGCCGCCTGATCGGCGGCATGCGCCGGCAGGTGGTCGTATGTTACGCCGTCGAGGGTATAACCGGTGCAAATTCGGATCTCTTCGAAGCCATCGAGCACGTCGAGCTTGGTCAGCGCGATACCGGTGATCCCGGATACCGCAACCGACTGCCGCACTAGCACCGAATCGAACCAGCCGCAGCGCCGCTTGCGTCCCGTCACCGTGCCGAATTCATGACCGCGCACGCCGAGCCGCTCGCCGGTCTCGTCCTCGAGCTCGGTGGGGAACGGACCCGAGCCGACTCGGGTGGTATAGGCTTTGGCGATGCCGAGCACAAAGCCGACCGCGCCCGGCCCCATGCCTGAGCCACCGGCCGCGGTTCCGGCAATGGTGTTGGAGGAGGTGACGAACGGATAGGTGCCGTGGTCGACATCGAGCAGCACGCCCTGCGCGCCTTCGAACAGGATGCGCTTGCCCGCAGCACGGGCTTCGGCGAGGTTCTTCCACACCGGCTTGGCGAATTGCAGCACGAATTCAGCGATATCGCGCAGTTCGGTCAGCAGCACGGCGCGGTCGATCGGCGGTTGGCCGAAGCCGGCGCGCAGCGCATCGTGGTGCGCGGTCAGCCGATCGAACTGCGCATCAAGCGTGTCGAGGTGCGCAAGATCGCAGACCCGAATCGCGCGGCGACCAACCTTATCCTCATAGGCCGGGCCGATGCCGCGCCGAGTGGTGCCGATCTTACCGGCACCGCTGGCATCTTCACGCAACGCGTCAAGATCACGGTGGAAGGGCAGGATCAACGTGCAATTGTCAGCGATCATCAGCGTACTCGGATCGACCTTCACGCCCTGGCCGCGCAGTTTCTCGGTCTCGGTACGCAGCGCCCAGGGATCGAGCACCACGCCATTACCGATAACCGAGGGAGTGCCGCGGACAATGCCCGAGGGGAGCAGCGAAAGCTTGTAGACGTTACCGTCGATAACGAGCGTGTGGCCAGCATTGTGGCCGCCCTGGAAGCGTACAACCATGTCGGCACGCTCAGCGAGCCAGTCGACGATCTTGCCCTTGCCCTCGTCGCCCCACTGGGCGCCGATTACTGCTACGTTTGCCATGCTATGAGTCTCCGCCTGCCGAGCGGATCCGGGACGCCCTTCGACAGGACTCGGCGACCGGATTTGATCTGTCGGGCAGATGCGCCCATTTCCGCTGCCCCCTGCCTTCAGCAGGCCGGCAGGTCAAGCGTTAGAGCGGATGCGGAGCGCCGTCCCGCAGGATATGCGAGCAGATTTGCGCCTCCGCGCTATCCCCCTCGGTGAGCGCGGCGACCGTGACCCAGCCATCGGCGCGCATCCGCGCGGACAGCGCCGGATCCGTGCCGACCGGCACGAACAGCCGACGGCGCTCCTCCAGTGGAAGGCCGGCGACAATCGCGTCCGCGAATAGCGAAAAGCCGATCGCGGCTTCCTCGGTGCCGTCCTCATGGACGATGGTATAGCTGCCGCCACGGCCGATCTCGCCGCGCATCCCGTCCGCGAAGATCGAGAAGCCAAGCCAGCTTTGATATTCGAAACCGTGGCGCTCGGTGGGATCGAGGGTGAGCGCAACGCCCAGCCCCTCAACGATCGCCAACAGTCCCTTGAGTCGGGTGGTCAGCGCTCCGCCCACGTCGAACGCGCACAACCGGTCCATCGCGGTCGCGAACGGCCCGGCGGCTTCGATAAGCGGCAAGTAGGCAGGCGCGATCTCGGCGACGCCGCCTGCATCCTTGGCATCGAGTCGGTCGCGCAGTTCGGGAATCCGCCCCGCCTCGAGCGGCAGCGGCCCGGCAGCTAGAGTCGCCACGAGATCGGGCAACGTGAAATCGATCGAAACGCCGGTGACGCCGGCGGCTGCGAGCGCCTCGACCGCGACACCGACGATTTCGCGCGCGGCGGCGACCGAATCGAGCCCGATCAGCTCGCAGCCCATCTGGTGCTGCTCGCGCTCCGGGTTGAGCTGCGACGCGCGCAGTTTCAGCACCGGGCCCGCATAAGAGAGACGGACTGGGCGCGGATGATGGCCCATGCGAGTCGCAGCGATGCGGCCGACCTGCGCGGTGATGTCAGGGCGAATGGCCAGGCTCTGCTGGGAGACGGGATCGACGAAGCGCACCGCATTGCGCACCCGCGCGGACTTGAGTCGTTGGCTCAAGCCATCCTCGAACTCGGCAAGCGGCGGATCGACCCGCTCATAGCCATGGGCATAGGCGGCGCCCAGCACACGCTGCTCGATACGCGCAGCAGCGTCCGCGAGCGGCGGCAGACGGTCGTGAAAACCTTCGGGGAGGAGCGCGTGAGTCATGGCGGACGTCCCTGCACCAACCGTCATCCCGGCGATAGCCGGAATGACGGTCAGAGGCGTCAGAAGCTCAGCGCCATTGCGGTCTTCACGCCCGGAAGCGCACGAACCTTGGCGATCAGCTCAGGAGTGACGGCATCGTCGGTCGACAGTAGCACCACGGCTTCACCACCGGCATCCCGGCGGCCAAGGTGGAAGGTGCCGATGTTGACGCCGGCTTCGCCGAGCGTCGTGCCGATGCGGCCGATGAAGCCCGGCGCATCCTCATTGACCACATAAAGCATGTGACCCGCGAGGTCAGCCTCGACTTTGATGCCGAATAGTTCGACCAGACGCGGCGCTTCGTTGCCGAACAGCGTACCGGCGACCGAACGCTCGCCATCATCGGTCTTCACCGCGACGCGGATCAGCGTGTGGTAATCGCCTTCCTTGTCATTACGAACTTCACGGATTTCCATGCCGCGCTCCTTGGCGAGGAACGGCGCATTGACCATGTTCACCGTGTCCGAATGCACACGCAGGAAGCCCGAAAGAACGGCGCTGACGATCGGCTTCTGGTTGAGGTCGGCGGCAGCTCCCTCGCTGTGGATCGACACGCGCGCGATCGCCCCATGCGACAGCTGGCCGACCAGGCTGCCGAGCTTTTCGGCGAGCGTCATATACGGCTTGAGGCGCGGAGCTTCCTCGGCGGACAACGACGGTACGTTGAGCGCGTTGGTGATTCCGCCCGACATCAGGAAGTCGGACATCTGTTCGGCGACCTGGATCGCGACGTTGACCTGGGCCTCCGAGGTGGAGGCGCCGAGATGCGGGGTCGAGATGAAGTTCGGCGTATTAAACAACGGCGATTCCTTGGCCGGCTCCTTGACGAACACGTCGAGTGCGGCGCCGCCGATATGGCCCGAATCAAGCCCGGCTTTGAGCGCCTCTTCGTCGATCAGGCCGCCGCGCGCACAGTTGATGATACGTACGCCCGGCTTGGTCTTCGCGAGGTTTTCGGCCGATAGGATATTCCGGGTCTGGTCGGTTAGCGGGGTGTGCAACGTGATAAAATCCGCGCGGGCGAGCAACTCGTCCAGCGTGACCTTCTCCACGCCCATTTCAACCGCGCGATCGGCGGACAGGAACGGATCGTACGCCACGACCTTCATCTTCAAGCCAAGCGCGCGATCGGCGACGATGCCACCAATGTTGCCGGCGCCGATCAGACCGAGCGTCTTGGCGGTCAGCTCGACGCCCATGAAGCGGTTCTTCTCCCACTTGCCGGCCTGGGTAGACGCGTCGGCCTCCGGCAGCTGGCGGGCGAGCGCGAACATCAGCGCGATAGCGTGCTCGGCAGTGGTGATCGAATTGCCGAACGGGGTGTTCATCACGACCACGCCCTTGGCCGAGGCCGAGGGGATGTCGATATTGTCGACGCCGATTCCGGCCCGGCCAACGACCTTAAGGTTGGTGGCAGCGTCGAGGATGGCCTTGGTGACCTTGGTCGAGCTGCGGATCGCGAGGCCGTCATACTGACCGATCATTGCGGCGAGTTCTTCGGGGGTCTTACCGACGATGTAATCGACTTCCACGCCGCGGGCGCGGAAAATCTCTTCGGCCTTGGGATCCATCGAGTCGGAGATAAGGACTTTGGGCATAATAATGCCTTTCCAATTTCAGTGTGGAGAATGGGCTGCCGCCAAGGCGGGGGCGCAGACCGGGTCCCCGCCTTGGCGGGGACACATGAAGTTTAGGCCGCCTTGGCGGTTTCGTAGGCCCAGTCGAGCCACGGCCCGAGCATCTCGATGTCGGCGGTGTCGACGGTCGCACCGCACCAGATGCGCAGTCCCGCCGGGGCATCGCGATAACCTGCAATGTCCAGCGCTGCATTCTGCGCTTCGAGCAGCGAGGCCATCTTCTTGATCAGGGCCTCGTCCGCGCCTTCAACCGTCAGGCACACGCTCGTCTTCGAACGCGAAGCTTCCTCGACGGCGAGGTTGCCGAGCCACGACCGCTCGGACACGATCTTCTCAAGCGCAGCGGCATTGGAGTCGCTGCGCGCGATCAACCCGGTGGCGCCGCCAATCGACTTGGCCCATTCAAGTGCGAAGATCGCGTCCTCGACGGCAAGCATCGAGGGCGTGTTGATTGTCTCGCCCTTGAACACACCTTCGGTCAACTTGCCCTTGGAGACCAGACGGAACACCTTCGGCAGCGGCCAAGCAGGGGTATAGCTCTCGAGCCGCTCGACAGCGCGCGGCCCAAGGATCAGCACACCATGGCCGCCTTCGCCGCCGAGAACCTTCTGCCACGAGAAGGTGGCGACGTCGATCTTCGACCAGTCGATGTCATAAGCGAACACCGCGCTGGTCGCATCGGCGAAGGACAGGCCCTCGCGATCGGCAGGGATCCAGTCGGCATTCGGTACGCGCACGCCCGAAGTGGTGCCGTTCCAGGTAAACAGCACGTCGTTCGACCAGTCTACCGACGTCAGATCAGGCAACTGACCATAATCGGCGCGGATCACCGTCGGGTCGATCTTGAGCTGCTTGGCAGCGTCGGTCACCCAACCTTCACCAAAACTTTCCCAGGCGAGTGTGGTGACGGGCTTGGCGCCCAGCATAGTCCACATCGCCATTTCGAACGCGCCGGTGTCCGAACCGGGGACAATACCAATGCGATGCGTGTCTGGAAGGTTGAGCAGTTCGCGCATTAGGTCGATTGCGAGCTGCAGGCGCGTCTTGCCGATCTTCGACCGATGCGAGCGGCCAAGCGATTGGGTAGCAAGTTTTTCTGGGGTCCAGCCGGGCGGTTTCGCGCAAGGGCCAGAAGAAAAGAACGGACGCGCAGGCTTCGTCGCCGGAAGCGCGGGTAACTCAGTCATGTAGTCTCTCCTCACAGAGAGCGCGCGCGGCGTTGGGACCGCGTGGCCCGGCGCCGCTCCTAACGCCGGACTGATCGATGTCAAACGAAAGCCGGCTCGGCTGGCCACCTATCGGTTAAAGCCCTCTCCTAAATGAGACCGAAAAAGAATTAGGGTGGGGTTAACCAAAGCGGGCCAATACCAGCGCGGTGAAGCGTAATGCCCCCCTCCTCCTCTTGCTGCTGACTGGCTGCGCCTTCGGTGGCGGCACGCCCCCGCAATCCGCACCGCACCACCGCGCGCCCACCGCCGTGCTCTTCCCGACCCCGCGCTCAACGCAGATATGCTATGCCGACCTGTCGCGCGACGGCATCCGCTTCAGTCCCTTGCCCGACCATGATTACGGCGGAGGCTGCAATCTTACCGGCACGGTGCAGCTGATCGACGTCGGAGTGCCGATCACCGGGATCAAGGGCATGCGCTGCGGTCTCGCGCGCGACTTCGTCGGCTGGATCCGCCACGCCGTCGCGCCTGCCGCCCGACAAATCCTGGGCAGCGATGTGGTCAAGGTTGAGACGATGGGCACTTATTCCTGCCGCAACGTGGTCGGCAATGCGGCCTATTCGGGCAAGCTCTCCGGTCATGCCATTGCCAATGCGGTCGACGTCTCTGGCTTTCGATTGGCCGACGGGCGGCGGATTACGGTGCTTGCCGACTGGCGCAGCCAGGATCCTGCCACGCGCAGCTTCTTCGCAACGCTCCACACCTCCGCCTGCAAGCGATTCGGCACTGTACTGAGCCCCGATTACAATGCGGCGCACGCGAATCATCTGCATCTCGAGGCTGATCGCGCGAATTTCTGTCGGTAGCTTCCCGGCCGCTCGGGCTTGCGTTACACCCCTGTCGAATGAGCGACACACGAGTACCAGGCCGCGTCTTCGCACCGGCCAGCCAGGACGCAGAAACCGCCAAGACTGCGGTCTCGACGCCCCAAACTCAGCATCCGGCGTACAAACTAGCGTTCCAGGACATGGATTTTCTGCTGCGCGAGGATCTGCGGCCGGTGCGGTTTCAGCTTGAGTTGCTCAAGCCGGAGCTCCTTTTCGAAGAAGCCAAGATCGCCTCGACCTTCGTAGTTTATGGCTCGGCGCGGATTCCCGAGCCCGTCAAAGCAGCGGCGCTGCTCGAAGCGGCTGAAGGCGAGGAGGCGATATTGATCGCCGAGAGTCTGGTCGCCAAATCCAAATATTATGACGAATCGCGCAAGCTCGCGGCGCTGGTGAGCAACTTTCCGCTCGACGAAGCAGGCATGCGGCATTTTGTCGTGTGCTCGGGCGGCGGCCCGTCGATCATGGAAGCCGCGAATCGCGGCGCAGCCGACGTCGGCGCCGAGTCGATCGGCCTCAATATCGTCCTGCCGCACGAACAGGCGCCTAATCCCTACGTCACCCCGTCGCTGTCAATGCAGTTCCACTATTTCGCGCTGCGCAAGATGCACTTCTTGCTACGTGCCCGGGCGCTCGCTGCGTTCCCGGGCGGGTTCGGCACGTTCGACGAACTGTTCGAACTGCTCACCCTGATCCAGACCGGCAAGATCAAGCCGATTCCGATCCTACTGTTCGGCCGCACCTTCTGGGAGCGCGTCGTGAACTTCGAGGCGCTGTGGCAGGAAGGGGTCATTTCCAAGCGCGACCTAAACCTGTTCCGATTTGTGGAAACCGCCGAGGAGGCGTGGGAGATCGTCCAGGAATTCTACCGGATGGGGTGATCCTCGCTCGACCGTCACCCCCGCGCAAGCGGGCACCTCGTGGGGTGAGCGAAAGCCAAGAGTCGCCTGATACACCGGCTTTCTCTGGGCCGAGATCGATCTTATTTTTCCCGTTCGCCCCTGACCGCCGCCGCAGGATCCTGCGACGGCGCGCCCGTCGCGGGCGTCCCCGCGACTGCACCCTTGTCAGGCGCGACCGGCGAACCGCCGGCCTTGGCCGCAGCATCCCCCGCCGGCGAGGCGGGCGGAGCATCGGCCGGCTTGGGCAGCGGCAGGTTCGAGCCTTGCGCATTGAGATAGGCGATCACATTCGCCCGGTCCTGGCCGTCACCGAGACCCGCAAACGTCATCTTGGTGCCATCGGCGAATTTACGCGGGGAAGTCAGCCACGTATTCAGTTTGTCGAAATCCCAGCTGCCACCGACCTTCTTAAGAGCGTCCGAGAAGGCAAAGCCCCCCTTGCCAGTGGCGATCGCCTCGCCGACCGTGGCGTAGAGGTTGGGGCCGACCCCGTTCGGGCCACCCTGGTTGATCGTATGGCACGCCGCGCATTTCTTGAAGACCTCGGCCCCCTTGGCCGGGTCAGCGGTGGCGAGCAGTTTGGCGATCGGCACCTCGACGGCAGCGGTCCCACCTTCGGCGGCGACGCCTGCGATCGGATAGCCCATCTTTTCGGGGCGCTCGGAGTGGAAAACCATACCGGTAGCGATGGTCAGGCCTAGCGCGGCGACGCAGCCTCCCAGAACCCAACCCGCAATCGTGTTGCTGCGACCGTCCATCTGTGCGCCCCTCGCCCTGTGAGACGCGCCCTGTTGGGCTCTGCGTCTGGAAACCTGTCCAATGCATAGAATCGCCTGCCCGCCACCGCAAGCGCGCTTGCCGGTTTGAAGCAGGCCCAGTACCGCGCGCGGCAGATGGAAAATTTCGCCGCCCCCGCCCGCCCGATTGTCGCCCGCATGACTGAAGCGGCGCGCGCCGAGCCGAGTCGCGCTGTCGCCTTCCAAGGCGCGCCTGGCGCTAACAGCCATGTCGCCGCGGTCGAGGCCTTTCCCGACTGCCTACCGCTGCCGTGTTTCGACTTCGCCGACGCGATCGACGCGGTGCGGTTGGGCGCGGCGGACTGTGCGATCATCCCGATCGAGAATTCGCTGCACGGCCGCGTCGCCGACATGCATTTCCTGCTCCCCGAATCGGGGCTTTCGATTACCGGGGAGCATTTCCTGGCGATCCGCCACGCGCTGATAGGGGTCGGCACCCGCGCCGAAATTAAGGAAGCGATGAGCCATCCGCAGGCGCTCGGCCAATGCCGCCATTGGCTGAAAGAGCACCATATCGTGCCGATCGCCTATCCAGACACCGCGGGCGCGGCAGCGCTAGTCGCAGAACTCGGTGATCCGAAGATCGCAGCGCTCGCCCCGCCGGGCGCCGCGGCGATCTACGGGCTCAACCTGCTGGCAACCGATCTTGCCGATGCCGACCACAATATGACCCGCTTCGTGGTGCTTGCCCGCGACGGACATCCCCCAGTGGGCGAAGGTGCGTTCATGACGACGCTGATCTTCGAGGTGAAGAATGTCCCTGCCGCGCTGTACAAGGCGATGGGCGGTTTCGCGACCAACGGGGTGAACATGACCAAGCTGGAGAGTTACCAGCGTGGTGGCACCTTCGCCGCAACCGAATTTTATGCTGATGTCGAGGGCCGGCCCGGCGACCCAGGTCTGGATCGCGCGCTGGAGGAACTGGGGTTCCACAGCAAATGGATGCGGCTGCTGGGTAGCTACCCGCAGGCGCGGGCACGGGGATAGGGCTAGCGGCCCCCTGGGCTCGTCCCGGGGGCCATGGCGCCGTCATAGCCCCGCACCTCGATCAGACGACCACGTCTAGAGACTGACAAGCTGAGCATGACGAAGTGTCGCTTACGCCGCGACCGCGTTCATCCCTTCACGCTCGTGCATTGTGCCAAGCAGCCGTCGAGTCTGATTAACCGCGCCATCGCTGGCGATGCCGACGAAGTTGCGGTTCGGCTGCTCGTCGATCCGCGCCTGCTGCAATTCGAGCGTATCCTCGTCTTCCTTGATCGTGTCGTAAAACTGGTCGAACAGCACCTCCGGAGCGCCGCTTTCCCGGGGTGCGGTGGTGCAGATCGTCCACATATAATGGGTGCTTGTCTCGGTCTCGGGAGTCACCAGATGGTTGTTGGCGAGCATGAAGCCGTTCTCACGCTTGCCTTCATACGCTCCGGTACCGACGTCGCAGCCGCCAGCATTGACCCGCAGCACCAGCCCCATCTCGGGCTCGAAGCGCACTTCCTGCCACCGATCGACTCGCCCCTTAAAGCCGCCGGCGTCGATGTACGACTTGGGTGGCACCGAATTGGGCATGTGACGAATCAGCGTGATCTTGCGCCCGTCGGTCTCCACCTTGGTGTCCGCACCATAATGCTGGTCCGGATTTCCGCCGATCGTATTGGCATGGATATAGGGAACGTGGGTGAGATCCATGATGTTGTCGACCAGCAGCTGCCAATCGGCCTTCACGTGAAAATAGTTCGACCGCCACGACCATTTGGGGTCGTTATGCTCAGGATTGCTGATGATCTTCGTCGGATCAGCCTCGGCGGCTTCGCCCATCCAGATCCAAATCAGCTGGTCGCGTTCCACCACCGGATAGGAGCGGACGTTGGCGGCGGCGGGGATGCGTGCCTGGTTGGGGATGCGGGTGCAGGCGCCAGCCTTGTCGAACTCGACACCGTGGTAGCAGCAGCGGATCACTTCGCCATCGACATGGCCCGAGCTCAGCGGCATCGCGCGGTGGCTGCAGCGGTCCTCAAGCGCGGCGATCTCGCCGGAGGCGGTGCGGAACAGCACCACCGATTCCCCGAGATATTTGCGCCCCAGGCTCTTGCCGGGGGCCACATCGGCTGAAAAGGCGGCTACATACCATATGTCTCGCAGGAACATTTGCACTCTCCACGGTTATCGGAGCCGCCCGATGCAAATCCGGAAGGGCCCGTGCCGGCATCTCCCATGTGGGACTGCCAACTCCTATTGATGAAACAATAGGCCCCGGCCGGAAGCGCACCAATCGAAAAGCAAAGCCGTCATTCAAATAGCGGGATCAGCGCAGGTAGAGTCCGCCGTTCATGTCGAGCGTCGCGCCGACGAAGAATCCGCCGCGATCTGAAGCAAGCAGTGCGGTAGCAGCGGCGATCTCTTGCGCCTCCATGAAACGGCCGATCGGCACCTCGCCTTCCATGAACGCAATCTGCTCGGGGGTAAGCCGGCCCTTGGCGGTGTCGATCGGCCCGGGCGAGATCGCGTTCACGGTGACGCCAGTGCCCGCCAGATAGCGCGCAAAATATTTGCTGAGCATGATCGCTCCGGCCTTGGACGCGGCATAATGTGGTGAGGCGACGGTGCCGCCATTCTGGCCGGCAAGCGAGGTGATGTTGACGATCCGGCCATAGCCGTTGGCCTTCATATGCTCGGAAAACACTTGGCAGCTGAGAAACACGCTGCGCATGTTGATTGCGACGATCTCGTCGAATTCGTCGGGGGTGATGTCCTGCGTGGGGGTGCGCTTGCCGTAACCCGCGTTGTTTACGACGATATCGACCTTGCCCCAAAGCGCGGCGAGCGTGTCTCGGGCCGCTTCAAAATCTTCTTTGCGACGTACATCGAGCGCGACTGCGACCGCGGTCTGCCCGCTCGGATCGAGCGCTTTGGCGACCGCTTCTGCCATCGCCAAATCGACATCGCTGACCGCCACCTTCCCCCCCCCGGTGTGCAGTTCGCGCGCGATTGCCTCGCCCACGCCGCGCCCGGCGCCGGTGATCAGTGCGGTGCGCCCGACGAACGAGAAACTGCCGTTGGCGGGGAGGGGCGTCGTCATCTGAAATCTCCAAAAAAGCGGGAGGAAGGCGCTCCTTCCTCCCCGAGGCGCCAGGAGGCGAGAGGGTTATTTCTTGAACGACAGCGTCGCCCCGAAAGTGCGCGGGCTGTTGGTGAACACTTTCCAATAGCGGTTGCCACCCGGCGTCACCAGGAAGGTGGTGATGTCATCGGCCAGCACCACCTGATAATGGTTGGTCAAATTCTTGCCCCACAGCCCGACGCTCCAGCGGCCGTCCGCCGAATCATAGGTGAGGCGCGCGTTGAGCGTGCGGCCCTTCGTGGCGTTATAAATGTTGCTGTAGAGCGGCAGCGTGTTGGCGTCGTCGGTATGCACGCGGGTCGAAAAGTTGAAATCGCTCTGGAAGGTCAGCGATCCATGCTCAGTCAGGTCGTACCGGTAACTGCCGCCGACGATCACCGCGTCGCGCGGCGTGTATTTGATCGGATTGCCGGAATAATCGGCGACCACTGCGGGGTCCTTGAGCGACGTGTAGGTGCCGACGATGTGCGAATAGTTCACGTTGAACCGCAAAGCATTGGTGAGCCGCAACACCGACTCGAGTTCGAGCCCCTTGGCCACTTCCGAGCCGTTATAGGTATGCGCAAGGCCGCCAGCGCCCGAGAAATTCTGTAGGTTTTTGGTTTCCTGGCGGAAGAGCGACACATTGAGATCGATCATGTTGTGCAAGAAGCGCGACTTGGCACCGATCTCGATATTGGTCGCTTTTTCTGGGTTCAGCGGAATCGTCGGGTTGAGATAGGCATTGTCGACGAAACCGCCGCTCTTAAAGCCCTTCACATAGGTTGCGTAGAGATTGACCTCGTCAATCGGCTTCCACTTGGCGGTAAAGCGCGGGGTGAAGGCATTCCAGGTGTTTGCACCGGTGGCATGGACCGTACCGGGGAAGCCAAAAGCCGGGATCGCACCGACATTGGTGGTCGAGAAGGCATCGTACACCACCGACTTGCGATCACTGGTATAGCGACCGCCGGCAGCGAGCGAGAAGCGGTCCGTGAGCGCAAAGGTAAACTCACCAAACGCCGCCAGGCTGCGGATATGGCCCTGCTGAGCGCGGGTGATATTGGTGTCGCCCGGATTGGGCGGCACCGCCGCGCCGACCGACGAGCCGGTCAGCGGGCTGTAATCGAATACGTTGGTAGTCGCCACGTTGGCCGACAGGAAATAAGCGCCGACGACGTAGGATAGGCGGTTTGCGCCCGAAGCGTAGCGCACTTCCTGGGTGAAGCTGCGATTCTTCACGCTCTGGCCAAGGCCGAACACCGGCTTGACGGTACCGGTCGGCAGATTGTCGAGAAAGCTCGAACTGTCGTTGAGGCGATAGCCGCTGATCGAGGTGAGCACGCCGCCGAGCAGGTCGAGATCACCGCGCAAATAGCCGCCGCGAAGCCGCTGGGCATATGGGGCCCGAGCATAGTCGTTATTGACCCAGTTCTTCTGCGTGTAATTGCCGAAGGTCGCCGGGATCGCGCCATTGCCGCCGACCATCAACTGGACCGAGCCGCCATTGCCGGTGCTATGCGAATAGTCCGCGCTGGCGACGATCTTGAGCGTCGAGGTGGGGGTAAATAGCAATTTGCCGCGCACGCTCTCGCTGTCGCCCTCTCCGAAATTGCCGCTCTGATTGGGAGTCTTGATCAGACCGTCCGAACGCTCGGTGCTGAACGCCAGACGGGCGGCAAGCTTGTCCTCGGCGATGACCCCGTTGACCATGCCTTCGGTGCGCAGATAGCCACCGTTGCCGCCGGTCACCGACGCGAAGTAATCGCTGTTAAACACGGGATTGTTGGTGAACACCGAGATTGCGCCGCCCACCACATTGCGGCCAAATAGCGTGCCCTGCGGGCCCCGCAGCACCTCGACGCGGCTGGTATCGTAGAAGTTCGCGTTCAGGTCGTTATTGGCGATGTAATAGACGTCATCGAGGAAAAAAGCGACCGGAGTGTCGAGCGTGGCGGTGCGAAAGGTCGAGACGTTGCCGCGGATCGCGACGATCGACAGCGACTTGTCCGACGTATTGATGGTGATGCCGGGAACCGTCTGGGTGAGAGCTGCCGGGCTGAAGACCTGTTGCGCGCGGAGCTGTTCGCCGCCGAAGGCCGCGATCGAGAAGGGTACCTCACGCACGGTGGATTCGCGGCGCTGGGCGGTGACGATGATGTCGCCGGGGACGGTGGTGGGGGTGTCGGCGACGGGCGTTTCGACCTGTGCAGTGGGGGGCGCAACGGGTGCCAGAGCGGCCTGCTGGGCGAGCGCCGGAGCCGCGCCGGTCACCACAAAAGTCACGAGCGCAGCGGACGTCAGATACATGGATCGCATGGTGGAACCTCTCCCTTAATTGAGCGGACTTGCTGCCGCTTTCGAGGTCTGAAGACAGGAAAGGCCACGTTTATGCAATAGCTCCAAAGGCACCATCCCGGTTTTTGAATGGATTTCGTAATCTTCCGATTGGGTGACGGTGGCGTCGGCTTCTACCCCAATCGGCGAGATATCAATGGATGCAGGCGCTTGCGGCGGCCGGGTCGGCGCACCCGGCGATACAGCGTACAGGCACCGCGGACCGGCTGAGGAAGAACTGAAATGCAGTCCCAAGACAGTATCGACATGACCCGGGTAGGCCCCGGCACCGTGATGGGCGACTTTATGCGCCAATATTGGATGCCGGCCTGCCTCTCCACCGAGGTCAAGGCCGACGGCGATCCCATACGGCTGATGATCATGTGCGAAAAACTGATCGCGTTCCGCGACTCCTCAGGGCGCGTCGGAATCATGGACCACCGCTGCCCGCATCGCTGCGCATCCCTCTTCATCGGCCGCAACGAGGAAAATGGGATCCGCTGCGTTTATCACGGCTGGAAATTCGACGTCGACGGTAAGTGCGTCGATATGCCGAGCGTCCCTGCCCGCCAGGACTTCAAGGAGAAGGTCCACGCCAAGGCCTATAAAACCCAGGAGCGCAACGGTCTGATCTGGGTGTACATGGGCGCCGACCAGAACAATCCGCCGGCAATGCCGGAGATCGAGGCGACGATGATCGCCGATCCCGAGATCTGGTGTCTGCAGCGCGACTGCAACTGGCTCCAGGCGCTCGAGGGCGATATCGACACCAGCCATGTCGGCTTCCTCCACGTCGGATCGCTAACCCTCGACGATCTCGACGAGGATCACCCGATGCGCCCGACCATCCTCAACCGCTCGCCCGAATATGAGGTGCAGCAGTCCGACTGGGGGGTGATGTACGGCGCCTATCGCCCCAATGACGACGGCCAGATGTCGTGGCGGATCGCGCATTATATGTTTCCGTTCTGGACGCAGACCCCCAACAACCGCTTCGCCACACGGGCAATCGCGCGTGCCTGGGTGCCGATGGACGACGAGCATTCGATGCTGTTCGATATCACCGGCGGCACCGACGCCGGCAATCCGGCCTATACCTCGACGCTCAAGGACGGCACGCCGCTCTACGACACGATCAAATACGTGGCCAACACCACCGACTGGTTCGGGCGCTGGCGCTCGGCCGACGCCATCCACAACGATTGGGCGATCGACCGCGAGGAGCAGCGCTCCGGTGTGCAGTTCACCGGCATCGCCAATATCACGATGCAGGACCAGGCCGTGACCGAAAGCATGGGGCCGGTGACCGATCACAGTTTCGAAAATCTCGCACCGACCGACCAGATGATCGCGCGCACCCGCCGCCGCGTGCTGATGGCTGCGCGGGCGCTGCGCGACAAGGGAACACCAGCACCAGGAGTGAACAACCCGGACCTGTTCTACCGGGCACGTGCCGGATCGTTCCTGCACGATCCGAGCGTAACGCTCAGCGACGCGTATAGCGCGCAACTCGAGACCGCGGTGCGCTGGCCGATCCAGGAGCCGGAGCCTGCCGAATAAAGGCCGTGGCCGGAACGATCCAGGTGCCGGCCTCCCTCGTATAGTTAGGGTTACGTGATGACGATATTCTTCGGGCGCCGATCCATCGCGCCCGCCACTTCGCGGCGCATACGCTGATGCGCACCCGCCTCCGCACCATCCGCTGGGAAGCCGACGGCATCAATTCGTACCTGCTGGAACCAATGCCGGGCGAAACCCTGCCCACGTTCGACGCCGGCGCCCATATCGACCTGCAACTCGCGCAAGGCCTGACGCGCAGCTATTCGCTGGTCAACGATCCTGCGACCACCGATTATTACGAGATCGCCGTACATCACGCGATCGACGGTCGCGGCGGATCCAGGCATATCCACGAGAATTGGCGGGTCGGCGAGATCCTCGAGGTCTCCGCGCCAAAAAACAACTTCCCGATGGACGAGCGCGCAAGCCACACCGTGCTGATCGCGGGTGGGATCGGCATCACGCCGATGCTGCCGATGATCGCGCGGCTCGAGGCGCTCGGGAAACCGTGGGAGTTGCACTATGTGGCCGCCAACCGCCACCGCGCGGCCTATGTCGACCGGGTCGAGGACTATGAACAAGCCGAGCTGATATTCGATGGCGAGACAACCGGCGTGCGGCTTGATCTCAAGGCGATCACCGCCGCCGCGCCTGCCCACGCGCATCTTTATTGCTGCGGACCGGGCGGAATGCTCGACGCCTTCGTCGCGCTCTGCGCCGATCGGCCCAAGGACCACGTCCATATCGAATATTTCTCGGCCGAGACCGAGCTCGCAGTCGAGGGCGGCTATACGCTCGAACTGCGCAAGAGCGGCAAGACCATCGCGGTCGAGGAAGGCGAGACGATGCTCGACGCGCTGCTGAGCGCGGGCGTCAACGTCGGCTTCGCCTGCTCGGAAGGGGTGTGCGGCACCTGCGAAGTGCGGGTGCTGGACGGCGTGCCGGACCACCGCGACCATTTCCTCAGCGAAGACGAAAAAGCGGCCAATAAGGCGGTGATGGTGTGCTGCTCGGGATCCAAGACCGCCAATCTGGTGCTGGATCTTTGATGAGCTGTTTTCGGGCGGGCACCGGAGGAACGAAAAAGGAGCAACTATCCCGGAATTCTAATAAGAACTCCGCGATCCTTATGGGGTTGTAAAATTTCAAATATATATTGGTCCGTCCAATATAACTTATACCATATCGGGAATGGACCTCGCCAGAACGATCCACCCGCCGCGGCTCGAGTTCCCTCCCGGGGCCTCGCCGAAACTGGAGAACGATGGTCTTGGCTGCTGCAGGTGAAACCCAAGTATCGGGCGCGGGATCGGGCGGAATGCTCGATACGCTGCCCTTGTCGCCCTTCCAAATCTGGTCGGTGTTGATGATCGCGGCGACCGTGATCCTCGACGGGCTCGACAATCAGATGCTGGGCCTGGCTGCGCCCTCGTTGATCAAGGAATGGGGAATTGATCGACAGGCGCTTGGCGCGGTATTCGCGCTCGGCTTCGTCGGCATGGCTGTTGGCACGCTCGCCTCGGGCTGGGTGGGGGATCGCTTCGGACGGCGCAGTGCCTTGCTGTTCGGAGTAGGACTATTTGGCATCGCCACCTTAACCACCGGATTTTCGCAATCGGTGTTTCAGATCGCGGCGTTCAAGATGCTGGCAGGCGTGGGCTTGGGCGGCGTGCCGGGTACGGCCTCGGCGATGATCGCCGAATTCACGCCCGCGCGCTGGCGCAGCGTGGCAGTGACGTTCGGCGTGGTATGCGTCTCGATCGGCGGGATTCTCGGCGGCGTGGCGGCGTCGATGATCCTGCCGGGGCTCGGCTGGCGCTGGCTGTTCTATATCGGCGGTGCAGTGACTTTGGTGTTCACGGTATTGCTTTGGCGGTTCCTGCCCGAATCGCCGCGCTTCCTGGCCGCGCGCCCGGCGCGGCGCGGCGAATTGTCCGCAATGCTGCGCCGTATCGGCCATCCCGATCCGGATACGATCGTGCTCCCGCTCGGCGACGCCCGCATCGACTATGTGCCAATGCGGACCTTGGTGCAGGCACCGCTGTTGCGCGATACCGCCGCGCTATCAGTGGCAATGCTGTCCGGCATGTTCATGATTTATCTGATGTTCAACTGGGCACCGACGCTGCTGTACAGCCTGGACTTCACCCTGCCCTCGGCGAGCCTAGGTCTCACCAGCTTCAACGTCGGCGGCACGATTGGCGCGATGCTGGCGTCGTTGGCGATTGTCAAATTCGGGTCGCGAATTCCGCTTATAACCATGGCGCTGGTCGGCACCGTAGTCTGCGTGTTGCTCGCGCTGCTGCCGATTAAAGGCGCGCAGAACGAGGGAGCCTTGCTCGCCGGGCTTTGCGGACTCGGCCTATTCGCCAGCGCGGCGCAATCGGCAATGTTCGCGGTCGGCGCGCATGCTTTCCCCACCGCGGTGCGCGGGCGCGGGCTGGGGCTGATGGGCGCGGCCGGGCGATTGGGAGCGATCCTGAGCGCCTTTTCGGGATCGTGGCTGATTGGCGCGGGCAATGCCGGCTTCTTCGGAATCTTAGCGATGCTGATGTTCGTTAATGCGATCGGATTTTTTGCGGTGCGCGGCCACGTCCCCCGGATAAGTCCGGCCGACGCGCGCGTCTCACGACGGGAGATACGGGTGTGACCAACTTCGACTATATCGTGATCGGCTCGGGCTCAGCGGGCAGCCTGATGGCCAACCGGCTGTCCGCAGATCCTTCCAACCGGGTAGCACTGATCGAGGCAGGCCCGTCCGACCGTAGCTTCCCGGTCAACCTCAAGACGGCGATGCCGGTGGGCAATATCTTCCTGCTACCCCACGCCAAGTATAATTGGCAGCACACGCTCGCTGGCAACGCCGCGGTCGGCGGTCGCACGATCAATTTTCCACGTGGCAAATTGTTCGGAGGATCGAGCTCGATCAACGGCTCAGTCTATATCCGGGGCCAGCGTGAAGATTATGACGGCTGGGCGGCGAGCGGCCTCGAAGGCTGGTCCTATGACGACGTGCTGCCCGCTTTTAAAAGCTTCGAGAATTACGCGGGCGGCGCGAACCCGCGCCACGGCGCCGGCGGCGAACTCGACGTACAGAAGCCGCGCTCAATCAACCCGCTTACCCCTGCCTTCCTTAAGGCGACCGAACAGGCCGGACATCGTCACAATGACGATTTTGCCGGCCCGGTGCAGGATGGCTTCGGCCGCTACGATCTCAATCAGCGAAGCGGCACGCGGCTGAGCAGCGCACGCGCCTTCCTCCACCCGGCGCTGGCACGGCCAAATCTGAGCGTGTTCGACGAGACGCTGGTGCGCCGCATTCTGGTCGATCGTGGCCGGGCGATCGGCATCGAGATGCAGCGGGCGGGTGCGATAACCACGCTCACCGCGCTCCGAGAGATCATATTGTGCGGTGGGGCGATCAACTCGCCGCAGCTGTTGATGCTATCGGGCATCGGCCCCGAGCAGCATCTGCGCAAGCACGGCATTGAGATCGTCCATTCCTTGCCCGGCGTCGGCGCGAACCTGCAGGACCATCCAACCGTGCATGTCGCAATGGAGAATCCGACCGGCGAATCCTACGCGATGTCGCCGAGCAGCTGGCCGCGGATGATCGCCAGCCCCCTACGCTATCTGTTCCGGCGCGATGGGATGCTGGCATCAAACGTCGCCGAGGCGGGGGGCTTCGTTCGCACCCTGCCCTATCTCGACCGGCCCGACGTGCAGATGACCTTCCTCGTCGGGCTCAAGTCAAACGCCAAGACCATCCCCTCGAAACACGGCTATATGATCCTGATCCAGCTGCTTCGTCCGCTGAGCACGGGATCGGTGCGGCTCGCCAGCGCAAATCCGGCGGACAAGCCGATCATCGATCCCAATTTCTTCGAGCATCGCGAGGATCTGGAAACGCTGATGCGTGGCTTCCGCGAAGCACGCCGAATCACCCAGCAGTCCGCCTTCGCGCTGATGACCGGCGAGGAGATCGAACCCGGCGCTGCGGTCCAGACCGACGCGCAGCTCGAAACCGCGCTGCGCGGCATCGTCAATACCGCCTATCACCCGACCGGGACCTGCGCGATGGGCCGCGATGGCGACCCGATGGCGGTGCTCGATAACAAGCTGCGGGTACGCGGTATCGCCGGCTTGCGCGTCGTCGATGCCTCCGTGATGCCAAGCATCGTTTCCGGCAACACCAGCGCGCCGACGATGATGATCGCCCAGCGCGCGGCGCAATTCATCCTTCAGGATGCCGTCACCTCAAACATCGCCGCCTGAGCGGACACGGAGCCACCATGACCCAGATTCCAGCCTTTCTCGACACGCCAAACCAGGACATGCTGATCGGCGGCAAGCGCGTTCCGGCTGCCTCGGGCAAGCGCTTCGAGACCCGCAATCCCGCAACCGGCGCGCTGCTGGCGATGGTCGCCGACGGTGAGCTTGAGGATGTGAACCGCGCGGTTGCCGCAGCCCGCACTGCCTTCGAAGGGCCGTGGCGAACGATCAAACCCGCCGAGCGCCAGCGGATCATGCTCCGCCTCGCCGATCTGGTCGAGGCGAACTACCATGAACTTGCGATGCTCGACACGCTCGATATCGGCGCGCCGCTCTCGCGCACCACTCTGGGTGGCGCGCGCGCAGCGGCATTGCTGCGCTATTACGCCGGGCAGATCACCACTATTCACGGCGAGACTCTGTCCAACTCCTCGGCGGGCGACGTGCTATCGCACACGCTCAAGGAGCCGATCGGCGTGGTCGCCGCGATCAACCCGTGGAACGGCCCCGCCGGCATGTCGGTATGGAAAGCGGGTCCAGTGCTCGCCAGCGGCTGCACGATGGTGATGAAGCCGGCCGAGCAATCCCCGCTCTCCGCGCTGCGCTTCGGCGAGATGTGCCTGGAAGCCGGCGTACCTGCGGGGGTAATCAACGTGCTGACCGGCCAGGGCGCCGCCGGCGCCGCACTCGCTAGCCACCCGGGAGTCGACAAGATCGCCTTCACTGGTTCGACCGGGGTCGGCGAGAAGATCCTTCATGCCGCCGCCGCCACAATGAAACGGGTGACGGTGGAGTTGGGCGGCAAGTCCCCCAATATTGTCTTCGCCGACGCCGATCTCGACAAAGCAGTGCCCGCCGCGGCCACCGCTGTCTTCGCCAATTCGGGGCAGATCTGCAGCGCCGGCACGCGGCTGTTCGTACAGTCCTCGATCCGCGAAGAGTTCATGGAGCGCCTGGCCGCCTATACCAAGACGATCCGCGTAGGCGATCCGCTCGACC
>Ga0233335_1000001_pt1 | contig 186976 bp, 169 predicted proteins | sample GEONDECOMP222_FD_180695 | JGI IMG/M metagenome (GOLD analysis project Ga0233335, IMG submission 180695) | Leaf litter microbial communities from Shasta-Trinity National Forest, California, United States - GEON-DECOMP-222 | ecosystem: Environmental > Terrestrial > Plant litter > Unclassified... | reverse complement strand
GGCGCGAGGTAACGGGCTACACCGTAAGAGATGTTTCGGCGACGCTCGTCATGGCGACCAAAGCCGGTGTCGAGATGCTCGTACCGCCGCACCGCGAGGCCGACCGGGTATCCACGATCGTTCGCTTCCCCGGCGGATATATTGCGGAGATCCATTCGAACGGACGCTGATTAGGCGCATCTGACCATGGATCAGTTGGCTCAAGCATTGCCGCGCCCCAGTAGTCGAATATGAACGAAGGCCTGAAGTTGGGGAGCGGCGAGGGCAGCCATGAATAACTGCCATTGGGTCCAGGCCACCTTGGTCCGATCGGAAACTCCGACGTGTCCAATCGCGAAGCCACACTCGATATTATCGGCCATGAATTGGAAGCGGAGGTTGCGCATGAGCGGGAACATCGCGGTGAGCGATGAGTCCAAGCCCTGAATTCGTCGCCCAGCGTGATGGTAATTGGGCGAGTCAATTGATTTCGAAGTCGCGGTTTGATTATGAACCGCTTCGTCGAATCGAGTATGGAGCGGTTCGGGCGGGAGCGCCTTCTCGCCTTTTAACAGACAGCCCATCACGACAGCGTATGATCGGTGTAACCGCCATCGGGTCACCTTAGAGATCAAACCATATTCGGGTAACGGGCAAAAAAAGACCCGTAAACTTGGCCTGATGGTCAAAGCCGGTTAGCGCGCAGCCAATCGCGACTGAACGAAGTTGGTTCTCAGGAAGGGGCTGAAGATTTCTGCTGCAGACAGCTTAACAATCGCGACTGAGCTGTTAAGTATTAAATTGCCCGTTCGAGCTCGGCGATTCGATCGCAGCAGATGGTATGGACGATCCGGCCGAGTTCTTCGATCCGCTCACTGAGCCAGTTTAGTTCTTCTACGCTGATACGATAGTGTTTCGAATATCGAGCCTTGACGTAAGCATCTTTGAGCTTGGCGAACAGTGCCCGTTCTTTTCGAGTCCCATTGGGCCAAACATCCCGCAGGCGTGGATCCATTCCTTCGGCTTGGCCACGCAGAAATTTTATATTGTGATTATAACTTGTGTAAAAGGTACGGACTAAACTGACGCAGTGGTAAAGTCGCTCGGTGGTCTGGTGTAGGTCGAATGCCGCATCTTTCAATAGACCCTCCTGAATGCCGTAACGTGCAAGCTTGTATCGGCTCATTGCACTCGGCATCCAGTCCTCATAATATTCCTTCGCCATCGCCAGCGCAGCCGCTGGGGTTTTGGGTGTCGGCTTGCGCAGCGGCTTGTCGTCGAACTCGTACAGCGCGATCCCGTCGCGGGCGAGATCGATGAAGAAATAGCGACCATTTGCCAAGCCGCCATTCACCTCCCTGAGACTGTGGACGATGAAATTCACCGGCGTGCGAAGGCCGCCACGCAGTTCATATTCGGTATTGAGGCGAGATTCTGCCGCCGACCAATAGCGATCCCGATCGGTCAGTTCCTGCTGGTTGACGATCACCAAAATATCGAAATCTGAGATGTACGGCTTGGCTGTATGGGGCTCGTAGACCCAGTCGCCGCGGGAATAGCTGCCGTAGAGAATGATCTTGACGATCCGGCCCAGCTTCCGCCGTCCCTTGGCGCCGGCATGCGCTTCGCCGAACTCTTCAAACAGAATCTTCACGACGCGATCAAGCTCGCGCTGCCTGGCTGCCGGGAGGTGGTCAAGGTCAGTTCGCATGCTCGTCCCTCCTAACGGTTTGGGAGCCATCCACCAATGGATGCAGTTCAGAGTTTATTAAATTCACTTTTATCGCATGATTCCATTAGCGTACATAATATATTTGATTGCTTGCTCATGTTGTGCACGAGCAACCGTGTCTGATGATAGCTGACGAGAATCCCTCGTCTCCTTGCCGTCTCAGCCCTCTCGAACTCGCCGGAGTGAGTCATGCGAAATTGCCGGACTGCGGAATTACGATTGTGTAGTGCCTCGCAAGGCGGACATCCTCCAATCTCCTGCCCGGACGAAAGGCCACATGTCGGATCGGGTACGTTCAGCTACCAGCTTGGCCTGCGCGGCGCGCGTCGACAGAACGCCGCGCGCCGCTTGCGCCAGCCCTCGTCGGTCGCGAGGGGCTGTAGCGTCGACCGCAGCGGGCAACGCGCCGGCGAGTGCTCAACGCGAAAAAGCACATTCGCCCAGGCGGGGCTGCACATTGATCGCATGCGCCTGAACGGCGGTAAAAGGCCAAAAAAAGGCGAACTTCGCTTTTCCTTGTCGGTCAGCTTCGTCTTCGACGACGGAGAGATCATGCTCGATCCCGATCAGGAGATGCAGGGCGCCGTCCGCAAAGTATTCAACCTGTTCGGCTGGCAAGTTCGGCTTTTAGTGTAGTCCGAAAGTTCGGGCTGCGCTTTCCAAATCGTGCCTACAAAGATTCTCGAGACGGCAAGCTTATTTGCGGGCGGCTGACCCATTCGCGGACGCTGGGGGCTTGCCAATCCCGCTTATAGCGGGACCTACGTGTTCGACGTTTCCAATCATTAAGACAGATCAAGGGTAGGCAGACGTTCCGGCTTGGCCAAGGTGACTTACGAAGGCCGCAAGGTCACTATCACCACGCCGTGCGGCGCCACCGTGGCAGTATAGCGCCCCTGCACCCGGCCGACCGGCTTGTGCTGCCACAGGTCCCGCCCGGTGAGCGCCAGCGAGACCGGATAGCCGAGCGCCGTCCATTCCGCAGTGATCGTTGCGGGCTTAGCGCCGCGGTTGAACAGTAACACCGCGCGGCCACCGTCGGCGAGCGGCTTGGTCCACACTTCGCTCGTGCCAAACGTCGCCACGCGGTGGCCCTGTGCCCCTAGCGCGTCTTGGTCGACCGCGATCACCTCGTGGTTGAGCAGGATTGCCGCAGTCGCAGGCGACATGTTGGCCACGTCATTGCCCGCGATCAGCGGCGCGGCCATCATCGCCCATAGCGAAAAATGGCTGCGATATTCGATGTCGGTCATGCCGCCGTTGCCGACCTCCAGCATGTCGGGATCGTTCCAGTGCCCAGGCCCGGCGAAAGCGGCGAGCGGGGCGTTCTGGTCGACGATAGGCAGGATGCCGAGCGCATAGTCGTGCTTGCCGTCCCAATGATCAGAAATGTCGCTGGTGGTGCGCCAGAGATTACCGATCTTGGCGGCCCAGAGCCACGGTCGGGTAGATCCCCACTCGCAGATCGACAGCACGATCGGGCGCCCTGCCGCCTTTAACGCATCGGCCATGACCGCATAGGCTTCTTCAGAATTGCGGGTGCCGGTCGAACACCAATCGTATTTGAGGTAGTCCACGCCCCAGCGCGCATATTGCAGCGCATCCTGATATTCGTGCCCCTGGCTGCCCGGTCGTCCTCCGCACGTCTTGGTGCCGGCGTCGGAGTAGATGCCGAACTTCAGCCCCCTGGAATGAACATAGTCGGACAGGGCTTTGATCCCTGACGGGAAACGTTGCGCATCTTGGCCGATGAAGCCGTTTGCATCGCGGCCCCCGTGCCAACAGTCGTCGATCACGACATATTGGTATCCCGCGTCCTTCATGCCGTTCCCGGCGATCGCATCGGCGGTTGCGCGGATCGTCTTCTCATCGACCTTACAAGCGAATTTGTTCCAGCTGTTCCAGCCCATCGGCGGGGTCTGGGCCAGACCGTTGGCGGTGCGCGCGGGATCTTGAGACGGCGGCACCCGGTTCGGATCGACGAGATCCTGGCCCGTCGCGGGCGCTGCAGCGACCATGGCAGTCGCCAGCATTAGAGTTCGAATTATTGCCACGCGGATCCTCTCGATTCTTTTCTTGGCGCCTGATCGCGGCGTCTTGTTTGCAACCCCGGGTCGCCGAATAAGTAAAATTAATTGTCTAAAGATTCGTCCAGCAAGATCAAGTCCGACGATTAGATCCGGGGGCGCGCGCTCCCGAATCCTCCGTGACACGATTCTCGCGATCCTTTACGGCCAGAGCATTGTCCGGACAATCTGGAGGCGTGATGTCCTTGTCTTCCACACTAATTGCGCTGCTTGATGTCGAGACGCTGGATCGCGATCTCTATCGCGGAGCATCCAAGCCGGGCGCGACCGCCAGGGTGTTTGGCGGACAGGTGCTGGCGCAGAGTTTCATGGCGGCGCAGCGCTCGATCGACGATGATAAGGTCGCGCACAGCCTACATGCCTACTTTCTGCGGCCGGGCAGCGAGGCGTTACCGATCGTGTTTCGGGTGGTGCGGGATTTCGACGGCGGCAGCTTTGCCAACCGGCGAGTGATTGCGACGCAGAAAGGCGTGGCCCTGTTGAGCCTCACCGCATCGTTCCAGCGGCCGGAATCAGGGCTGACGCACCATGCGTCCATGCCCGATGTCCCCGCCCCGGAAAACCTGGCGCCGATCGACGCGTTGGCCGAACATTATGGTGCTACGCTTTCACCGGCTGCGCGGGCTTTCCTCTCGCAGCCGTCGGCCTTTGAGATGCGACCGATCGGTCCGCCTTCGTTCGTGCAACAGGAAAAAGGGAGTCCCTCAGCGGCCACTTGGTTCCGGCTTCGCGCGCCGGTTCCGGCAGATGCCGCCTTGCGTCGGGCGATCCTGGTCTATGTATCGGATTTCTCCCTGTTGAGCACCGCGCTGGTGCCGCACGGGCGCAATCTTTTCGGCGACGCGCTGCAGACCGCGAGCCTGGACCATGCCGTGTGGTTCCACGATGATGTGCCGCTCGATGGCTGGATGCTCTATGCGACCGATAGCGACTGGGCAGGCGGCGGGCGCGGACAGGCGCGCGGGTCGATCTACTCCCGCAACGGCCGGTTGATCGCGCAGACGGTACAGGAAGGGCTGATCCGCCTGCGCCCGGATAAGGCGCCCGGCGAGACCATTCCACATATGCCCTAGGCGGCCCAGGCGTCCCGCGTCGCCAGCACCAGCCGCGCCCGATCGACGATCGGCTTATCGATCAGCTTGCCGTCGACCGCTACCGCGCCGTGCGCCCCCGAAAGAGCTGCGATCACGCGCTGTGCCCAGTCGATCTCGGCTGCGCTCGGCGAAAAGGCGGCGTTGACCGGTAACACCTGACGCGGATGGACGCACAATTTACCGCCGAAGCCGAAGCGGCGGGACCGTTGCGCGTCGGCAGCTAGAGCGACATCATCCGACAGGTCGGTCGATACGCCGTCGGCCGGCGCCTGAAGCCCGGCCGCCTTGGACTGGAGCACGAACGACGTGCGGATCGCGTCGAGTTCGACACCGTCGCCATCGATCCCGGCATCGACCTGGAAATCCACCGTGCCGAAGGCAAGCCGCACCAGCCCGGGGGCAGTGCAGAGCGCCGGCAGGTTGAGGACGCCCCGCACCGTCTCGACCAACGCGAACAGCGGGAGGTCGCCCACCGCGGCGCGCATTCCAGCGAAATCCTCGGCCGTCTCCGTCTTGGGCAGCATCAGGCCGGCGAGTCCCGGCAGGCCCGCCATCGCCCGGACGTCCTCGGCGTGCCAGTCGGTCGCGAGGCTGTTGACCCGCACCACGAAGCGCGGTTCGGGCGTGCCTGCCAGTGCCCCTTGCACGATATCGCGCGCGGCCGCCTTGCGCTCAGGGAGCACGGCGTCTTCGAGATCGACTACCACCATGTCAGCGCCGCTCGCTTTGGCTTTTTCGAACCGTTCAGCGCGATCGCCGGGGACAAACAGAATACTGCGGGCGGGAAGCGACATGAGGAACCTCGTCTAAGTGGAAGCGCCGCGATCGTCGCGGCGAAAGGTCTGGGAATAGGAATAGCGGCCCGCCGGATGGGTGTTGATCGCTAGTTCGACGATCTCGCCTCGCGCATTGACATAGGCGCGCGTCACCTCAAGCCCGGCGGACCCCGGATCAACGCCCAGCAATCGGGCATCCTCCGCGTCAATCGACACGCCATCGACCTGCTGGCGCACCTCGGCGATCTGCTCGCCGAACTGCTGCTCGATCCGGGAATAGATCGGCGCATGGTCGCCTTCCTCGGGGATGGCGACGCCGCGGAAGGCCGGATGGATATAGATTCGGGTCAGCGCGAACGGGGTCTCGCCGCCGGTCGAACGGATCGCCTCCAGATAGAGCCAAGCCTCGCCGTCACCCGCGCCGAGCTGCGCGGCAAGATCTCCGGAAACCTCCACGACCTCTCGGTGTCGGATTTCGAGCGTAGTCTCTGAAGTGTAGCGGTGGAGGTCGTTCAGTCCCTCGATCACCTGCCGATAACCGGCCTCCTTGCGCGGGCCGAGCACGCGTGTGCCAACCCCGGCCTGGCGTGTCACCATGCCCAGCTGGACCAGCCGCTTGATCGCCTCGCGCACGGTGAAGCGGCTCGCGCCGAACTGTTCGCACAGCTCGAACTCGGTCGGAATAAGGGCGCCGACCGGATAATGGCCAGTGTCGATTTCTGCGATCAAGGTTTGCGCGAGTTGCAGATAGCGGGGCTGCTGTTGAAGAGGCGAAGTCATTGGATATCCCTTGGCCAGGACGACTTTTCCTGGTCGACCGGAGAACCCGTCGTAGCGCAAGGGGATGGGAGAAGTCAGCGTACGATCGCCTGCTCGCGCAATGCCGCCACGTCTTCCGCAGCGTAGCCGAGCGAAGCCAGGATAGCGTCGGTGTCCTGCCCCAGGGTCGGCGCCGCCACGGCCGGATGTTCGACCCCGCCGGCCCGCACTGCCGAGGCGACGCCGGGCAGGGGACCATGTTCGGGATGCTGGAAGTCGACGATCCGGCCTTGCTCGCGCACGAACGGATTCTCCATCGCCTGCGCCACGTCGAGTACGGGGGCGGCGGGCACCTTGCCGGCGAACATTTCCATCCAGTCCGCGGTGGTGCGCGTCGCCAGCACTTCGTCGAGATCGGCGTTGAACTCGATCCGATTCTCCAGCCGCGCCGCGAAGGTGGCGTAGCGGGGATCGGTCGCCCATTCCGGCTTGCCGATCAGCGCGGCCATCACCTGCCAGAACTTCTCCTTGTTGCACATGATGAAGATCCAGCCGTCAGCGGTCGTGTAGAGCTGACTGGGGGTGAGCGAGGGGTGGCTCGACCGCGGCGTCCGTTCGACCGTGACTCCGGCGTTGAGATACCATTCGGCGACATAGTTGAGGTTGGACAAAGCGACGTCGAAGAGGCTTACGTCATAGTCGCGGCCGAGCCCCTGTGCTCGCGCGGACACCACGCCGGCCAGGATCGCCAGCGCTGCGGTGCTGCCGGTCATGAAGTCGACGATCGACAGTCCGAACCGCGACGGCGGCGAATTCGGCTCTCCGGTAAGCGAGAGATAGCCCGCCTCCGCTTGCATCAAATAGTCATAGCCCGGCCAGGCTGCGCGCGATCCGGTGCGGCCGTAAGCGGAGAGATGCGCGCAGACGATCTTGGGGTTAATGCTGCCAAGCGCAGCATAATCGAGCCCAAGCTTGGCGGGCAGGTCGCCGCGCAGATTGTTGAACACCACGTCGGCCGAAGCGACCAGCTTGGCGAGCACCTCGCGCCCCTCCGGGCTTTTGAGGTCGAGGCCCAGGCTCTTCTTGTTGCGGTTAAACGCCTCGTAGAAGTGGCTGTCGCCGGGGCCGAAGAAATAGGGCCCGACATGCCGGCCGACGTCACCGCCGTCCTTGTGATTCTCGATCTTGATCACCTCGGCGCCGAGGTCGGCCAATTGCTGCGTGCCGAACGGGCCTGCACCATATTGCTCGACCGCGACGATGCGCAGGCCGGCGAGCGGCTGGGGAGCGCCGCTCATGCCGGGTTCCGCGCGATGATCTGCTTGGCGATAATGATCCGTTGTAATTCGTTAGTGCCCTCGCCGATCGTCAGCAGGGGGGCGTCACGGTAGAGCCGCTCCACGTTATACTCCTTGGAATAGCCGTAGCCGCCGAAGATCCGCATCGCCTCGATCGCATTTTCGAGACCCGCTTCGGTCGCGAAATACTTGGCCATGCCGGCTTCCATGTCGCACCGCTCGCCGCGGTCATAGGCCTTGGCGGCGTTCTCCGTGAGCAGGCGCGCAGCGGTGGTGCGGGTCGCCATCTCGCCGAGTTTCAGCTGGATCGCCTGATGCTCGCAGATCGGCTTGCCGAAGGTCTTGCGGGTCTGCGAATAGGCGACCGCCTCCATCAGCGCCGCCTGAGCGATGCCGACACCGCGCGCCGCAACGTTGATCCGGCCGAGCTCTAGTCCGCCGAGCACCTGCTTGAGGCCGATCCCTTCGACCCCGCCAACCAGCCGGTCCACAGGCACGCGGTAATCCTCGAAGGTCAGCGCGTTGCTGTCGAGACCCTTATAGCCGAGCTTCTCCAGCTTGCGGGAGACGATATAGCCCGGGCCCTTTTCGGCGATCAGCAGGCTCATGCCCTTGTGGCGCGGCTCCGCGGTTGGGTCGGTCTTGACCAGCAACAGGATGGTGTTGCCCGATCCCGAATTGGTGATCCACATCTTGCTGCCGTTGACGACATATTCGTCGCCCTCGCGCTTGGCGACGGTGCGGATCGCCTGCAGGTCCGTGCCGGCGTCGGGTTCGGTCAGGCCGATCCCGCCACGCAATTCGCCGGTGGCGAATTTGGGCAAATAATGCGCCTTTTGCGCATCGGTGCCGCAGCGCTGCACGGTCATCGCCATGATCATATGGCTGTTAATGATCCCGGCGACCGACATCCACACCGTCGAGATCTTCTCGATGATCCGCGAATAGGTGAGGCTGGAGATGCCGTAGCCGCCATATTCGGGCGCGATCATCAGCCCGAAGAAGCCGAGCTCCTTCATCTTGTCGACGATCTCCTGCGGGTAAATGTCATCATGCTCGAGGTGGTGAACGTTGGCGCGGACATCGGCGTCGAGAAACTTGTCGACGGTGTCGAGGATCATCTGCTCCTCGTCGCTGATGTCGGTGACGGCGATCGGGCTTTCCATGTTCATGGGGAATTCCTTCAGAAACGGGGGGCGGAGACGACTTCCGCGAGGATGTCGGAAAGATGGGCGGCACTATGGTCGGCGACGTGGAGTACGGCGTCGGCGACCGCGGCCGCGCGAGTGGGGGACAGACAGCGCGCAGCGTTGAGATCGAATTTGTCGCGGATGTCGGCGTTGGTCAGCGGCCGGTCCGGCGCGCCGCGGTTGACCGCCTCGCGCCTGGCGATGCGGCGACCGTCGCGGGTCTCGACCACCACTTCGCCGGTGAAGTGCACTGGATAGTCGGTATCCGGATCCACCGCATAGTCGACCCGCTGCGCGAGCGCGAGCACCGCAGGATCGGCGAGCGCCGCCGGATCGAGCTCGTCGAGCGTGAACCGCCCCTTCAGCAGCGCGGTCGCCACCACATAGGGAATCGAGAATTGCGCATCGTAGCTGCCGGCCGGTACCTTTTTGGGTGCAGAGGGCTCGCAGACGATCGGTATGACGCTTTCGGGCACGAGCACGGTCACGCGCGCAATCTCGTCGCCCGAGAGATGGTGCTCGGCGAAGATCGTCGCGGCGGCGTCGGCGGCGGCATGGGTCATGTGACAGGCGGGGATCGGCTTTACCGATACCGCGTCGATTTCCCAGGTATCGCCAAGGCCGTCGGTCGCCTGCGCGAGCAGTGCGGGCGCCCGTTCGCGCAGGTACAGCGCGTAGAAACCGAACCGACCCTCATAGGCTGCGCGCGGACCGATGATGCCGTGCCGGGCCAGTGTCGCTGCGGTAAGGGCCGAACTTGCCGCCCAGCCGGGGTGAAGCCGCTTGGTCCAGGCGCCGTCCTCGAGAAATTCGAGGCTGCCGCTGGTCATCGACAGCATAATGCCCTGCGCCATCACCAATTGCTCCGCGTCGAGCCCGAGCAGCAGCCCGGCGCCGATCGCCGCGCCGAACGCGCCGACCAGCCCGGTCGGGTGGAAGCCCAGGCGGTGGAAGCCCCCGGCTGCGACCATCCCGACCCGGGTCGAGATTTCCATCGCCGCGATATAGCCGCGCAGTAGCTCAGCGCCGCTCGCACCCGCATGATCAGCGGCGGCGAGCACGGTGGGCAGGCTTGTCACCGTCGCGTGGATCACGCCGCGCGAATGGGTGTCGTCAAAGTCCAGCCCGTGCATCAGCACGCCGTTGACCAGCGCGGCTTCACGCGGCGCCAGGCTGCGGCCGTGGCCGAGCACCGGCGCGCTGCCCGGGCCCAGATCGCGCCCGGCGGCGAAGGCGCGGATCGCCCAATCCTGGCCGATCGCAGCGAAGCCGGTGCCGACCGCATCCAGCATCAGGTGACAGGCCCGTGTCCGTACCGCGGCGGGGACGTCTTCAAGGCGGAGCTGTGTCGCGAAGCGTGCGTAGGTTTGTGAGATCATCATGCTTCTCCCACCAGGCCGCGAGCGGCCGGTGCATTGGGGGTCTGTCCGATGTCGTCGAGCGACACGCCGCGGGTCTCGACGCGCAGCAGCAGGATCGACACAATCATTGCCGCCAGCACGATACCGACCATTGCGAGGACGCCCTCGATTCCGAAGCGCTGGAACAGATAGACGGTCAGGAACGGCGTCAGCATCGAAGTGGCGCGGGCGCACATCCCGGCAAAGCCGGTGCCGCGCAGCCGATAGGCGGTCGGGAACAGTTCGGGGACGTAGAGGAACAATCCGATCGCGGTGAGCAGATAGATGCTCGTCACCAGCAGGAAGCCGGTGACCGCCAGCGCGGTCGGCCCGGTCGCATTGGGATAGAGCGCGCCGAACAGCAGGATCAGCAACCCTGTGACCACGATTGAGGCGCGGCGTGGGAATTTGTCGGCTACCAGCACGGCGATCAATGACCCGGCGATGCTGCCGAATGACATCAAGGTAGTGAAACCGAGCGATTCGACCATCGTTTGCCCGCGGCTGACCAGGAAAGTCGGCAGCCAGGCGACAAAGCCGTAAACCGAGACGTTAACCCCCATGGCGGTGAAGGTCGCTGCGGCCAGCCGCCCGCGCATCCCGGGCGCGAACAGCCGGCTGAGCGGCGCATCGGCAAGCGTCGTCATCGGTGCGTCAACTGGTGCGGGCAGGGGGCCTTTTTCGGCGAAGACTTCCGCCTCAATCGCGCGCAGCACAGTCTCGGCCTCTGCGGTGCGGCCGACCGATTCCAGCCAGCGCGGCGATTCCGGCATCTTCTTGCGCAACACCCAGATCAGCAGGGCGCCCGCGCCGGCAATGCCGAACATATAGCGCCAGCCGAGCGTCGGAATCACGAGATAGCCGATCATTGTTGAGACCAGCAGGCCCGAGCCGATGATCATCCCCATGATCGAGCCCCAGCGGCCCCGGTGGCTCGGCGGGATGAACTCGCCCAATGTGCCCGCGGCAACCACCAGTTCGGCGCCGAGTCCGACGCCCATCACGAACCGGCAGAAAATCAGGATCGTCATCGTCGGTGCGAACGCAGCCGCGATCGAAGCGAAGCCGAACAAGGCCAGGTTGAACTGATACGAATAGCGCCTGCCGAGCCGGTCGCCGAGATAGCCTGCGATCCCCGCGCCGATCAGCATTCCCAGGAAGGTTGCCGACAGGAAGGTGGCTGACTGGGCGAGGGAGGCGAACCCCTCCTTTTTCAGCGCAGCGATCACCCCACCGGCCAGATAGACGTCGAACGCATCGAGGAACGCGCCCGCGCTGATCAGCCCGAGTATCCGCCAGTGAAAACGGGAGATCGGCAGACGGTCGAGTCGTGGCCCGGCCTGAACGGATGTAACGGATAGCATCTCGGCAAACTCTCCTTCGCCGTGCGGCGCGTGCCCCGTTTATCGGGTTCTTTGCGCGTCGCCGGCCGTGTTCAATTTCTCAGGCGGCGTCGACAGGCACGTCGCCCGGCGCATGACCGCGCTTGTAAACCAGCGAATTGCGGGTGAATTCCATGATCTGCTTGCCGTCCTGGTTGAACGCGCGGGTCTTGGTGGTGACAATTCCCTGGGTGGGGCGCGAGGCGGACTCGCGCAGCGCCAGCACTTCGGATTCGGCGTACAGCGTGTCGCCGGCGAACACCGGATGGGTCAGCTTGATCTCGGTCCAGCCCAGGTTGGCGGGCGATTTGCCGCTGACGTCGTTGACGGTCATGCCGAGTACGATCGCCAGCGTCAGGCCGCTGTTGACCAGCAATTTGCCGAACTCGCTCTTCTTGGCGAACTCCGCATCGCAGTGCATCGGATGAGAATTCATCGTCATCAGCGAGAATTGGATGTTGTCGGCATCGGTGATCGTGCGGCCGGGCCGGTGCTCGTAAATATGCCCGACGGCGAAGTCCTCGTAATAGCGGCCGTAGCTTGCCCGGTAGCGGTTTTCGCCGACCTTGATCGCAGTGGATGTCACAGGATTCTCTCCATGTACGTTTGTCCGGACAAATAGAATGGGTCGGACCGAGGCGCAAGTGAAATTGGTATCAATTGGAACTTTGGCGCCCCTCTCGGGCGGGAGAGGAGCCGATCGCCTACAGAAACGCTGTGAGCGTCAGATAGCCGTTCAGCGCGGTTCCGTAGCGCGGGCTGTAGATCGGGTGGATCACCGCGCCGATGCCGGGCTGAAGGTAGAGGCCCGGAACCAGCCGATAGGCGTAACTGGCGATGATCGCGGTGGTCTGCTTATAATTGCCCTGGGTGGCCGGGGTCCGCAGCAGCAGTCCTGCCGGGCTATAGACGTTGCGCGTCACGATCAGCGACGCGAGATCGAACGGCCGGCGATTGACCATCCCGACGCCGTAGACGCGCGCCTCGTAATATTGTGTGCTGAAATTCTGCTGGGGCGGAGCGTAGTCGAAGGTCGCGCCCAGATAGAGGCCGCGCGCCGGCTTCGAGCCGTCGATCTGCGAGACCTGCCGGTCGACCGCGGCATAGGTGGCCCAATTGTTCGAGGTCGTGCCTCCAGCGAAGCGTTTGTAGTCGGTGGTGTTGTAGATCCCACCGACGCGCACCCAGGTTGCCATTGTGCCGGCCGCCGCCGGGCGATCGTAGCCGACCTCTTCGATTCCGAGCAGCCCGGTGCCCTTGGGATGGAACGCCAAACCGGACTTGTCGACCGCCACCTCCGCGGTCGCGCCGCCGGGCGGCAAGCTGCGTTGCAAGCCGAATTTGGTGTAGAGATGGTGCTTGAAGTTCACACGTACATCGATCGTCGGCGTAGAAAAGCCAGAATAGGACAGGCCTACCTCGTTAGGGACGCTGGCCTGCGGACCGAGCGTGCCGCCCGCGAGGCTGCCGCCGGTGGTGGTGCCGAGGAATTCGAAGCCATTGTCGAAATAGCCGACCTTGATCTCGACCTTCTTGCCGAACAGCGGCTGATAATAAGAAAGCCGGCCGATGCGGACCGAATTGGGGCCATCGACCGCGTTAAAACTGTTTGAGGTGTAAAGCGCGGATACCAGCAACTGGCCGTCTTTTAGTCCAACCCGCCCGAGATCGTATGTCGCAAAGATCGCTGCGTTGGTTACCGATCGCGTGAGCCGCTGGGCATTATATTGTTGCGGACCTTTGTAATGATTGTCGTTCTGCAGCACATTGTACTGGATCGCGTTGCTGGCGAAACCAATGAAGCCGATACCCGCATCGGCCAGTGCATCTCGAATGCCCGCTTTGTCGGCGATCAGCGTATCGGCCGACTTGGGCAGCGGCCGCTCCCAGCCTTGCATCGCTAGTGCGTCGAACCGCGCGAAAGGCCCGGATGTCGGCGCCGGTGAGGCCACTGGCAGCGCCAGCGACGGAGGGGATTGTGCAGGGGGGGTCGGATCGTTGGTGGCGGTGGCATCGACGGGCAGGTCCGTCTGTGACTGCGCATAGACCGGCGACGCGGCCAGCCAGGCAATCGTGGAAATGCCGGCAAGCAGCGAGAAACGGGCGTGATAATGGGTGGCTAGGCGTACCAGCATCAGATCATCCTTTACCTATCGATCGCTGTCTTACGCAGCGATCCGAGCGAGAACGCGGGATGGGCGCTCCCGCGGAGTCTGTCAATTGTCCGGACAAACATAATTATAGAACAACCACTCGATCCTCTGAGTGCGGCGTGCCGACGGAGGGATTCGACGGTGTGTGCCGGAACAGGCGGTGTGTGCCCGAGCAACTGCGACGGTGGCCCGGACGTGCCGCGCGCAATTGATGGAATCCTGATTGGGCCACCACGCTTCGATGCGGGGCCAGCGGGCGGTTTCAGCGTCGCCTTGAACGACTAGATGCTGTCAGTCGGTGCCCGGTTTGCTTTGGTCGCGTTCATCTTCGCCGAGATTGCCGCGAAGAACTTTTCGGCTTCTGCTACCCGCCCGGAACCTTAAGGTCGCCGCTACAGCCGCGAAGAGGGCTTTGACCCAAAATATCGCTTCTATTGAGGATATTAAACGCAGATTCTAGCCGGGTTTCGGTGATGGCGCACCTGCCGGGAGTCGAACCGAGCCTCGCTAAGTCGGCCGCCGGTCCGCGACCTTCCGGAGCACGCGGGAGAGTTCGTCGATCGAATAAGGCTTGTGGAGCAGGTCGAAGCCAAATGTGCCGTTGCGGGCCAGAACGGCGCTGTAACCGCTCGTCAGCACCACCGGCAGCGTCGGATGGAGTCGGCGGATTTCCTGGCCGAGTTCGATCCCCGACATGCCCGGCATCACGACATCTGAAAAGACCACGTCAAACCCTCGGCTGTCGGCCGCAATCGCGGCAAGCGCGGTCAGGCCGTCGGTTGCCAGGACGGTCTCATAGCCTAATTCTGACAAGGCCTGGGTGGCGAACGTTCCGACTTCATGGTTGTCCTCGACTACCAGCACCCGGGCGCCGGTACCGATCGCGCAGGTCTCCACCGCACGATCCGTGGTGGCCGACGACGGTTCCGGGGCGCTCGGCAAATAGAGGGTGAAGGTGGCGCCGCGGCCCTCGGCACTGGCGACGACGATTTCCCCGTCCGACTGCTTGGCGAAGCCGAATACCTGAGACAGGCCCAGGCCGGTGCCTTCGCCGACGCCCTTGGTAGTGAAGAACGGCTCGAAAATCTGGTCGATCCGATCGGCTGCAATCCCCGAGCCGGTGTCGGCCAATGAGACGGTCACGAAAGCCCCGTCGACCGCGGTATGGCCCCGTACCGCCGGGATCCGGTCGGCGTAGCTGACTCGGATCGTCAGCGTGCCTTCGCCGCCCATCGCGTCGCGCGCATTCACCGCCATGTTGACGATGGCGGTGTCGAACTGGCTCCGGTCGGCGCGTACGTGGCACGGGCAGTCCTCGACCTCAATGGCGACCGCGATCTGCGAGCCGGTCAGCGTGCCGATCATGTCGCGTAGGGCGAGCACGCTTGTGCCGGCATTGAAGATCTCGGGCTTGAGCGCCTGGCGCCGGGCGAAAGACAGTAGTTGGCTGGTCAGCTTACTGGCGCGATCGGCAGTGTCGGCCACCGCATCGATATAGCGGCGCCGACGGTCTTCGGACACGTTGGGGCGGCGCAGCAGATCGGCTGAGCCGCGGATCACGGTCAGTAGATTGTTGAAATCGTGAGCGATGCCGCCGGTCAATTGACCGAGCGCCTCCATCTTCTGCGACTGGCGGAGTTGCTCTTCCAGCAGGCGCTGCTTGGTCATATCGATACCGATGCCGGTTCGCCGCACCGGCAGTCCGTCTGGATCGAAATAAGTATGGCCGCGCGACAGCACCCAGCGTGTCGAACCGTCCGGATGGTCGATCCGATATTCGAGTTCGAGGTCGCCGGGGCGCAGTAAGCCGCCCGACATCACGCTCTGCAACGGGCTGCGATCGTCCAGGGTCACATTGGCCAGGAACTCGCTGCGTTTCAGCCCGGCCGCGCCCCGCTCGGGATCAAGACCGTATAGCGCCGATATCGCCGCATCGCAGGTGAACACGTCCGACGCGACGTCATAGGTCCATACGCCAACCCCACCGACCGCCGACAAAGCGAGGCGCGCGAAATCCTCGGTGTCGCGCAACGTCGCTGCGGCGGTGCGCTCGGCGGTGACGTCGCGGCCGATGCCGTTGAACCGCCGCCCGCCGGGCTCAGGCGACAGCATCCAGGCAATCGAGTGCCACGAGCCGTCCGCCGCGAGGATCCGATTTTCAAACCGAACAGGCTGTTGCGTAACCCGCATCGCCGCCACCTGCGCCAGCGACGGCGCACGATCCTCGGGATGGGTAATTTCGCGATAGTCCTCGCTCAGCAAAACGTCTTCGTGCTTGCCGGTTAGCATGAGCCAGGACGGGCTCACCCGCAGTAGCATGCTGTCGTAATTGGCGATCACCAGTAGATCTTCGCTCAACGCCCAGAGTTGATCGCGCTCCCGGGTGCGGGCCTCGACATCGCGTTCCAGGGAGGCGGTGAGCGTGCGCAGTTGTTGTTCGGCATGCACTCTGGCGGTGATTTCAACGCCCTGGTTCAGCAGCCCGACGATCGCGCCATGCTCCCGGATCGGCGTCGCGGTGAAATCCCAATAGGTGGCGACAATCTCTCCGCCGCGTTCGATCGGCAGTTCGACGCATCGCTCCTCAAAGCCGTGCCCGGTCTCTAGGCAGCGATAGAAAGGGGGCGAGACCCGCTCCCAGGTCGTGCCCCATACTTCCGCCACGGGTCGGCCGAGCGCCGATGGGTGCCGCTCCCCCAGCGAGGGAATGCAGGCGTCGTTGTAGAACATCAATAGATCCGGGCCCCACAGCACGGCGCCGAGCATCGGTGAATTCAGGCAGGCCGAAATCATTGTGTGGAGTGCCGCTGGCCAGCCTGCGGGATCTCCGAGCGGACTCGCCGACCAGTCACGGGCGCGCATCGCCGCGCCGATCTCGCCGCCATCGGTGAAGCGATCCGCCACAACCTGCATCAGCAGCGCGTCCGAGCCGCCGCCCTAAATTCCCACGCGGGCGCGGATGGCGTGCTGCTGTCTGGAAGGACGAAGGAGAAGGGCAAGGGGACGAGGCCGCGCATCATCCTCTCGACCTAGGCGGAAAATCGCTCCCTGCCTACGGGGTGTTTCCCGCGGTGTCGGCTTGGCGCGGGCGCGACGCGCGCTCGGGCAGGGTAGCAACCCATGACTGGAGCATTGCGGTGTCCCGCATATCGCCTGTAAAGGCATGAATCGGCCGGAGCGATACGTTCGAGCCGCGCTTGCGGCCGCGATACACCTTCATCGGCACCACGATTCGGCTGAAGCCACTCGGCAAGGCATCCCGGCGGATATCCATATACAGCGTATCGGCGGCGGTTTCCTGGCCGATCTGAATCGCGCCGAGCGCAGACCATAGGTCCGCCGCGTCCAGGCAGGCGGAGCCACAGCCCCAGTCGGTCAGGAAATAGACCGGGCCGGCGAGCGCGGGCGGGGGCGCTTCGGACGATCTGATTCCCACCTCCCCCGGTGCACGCCACAACGGCGCGTGCCCGGCGAGCGCCGTCGACATCCCGGAGATCGTCCGGCCGAACCACGCCCCTATCTCGGGCGAGGCATTGCTGCCCTGCTTGTTCCGGCCGTCGACCATCGTTTTCAAATTGGCCGGCGATGCGCGCCATTCTACCGTGATTGCTCCGCTGGCCAGCCGATCGATCGCGGCCTGGCCCCACAGGATCTGCGCGATCTGGTCCGACCAGTCGGAGGAGCCCCCGTTATTGCCGCGCAGATCGAGCACGATCGCCGGCGCAGTAGCGATCGCCGACCGGTCCGCCTTCATCGCGGCGATGAGCGGCGGCAGCTTCTTTGCGGAGTCCGACGAGGCTGCGGTGTCGAAACCGCTCAGCGTGTACCAGCGGGTGCCGTCCGGCAGCGTGGTCGCCGCGATCGGCGGGACGAGACGGCGGGTGGTCTCGGCCAGATACGGCGCCAGCGTCTCGCGTGCGATCGCTCGCCAGTCGAGGGCAATGGCGCGCGACCGGCCCTCGACCAGGAACGTGCAGCGTTTCGGAACGGTGATGAACGGATTGCCCTGATCGACGAACAACGTGCCGCCGGCATATCGGCGCATTGCCGACAATTGCCAGCGCCCCTGATACGCGCCCACATTGTCGGCGGCCACGCGTTCGGCCGGCTTGCCGTCGCAACCAACCAGGGTTGCGCCGACGGGTAGGGGCGCTGCGTCTGCCCGGACGACCACCCGCTGCGCTCCCGTCGCGTCAAACGCCGTGAGAAATCCGGGCCAGCGCGACGGGAGGACTGGGGCTGCCGGCAACGGACTGAGGTTCATATGCCCGTCGTCGAAACCGGCGACATAGGCTTTCAACGCAAACCAATAGCCCGGATAATCGTGGACCTGCGCCGAGATTTTTATGGCCTTTGCAAGGCCGATGTCGTTGGCCGCGGCGAAACCAAGGTTCGCCGGATCGACCGGGCCCGGATGATTGGCAGCTACGTCGTCGTGCACCGCCGTGGCATCCTGCCGCAATGCCGCGGCCCAGTCCTGAGGCGGGGCCACGGGGGCGGCGACGGACGCAGAGATGAGCAGAAGGGGAAGGGTCGGGGACATCGGCCGTGAGCCTAACGACCCATATTGTAATAGCAATACAATAGCTTGTGGATCGGCTGCTGGATGCTCGGGACATTGTTCCCATCACACATCCTGCGCGCTGTCGCCGCCCGTAACCTCGAAATTGGCGCCGCTACACATCGCCGAGGCATCGGATGCAAGGAAGACCGCCATCGGCGAGATATCCTCCGGCTTCAGCCAGGCAACCCGCAGTGGTACGCGCGGCGCGCGGTTGTTCCATGTCTCGGCCTCGGTCGGATTCTTGGGCGGATCGTCCCGCGTCTCGCCGATCACGTGGCTCCAGCGCTCGGGATAGCGGGTCAGCGCGGTATCGACGAGCCCGGGCAGGATGCAATTGACGGTGACGCCATTCTTTCCAAATTCCTCGGCGGCCGATTTCATCAATCCGATGATCGCATGCTTGGAGGCCGAATAGGAGGACGCACCCGCCGTGCCATGCTTGCCCTGCATCGAGGAGACGAGGATAAATCGGCCGCTGCGCTGGGCCAGCAGCGTCTTGGCAAAGGCGCGCACGGTGTTGGCGGTGCCGTTCACATTATTGTCGATCACGTCGTACCAATCGCTGTCTTCCATGTCGGCGAGATTTTTCCAACGCTGGATCGCGGCATCAGCGACGACGATGTCGATCCGGCCCAACTCGCGCAACACCCGGTCGTGCGCCGCGCGCAATTGGGCGATATGGCGGATATCTCCCTTGATCGGCAGGCAGCGTCGTCCCAACGCCTGAATCTGCCGGCAGGTCTCCGCGAGATCTTCGGGCCGCGCGGGAATGGCGTTGGAGGCGGGGCTGACATAGCCGGCGATGTCGAAGATCGCGACGTCGGCGCCGTTGGCGGCCAGTTCGACCGCGATGGCGCGGCCGATGCCCCGCGCGGCGCCGGTAACGAATGCGACTTTGCCGGCAAGCCGGGTATCGCGCCCGGCCACGACCGGGCCGGCGGAGGGCGGATCGGCCGGGACCTGCGCCGCGGCTGCGGTGGCCATTGTGATGGCGCTCAGCGCGCCGGCGCCCAGCAATATCTCTCGTCGGCCGGTTTGCGGACGCTGGTCGTTCGGCATGGGTCATCCTCTGGATACATCGCTCGCCAAACTGTCGGGGCGCAGCGAAGTTGCCTAGGCGCGCCGATATACGCGGCGCGCGGACGGAGCGATGCTCGACGTGGTTGTGCAAGCTGCCGCGAGCCGGCGCGTATCGGCGGTTTGTGCGGGCGGCTGGCGTTCTCATTTTTGCCCGACGGTGCAACCGCTTGTCGGCTTCATCGTTACCAAGATCGATGACTTTGGCCTCCATGCACCAAAACTCCATCTGGTATGATGCGCGAACCGCGCTCGACCTTGCCGGGAGGCAGCTCGCCCTGGCGCCGCGTGACATGTCCGGCCTATTGATCTGTGCAGGGCTGATCGCGGTGGCGGTGCTGCTCGGTTGGCCGCTGCGCCTCTGGCTGGTTGAACGGGCCGATCGTGCGGTGCGGAGAGTCGATCCGCGCGGACGCTGTCGCGCTGAGGTAAAGGCGATCATAACGATTCTGGGCACGACGTTGCTGGTCGGCGTTGCCGCGCGCCTGGTCCGTCTGGCGCTCGATGCCGGATTTACGCTGCTTCCGGAGACGGCATCGCTGGCCGACGCGGCCGCCGCGGCGATTGCGATTACCGGCTTGGGGATCGGCATCGGACGGGCATTATCGCCGCCCGCACATCCCGAACAACGTCCGCTGCCGTTTCCCCAGGAAATGGGGGCCGCCATACGATTCTATTCGGTGGCGGGCGCCGCCATGCTCGGTCTGGCCGCGTTCGTGGACCGTGCGTCGGTCGTCCTGCAGGCATCGCCGCTGTCACGAGGCCTCGCCCAGGGAGCGGTGGTGCTTCTGGAGGCGGCGCTGACGGCCGGCTTCCTGATCGCGATCGGCCGCTTCCGCGAAGCGGGTGATAGCGCGCAGACCAAGACCGAAACCGCGGGGTCCACGCTCACGGCGGTGGCGTGGGCGGCAGTTATTCTCGGATTGCTCGGCCTGCTCTTCGGATACGGCCATTTCTCAGCGATGCTGTTCCAAGAATTGATCTGGGCAAGCCTCGTCGGGCTGACCGCGTTGCTGTTGTGTCGCCTGATCCACGCGATGATCGGCTGGCTGCTGGGGAGCGAACACGCCGCCGGCCATTTCGCGACCCACATTATGGGCCTGCGCCGTTCGCGGATCGACCAGGCGAGGATCTTGGCGACCGCCATCGCGTCAATCGCGGTCTGGGGTCTGGCGGCGCTGCTAATCGCGGCTCCGCTGGGCGGCTCGGGCGCTTCGGTCGTCGATCAACTCCGTCCCGCCTTGCTGTTCGGCGCGTTGCGCAACTTGCATGTCGCGCCGAAGGCGGTGCTGTTCGCGATCGCCCTGCTGATCGTGGGGATCGCCCTGACCCGACGCATGCGTCGCTGGCTTCAGGATCAATTTCTACCGGCGACCTCGCTCGACGTCGGGGTCAGAAGCTCGATCGCCACCGGGACCAGCTATGTCGGCATATTGCTCGCGTTGATCGCCGCGGCCAATGTGCTCGGCGTTGCGCTGGACAAGGTGACGCTGATCGCGAGCGCGCTATCGGTGGGCATCGGCTTCGGATTGCAGTCGATCATCCAGAATTTCGTATCCGGAGTAATCCTGCTCGTCGAGCGGCCGATCAAAGTGGGGGATTGGGTATCGACATCAGGCGCCGAGGGAAGCGTGCGGCGCATCAACGTGCGTGCCACCGAACTCGTCACCATCGACGGCGGCCTGGCGATCGTTCCGAACTCGGCGTTCATTTCGGCCAACGTGCTCAATCGTGGCGGATCCCCGAACGCGGACCGACTGGAGATATCGATCAAGGTGTCCGGAAGCTCTTCTCCGCGAGAGGCTGCCGACGCCTTGTTGAAGATACTGACCGACCGTCCGGAGATTCGAAACGAGCCGGTGCCGAACGTGCTCCTGACGACGGTGGACGACCCTAACTACGGTTTCACGATCCACGCCTGGGCCGACGGGTCCCATCGGGTGGCGGAGGCGCGCAGCGAACTCTTGTACGCGCTGGCCGAGAAATTGCAGGCCGGCGGCATGAAGGCAGTGATCGGCTGAGCCGGAGTTCGTCGGCGACCATCTTCTGTTTTTCCAGGTATAACTTCCACTTGTAAGACACATAACGTAATCTCCATTGTTCTAGTGGGAATTATAGCGCCTTTGCAGGTCTCATTTGGAGGCGGGCAATGCGCGGTTTGGACGGTCAGGAGTTTCTGCAAGAGGGCATAAGGGAATGTGCCGACGCGCGGATCAGGCTCGATCGACGCGCGCTGATCCTGCAAGCCGGGCTGCTAGGGTTGGCAGCGTGCGCGCCGAGCGCCAAGGCCGCGCAAGGCCCATTGCGGGTCGCAACCTACAAAGGCGGAATCGATAGCGTATTCGGCGCAGCCGGGGTGACGCCGCCTGCCGGCGCTGTGGAGCATGCGCTCTTCAGTGCAGGCAATTTCATCACCGAGGCGATCGAAGCGAAGGCGATCGACCTGGGCTCGATGAGCGAGATTCCGCCCGTCTTCCTGGCCGGCCGGCCAACGCTGATCCGGCTGGTCGCTGTCCAGCGCGGCGACGTAAACTTCCAGATGGTCCTTGTTCCCGGCCAGTCGGACATTCGCCACACGGCGCAGCTCAAAGGCAAGCGGATCGGTTATATCCGCGCCACCACCTCGCATTATCTGCTGCTGCGGGTGCTCGGCGAAAACGGCCTGACCTTTGCCGACATCACGCCGGTTGCGCTCAGCCCGGCAGATGGTCTCGCCGCCTTCCGCCAGGGCGCGCTCGACGCGTGGGTGACCTATGATCTCGGGGGCTACATTGCCCGACAGAACGGGGCACGGCTGCTGACCACCGGTGTCGGTCGGATGTCGGGCAATTACGCTTGGGCAGCACTCGAGCCGTCGTTGAACGATTCGGCGAAGCGCGGTGCGATCGTTGACTATCTCGGCCGCGTTAAGACGACGCTGGCCTGGGTCGAGCGCAATCCCGAGACCTGGGCGAAGCTCAAGGGCGCCGACACCGGCGTCGATCCGGCGGTGTTCCTGCAACAGTTCCGCGAGCGCAGCCAGCCGACCAGCCTCGAGCCGGTGAGCGAGGGCGCGATCCGGACCAACCAGGCGGTGGCGGACACCTTTACTGACGCCCGCGTGCTGCCGTCGCACGTCGATGTCCGGCCGATGTGGAGTCACGCGCTGGATGCGACGCTGAAGGCCTGAGCGGCCCGGCGCGATCCGAAAATCCGTACAATACAGGGGGCTTCATGATATCACCATTCACGCGCGCGACCTTGCTGGCAGGCAGCGCGTTTTTTGCCTTGCAGCCCGCGCTGGCGGCAGAGTCCGGGCCTGCGTCGACCGAAAAAGTCACCGACCCAGCCGAGGACCGGATCGGCGATATCGTCGTGACGGCACGCTATAAGGGCGATGATCTGCAGAAAGTGCCGATCGCGATCACCGCGCTGTCGGCCGAGCAACTGGCATCGGTTCCCGGTGATTTCAGCCTGCGCCAGTTGCAGCGGTTTGCGCCCAGTCTCCAGATCCAGGGCTTCAGCGTCCGCAACCAGACCATTACCATCCGCGGACTTGGCACCAACAGCGGCCAGGCCAATGAAGGGCTCGATCAGGGCGTCGGCATCTACATCGACGGCGTCTATTATGCCCGCACCGGCACCGCGCTGAACGATCTGCTTGATGTCGACAGCCTGCAGATCCTGCGCGGGCCGCAGGGCACGCTGTTCGGCAAGAACACTGTCGCCGGCGCGATCGATATCCGCACCCGCGCGCCCAGCTTCACACCGGAGCTGTCGACCAGCCTGACCTATGGCAATTACAATTACCTGCGGGCGACGGCATCGGCGTCGCGGCCGCTGTCGGACACGCTGGCGCTGCGGATCAGTGCGTCGGCGACGACCCGCGATGGCACCATCCGGAATACCCGCTACGATCAGAAATGGGACGATCGCCACAGCTATGCGACCAAGGCCGATTTGCTGTGGAAACCCAACGATGATTTTAGCGTCCGGCTGATTGCCGATTATTCGACGATTTACGGCACGATCGGTTTTGCGACGATCGCCGGCGTGTTGCCGGCGACCCGGGCGGACGGTTCCGCCGTGCGGGACTATTACGCGCGCGCCGCCTCGATCGGTTACATCCCGCCTGCGATCCGCCCTTATGGACGGACGACCGACATCGACGGGAGCCACAATCAGAAACTGAACACTGGTGGCGTTTCCGCGCATGTCGAGGGGCGGTTCGGCCCGGTCCTGCTCACCTCGATCACCGCCTATCGACTGTGGACTTATTATCCGCGCTACGACGGCGACCAGACCGGCGCCGACATCTCCCCCAACAGCACGGTCGCGCCGCACCAGCGCCAGTTCAGCCAGGAATTCCGGGTCAGTTCAGCCGACCCGGGAGCGGTGCAATATACCGCCGGCCTCTATTATTTCTGGCAGAAGGGGACCAATTATTCGAACACCAGCTACGGCAAGGATGCCTCCAAATGGTATCTGGGCGGTGCTGCGCCGGACGCGCTGCTGAACGGCCTCAACGCCTATAGCGTCACCGTCCCGGTCACCCACAGCTATGCGGCGTTCGGCCAGGCGACGTGGACCTTTGCCCCGCGCTGGAGCGTGACCGGCGGCCTACGCTACACCTGGGAGAAGAAGAGCGGCAGCTATTACGCCGAGCAGCAAGGCACGGCCGCGCCGATTGCGTCGCTGCCGATTGCCTATCAGGCGACCGCGCAGGCGATCCGCAACGCTTATGCTCCTTCGGGCGGCGCCTATTCGGTGTCCGATGCAAAGGGAAACATCTCCGGGCTTGCCAGCCTGAACTACGAGATCGGATCGGGCGCCAACGCCTATGCGACCTATTCGCGCGGCTATAAATCGGCCGCGGTTAATCTCGTGCGGCTGAGCGCGGGGCTTGATACCTTCATCAAGCCCGAAAAAGCGGATTCCTACGAAATCGGTCTGAAGACCCGGCTGTTCGGCAGGGCGCTTGAACTCAACACGGCGTTATTCTGGACCAACGTCACCAATTACCAGTCCAACATCTACGACGTCGCCAATCTGATTACCTATCTCAGCAATGCCGGCAAGGTGCGTACCCGCGGTGTGGAGGTCGATGCTCGGGCCGCGCCCTTCAAAGGCCTGACGCTGACCGCATCAGGCACGTTCAACGACGCCAAATACATTCGCTACACCAACGCGCTGTGCCCTTATGCACTGTCCTACAAGAGCTATTGCGATATTTCCGGCCAGCCGCTGAGCGGGGTCTCGAAATGGGCGGGATCGGTGTGGGGCGAATATGCTCATCCGGTCGACGATCATCTCACCGGCTATGTCGGCGGCGACGTGGCGTATCGCTCGTCCTTCTTCTCGACGGTCAACGACGACCCTTACGCCCAGGTGGCGGGATATACGTTGGTCGGCGCGCGCCTGGGCGTGCGCTCGGCCAGCGGCTGGGATGTCTCGCTCTGGGCGTCCAATCTGCTCGACCGGAAATATTTCAACACGCTCTCGGTCAACAGCAGCATCGGCACCGTCCAGGCCGTGCTCGGCGATCCGCGTACCTATGGCGTGTCGTTCAAGGCGAAGTTCTGAAACCCGACCTCTACACTCTGAAAGGATATCGACATGACCAAACGACAATTGAAGCTCGGCGTAGTCCCCACCGGCGTTGGTGGTCCCGGTGACAGCAATCGCTGGCTCGACACCGATATTCCGACCGACGCGAGCGTCGACATCGACTGGTATATACAGGTTGCGCGCGAAGCGGAGGCTGCCAAGTTTGATTTGGTGTTCATCGTCGATAGCCAGTTCATCACCAAGGATTCGCCGCCGCATTATCTCAATCGGCTGGAGCCGCTGACATTGCTGTCGGCGCTGGCCGTCACCACCAGCCGGATCGGTCTGGTCGGCACGCTGACCACTTCGTATAATGATCCGTTCAATATTGCCCGCCGGCTCGCCTCGCTCGACCTGATCAGCAAGGGCCGGGCCGGCTGGAATGTAGTGACCAGCGGCGACGCGGGCACTGCCGGCAATTACAGCCGCGACGAGCATTACGACTATGAGACGCGCTACGGCCGCGCGCTGGAATATCTCGAGGTGACCCGAGGGCTGTGGAAATCCTATGAGGATGATGCGTTCGTGCGCGATCGCGAGACCCACCAATTCCTCGATTCCTCTAAACTGCACGCACTCCACCACAAGGGCGCCTATTTCTCCGTCGTTGGCCCGCTCAACATTCAGCGCTCGCCGCAAGGCGAGCCGGTGATCTTCCAGGCCGGCGATTCAGATCAGGGTCGCAATCTCGGGGCGACCATCGCCGACGCGATCTTCACCCATGCCTCCTCGATCGAGGAAGGTCAGGCGTTCTACCGCGACCTCAAGGGCCGCGCTGAGCAACTCGGCCGCGATCCCGACCAGATCGTCGTGCTGCCCGGCTTCACCGTCTTTGTCGGCGATACCGACGACCAGGCGCGCGAAGTGGAGTTGGCCTATCGCCGCCAGGACCAGAGCTTTGATCAGGCGCTCGGTGAATTCGGCCGGGCGTTCGGGTGGCACGATTTCCGCGGCTACGATCTCGACGCGCCCTTCCCGGTCGAGGCACTCGAATATGGGAAACAGAGCTTCTATACCCAGGCCAAGCGCATCACCGAACTCGCGGTGGAGCGCGGCTTCACCCTGCGCCAGACCGTGGAGCATCTGCGCGACGTCCGTCGCAGCCCATTTGTGGGATCGGCCGAGACGGTGGCTGACGAAATCATCCGCTGGTTCGAGGGCCGCGCGCTCGACGGGCTGAACGTGCATTACGGCCATCCCAGCCAGTTCGCGCGCTTCACCCGCGAGGTAGTGCCGATCCTGCAGGCACGCGGCGTATTCCGGACCGACTATGAGCATCAGACGCTGCGCGGAAATCTCGGAATCGATATCCCGACCAATATCCGCTCCGCACCGGTGCCCGCCGACACCCGCGAACTCAGCTCTTCGGACGCCTGACGCCACTGTTTTCAGAAAGGAAGCCGCCATGGCGACTGCAATCAAGACCACCGACGTAGATACGCGGGCCTGGACCCAGGCCGAATGGAAGGTCCGCGTCGATCTCGCGGCCTTCTACCGCCTCTCGGCGGTCTACGGCTGGGACGATTTTCTGTTCACCCACATTTCGGCACGGGTGCCGGGACCGGATCACCATTTCCTGATCAATCCCTATGGACTGATGTTCGAGGAAATTACCGCGTCGAGCCTGGTTAAGGTCGATCTCGCCGGCAAGATCATCGGCGAGAGCCTATATGGCATCAACTACGCCGGTTATGTGATCCATTCGGCGATCCACGGCGCGCGGGACGACGCGCATTTCATTGCTCATTTCCACTCGCCAGACGGCGTTGCGGTTTCTTCCCACGAGGAGGGACTGCTGCCGATCAATCAGCGCGCGCTTGGGCTGATCCCCCGGCTCAGCTACCATGAGTATGAGGGTATCGCCCTCAATCTGGACGAGCGCGAGCGTCTGGTCGCCGACCTCGGCGACACGTCGACGATGCTGCTGCGCAACCACGGGACGCTCGCGCTGGGCGCCTCGGTCGGTGAAGCCTGGTCCAACATCTATCATCTCGAGGCCGCTTGCACCGCGCAGGTCCGCACGTTGAGCGCAGGGCGCGACCGGATCCTGATCGCCCCCGACGCCGCACAAGAAGAGGTCCGCCGTCAGGTCTCCCAGCCGCGCAAAGCCGAGTCCGGCGCAGGTGGCTTTTACGATCTCCTCTGGGAGGCTGCGCTGCGCAAGGCAGCGCGCGCATCGCCGGGTTTCGATGCATGATCTCGGGAGAGGCGGGCCGCACCCTCTTCGGAAGTGTTCACAACGCCGCGATGGTAAACGTTGTGAGCGTGCCACCAGGGCAGGAGGCGCGAGGGTCCGCATGCGCTTTCAAAGAAACTCTACGTTGCGAAAGCCGGCGAGCGTACCTTGTAGCATTAGAACGGTTTCGGGAACGTCCACTGGAAATTCTCTGGTATAATCTTAAACATCGATTCCAGCCATTCGCTCGTCTTCGCCGGCGATGATGGCACGCCTCACAAGCACACCGATGCCGCTATGTAATCTTAGTTCGGCGGGCCAGATTCAGCGCTGCGCGCCCTTGGCGACTCGGGATCGCTCCAGCCCAGCCCGAGCGCCTTTTGCACCGCGATATAGCTGTTTGTAAGCTGGGCTTTGCCCTGTGCGACCGAAATTGCGGCCGACAGGCGCTGGCGCTCGATGTCGAGCTGGTCGATCAGTGAGCTGGTGCCGCCTTGCAGGCGCTGGTTGTTGAGCTGCGCCGCGCGTCCCGCCGACGCCTCGGCGCGGACGAGCTGGGCGAGCTGCTGGCGGACGTTGCCGAAGCGCGATAGACTGGTCTCGGCGTCCTGCAGCGCCTCGAGAACGGCCTTTCGATATTGGGCTTCAGCTTCGTCACGCTGGGCCTCCGACTGGCGGACTACCGCGCGATTTTTGCCGAAATCGAGGAACGACCAGTTGAGCTGCGGCGCTACCAGCGTCGTCAGATTGCCCAGGTCGAAAATGTCGCCGGGCGAAGTGCCCCCGAGGCCGAGAATTCCCATGAACTTAAGTCCCGGCAGCTGCTTGGCCTTGCTGATGCCGATCGCCGCGGTGCTTGCCGCCAGCGCGCGCTCGGCCGAGCGGATGTCGGGGCGGTGCGCGATCAGCATCGCCGGATCGCCGATCGCGACCTGCGCGGGGGGCAGCGGCACCGCTGTCACACTCGACAGGCTCTGGTCGAGCGCGCCGGGCTCGCGTCCGGTCAGCACAGCGAGCTGGTTGAGATACTCGTCGGTCTGCGCGGCGAGCGGGGTGTTTTGGGCATCGGTCGCACTGAGCTGGTTCTGCAGGCGCTCGACGTCGAGAGCAGAGGCGGCGCCCGCCGCAAAACGCTGCCGGGTCAGGGCGAGCGAACGGCGCTGTAGCGCAATCGACTGCGCGTTGAGCCGGGCTCGCTCCTGCGTGTCGCGCAGATTGACATAGGCTTGCGCAACCTGCGCCGAAAGGCTGACCTGCGCGTCGGCCAGATCGGCAAAACGCTGTTCGACCTGAGCGCGCGATTGTTCGAGGGAGCGACGAACGCCGCCGAACAGGTCGGGCTCCCACGAGGCGTTTAGCCCGACATTGTAGAAATCGAGACTCGACGACGACCCGGCGGTACTGCTGCCACTGGCGAGGCCGACGCCGGGCAGGGTAGCACGCAGATAGGTGCCGCTGGCGCTCACGCTGGGATATTGCCCCGCCTGCTGCTGGCTGAGCGCCCCGCGCGCCTGACGGATGCGCGCCTGGGCGATATCGATATTGGGACTGTGCGCCAGCGCGGCATCGACCAGTTCGGTAAGCTTTGGGTCGCTGAGCGTTTCCCACCAGCGCGCCACCGCCGGGGTCGGGGTGAACGTGTCGTCCTTTGCCCGCACGAAGCTTGCTCGCGCAACGGCGTCGGAGGCGACGCTAGGCGGCTTGTTGTAATTCGGGCCGACGGTGCAGGCGGACACCAGCAGGCCGCCGGCAAGAGCAAGCTTTTTCATCAGTGCACCGTCGCCGGAGCGGCGTCCTTAGGTAGGGGGCGGAGGAACAGGACGAGAGGCAAAACGACCAACGTGCCCACCCCCATGATCCAGAAAATGTCGTCATAGGTCATTGCCAACGCCTGACCCTGGATCTGCTGCTCGATCCGACCAATCGCGCCGGTGCCGCCGCCGAGCGAGTGGACATAGGCCTGCACGGCGGGTGAATTGGCGGTCATTGTTTCCTCCATTCGCCGCGAATGCAGCCACAGCCGCTGCTCTTGCAGGATCGAGATCCCGGCAAGCGCCAGGCTGCCGCCGAGATTGCGCACCGCGTTGAACAGGCCGGAGGCGTCGCCGGCATCTTCGGCCGGAACGGCGCGCACTACCGCCTGGCTGAGGAACAACATGCCGAGGATCTGCCCGACGCCGCGGATCAACTGCGACACGGTGAAGTCGGCGCCCACCGAGTTGATCGTCAGATGCGAATCCAGAAAAGCGGCGACCGCCATGATCAGAAGCCCAGACGCCACCGCGATGCGCACGTCGACTGCGCGCAGCAAGAGCGGCACGATCGCCATCATGAACAGGCTTGGGATGCCCGAGAGCAACACCACCTTGCCCGATTGCAGCGCGTTATAGCCGGGGATCGCTGCCAGAAATTGCGGGATCGCATAGGAGGTGCCGTAGAGTACCATGCCGAGCACCACGCCCATCAGCGCGACGGAGCCGAACTGCCGATCAAGCAGCAGGCTGAGTTTGATGACCGGGCGTTTCGCCACAACCTGCCCGGTGAACAGCAGCGCGAAGCCGAAGAGCGCGACAAGCGCCATGATTCGGATCAGCGGCGAGGCGAACCAGAGCTCGCGCTGCCCTTCCTCAAGCATCACCGTGAGTCCGCCGAGTCCCAGCGCCAGGCCGGCAATGCCTAGCCAGTCGGCCTCGCCGAGTAGGTCCAGCCGCGACTTCTGGTGGGGAAGCCCGACCAGCAGCAGGGTGACCAGCGCCGCGCACAGCGGCAGGTTAAGGAAGAAGGCATAGTGCCAGCTGATATTCTCGGTGAGCCAGCCGCCGATCAATGGGCCGATCACCGGGCCGAGGATTGCTGTCACCCCGAATAAGGCGATGCCCACCGGCTGCTGTCGGCGTGGCAATCGGGTGGCGATGATCGTCTGTGCGGTGGGAATCATCGCGCCGCCGGTGAAGCCTTGCCCCACGCGCCCGATAATCATCATCGTCAGGCTGTCGGCGGTGCCGCAGAGGATCGAGAAGCCAGTGAACAAAGCGGCGGCAATCAGCAGGAAAGTGCGCAGGCCGAGCAGCCGCTCGAGCCAGGCGGACATTGGGATGATGACAATCTCGGCCACGAGATAGGCGGTCGCGACCCACGTCCCCTCGGTGCCGCTGGCCCCGATCTCGCCCTGGATCGTCGGCAGCGCCGAATTGACGATCGAGATGTCGAGCGTTGCCATTAACGCGCCGAGCGTTCCCGCAGCCACCGCCAGCCATGCCGCAGCATCGGCGCGTTCGGGTTTGGCGGCCGCGCCGGATTCACCGTTGCTCGGGGCTTGCGCCGCGCTCGCCACGCTTAGCGGCCCTGGCCGTTGAGCTGCTTTTCGCGGTTTCTGATCGCGTCGAGGTCACCCTTCGCACCGATAGTGTCAACGGTCACCGTGACCGACAAGCCTGGTAACAGCAGGCGCCGCGCCTCAGGTGTCGCCTCGATCGAAATCCGTACCGGAACGCGTTGCACGATCTTGGTGAAATTGCCGGTCGCGTTCTGCGGTGGAATTAGCGAGAATTGCGCGCCAGTGCCCGGTGATACGCTCTCGACGCGACCGCGTAGGTCAACACCCGACAACGCGTCGACCGTGATCGTCGCCGGCTGGCCCGGCCGCATCAGCGACAGCTGTGTTTCCTTGAAGTTCGCCACGATATACAGACGTTGCAGCGGCACGACCGACATCAGCCGCGTGCCCGCCGTGGCATATTGCCCGACGGTCACCGATTTGTCGCCGATCCGTCCGTCGATCGCGGCGCGCAGCATCGTCGCATTGACGTCGACATTGGCCGATTCGAGTTTTGCGCGTGCGCCGCGCTCCTGTGCGCCGGCTTCGCGGATCTGCGCGGCGAAGCCATCGATACGACGGCGCTGCATCAGCAGGGCCGCGGCTTGCGCGCGTACATCCTGCGCCGATTGCGCCGCGGTCACGCGCAACTGCGCGAGTTGTTGGCGCGTCTCGGCGCCAGAAGCGGCGAGTGGAATATAGCGCTGCACTTCGGCGGCATCATGCGCCGCCTTTGCCTGTGCGGCATCGAGTTGAGCGCGGCTCTGCTCGATCGTGGCATATTGCTCGCTAAGCGAGGCGCGTGCGTTGTCGGCGCTCGCCTGGCCTTGCGCGATCTGCGCTTCGGCCTGTGCGGCTTGCGCGTGATAATCGCGCGGGTCGATCCGTACGAGCGGCTGGCCTGCTTTGACGTCCTGGTTGTCGGTGACAAGCACCTGCGCGACATAGCCGTTGACGCGCGGCGCCACGGTCACTGCGTCCGCCTGGATCGTCGCGTCATTGGTATCTTGTAAGAATTTACCATGCGCCTCGTAGCGCAGGAACCAAAGCGCCGCCGCGGCCAGTATGATCAGCGCGAGTACGATAAGGATCAGTTTGGTACGACCGCTGAGCTTGGGCTTGTCCGGTGCATGGGCACGGTCGGACGGTTCCGGCTGCCGCACGTCGGCTTGACCGGAGGCCAACGGCTCCGGGGAAGTGCTGTCCTGGCTCATTCGGCGTTTCCGTTTGGCAGTGGTGGGAGCGCTGACGCGTTTTGTGACTTTGCATCCGCTCGGGGCGCATGACAGATAGCTGTCCTAAGCGGACATGATGTCCGGTTGCAAGGTAAATTTGATGATGGTCTGACGTGCCGGACGAGATGCAGGGGCGGATATAACAAGCGTTGAGCGACGATGCCGATTGCAATACCGACGGCCCAGGCCGGAGCGGCAATCGAACGGAGCAAAGATTATCGGGATGTTTTGGAGGTCCTCATGCGGCTGAAATGGACCACGATCGATGCGGCGTGATGCTCGTGCCCGCCGCGAGGCGCTGATCGCCGCCGCCGCTGAAATTTTTGCGGCGCGCGGCTATGGGGTGCCGCTCGAGGATATCGCTGTGCACGCGGGGGTCGGTCGCGGCACGCTGTATCGAAATTTCAGTGACCGCGAGGCGCTGGTGCTCGCGATCTTCAGTGGTGAACTCGACCGGCTCGAGACGATTGCCGCGCGCGATCAGGATTTGCGGCAGTCGATGACGGATCTTGCGCTCGCGGGCGCGCGCGGCACCGCGCTCTTCAACCGCATCGCCCCCGAACTCGTTGCCGGTACGGAAAACATGGCGGCGTTCGAAGCGCTTGGCGAGCGGATGGCGGGATTGCTCGATCCGCTCGCGGCGCGCGCGCGCGCGCGCGGCGAGGCCGGTGCTGAAGTCGATGGTGCGAGGCTGGGCGTCGCGCTCAAGATGGTATGCGGCGTGTTTCGCGCGCGGGGCGACGAGGCGGCTGGAAAACGGCAGCTCGATATCTCCCTCGATATCGTTCTGCGGGGGCTGCGGCCAAATTAATCTGTGCGTCGTCTACAGCCCGCCTGTTCAGGCCTTGGGCGGCATCATCGGCCCAGCGACATCGACGGCGCGACGGAACCCCGGATGATCCTGCAGGCGCTGCCAATAAGCAGCGACCTGGGGAAAGTCGGCGAGCACACCCGCTGCCTCGGCGAGCGCGAGCAGATAGGTCATCTGAATATCTGCGAGCATCGGTTCGTCGCCCATCAGGAACGGCTTTGCGCCGACGCCCTCGGCGATATAGTTCAAGGCCTGCGGGATCGCAGTGTCCGCCATATCGGTCATCGTCGCCCCCACGCCGCCGCGCAGCCGGGCCATCAACGAGATCGTCACCGGCTGCATAGCCGAGCTCTCGACATAATCGAGCCACTCCTCGTGCAAGGCGTGCGCGTTGCTGCCCTTTTCGGGCGTAAATCTTCCGTTGCCATAGCTATTGTGCACATAGCGCAGGATCGTGGCGGACTCGGCCAGGGTCAGATCGCCATCCACGATCACCGGTGACTTGCCGAGCGGGTGGACCTTCTTGAGCGACGGCGGAGCGTGCATCTGCGCGTCGCGGGCATATCGCACGACCTCGTGTGGCGTGCCGAGCGCCTCAAGCAGCCAGACGATGCGCAGCGCACGGGAATATTCGAGCATGTGGAGTGTGAGCATAATATGTCCTCGAACGGGAGTATGATTCGGCAGATCAACCGCCGGCGGGGCTACCCTGATCCTGGTCCGCAGGGATCGGCGCATGCACGGTGTGGCAGATTTCGCGTAGCCCGGCCTTGAGGCCTTCCTCGAGCGTCGGATGATAGAAGGGAAGGTCGAGGAGCGAGGTCGCTGTCTCGCCGCGACCGATCGCCCAGGCAAGCAGGTGGGCGATGTGGTCCATGCCCGGTCCGATCATCGCCGCGCCGGTCAGCCGACCATCGGGCCTGGCGGCGTATAGGCGGACCAGCCCCTCGGCCCGTGCCTCGATCTTTGCGCGGCCCTGGTCGTCATAGCGGGAAATGCCGATGACGCTGTCCCCGCGACACGGCGCGCCTACCACCGCTACCGGGGGGTCCGTGAAGGTCATGGCGAAGGCCACATTGCGCTCGGAGGGGCGGACCTCCGGGAAGTGTGCGGCGTTACGGCCGGCGATGGCTCCTTCCGACGAGGCCTCATGCAGGATTGGCACATCGGCATCCGCGTCACCGGCAAGGAAAATCGGCCCGTCGCCGCATTGCATCGTCGTGCGGTTGAAGTCGGGAACGCCATGCGCGTCGAGTAAAAGGCCGGTGGTATCCAGGCCAAGTCCTTCGAGGTTCGGCGGACGTCCCGCGGCGACCAGCACCTTGTCGAAGGAACGTTCACCGTTGCTGTCACCTGTCCAGCGCAGCAGCGCGCGATCACCGACGCGACGGGGGTCGATCTCGACCCCGAGATGCAGATCGAGATCGCGGGCCAGGATCGTGTGCAGAGCCTCGGCGACGTGCTCGTCCTGCAGGGCCGCGAGCGTCTTGCCCTTGTCGAAGAGTGCAATCTCGACTCCCAGTCGCGCGAGCGCTTGCGCCAGTTCGATGCCGAGCGGGCCGGCGCCGACCACTGCGACCGATTTGGGAAGATCGCCGAGATCAAAGATCGTCTCATTGGTCAGCACGAGGTCGCCGAGCGCGAGAAAGGCTTTTGGAATTTGCGGTCGCGATCCGGTCGCGATGACGATCGCCTTCGCCTGAATACGGCGCCCATCCTCGAGTGAAAGCCGGTTCGGCCCGGTAAATGTAGCGCGCGCGTTTAGCTTGACCTCATCAGGCAGATCCCGAAGCAAATTGAGCATGCCCGCCACGAACGCATCGCGCTCCTTGCGAACCCTCGTCAGTACGGCGACGCCGTCTATCCGCGGCGGTTGGACATGGATCCCGAACGTCCCGGCGCGGCGGACGCCCTGTGCCGCGCCGGCTGCAGCGATCAGCAGCTTGGAGGGCATGCAGCCGACGGTAGCGCATGTCGTTCCGCTGAAGCCGTCGTCGATCAGCAGGGTGCTGGAGCCCGCGCGGCGCGCGGTCCGTTCGGCGGCAAGCCCTGCGGTGCCGGCGCCGATCACGGCGACGTCGCAAACGAGATCGGTCATTCAGGTCCTTCGAAGAGGGGGCGCTGGCAGGAAGGCCGCGACCGACGGGAACGAGCACAACGCGCCAGAGCCGCTCGCGGTCCCTGCAAAATCCGCGCTGCCCCCTCCTGAAAATTCATGCGGATTGCCAAGACATCTGGCCGCGACAAGGCCTTCCTCCTAGTCATCTGGGTATATGTCTAGGGATCTCAGGAGGATGATAGTGGCAGGCTGGATGCGCAAAGTGATTTTGACGATTGGTGGGCTGTTGAGCGCGCAGATGGCGCAAGGCCAGACCGCCTCGCCTAGGCATGCGGCAAGTGTCGCGGAGCACCAGTCGCAATGCGCAGGCAAAGAGGGGTGGAGTGATCCCGCGCCTCCGGTCCGCATTTTTGGCAACGTCTATGACATCGGCACCTGCGGCATCACGGTTGTGCTGATTGCCGGTAGCGCGGGCGCTATCGTTATCGACGGGGCCACCGCCGAAGCGGTGCCCTCGATCACCGCGAACATTGTGCGCCTGGGGTTCAAGCCAAGCGACGTGAAGCTGCTGCTGTCGACCCACGAGCATCTCGATCATGCGGCTGGCCTTAATGCTCTGCGGCGCCGTACCGGGGCGACGATGGTGGCAACCACAGCGTCCCGAGCAGCTCTGGAGAGCGGAGTGCCGGCGGATACCGATCCGCAACGCAAAGGCGGCAAGCCGCAGTTTCGGGGCGTACAAGTCGATCGTATCGTGCGCGATGGAGAGGTCGTACAGCTTGGATCTATTCGACTGACCGCGCACACTACGCCCGGTCACGCTCCCGGCAGCACTTCGTGGTCATGGCGCTCTTGTGAGGGCGCGACGTGTCACGATGTGGTATACGCAGATAGCGTCAGCGCCATTTCGTCTCGCAGGTATCGGTTCGTTGATCATCCGGCGTATGTCGAGACGTTTAGGTCCAGCATCGCCAAGATCGGCCGCCTGTCTTGTGATCTGATCATTACCCCTCATCCCGCCGCCAGCAACTTCTATGATCGGCTCGCGGGCAAGGCGCCGCTCAGCAGCAGCACCGCATGCGTGGCCTACGCCGCTGCCGGTCGCGCAAAGCTCGATCAGAGAATGGCGCAGGAGGCGGGCAGTCCGCACCATAGTCGGGGCAAGTGAACGAACTATAGGGCGGCCGTCGACGTCCGGATCGCACGACGCGCTGCGGCATGCCTGGCGTCACTCATTGCGCCCCGAGAGTCATTGCGCGCCGGGCCGAATTTTTTCGGCGCGGCGCTGCATCGCATCGGCGAGACCGCCCCGATCCGCAACGGGCAGCGTCGCGGCAAAGGCGACCGCGCGCCGCTCGATCGCAGTGCGCACGGACATGTCGGCAGCGCGTACGCGGTCAAGCGCCGCGTTGACCGCAACCTGGTCGATGCTGGGCTGGCGAAGCAGGAAGGCAGCCTGCATCTTTGCGGCACGCCCTTCGAGGATCGTCGGGCGCAAGGCGCGGCGCGCCTCGCGCAACGCCGCCCGGAAAGGACGACGCGTGGCGACCGGCAATTCGGCGCCAGCGATGCTGAGTGATCCCGCATTGATCATCCGGTGCCCGGACCGAAGCTGAACAGTACCCGCAATCAGCGCGCCCGCCAGAAACAGGTTGAGAAGGACCGAGAGGGCCAAAGCGATGCGCAACTTGCTCATGGGATCAGCTCTCCACCCCGGTGACGTCGCCAAAGGAGGTGGCACCGCCTGATATATCGGTCGGTGCGACCATCGCGACCGCGGCGCTGCCCGCGACTGCGCCGGCCAGCGCGGCGGCGACGCCCAGACCCGACCACCACAATCGTGAGCGGACCGCAAAATGCCGCGTCCGCACCGGCGCCGCGGTGAGGATGCGGTTGCGGAGCGCAGCGGCGGGTGCGGCTACACGCCACGTATCGAGAGTCTGGTCGAGCAGCGACGCTTCCGTCAGGATGGCGCGTGCTGCGGGCTCGGTTGCCATACGCTGTGCCGCCTCGCGATGCACTTCGGGCCATCGCGCGACGACACTGCCATAGGCATCGGCCAGCGCCTGGAAGCGTTCTGGGGTAAGCCGTTCAGTCATGCGCCGCGCTCCTGGGCGATAGAGAATTGGGCGCGCAGCGTCCGGCGCGCGCGGGCCAGCAACGACTCCAATGCTTCGGCGCTGACCTCCAGCACCGCCGCCGCCTCTGCTCCCGACAGATCCTGATAATGCACCAGCAGTATGGCTTCGCGCTGCCGTTCGGGCAGCCCGGCGATCGCCGCTGCGACTGCACGGCCGCGCTCGCTCTCGATCAGATCGGCTTGCGCATCCGGGGCCGGATCGGCGACCTCGGCAAGAAGGTCTGACGAAATATCCCGCCGCTTGCGCAATCGGTCGCGGCATAGATTGAGAACGACGGTATGCAGCCAGGTATCGAAGCGGGCCCGGCCCGGCTGCCAGGCGGCTGCCGTGCGCCAGACCCGGAGAAACGCCTCCTGTGTCACATCCTCGGCCTCGGCGCCGTCGCGAAGCATCCGTGTCGCCAATGCGAGCATGCGCGGGAGCTTGGTCGCGACGAGCATACGCGCCGCCGATGGTTCCCCGCGGCTGACGCGGGCGATAAGCGTCGAATCCGGATCGTGGTCGCTCAACCGTTTGCGTCCCTAAATCCATGTCTGCCGATCCGGCATCAGGAATCCGCGCTCGCGCCGGCTTTACTCTTGTTGGCGTGCGCAGCGGCGCGTTCCTGTGGGCTGGCCACTCCGTCGCCGTTGGTATCGATCCGCTGGAAGCGTCGTGCGAGCATGGCATCGATTTCCGATCGGTCGAGCATGCCATCGCCATTGCTGTCGAGTTTGGCGAAACGCTTGGCGGGATCGCTCTTGCCGGGCTTAGCTGCGGCGATGAATTCGGCGCGGCTAATCCGCCCGTCGCCATCCGTATCGGCGGCCAGCAGCTTTTTTTCCCGGCGCGCCTGGAAGTCCTGCAGGGTAATGCCTTTGGCGCCCTCTGTGGTCGCCTTGGCTTGCGCAACGGGCTTGGCGCACGCCGCCATCGGGGCGAGGGCCAGTATGAGGGCGACGATCTGAGGGGCTCTAGGCTTGGACATCGTAATGCGCTTCCTGTGATGGCTTCCGCCATTGACGGACGTAGTCCGGTTTTCGACGACGCGGGGCGTGTTTGGCAGAACGCCCCGCGTCGTCTTAGCGCCTAGCGATAGCGCCAGCCGCCATGCCAGCGGTCGCGATGACCCCAATAGCGACGGCCGTCCCAATAGCCGCGGCCGTGATAGAAGACGCCGATTGCCGGGACGCCGATCACCCCGGGACCGCGATTTGGTCGGCATCCATCATAGGGCCCGCGATGAAAGCCAGGGCCGCACCCTTGGCGCGCTTCGGCGGGAGAAATAGCGGTCAGGGCGGCACTCGCCGCCAACGCGATCAACAGAAATTTTTTCATCCGGTCTACTCCAACAGGGGCCCAAGCGCTTCATTTCGATGCGCTGTGCCTATGTTGAACGGTGCACGCGCGGACTTCCGTCGCTGCGAGCGTGATTTTTTTCGATCGCTTATCCGGGGGGCGGTTCGTCGAGCAGAGCGCGCAGGGCGGATGCCTGCCGGGTGAACTCGGCGGGATCCTGCGTTCGTAGCTGTGCGAGATCTGATCGGAGACGATCGAACCGCGCCGTGGTCGCCGCCAGCTTGGCGGCATCGACCTCGGCCGCCAGCATATGCAGCGCCTCGAAAGCGGCAGGGGGCGTTGCCGAGGGAGGGCGTTCGCGGATTAACTCCTCGACGGCATCGATCAAGCGGCCGAGTTGCCTGCCGTAGCTGGCCTTTGCGACTACCGCCTGTTCGGTGTCGGGTGCGGAAGAATTCGTCTCATTCACACTGATCAGCGACCATCCTGGAAGAATGGCTTGGCTCAGTTGTTGCGGCGCTGCGATCGGCATCCACATCTGCAGGAACTTCAAGAAAGGTGCGAAAGCGTCCGATCCATCGGTGGTCATGGCCGACTCCCCACAAGAGGTTGAGGTCGGCATATCTCGAAACTGCCGAGCGGGCCAGCGGCCGATCCGGCGCCGGATCAGGTCATGCCAAGGCCTAGCAAGTGACGCGTCGTCCGGATCGCGGTGTCGAAAGGATCTTGTGCGCGCAGCACCTTGGCCATCACACTGGCGCCCAACCACAGATGATAGAGCGTCGCGGCGGTTTCCTCCGGCGCCTGTGCCGCCCGGATCGAGCCCTCCGCGACGCCGCCCCGGATCGCCTCGCTCAGACGTGAGATGATCGCGCCGGTTCCGGCCTTCAGGGTCAGCCGCATCGCTTCGGAAAGGTCGGCGACCTCCGCCCCGAGCTTTACCGCGAGACATCGCCCCAAGCATTCATCGGCGCCCTGTGCGTTACGCCAATTCGAAAAATACGCCATTACTCGCTCGGCCATGGAGAGATCAGGTCGAGACAGGATATCGTCGATCTCGACGAGATAGCTCTCGAAATAGGCGGCAAGTATGGCCTCGCCAAAAGCGTCCTTCGACGCGAAATAGTGATAGAATGATCCCTTCGGGACCCCTGCGGTCGTGAGAATCTCGGTGAGCCCCACTGCGGAGAAGCCCTTACGCGCCATGATCCTCTGCCCAGTGTCTAGGATCGAGGCCCGAGTATCTACGGTTTCTGGGGTTATCGGTGTCATAGTTCCAGGCCTGGCCGAAATCGGCGCCGTCATCCAGTGGTCGAAGAGGGAGGCGCCCACGCCGGCAGGCGCCGCCCAGTGAGACTAAAGTGTCACGCGACCGCCGGTTGAAGCACTTCGATCAGTCGCCGCGCGGCCTCGGCGGAAGAGCCAGGGTTCTGGCCGGTGAGCAGCAGGCCATCCTGCACCACATAGGACTGCCAATCCGGGCCCCGGGAAAAGACACCGCCCTTAGCCTTGAGTTCGTCTTCTACCAGGAACGGCACCACCTCGGTCAGCCCGACAGCCTCTTCCTCGGAATTGGTGAAACCCGTGACCCGCTTGCCGGCCACGAGCGGCTGGCCATCGTCCGACTTTACATGCCGCAGCACGCCTGGGGCGTGGCAAACCAGTGCGACCGGCTTGTGGGCGCGAAGGAAGTTCTCGATCAACGCGATCGAGATCGGATCTTCGGCCAAGTCCCACAAGGGCCCGTGCCCGCCAGGGTAAAAGACGGTATCGAAATCGGCTTCCGACACGTCCGCGAGCTTCACGGTGCTGGCGAGTTGTGCAGTCGCTTCCGTGTCGGCTTCGAAGCGACGCGTCGCTTCGGTTTGGCTGGCGAGCTCGTTGCTCTTGGGATCGAGCGGGGGATTTCCGCCCTTGGGCGACGCCAGCGTGATCTCGGCGCCTGAATCCTTGAAGGTGTAATAGGGCGCGGCCAACTCCTCGAGCCAGAAGCCGGTTTTGCGACCCGTGTTGCCGAGCTCATCGTGCGAGGTCAGGACCATTAGAACTTTCATCGGGACTTCCTTTCTAAAGGGGGGCGGAACGCGCCATGGAGCACGCACTGGAATCTTTGTCGTCGAGCATAGCGCCTGTGGGTGCGAACCGACTCGGTTCATGTGGCATAGGATAGAATAGACCGGTCGTCTAGTATTTCGAATGTTCAGCGGTTGAGTGCAAAAGCCAACGGTGTGGGCCGTCAACGACGGTTCGTCTCCTGTCGGGGGCCGCGACGTCCGCGCGTGGCTGCATCTGAAGAACAAGGGGCGGAAAGGCTCCGCTCCCTTGTCCCTGAAGTTCGGTCAGTTCTTTACAAAGGCGAGCAGGTCCGGGTTGATGACGTCGGCATGGGTCGTCAGCATACCGTGGGGATAACCTTCGTAGATCTTTAGCGTTCCGTTCGGCAGGAGCTTGATCTGGAGCAGCGCCGCATCCTTATAGGGCACGATCTGGTCGTCGTCGCCCTGCAGCACGAGCGTCGGCACGGTGATTGCTTTCAGATCTTCGGTCTGGTCGGTTTCCGAAAATGCCTTGATGCCCTCGTAATGCGCGAGCGCGCTGCCCATCATTCCTTGACGCCACCAATTGTCGACAACCGCCGGATACACCTTCTCGTGCGGCCGGTTGAAGCCATAGAAGGGGCCGGAGGCGACAGCCTGGTAGAAGTCCGCACGATTATCGGCCAGCGCCTTGCGGAAGCCGTCGAACACCTCGATCGGCGTGCCGCTGGGGTTGACGTCGGTTTTGACCATTAGTGGCGGCACCGAACTGACCAGCACCGCCTTGGCGACCCGGCGCTGCGGCAGGCCGAACCGGGCGACGTAGCGCGCGACCTCGCCGCCACCGGTCGAGTGGCCGATATGCACGGCGTTCGTCAGGTCGAGATGCTCGGCCACGGCCGAGGCGTCGGCGGCATAATGATCCATGTCGTGCCCGGTGCCGACCTGTTCCGAGCGGCCGTGGCCGCGGCGGTCATGTGCGATCACCCGGTAGCCGTGAGCGAGAAAGAACAGCATCTGCCCGTCCCAGTCGTCCGCGCTGAGCGGCCAGCCGTGGTGGAATACGATCGGTTGCGCGTCCTTGGGGCCCCAGTCTTTATAGTAAATCTGCGTGCCGTCCGAGGTGGTGAGATAGGCCATAAAGTCCTCACAATATCAGGGTGGAAGCGTACGGCCGTTCAAGCCGAAACAGTGTCTATCGGCAATTTTGGGTTGAAGCCCAACTCTATGTAAGTTCAGGGCGTTGCCGCTTGGGCGAGCCGTGCCCAACATAAGGCGGCGCGTTGCCCGGATACAAGAAAATCGCCGTAGTTCAGGTTGATGCGGCCTTTGTCGCCTTTTTGGCGAGGACCTGCGCCCAAGGATTCGGCTTGGCGGCGGCGATGCGATGCAGCGTGTTGCGGTCGTGGTGGGTGAAGGGCGCGTCCTGCCCGCGCACGGTGAGTGTGGTCTGGATGTCGTAGGACCAGCTGTCGTCCGGATTGAAGGTGATCTCGATGCGATAGGCATCGGTGCGAAACGCGTCCTCTAGAAAGTCGGTCGAGCAGATGCCGTAATTGGTATGGCCGCGCGCGGCGGTCAGCGCGATGCTGGAGTCGCCCGGCTTGCCCTGGCCCGATGCCAGCGCGGTTTGCCCACGTGGGATCGCCAGCGTCTGCAATATCAGCCCTGTCGCCGGCTCCCATAGCCAATAGCCGACCTGCTCGTGGAAGGTGATGTCTTCCTCCACGGTGGTGATGTGGATATGGTAGCGCATCCCGTAGAATAGCTGCGGTCCATTGGCCTGCGGGTCGATCGGCTCGAAGGTGACGTGCTCGATGAACTGGCGCTGCTCGGGGCCTTGCGGCTTAGGGGCGATGTCGGATCCCTTGATTGCGCGCCAGGCGCCGGCCATCGGGCGGAGCGGGCCGAGGTTGTCGAGCGTGTTCGGATCCACGTCGCTCTGTTCGGTGAAGATGTCGTGGGGAAAAGGGGTCACTTGGAATCGCTCCCGGCGTGGCTTTGCGATCGATAGGTAGCAGTAGCACGATTGTGGTTCTTGTCGTTTCGCGTGGTGACGTAACGAAAAATTTGCGATTGATTCAACGGCGTTGAATGCGATTGCGTTGCTCGCGACGTTTGCGTGGCGAAACATTCCCGGCCCGCACACGAATGGGTGTTTGATGCGGCGGATTATGGCTAAGTATCCGAAAGTCGGGAACGAAAGGACACATTATGGCGCATTGCACCCATATGGCCGGCATTCGGGAGGTGACGCCGAGTGCGAACGGCTGCGAGGAATGCCTGAAGAGCGGCAGTTGGTGGGTTCATCTCCGGCTGTGCCGCGACTGCGGCCATGTCGGCTGCTGCGATGAGTCGCCCAACAAGCATGCGACCCGGCATTTCCACGCGAGCCAGCACCCGATCATGGAAGGCTATGATCCCCCCGAAGGCTGGGGCTGGTGCTATGTCGATGAGATCGAAGTCGACTTGCCGGACCAGACCCCGCATCCGGGGCCAATCCCGCGCTTCATATAGCGGTGGCCGTCAAAACGATCGCGGCGCACGCGGACCGGCCGACGCCGGCGCTATATTTGGCGCTGGCCGGCGATCTGCTGGTGGCGGCAGCCAAGTTCGCCGGCGGCGCGGTCACTGGCAGTTCGGCGCTGTTCAGCGAGGGTATTCATTCCTCAGTCGATGCGATGAGCGAGGTCCTGCTGCTCTATGGACTGCGCGCCGCGCGGCGTCCTCCGACGCGCGAGCATCAGTTGGGCTTCGGGCGCGAGGTGTTCTTCTGGAACTTCATCGTTGCGCTGAGCATCCTCGCGCTCGGAGCGGGGGCAGCGCTGCTCGATGGGATGCACCAGATCGTGTATCCGTCGCCGGTCGGGTCGTCGTGGATCAGCTACGGGGTGCTGCTGGTCGCGCTGCTTGCCGAGATTCCAGCAATGACCAGCGCAATCCGCAGCGTGCAGGCCAAGCGCGAGGTCGGCTTCGTGCATTACGTGCGCTACAGTCGCGATCCGACGATGCTGACCGTGCTGTTCGGCGGGTTCAGCAGCATCCTCGGGCTGGGAATCGCCGCGCTCGGCACGGCGCTTTCGAGCGTGCTGCGCGCGCCGATCTGGGACGGTGCGGCATCGGTGCTGATCGCCACGATCTTGGCTGTGACCGCGCTGTTCCTGGCGGCGACGAGCAAGAAGCTGCTGATCGGCGTGCCCGCCGCGCCGGCAATGGTGGCCTCGATCCTGAAGGTCACAAGCGACCATCCGGACGTGCAGACCGCCAATGGCACGGTGAGTGTGCATCTCGCGCCCGATCAGGTGCTGGTCGCGCTGAGCGTGGCGTTTCGGCCGGGGCTGACCACCGATGATATCGAACTCGCGGTGGCCGCGATCGACCGTGCGGTGCGTGCCGCCCATCCCAGCGTGGTTGTCTTCCTGCTCAAGCCGCAGAGTGGGGCGCAGTTCCAGGCGCTACAGGCCAGCCGTGGCTGGTGAGGGGGCGCGAACTAGAGTTTCGACCTTGGGCTTTTTTGGGTCACGTTCCACGCGCCTTCCAAAGCGCTTTCACGGCAGTCAGCTTCGGCGCTTTACGCTCCCGATGGCCTGGAAGGCTGCTTTCGCCAGCTTCCGCGCTTTGGAGTGCCGATCGCATTCCTAGATCGCGGATGCTGCCATCGCGGAATAACGTTACCGTCATCCTCTATTGCTCGGCCCGCGCGTTCATCGTCGATCGTTCACCGTCGCGCCGCGCTCGAACCGCCGCCGGGGCAATTGGAGGAGCTTCCAGCCAAGACCACTGCGTGCTCCGGGCAAAGCGCGTCCAGTCGCTCAGTTCATCCCGCTCATGTTGCCCACGCCGTTGCCGGGCATCGGCATCATGTTCGCGTTCAGATGGTACATCACCCAGATCGAGCCGCCGATCGTCAGGAAGACGATGACCGCGGTGAACAGGAAGGCGAGCAGGGTCCAGCCACCCTCCGAGCGTGTGTTGAGATGCAGGAAGAACACAACGTGGACCACGATCTGGACCAGCGCGAGTCCGAAGATCAGGAACGCGGTGGTCTGAGCGTCCTGCACCGCACCCGACATGACCAGCCAAAACGGGATGGCGGTAAGTACCACCGACAGAATCGAGCCAGTGGCATAGCCTTTCCGGCTGCCGTGCGCGTGGGTCGTGCCGGGTTCGTGGAGGGCGGCGTTCGCCCGTTCGGGAGATAGGCTCACCGGATGACTCCAAACAAATAGACGAAGGTGAAAACACCGATCCAGATGATGTCCAGGAAGTGCCAGAACATCGACAAGCACATCAGCCGGCGCTTCATCGCTGGGGTCAGGCCGTGCCGCCCGAGTTGAACAAGCAAGGTTGCGATCCAGATCAGCCCGACGGTGACGTGCGCGCCGTGCGTACCGACCAGCGTGAAAAAGGCCGACAGGAAGGCGCTACGCTGCGGCGTCGCGCCCTCGGCGATCAGATGCGAGAATTCGTACAGTTCGATGCCGACGAACGCAGCGCCGACTAGGCCGGTGATTACCAGCCAGAAGCGCGTTGCGCCGACCCGGCCTGCCTCCATGTGCGGCATCGCCGCGCCGAAGGTGATCGACGATGCAAGCAGGAAGGCGGTGTTGAGCGCCACCAGCGGCAGGTCGAAGATTTCGCGCGGCGTCGGCCCACCGGCGTAACTCGCCCCCACCACCCCGAACATCGCGAACAGCGAGGCGAAGATGAGTGCGTCGCTCATCAGGTATATCCAGAACCCCAGAAGGGTGGCGCCGTCGGTGCTGTGGTCCTGGTCTTCTTCGGCAAGGTGCCAGGTACGCCGCACCGCGGCTCCATCGAGAGCGTGTTCGGTCATGTCAGACTCCGGTCGCAAGCTGCTGGGAGCGCTTGCCCTCTATGCGGGCGACCTCATCGGCCGGAATGAAATAGTCCCGCTTGAAATTGAAGGTATGGGCGACGGCGACCACCAGCAGGCCCGCAAAACTCACTGCGGAGAGCCACCAGATGTACCAGACCATCGAGAAGCCGAGGAGAAGTGCCAGCCCTGCGAGGATCACGCCGGCACCCGTGTTGCGCGGCATATGGATCGGGCGGAAGCCTTCGGTCGGGCGCTCATAGCCGTTTTCCTTCATGTCGTACCAGGTGTCCAGGTCGTGGATGACCGGCGTTTGGGCGAAATTATAGGCGGGCGGCGGCGACGAGGTCGACCATTCAAGCGTGCGCCCGTCCCACGGATCGCCGGTGAGATCGCGTAGCTTGTCGCGCTTTACGAAGCCCATGACGATGCTCATCACAAAGCCAAGGATACCCACCACGATCAAGGCTGCGCCGACCGCTGCGACGATGAAATAGGGTTGCAGCGTGGGATCGTCGAAGTGGTTCACGCGCCGGGTGGTGCCCATCAGCCCGACCACGTAGATCGGCGTCCAGGCGATCCAATAACCGACTACCCAGCCCCAAAAGGCAACCTTGCCCCAGAATTCGTCCAGCTTGAAGCCGAACGCTTTGGGGAACCAGTAGACCATGCCGGCGAACAGGCCGAACACGACGCCGCCGATGATGGTGTTGTGGAAATGCGCCACCAGGAACAGGGAATTGTGGAGCACGAAATCGGCCGAGGGAATGGCCAGCAGCACGCCGGTCATGCCGCCGACGGTGAAGGTCAGCATGAACGCCAGCACCCACATCATCGGCAGTTCCCAGCGGATGTTGCCGCGATACATGGTGAACAGCCAGTTGAAGATCTTGGCCCCGGTCGGGATCGCAATCACCATTGTGGCGATGCCAAAGAAGGAGTTAACGCCTGCCCCAGCGCCCATCGTGAAGAAATGGTGTAGCCAGACTAAGTACGAGAGGATGGTGATAACCACCGTCGCATAGACCATCGAGGTATAACCGAACAGGCGCTTGCCGGTGAAGGTTTGAGTAATCTCCGAATAGATGCCGAAGGCGGGAAGGACCAGGACGTAGACTTCTGGATGTCCCCAGATCCACACCATGTTCCAGTACATCATCGGCGCACCGCCGAGTTCGTTGGTGAAAAAATTGGTGCCAATATAGCGATCGAGCATCAGCAGGAAGAACGCGGCGGTCAGCGCCGGGAAGATCGCCACCGCCAGCACGTTGCTGCACAAAGCGGTCCAGCAAAACACCGGCATCTTCATCATCGTCATGCCGGGCGCGCGCATCTTGATGATGGTTGCAACCATGTTGATGGCCGACAGCGTCGTGCCGACGCCGGCAATTTGTAGCGACCAGAGATAGTAATCGACCCCGGTATCCGGGCTATAGGCCAATTCGGCAAGCGGCGCGTAGGACAACCATCCGGTGCGGGCGAACTCGCCCACGAACAGCGAGATCATGGTCAGCACGGCGCCCGCCGCGGTCAACCAGAAACTCAGATTGTTGAGGAAAGGAAAAGCGACATCGCGCGCCCCGATTTGCAATGGCATCACGAAGTTGACGATGCCCACCACCAACGGGATCGCCACAAAGAAAATCATGATGGTGCCGTGTGCGGTGAAGATCTGGTCATAATGGTGCGGTGGCAGGAAACCCGGGTTGGACCCGAAGGCGATCGCCTGCTGCACGCGCATCATGACCGCGTCGGAGATTCCGCGTAGCAGCATGATGATCGCCAGGATGATATACATGATGCCGACCTTCTTGTGGTCGACGCTAGTGAACCATTCGGTCCACAGATAACCCCACAGCCGGTAGCGTGTGATCGCGCCGACGATGCCCAGTCCGAGCAACGCCACGACCATGAAGGTACCGAATAGGATCGGTTCGTGAAGCGGGAAGGATTCCCAGGTGAGACGGCCGAACACCGTCTTGAGGAGGCTCTGGTCTGTCATGGTTGGCCTGCGAGCGAGGGATTAGGCGTGCGCGGCGCGAAGTGCGCCAGGCTGCGGAACGGGAAGGAGGACAGACAGATCGCGGTTATGCGGATCGGCTGGTTTGAGCGGTCCCGGAGCGCCCGGCTGGGCGGGTTTGGTGACGTTGGGCCCCGAGCCCTTATCCTCGGGCGCCTTTTGCAACGCGGGAGCGGGTTTCGCGCCGTTCAGCGGCGCTGCATTCACCCCAGGGCCGACCGCTCCGACCGGCGGCGTTCCTCCGGCCTGATCATGGCGCATCACATCGACCATGCACGGTTTGCCGGGCGCGATGCAGCGGTTGAGCACCCGGGCAAAGAGGTCTGGCGCAGCCGCGCCGAAGTGAAGGACGGGATCCTTTGTGCTGGGCTGCTCGAGCCGGACGAAATCGGCCGCTGCCAATGTTCCCCCGCCACGCTGCACGCGCGCCACCCAGGTATTGAATTCGGCCGGCTCCACGGCGTGCAGGCGGAAGCGCATGTCGCTATGACCCGCGCCTGTATAATTGCCCGAATAACCCCAGCTGTCCCCGGTCTTGTTGATAACCGCGTTGAGCGAGGACTGCATTCCCGGCATTGCGTAGATCATTCCCGCGAGCGTCGGCGCGTAGAACGTGGCGAATTGGTCGGTGGAGGTGATCGAGAAGCGGACCGGCACGTCCTTGGGCAGGACCAGCTCATTCACGGTCGCGATATTCTGTCCGGGATAGATGAACAGCCACTTCCATTCCATCGCCACCACCTGGACCTCCAGTGGCTTGGTGTTCGCAGGGATCGGCCGGCCCGGCGCAATCCGCTCCAGCGGCTGGAAGGGGTCTAGCCGGTGTGTGCTCGTCCAGGTGATCGCGCCGAGGCATATGATAATCAGCAGTGGGCACGACCAGATGATCAGTTCCAGCGTCGTGGAATGATCGAACGTCGGATCATACACCTTGTTGCGGTTACCGCTTCGATAGCGCCAGGCGAACACCACGGTCAGCACCATCACCGGCACGATGATCAACAGCATCAGTCCGGTTGCGGCGAGAATGAGATTGCGCTGCTGCACCGCGATGTCACCGGTCGGGTTCATCACAACCATGTTGCAGCCACCCAGTAACAGAGGAGTTCCGGCGGGAGCGAAGCGCATTGCCCATCGGGCAAGCAGGGAGCGTTTTGTCGACATATCCGCACCTTAGCGGGGCATTCGGCGGGAACTTTGACTTGCGTCAAAGTCAGCGCGGATTTTTTCGTTAGGGTCTGTTCAATACCGGCGAGGGGTCAGCTCGCGCCGTTGGAGAATGGTTAGGAGCGCCGGTGTGGTCATGGTGACAGGTGTAGCGAACTCCACCCCGTTAGAGCGGGACGCGCGACTGGTAAACGCGCGCGAGCATCGGATCGCGCCGGGAGAGATTGTGATCGGAGTGATCTTGGGCAGGACGTCGGAGTTCTTCGACTTCTTCGTCTATGCCATTGCCTCGGTACTGGTTTTCCCGTCCCTGATCTTTCCTTATGTGAATGCTCTCACCGGCACGCTGTACTCCTTCGCAATATTTGCGCTCGCGTTCATCGCGCGGCCGTTCGGGTCGGCGCTCTTCTTCTGGGTCGATCGCCGGCATGGGCGCGGTGTTAAGCTGACCGTCGCGTTGTTCCTGCTCGGCGGATCGACCATGGCGATCGCCTTCTTGCCCGGCTATGCGACAGTCGGCGTAGCCTCCGCGGTGCTGCTGGCGCTGTTCCGGGTCGGACAGGGGGTCGCTCTGGGCGGCGTCTGGGACGGATTACCCGCATTGCTCTCGCTCAATGCGCCCACCGGGCGACGGGGCTGGTATGCGATGATCCCGCAGCTCGGCGCTCCCGTCGGGCTGATCGTGGCCAGCGGCCTCTTTGTCTATCTACAAGGAACGCTGTCGTCGGCGGCATTTCTCGACTGGGGCTGGCGCTATCCGTTCTTCGTGGCTTTCGCGATCAACGTGGTAGCGCTGTTCGCCCGTCTCCGCTTGATCTCTACGCCCGCTTTCGAGCAGATGTTCGCAAGCGGCGAATTGCAGCCCGCGCCCATTGCCGAGACCATCGCGACGGAAGGGCGCACCATCGTGCTGGGCACCTTCGCCCCGCTGGCGAGCTTCGCGCTCTTCCATCTTGTGACGGTATTTCCGCTATCGTGGGTCCTGCTCACGCACCGGGAGACAGCCGGCCGATTTCTATCGATCGAAATAGTCGCAGCCGCGGTCGGCCTGGTGGCGATTCTGCTGTCGGGCGCGCTGGCCGACAGGGTCGGGCGGCGCACGCTTCTCGGTGCGTCGGCGGTACTGATCGCGATGTTCAGCGGTTTTGCACCCAATCTTTTGGGAACAGGCGGCACCGGCGAGGCCGTTTACATGGTGCTCGGCTTCATCCTTCTCGGACTTTCCTTCGGCCAGTCCTCGGGGTCGGTGAATTCCAACTTTTCGCCGTTGCGGCGCTACACCGGCGCGGCGATCGTCTCGGACTTCTCGTGGCTGATCGGCGCGGGTTTTGCGCCCTTTGCCGCGTTGCTTCTCGCCAGCAACTTCGGGCTGGTCTCGGTCGGCGCGTATCTGCTGTCGGGCGCGCTCTGCACGCTGGCCGCGCTCGGTATCAATCGTGAATGGGGGGCAAGGCCGCATGATCATGGCGACGTCTCGGATTGAAATTTGATCGCGATCAGGATCGAGTCGGCTGCCCAGTCGAGGCAGCGGCGACCGTGGAGGTAGCCCGTGAGACACCCGCCGAAGCGCCGACCGCCCACCGTGACCGTCCGCCGTGCCATAGACGAGATCGACCTTGCTCCTATCCTCGCGGACCATGCGCGCATGCGCGACGTATGCGATGCGTTGGAGCGTCTGGCCGAGTGTACGGCCGAATCTCCCCTCCCGGAGGAACGGCGCACCTGCGCCGAGCGGATGCAGGCCGTCGCGGTGGACCATCTAAAAGCGACAAGTGCGTTCTTCCTTCAGGTATTCGGCGGGAACGAGTCGAGGTTTACGCGCCGCATGCTCGCCCGCATTCTACTGCGGCAAATCTCGGACGCCCTTCACGCCGAGGAGGTCGCACAAGCGCTTGCCGCGGAGTCTGCCCCGCTCTCGGTCATCCGGCTCGGAGACATGCTTCGCCCCCTCTTTGAAGGGTGGCGTCGCGCTCTCGAATTCGAAGAGCTTTCATTACTATCGCTCGGTCAGGACCGTTTGACCGGCGTCGCGCGAGCAAAGCTCGAAGGCCTGCTGGCGTGATTGCGGTGCGTTCCGTGCTGATGCCCGGCGGTATGTGCTCGAGGCTCTGTAAGGCGCGCTGAACGCCCCCGCGCAGGTAGCATCGCCACGATCGCGGCGTACGACCGGATCAAGCGATTCAAGACGAGGAGGGCAGTCTGGTCCCGACCGGGTGCTTAGCCGCCGGATCGAGTACGTCATGGTCGGCTGGGCGGCACGCGCGCTGCTGATCTGCGGCTTGTCCTGCACCGTCGTTTGACCGGTGTCGGTTTTAGCCGAACTGCCCTTCGCGGCGGATCCGATCCATGCTTTAAACCCGGACAGCAGTATCTTCGGGGAGCCAGAACATGACTACCGCCACCGAATGGACCGGTCCGGTAGGGGATATCTGGGCGCGCGAATGGCGGCGTACCGATCGCAGCTTCGCCGGGCTCGCGCCGCAATTGCAGGCGGCGATTCTCGCAACCGCGCCTATGCCGGGCAGCCATATCGTCGACATCGGCTGCGGCGCCGGCGCCACCAGCCTTTCGCTGGCCGAGGCACTACCCAATGCTGCGATCACCGGGATCGACATCTCGCCCGGACTCATTGAGATCGCCGTCCGCCGCGCCGACCGTCGACCCGGGCTCGACTTCATCGTCGCGCCGGTCGAGACTGCGGTCGCCGCGCTGGCGCCGATCGATTGCTTCGTCTCGCGACATGGCGTGATGTTTTTCACCGATCCGGTCGCCGCTTTCACCGCGCTGCGCGCCGCCGCGGCGCCTGGCGCACGGCTCGTCTTCTCGTGCTTTCGCGCTGCGGCCCTCAATCCTTGGGCATCGGAGATCGCGGCGGCGGTGCTTGGCCAACCCTCCAAGCCGCCCGCCGACTATGCGCCGAGCCCGTTCGCCTTTGCCGATCCGGATCGCCCGCGCGCGATCCTGGCGGCGGCGGGCTGGCTGGAGACCGCCTGCAGCCCGGCGGATTTCGTCTACCGGGCGGGCGAGGGCGAGGATCCAGTCGCCGATGCGGTGGATTTCTTCACCTATGTCGGCCCGTCTGCGCCCGCGCTGCGCGCCGCCGAGCCAGACGTCCGCGCCGCGATGCTCGACCGCATGACGGCGGTCGTCGCCCGCTATCGCACCGGCAACACGGTGGATTTCCCGGCCGCTGCATGGTTATGGTCGGCAAAAGCCGGAGAGGAAGCGCCATGATCATCGTCCACCATCTCAACAATTCGCGGTCGCAGCGCATCTTGTGGATGCTCGACGAACTCGGGCTGCCGCACGAAATCATTCGTTACCAGCGCAATAAGGCGACGATGCTCGCCCCGCCCGAGCTGAAGCGAATTCATCCGCTCGGCAAGTCGCCGGTGATCCAAGACAGTGATTTCGAAGGCGGCAAGGCGATCGCTGAGACCGGTGCGATCGTCGAATATCTGGTTGAGAAGGGTGACGGTCGACTGGGCGCCCCCGCGCACCGCGATGACGCGTTACGCTATCGTTTCTGGCTGCATTATGCCGAAGGGTCGATGATGCCGCCACTGCTGCTTAAGCTGGTGCTCGCCCGCGTGCCCATCTTCGGCAAGGCGGCGCTCAAGCGGATTCAGCCGATGATCGACGTTCACCTCGACTTCGTTGAGTCCGAGCTCGCCCGGCGCCCCTGGTTTGCGGGCGACGCGATGACCGCCGCCGATGTGATGATGAGCTTCCCGCTCGAGGCGGCGCGCAGCCGCGGCGGGCTGGGGGCGAGTCGGCCGCACACGATGGCGTGGCTGGAGAAGATTCATGCACGCCCGGCCTATCAGTCTGCGCTGAAAAAGGGCGGGCCTTACGCCTATGCGTGATCGGGCCTGAAACGGCTCTCTTGACGCGTGCGGAGCAGCGGTCGGTCAGCGAAAACGTGAGGACGATCGTCGGACCTGGGGCTTGGGTCGAGCGCGGAACGGGTCGCTAGCCACCAAGCGGACAGGGTTCAGGCTAGCTTCGCGGTGCTCCGTGATCCCTTGAAGCAACCGCCAAACTGGGAGAGCCTCCGGCCGCGCTCCGCCTATCTGAGTACCCCGGGGACCTTTGCCTGACCCGGCCTAATGCAACAGCCCCTTGGACGGGGCGTGCGGCTCGTCGAAATCCAGCGGCTCCGGCACCTTCAACGGACCCTCCCATTTCGCCACCACGCTTGCCGCGATCGCATTGCCGATCACGTTGGTCGCCGAGCGACCCATGTCGAGGAAATGGTCCACGGCCAGGATCAGCAGCAGTCCAGCCTCGGGGATGTGGAACAGCGGCAAGGTCGCGGCGATCACCACCAGCGACGCCCGCGGCACACCCGCGATCCCCTTCGACGTGACCATCAGCACCAGCAGCATGGTGATCTCCTGGCCGAGCGACAGGTGGATGCCGTATGCCTGGGCGATGAAGATCGACGCGAAGGTCATGTACATCATCGATCCGTCGAGGTTGAACGAATAGCCCAGTGGCAGCACGAAGCTGGCGATCTTGGGTGGTACCCCGAACTTGTCGAGCGCCTCCAGCGTGCGCGGATACGCGGCCTCAGACGAGGCCGTGGTGAATGCAAGCAACAGTGGATCGCGGATATAGCGTACCAACAGGCCTGTCCGCGGTCCGATAAACAAATAGGCCAAGCCGATCAGGCAGGCCCACAGAGCGACCAGCCCGATATAAAAGCACAGCATGAACCAGCCGAGTTTGCCGATCACCTGCGGGCCCTGTTCGGCCAGCGTCGCCGCCACTGCAGCGAACACTGCGATCGGCGCCAGCCGCATTACGTAATTGGTGATCTGGAGCATCACCGCGACCAATGCCTCGATCGCTTTGACCAACGGCGCACCCTTGTCGCCGATCGCCGTGATCGCGACGCCGATGAATACCGAGAAGACAACGATCTGGATGATCTCGTTGGTCGACATCGCCTCGATCATTGAGGATGGAACGACGTGGGTGATGAAGTCCTTGAGATTGAACGCCGCTTTGTCGAGGCCGGCGGTCGCGGTGACCGGCGGCACGACCAAATCCAGGCCCACCCCCGGGTGCAGCAGGTTGACCAGAATTAGCCCTAGCGTCAGCGACAGCAGGCTGGCGGACAGGAACCATCCGAGCGAGCGTAAGCCCACGCGGCCGAGCGCACCGGTGTCGCCCATATGTGCTATTCCCACCACTAGAGTGGAGAAAACCAAAGGTGCGATGATCATCTTGATCAGCCGCAGGAACAAGGTGGTCAGAATTGAGAAATAGCCAGCGATGTCCTTCAACTGCGCCGTGCCGGCGCCGCCGCCGTCGTCGAGCGCATGGTTGAGCGCCCAGCCGACGATCAGGCCAAGCACCAGCGCGATCAGGATATAGGTCGTCAGGCGTTTGCCCACTGAAAGTCCCCCGGGAATGATGCTGACAGGGAAGGGGATTGCCGCGCCCGGGTCAAGCACCCTATCGTCCGGCATGGCTCCTGTCCCCGTCTTGATCAACCGCACCGGCGGCACCGCGGCCTCTCGCGGCGACAGGCTGGACGGTGAGATCGAGGCGGCGTTCGCTACGGCCGGGGTGCCGATCGCACTGCAATTGCTTGACGGTTGCGACGTGCTGGAGGCGGCGAAGGCGGTCGCGCATCATCCAGTCGTGGTGGTCGGCGGGGGCGACGGCACGCTCGGCTGCGGGGCGCGGGCGATGGCCGGAAGCGGTGGGGCGCTGGGCATCCTCGCGCTCGGCACGCGCAACCATCTCGCCCGCGAACTGGGTGTACCGCTCGACCTGCCTCGCGCGGCCAAGTTGATCGCCGCTCGCCACACCCGTGCTATCGACCTCGCCCAGGTCAATGGCGAACTGTTTTTGAACAACGCCTCGATCGGCTTCTATCCTGACATGGTGCGCGAGCGCGATGAAATGGACCTGCCGAAATGGGTCGCCGCGCTGCCGGCCGCGGGCGCGGCGCTGCGCCGGATGAAGCACCACCGGCTCAGCCTGGTCGCGTCCGGGATGAAGCGGCGTGTCACCACGCCGATGCTGTTTGTCGGTAACAACCATTATGCGTTGGAAGCCGGTCGGCTGGGTCGGCGCGAGGCGCTCGATGGCGGCACGCTGTCAGTCTATGCGATCGCTTCGCGGCATCGGCTCGCGCTGATCGGCTTCGCGATCCGTGCGGTGCTCGGTCGGATGAACCATGACCAGGATTTCGCTGCGCTCGGCGACGTGCCTGAACTCACCGTCACCGGCCGTTCGCGCACTGTCGACATCGCGCTCGACGGCGAGGTGATGGAGTTGAAGATGCCTCTGGAATTCACGCTGATCCCAGGCGGCCTCACCGTGATCGCACCGCCGCTTGAGGAAACCGCCAACTCCGCCTAGATCACCCCGATGACCGCCAGCCTTATCGTCTCGACGAACGACATCCGCCGCAGCTTCCTCGACTATTTCGAGAGCAAGGGCCACGCCCGCGTCCCTTCCGCGCCGCTGGTTCCGCACAACGATCCGACGTTGATGTTCGTCAATGCCGGGATGGTGCCGTTCAAGAACGTGTTCACCGGGCTCGAATCGCGGCCGTACAGCACGGCCACCAGTGCGCAGAAGTGCGTCCGGGCCGGTGGCAAGCATAACGACCTCGACAATGTGGGGTATACCGCGCGCCACCACACTTTCTTCGAAATGCTCGGCAATTTCTCGTTCGGCGATTATTTCAAGGAACAGGCGATTACCCACGCCTGGACGCTGCTGACCAAGGTCTGGGGCATTCCGGCGAGCAAGCTGACCGTCACCATCTATCATAACGACGACGAAGCGTTCGACCTATGGAAGAAGATCGCGCAGCTTCCTGACGAACGCATCATCCGCATCGCGACCAAGGACAATTTCTGGACGATGGGCGAGAGCGGGCCGTGCGGGCCGTGCTCCGAGATCTTCTATGACCATGGCGACCATATTCCCGGCGGCCCTCCCGGCAGCCCGGATGAAGATGGCGACCGCTTCGTTGAAATCTGGAATCTGGTCTTCATGCAGTTCGTGCAGGAGGAAAATGAGATCGTCGGCGATCTGCCGCGGCCTTCAATCGACACCGGAATGGGCCTCGAGCGCGTCGCCGCGGTGTTGCAGGGTGTGCACGACAATTACGACACCGACACTTTCAAAGCCCTGATCGCTCAGTCCGGCGCGCTGACCGGCACGCCGACCGATGGTCCCAATACCGCTAGTCACCGGGTGATCGCCGATCATCTGCGCACCTCCGGCTTCCTGGTGGCTGACGGCGTACTGCCCGCTAACGAGGGCCGAGGCTATGTGCTGCGGCGGATCATGCGCCGCGCCATGCGCCACGCGCATCTGCTCGGGGCCAAGGATCCGTTGATGCACCGGCTGGTGCCGGCGCTGGTCGCCGAAATGGGCGCTGCTTATCCAGAGTTGCTGCGCGCCCAGCCGCTGATCGAGGCGACCCTGCTGCAGGAGGAGACCCGGTTCCGCAAGACTTTGGTCAATGGCCTGCGGCTGCTTGACGAGGCGACCGCGAATATGGCCCCCGGCGACACGCTTCCCGGGGAAACCGCGTTCAAGCTCTATGATACCTTCGGATTCCCCTACGACCTGACCGAAGACGCGCTGCGTACACAGTCTTTGCTGGTCGACCGGGCCGGCTTCGATACGGCTATGGCCGAGCAGAAGCGCGCTGCGCGCGCCGCCTGGAAGGGCTCGGGCGATAAAGGTAATGACGAAGTGTGGTTCGACATCGCCGAGGAGTTCGGCGGCACTGAGTTCACCGGCTACACCTCCGAGAGCGGGGAAGGCCAGGTGGTCGCGATCCTGAAGGAAGGCGCGCGCGTCGACCATGCCGATGCCGGCGCGTCGGTGACCATTCTGACCAATCAGACGCCCTTCTACGGGGAAAGCGGTGGCCAGATGGGTGACGCCGGCTGGATCAGCAACGACAAGGTGCGCGCGTCGGTGGAGGATACATCCAAGCCGCTCGGCCGCCTGCACGCGCATAAAGCCCGAATCGAGAGCGGCGCAATCGTGGTCGGAGACACCGTCCATCTCAAGGTCGACGGTACGCGCCGTGGGCAGGTCCGCGCCAACCATAGCGCGACCCATCTGCTGCACGCAGCGCTGCGCAACCGGTTGGGCGGCCACGTCAGCCAGAAGGGAAGCCTGGTGGCGCCGGATCGCCTGCGCTTCGATTTCTCCCATCAGAATGCACTGACGCCTGCCGAGATCGGCGACGTTGAGGCCGACGTAAACCGCCATATCCGCGAGAATGACGATGTCGGCACCCGGCTGATGACTCCGGAAGATGCGATCGAAGCGGGCGCGATGGCGCTGTTCGGCGAGAAATATGGCGACGAGGTCCGCGTACTCTCCATGGGCCGCGATTCCGACGCGAGTTATTCGGTCGAATTGTGCGGCGGCACCCATGTGTCGGCGCTGGGGGACATCGCGTTGTTCAAGATCGTGGCGGAAAGCGCGGTTTCCTCCGGTGTCCGCCGGATCGAGGCGCTGACCGGCGAAGCGGCGCGCCAATGGCTCACCCATCGCGAGGACCGTCTTAAGGAAACCGCTGCGGTGCTCAAGTCCGCCCCGGACGAGGTTCCCGCCCGGGTGGCCGCGCTGGTGGAGGACCGCCGCCGGCTTGAGCGCGAACTCGCCGAGGCGAAGAAGGCGCTCGCGCTTGGCGGCGGTGCGGGTACCGCCCTGGCGGCTCCAGAGCAGATCGGCGGGATCAACTTTGTCGGACAGGTACTGCAGGATTTCGACGCCAAGGGACTGCGCGGCGCGGTCGACGAGACCAAGCAGCGGATCGGTTCGGGTGTGGCGGTGATCGTCGCGGTCAATGAGGGGCGCGCGTCGATCGCGGTCGGAGTGACTGAGGATCTCGTAGGCGTTCGGAATGCGGTGGACCTGCTGCGCCGCGCGGTGGCGGTGCTGGGCGGTCAGGGCGGCGGCGGCCGCCCCGACATGGCGCAGGGCGGCGGTCCTGACGGCAGCAAGGCGGATGCGGCGCTTGCCGCGATCCGCGAGGCGCTGGCAGAGCAGCCGATCGCAGCTTAAGCTCTTCCCGAGGGTTACATCGACCGGATTGCGCTCAGGACGCGGCGGCGACCGGCCCGGTCGGTGCCGCGTCGAGCGTCGAATCGCCGCCTAGCACGCGGTAGAGCGTGACCAGATTGGTCGCGCGCACCAGCCGGGTCGCGATCAGCGATTTTTGCGCCGTGTAGAGCGAGCGTTGCGCGTCGAGGCTATTGAGAAAGGTGTCGATTCCGCCGCGATAGCGCGCGTCGGACAGCTTGTAATTGTCCATCGCCTCGGTGGTCAGATTGACCTGCGCGGTCTGCTGCGCGTCGATCGTGCCGCGTCGGGCGAGCGCATCTGCGGTTTCGCGGAACGCGGTCTGAATCGCTTTCTCATAGGTGGCCAGTGCGGCATCGCGATCCGCTACACTCTCGGTGACGGCGGCGCGCGCGGCGCCGGCGTGGAAGATCGAGTAATTGACGCTCGGCGCGACCGACCAGTTGAATGCGCCGCCGGTGAACAGCGAGCTCAGCGCACTGCTCGCGAGACCGGCAAGGCCAGTCAGCGAGATCGTGGGGAACAGCGCCGCGCGGGCAGCGCCGATCTGGGCGTTGGCGGCGCGCAATTGATATTCGGCCTGCACCACGTCCGGGCGGCGCAGCAGTATCTGCGAGTTCAGTCCGTGCGGTAGTTCAGCAAGCGTCGGCACGGCCTGCTCGATCGAGTCGGGGAGTAGGCCGACATCGACCGGCGCGCCGACCAGCAGTTGCAGCGCGTTGACGTCCTGGGCGAGCGCCGTCTTCTGCTCGGCTTCGTCGGACTGTGCCTGGGAGAGGACGAGTTCGGCTTGGCGCAAATCCGTGCGCGGGGCGATGCCGCCGTCGAGCCGGGCCTTGGTTAGCTTGACGCTCTCGCCGGCGCTGACCGTGGTCTGCACGGCGATCGCAAGCAGGCTCTTGTCCGAGGCATAGGTCAGCCAAGCGGTGGCGATATCGCCGACCAAGGTGAGCCGGGTCGCGCGCGCGCCCGCTTCGGTGGCGAAATAAGTGTTGAGCTGGGCGGTGGTCAGCGAGCGGATGCGGCCGAATAGATCAATTTCGAAGGCACTGGCGCCGATGCTCGCCGAATAATTCTGCCGCGTGCCGCTGCCCAGAGTGCTGGTGCTGGTGCTGGTCGCGGTACTGCTGCGCGAGAAGGTCGCGTCGGCAGTGCCGGTGATCTCGGGCAGCAGGTCGGCGCGCTGGATGCGGTAAAGCGCGCGTGCCGATACGATATTGGCCGCCGCCACCCGAAGGTCGCGGTTGTTGACCAGTGCCTGCTCGACGATTTTCTGCAGCCGTGGGTCGAGGAAGACGTCGTGGTAGGAGACGCTCGGCAGTGTCGCTTCGCTCTGCTTTAGATAAGCGTCGCCGCTCGGCCAGGAGGCCGGCACCGGTAAGGCTCCGCGAACATAGTGCGGCGCCATCGAGCATCCGCCCAGCAGCACGGCGAGGAGGGCGGGGGCCGGGGTCATGCGGATCATGGCTGCGGCTCCGGGGCGGGCGTATCGGGGGCGGAATGCTCGTGGTGGAGCTTATGCTTTAAGTCGCGGCTGCCGCGGCTCACCAGCACGAAGAACAAGGGGATGTAGAAGATCGCGAGCAGCGTCGCGGTCAGCATTCCGCCGATCACCGCAGTGCCGATCGCCACCCGGCTATTGGCGCCCGCACCGGTCGAGATCGCCAGCGGAAGCACGCCGAAGATGAACGCGAGCGAGGTCATCAGGATCGGTCGCAACCGGATTCGCGCCGCTTCGAGCGCGGCGTCGATGATGCGTTTACCCTTCTTCTCGGCTTGCTCTGCGAATTCGATCATCAAGATCGCATTCTTGGAGGCCAGTCCCATCGTCGTCAGCAGGCCGATCTGAAGATAGACGTTATTCTCCAGTCCGCGCAGCGTCACTGCCGCGACCGCGCCGACCAACCCGAGCGGGATAATCAGCAGCACTGCGACCGGGATCGACCAGCTCTCGTAGAGGGCGGCCAGGCACAGGAACACGACCAGAATCGATAGCGCATAGAGTGTCGGCGCCTGCCCCGCTGAAAGGCGCTCCTGATAGGAAAGCCCGCTCCAGGCCACCGAGGTGCCCGGGATCTGCGCGGCGAGCGCGGCGATCTCGTCCATCGCCTCGCCCGAGCTGGTGCCTGGCGCGGCCTGGCCCTGCAATTCGTAAGAGGCGATTCCCGAAAAGCGTGAGAGCGTCACCGGGGCCTGCGACCAGCCGGTCGACGCGAAAGACGAGAATGGCGCCATCGAACCCGTGCTCGAGCGTACGAACCATTTCGATATGTCCTCCGGTGCCGCGCGGAACGGAGCATCACCCTGGACATAGACGCGCTTCACGCGACCGCGATCGATGAAGTCGTTGACATAGGTGCCGCCCCAGGCGGTCGACAAGGTGGTGTTGACGTCGCCCTGGCTGAGCCCGAGCGTGGACAGCTTGGTCTGGTCGAGATTGACTTTCAGCGTAGCGACGTCGGGCAATTCGCTTGGGCGCACCGCCGCCAATTTATGGTCGGCCAGCGCCGCGGCGAGCAATTTGTCGCGCGCCGCCTCGAATGCCTCGCGCGAGAGGCCGCCGGTGTTGCGCAGCTCCATAGTGAAGCCGTTCGACTGGCCCATGCCGCGGATCGCGGGAGGCGCCAGTGCGTAGACCTTCGCGTCGCGGATGTGGGACAAGGCGATTGCGGCACGGGCGTTGATGGCATCGAGCGTATTCGCGGCGCCCTTGCGATTGGCCCAGTTGGTTAACGCGACAAAGCCCTGGCCGGTGTTCTGGCCGCTCGCGTTATTGCCGCCGGCGCCGATGATGGTCAGGATCGTGCTGACATTGGCCTTTTCTTGGGTCGCGAAATAATTCTCGACCTGATTTTGCACGTCGGCGGTCCGTGACTGGCTGGCGCCGGCCGGCAACTGGATCTGGATCGATGCGGCGCCCTGGTCCTCGGTCGGCAGGAAGCTGGTCGGCAGACGTAGGAACAGCACCACCAGTAGCGCGACGATGCAGGCGTAGATCAGCAGGAACAGCCATTTGCGCTCTACCACGGTCGCGACCGCATTGCCGTACCTGTCGGTCATGCGCTCGAAGCCCGAGTTGAACTTGTCGCGCGCGCCGCCGACCCAGCCCACGACGCGGGGGAAGTGCCGGCCGACGAAGCTCTGATCGAGTTCGGGCTCCTCGTTCTTGCGCTTGAGCAGGGTCGCGGTCAGCGCTGGGGTTAGCACCAGTGCGACTATGACCGAGAGCACCATCGCCGAGACGATCGTCAGCGAAAATTGGCGGTAGATCACACCGGTCGATCCGCCGAAGAACGCCATCGGCAGAAACACCGCGGACAGCACCATCGCAATCGCGATCAGCGCTGTCTGTATCTCGGCCATGGACTGCACGGTCGCGTCGTGTGGGTTCATATCCGGATTTTCGTCCATCAACCGCTCGACGTTCTCGACCACGACGATCGCGTCGTCGACCAGCAGGCCGATCGCCAGCACCAGCCCAAATAGGGTAAGGGTGTTGATCGAGAAACCGGCCAGCGCCAGCACGCCGAACGTGCCGAGCAGCACCACCGGCACCGCGAGCGCCGGGATCAGCGTCGCGCGCCAGCTTTGCAGGAACACGAACATCACGATCACGACCAGGATGATCGCCTCGAACAACGTCTTTACGACTTCTTCGATCGACAGCTTGATGAAGTCGGTCGTGTCATTGGCGTAAGCGATCTTATAGCCCGCCGGCATGTTCCCGGTCGAACTATTGACCAGCGCTTTGACTAGCTCGGCGGTCTTGAGGGCGTCGGCGCCCGGCGCCAGCGAAATCGCGATGCCGGAGCCGGGATGGCGGTTGACGTGGCTGAGCGCGGCATAGCTTTCCGAGCCGAGCTCGACGCGGGCGACGTCGGACAGGTGGACGGTAGCGCCATTGGCCAGCGTCTTGAGGATGATGTCCTTGAACTGCTGCGGCGTCTGCAGGCGGGACTGCGAGGTGACGGTCGCATCGAGCATCTGCGTGGTCGGCATCGGCTGCGCGCCGACCTCGCCCGAGGCAACTTCGGTATTCTGGTTGGTGATTGCGGTGTTCACGTCACCGGGCATCAGCGAGAAGCTGGCCAGCTTGACTGGATCGAGCCAGATCCGCATCGAATATTGCGACCCGAACACATTGGTGTCGCCGACGCCGGCCACGCGGCCGAGACTGTCCTGCAGGTTTGACACGAGATAGTCGGAGACGTCGCGATTGGTCGACTTGTCGGTCTCGTCATAGACGCCGACGATCAACAGGAAGTCGGGGTTGGACTTAGTGACGGTGATGCCCGCCTGCTGGACCGCCTCGGGCAGGCGGGAGACCGCCTGCTGGACCTTATTCTGCACCTGGACCTGGGCGATGTCCGGATCGGTGCCCTTGGCGAAGGTCGCGGTGATCGTGGCGGTGCCGCGCGAGCTGGACGAGGAGGAGAAATAGAGCAGGCCGTCGATCCCGGTCAGCTGCTGCTCGATCACCTGGGTGACGCTGTTTTCGAGCGTCTGTGCCGAGGCGCCCGAGAATGTCGCCTTGACGTTGACCTGCGGCGGGGCGACGTCGGGATATTGTGCGATCGGCAGCGACAAGATGCCGCCGATGCCACCCATCATGATGATGATCGCGATCACCCAGGCGAAGATCGGGCGATCGATGAAGATTTTCGAGATCATCGGCTCAGCCGCCCTTGGCCGTCGGCGCTGCGGCGGGCTTGCCGTCCTTCTGCTTGGGCACCTCGATCCGTTGCGGGCTGTTTGCCGTCACCGGCTTGATCGCCGCGCCCGGTTTGATGTTGGCGGTGCCCTGGGTGATGACCTTGTCGCCGGGCTTCAGTCCGCCAGTGACCACCCAGAATGCGCCCTGGGTGCGATCGGCGGTGACAATCTGCACGATTGCCTTATTGCCCGGGCCGACCAGGAACACGGTCGCCGTGCCCTTGGGGTCGCGGGTCAGTGCGGCCTGCGGCACGAGGAAGGCGTTGGAATTGCTCGATTGCGCAAAGTCCGCACGGACGAACATGCCGGGCAGCAACACGCCCTGCGGATTGGCGAAGCGCGCGCGCAGGGTGACCGTGCCGGTGCTCTCGTTGACCACCACTTCGGCGAATTCGACGTCACCGGTCAGGCCATAGTCGCTGCCGTCTTCCAGCTTGAGCTTGACCGCGGCGCGCACCGGATTGGCGCCGCCGCTGGCCAGCGCTCGGCGTAGGGCGAGCAGCTCGGCGGCGGATTGCTGAATGTCGACATAGATCGGGTCGAGCCGCTGGATCGTAGCGAGTGCGTCGGTCTGGCTCGACGTGACCAGCGCGCCAACGGTGAACATCGAACGGCCGATGCGGCCGGTGATCGGCGCCGGCAACGTGGTGAATTTCAGGTTAATCCGCGCCGTCTCCAGCGCAGCGGCATTTTGCTGGACGGCGGCGGCGGCCTGACGCGCAGTGCCGGTGGCGTCGGTATAATCCTGCGCGGCGACGGCCTGCATCGCGACCAGCGGCTTGTAGCGATCTGCCTTGACCTTGGCGGCTTCGGCAGTGGCTTGGGCGGCGGCCAGATTAGCCTGTGCCTGGTTGGTCGAGGCGCGATAGAGGCTAGGATCGATCTGATAGAGCGCCTGCCCCGCCTGGACAATGCTGCCTTCGGTGAACAGCCGCTTCTGGATCACGCCAGTGATCTGCGGACGGACGTCGGCGCTTTCATAGGCGGTGGTGCGGCCGGTGAGTTCGGTGACGGTCGGCACGGTCGTCGGTTGTACCACGACATAGCCGGCCTCAGGAACGCGGGGCGCAGCCTTCTTCTTGGCGCCCCCACAGCCGGTCAGTGCTAGGGCCGTGGCCATGCAGAGTGTCAAACGTGTAGCGTTCACCGACCGCCCTCTCGCAAAACGAATAGGTGTCGCGCGAAGCAGGTCCGCCGACGGGTACCGTTCAATCGATTTCGTTTCGCTTTGCAACGCGGCATCCCCAAAAACTTGTATCAAGATGTATCAGGCGTTGCGGCTAGGAGGCCGCGACAACGTCTCGGTGCTCGCGATCGGCGGTCGCGGCATAGCGCCGGGCGATCACCGCGCAGGCGATCAACTGAATCTGGTGGAACACCATTAGCGGCAGAATGATCGCGCCGACCTGCGCGGGGGCAAATAACACTCCCGCCATCGGCACGCCCGAGGCGAGACTTTTCTTCGAGCCGCAGAACAGCAGCACGATTGCGTCGCCGCGTGGAAAGCCCATCGCCTTGCCGATCGCCCAGGTGGACAGCAGCACCGCGGCGAGCAACACGATCGACAGGCCGACGATCAGTAATAGCTCGTCGCCCGACAATCGGCGCCAAATGCCGCCGACCACGGCGGCGCCGAACGCAGTATAGACCACCAGCAGGATCGATCCGCGGTCGACGATCGTCAGCAGCGGCTTGTGCCGGGTCACGAACCCGCCGATCCAGGGCCGTAGCAGATGGCCGACGACGAACGGCAGCAGCAGCTGGACCGCGATCGCGCCGACTGAATCCAGCGACATGCCCCCCATATGTCCGCCCATCAACAGCGCCGCGAGCACGGGTGTGATGAAGATGCCAATCAGATTGGAGAAGCTCGCGCTGCACACCGCGGCAGCGACATTGCCGCGCGCCACCGACGTGAAGGCGATCGATGATTGCACGGTAGAGGGCAGCAGGGTGAGGAACAGCATCCCGGTGCCGATGATCGGCACCAGTCCTGGGATCGCGGCAATGCCAAGGCCGAAGATCGGAAACAGGATGAAAGTGACCGCGAGCACGGTGAGATGTAACCGCCAGTTGCGGGCGCCGTCGATGATCGCCTCGCGCGACAATTTCGCCCCGTGCAGGAAGAATAGCAGGAAGATGGCGATATCTGCCGCCCATTCGAACACCGCCGCGGCAGGTCCATAAGGCGGAAACAGCGAGGCGAGCGCGACCGTGCCGAGCAGCATGACGATGAACGGGTCAAGCAGGACCCGCAGTCTGGCCCCCATCAGTGCGCGCCCGCAAAGGCGTCGAGCGCGTCGAGATGCACCGCGATTGCGGTATCGGGCAGGAACGAGCCGAGGAAGCTGTTGCGCGCCAGCGTGACCAGATCGTCTCGTCCGAGTCCGCGGCCGCCTGCGACGGCGCGATAATTGTCGCCGACATAGCCGCCGAAATAGGCAGGGTCGTCCGAGTTGATCGTCGCGCGGATCCCCATTCGCAGCATCGTATCGATCGGATGGGCCGCGATGTCCGGCACCACGCACAGTTTGATGTTGGACAGCGGGCAGACGGTGAGCGTCATCGCCAGACGCGCCAAACGCGCGGCGAGTACCGGATCTTCAAGCGAGCGATTGCCATGGTCGAGCCGGTCGACGTGTAGCAGGTCGAGCGCCTCATGGACGTATTCAGGTGGGCCTTCCTCGCCCGCGTGCGCCACCCGCTTGAGGCCTAAGGATCCCGCCGCGGCGAAGACGCGCTCGAACTTCGACGGCGGATTGCCGACTTCCGACGAATCGAGCCCGACCGCGGCGATCCGGTCCAGAAACGGCTCGGCCGCCTTGAGTGTCGCAAACGCCGCGTCCTCGTCGAGATGGCGTAGGAAGCTGAGGATCAGCTTCGATGTCATGCCGTGGGTCGTCTCCGCCTCGGCCATGCCGGAAAGCAGTCCGTTGGCGACGACTTCAAAAGGCACGCCGCGGTCGGTATGAGTCTGGGGATCGAACATGATCTCGGCGTGGACCACGCCATCCGCCGCAGCGCGGTCGAAATAGGCGGTGGCGAGTTCGTGGAAATCACGCTCGACGCGCAGGACGTTGGCGCCAGCATAATAGATGTCGAGGAAATCTTGCAGCCGCGAAAAGCTATACGCCGCGCGCACCTCCTCGACCGAGGCGAAGGGGATGCCGATCTGGTTGCGGCGCGCGAATTCGAACATTTGTTCGGGTTCGAGACTACCCTCGATATGGAGGTGGAGCTCGGCCTTAGGCAGACCGGTGATGAAGGAGTCGAGATCGCGCATGTTCGTTCCTTAAGATGCTTGCCGCGTCGGCGCTAGCGCTCCCCGAACAGTTCGCGTTGCGTCTTTTCAAGCTCTTCTGCGTAGCGTCGGCGGACATAGCTTTCCGAGATCACGCCGAGTACGTGGCGGTCCTCGGCGAGCACTGCCAACTCATCGACGCCCGCGGCGTCGAACGCCTTCATGACCGCGGCGATGTCCATGTCGGGAGCCAGCGTCGTGGCAACGGTGGACAGCGTCGCTACCGGAGCCTGACTATCCAGTCCTTCGGCAAAGGCGGCGGGTACTACCACGATCCCGGCATAGAGATCGTCGGCATCGACCAGCACTACCCGGCTGGTCGAGCCGAGCGGGAAGCTCCGACGGAAATCGGCGATAGACACCGCTGCCGGGGTGGCGCGGGTTTCCCTGCGCATCATCCGCCCAGCGGTCAGCGTCTTGACCCAACCGACGTCGCGGGCGCTCTTGATCGTCTCGCCGCGCAGGTGCAGTCGCCAGGTCGAGAAGGAATAGCCGAACAGTTCGCGGACGATCGACGAGGAGACGAGGGAGGCGGCCACCACCGCGCCGGTCAGCGAGAAATCATGGGTCGCCTGCAATACCAGCATCGCCATGGTCATCGGTCCGCCAACCACGGCCACTGCCAGCGCCGCCATGCCGACCATCGCCGCATTGCGCGGATCGACCACTGCATAACCAAAGCCGGCCGCTAGCAGGTCGGCAAACAGATGGCCGATCAGCGTCCCCAGGAACAGTGAGGCGAAGAACAGTCCGCCGCGAAAGCCGAAGCCGAGCGACACGATCGACGCAGCGCTTTTTGCCACCAGCACCAGCGCGATGAAGCCGATCGACGCACCCATCGCGAGATCAATGTGTAGCGCGCCATGTCCGGAAGACAGCACCTGTGGCGACACCATCGCGATAGGGATCAGCAGCAGCCCGCCGATCGCCGGTCGCCAGTTGTCGGGCAGAGGGGCGCCGCGCGTGGCCCGCTCGACCAGCGCTACCGCGCGCATCAACACGATGCCGAGTAGCGCGCAAATCGCGCCGAGGCAGGCGTAGATCAGATAATGATGGGTCTCGACCTGTGCGCCCGACGCAGCATCGATCACATAAGGCTGCAGGCCGAACGATTGGGCGACCAGCGCCCCTGCCAGCGCCGCAGCGGCGACGGGCGCGATAGCCGACGGCGTATAGGCGCCGATCACGATCTCAAACGCATAGAAGGCGCCGGCCAACGGCGCGCCGAAGGCGGCGGCGATCGCGGCGCCGGTGCCCGCGCCCACCAGCGTGCGCTGGTCGGCGCGGCGTAGGCTCAGCCAACGCCCGGCGACCGAAGCGATCGCGGCTCCCATCTGCGCATAGGCCGCTTCCAGTCCAACCGAGGCGCCGAAGCCGTTGGACAGGATCGTTTGCCCCGAGATCACCAGACTGTCGGGCAGTGACATCCGCCCGCCGTGGAGGGCATTGGCCTCGACCGCGTCGATCAGCTGTCGGCGACGGATGCGGCTGGCCAAGCCGAACAGGGTGAGGACGATTCCGCCGATCGGCAGCATGACGAGGCTGCCGACGCCAAGCTGCGCGACGCCGCTCAAGCGGACGTCGTGCGGCAGCGCAAACAGCACGTGCTGAAGCGTCCGCGCGAGTGCCCCCTGGATTACCGCGAGTAGTCCTGCGGCGCCGCCGATTGCGATCGCCAACAGGATGAACCAGGCCTCGCTCGCGCGGAAGCGACTGCGCAGGGTGGAGAGCATCACATCGTCAGCCGGCCGGCATAGCCAGTCAGTTCGAGATAGCCGTGGCCGCCCGGGGTGTGGACTGCCCCTTCCCAATAGACCGGCATTCCGCTGCGCCGCGCATCGAGTTCCTGGTCAGCGAACAGGGGTGTCAGCGCAAACTGTCGCGCGCCCTCGGGGAGGCGGATGGTGACCCGCTGTGCCACCGGATAGACCGCGCCGGTCCGCGGCGATCGCCACCGCGCCGTCGACTGGAAGAGCACGTCGCCCGGCGCGAGCCGCACGATCCGTCCATCGGGGCGGCGCAGCGATCCGCCTGCCCACAGGGGCTTGCCGTCGGGCCCACGAATCCGGAACGCCATCAGCGCGCCGCCATCGTCGAGATTGAGCCCGGTCCAATCCCAGCCGACCGCCGTGCCGCCCAGATAATCCGACGACCATTCGCGATCGAGCCACGCTTCGCCGGTCACCGCCTCTGCGTGGCCGCCGCGCATCAGCCGGCCTGACGCAGCAAGGTGAGGAAGCGAATAATAATAGCTTGCCTGTTCGGAGTTCGGCCCCTTGCGGCTGTAGCCGCCATCGCCCTGCGGTAGCACCGGCTGGCGCGGCACGAGGACTAACGACAGCGCGAAGTCCGGAGTGGTCACGGACGTCTCGAACCGGCCGTCGGGCAAACGGCGGATGCGCCAGTCGCGCAACGCCACGTCGGTATCGCCGATCCTGGCCTGAGCCAGGCCGAAGCCAGCGCGCGCTGCCCGCTCGCCGTGGAGCAGGTGGCCGATCGCGGGATCGGACAGCGCGGCATGGGCGAACAGCACCTGGCCGGGCGCAAACCGGCTCAAGTTGCGATCGTCTGTGTCGGGGCGGGTGCGGAAGAACGTCACCTGGAAGCCGAGATCGCGCCCGTCCCGGGTGCGCAGCGTGCCGGTGACATACCACCATTCGGTGCGGAATGCGGGATGCGCGCCGTGATCGGCCGGGAAATGCAACGGCAGGCCTGGGCGCACCACCGGATAGCCGGCGGCGATCAGCCCGAGCGCCGCCAGGGCGAGCAGGAAGCGGCCGATCACCAGTCTTCCCGCACCGCGTGCACCGCGTCGATCGCGGTGGCGCGGCGGCCGGCGAGCACCGCGGTTCCGGCAGCAGCAATCCCCAGCGCAGCGGCGACGGACACGATCGTCCCCCACGGTATGATCGTCGCCATCGTCCAGTGGAAAGATTGCGGGTTGATCACATGGATAAGCACCTGTGCCATGCCGCCGCCGAGCGCGATCCCAGCGACCCCACCGACCAGCCCGAGCAACGCACCTTCGCCGGCCAACATCGCTACGATCTGCGGCTTAGACACGCCGATATGGCGCAACATCCCAAATTCGCGGGTGCGCGCGATGGTCTGCGCCGACATGGTCGCTGCCACCCCGGCCAGCCCGACCAGGATCGCCACCGCCTCAAGCAAATAGGTGACCGCGAAGCTGCGGTCGAACAATTGCAGCGCGAAGCGGCGCAGCGTCGCCGGCTCGGCGATCGACACTGCAGCCGCCACCGGCGCCCGCGCCGCCAATGCCTGGCCGACCGCAGATGGGCGCCGACCAGGTGCGACCGTCACCGCGGCTTCGTCGCGAAGGGCGTCGCCGGTCAGCCGAGTATAATCAGTATCGCGCAGTACGATTGCCCCTTGCTGCCGTGCATAATCACGCCACACGCCGGCGACCGCGAATCCTCCTCGGATCGGCAGGGTGACCGTGTCGCCGACCCGCCAGTGATAGAGCAGGGCGGCGGGCTCGGAGATCCAGACCGGCACGGCCCCGGCCGGTGTCGGGGCGGAGGCGAGCAACGCCAGCGTCGGATCGTCGGACGCGCCCACCGGTCGGGCGATGAGTAGCACGGGCGGTCGGTCGGCAGCGAGGGTGAGCGGCAGCTGACGGCTGAAGGCGATGCGCGCCACCCCCGGCGTCGCGGCGAGCCGCGCCTGGGCGGCGGGATCCAGCCCGCTGCCCGCGGTGCGCAGGTATAGGTCGGCGGACAGCACTTGACCGAGCCAGGCGTCGACCGCGCCACGGAAGCTGGTCACCATCACCGCCATCGCGATCATCAGCGCAGTGCTGGCGACGATTCCGCACAAAGCGGTCGCCGCCTGTCCGGGCGCGCCGTGCAGGTGGCGGATCGCGAGATCTACCGGTACCATCCGCCCGCCGCGCCGGGCGAGCGGAGCCAACAGCGTGCGGGCGAGCCATGGCATTCCGGCGATCCCTCCAGCCAGGATCAGGCCGATCGACACGAAGCCGAACAGTGGCAACCCGCCGACTGCGGGCAGCAACGCCGCCCCGCCGCCAAGCAGGATCAACGCGGCGGCCGGCCGCCAGTCGACGGTCGCACGCGGGTCGATCGCATCACCCGCGTTGCGCAGCGCGACCGCGGGAGCGGCACGGGCCGCGATTCGGGCGGGCACTACGCTGCCGGCGATTGCGGCTGCCAGGCCGAGCGCGAAAAAGCCGGCCGCGGCCCAGGGGGCGAAGGCGAGCCGTGCTTGGCCGTCGTGAAAATAGCCCGCGCCGAGATCGCCGCCGAAATGAGTGAGCGCTTGATTGGCCAGCACATAGCCCAAACCGAGCCCGAGCGTCGCCCCGGCCACTCCCAGTACGAGTCCTTCGATCGCGACTGTGGCGACGATCCCGCCGCGCGGCAGACCGAGCGTGCGGATCAGGGCGAAGGCGCGCAGCCGCCGTGCGACCGACAGTGACTGCGCTGAATAGACCAGGAAGCCGCCGGTAAGCAGCGCGACCAGGGCTAGCATGTCGAGGTTGACGCGGTACGCGCGCGACAGCGCATCGCTGCGGCTGCCGTCGCTGGCAGCGGTGCCGATCAGCGCATCGGGCGGGAGTAATGCGGGCAGGGTGCTGTCTAGCGTTGCCGCGCCGCGCTTCACGTCGATTCGGTCAAGCCGGCCGAGCCGGGCGAAGCGCCACTGGGCTGCGGCGATGTCGATAACGCCGAGACTTTGTCCATCGGCGACGGCGGGCAGCGTGCCAGCGACGTGCAGCGTTACCGTGCGGCCGTTAGCGGTGACTGGGATTACATCTCCCATCCGGGCGTGGAGCGCACGCAGCGCCGCGCCTGACAGATATAGGGCATTGGCGTCGAACGGCCCGCGCGCGGCGCCGGAAACGCCAACCAGCGACGGCGTGACCTGCGCCGCGCGCAGGACGTCGAGGCCGAGCACGGTCAACCGCGCCGCCCCGACTTGAGCGTTGAGCAGCACCACGGGGCTGGCGTCGGCGACGCCCTCGGCGTGCGCCACGCGCGGATAGAGCTGTTCGTCGAAGCCGAGCGGGCTGGTCGCGCTCACCTGCAGGTCGGCCGCGCCATTGACCGTGCCGAGTGCGCTCTGGAAAGAGGACAATGCCGAGCCGTTGACGAGATGCACCGCGAAACCCAGCGCTACACCGATCGCGATGGCGACCGCTGTCAGCGCAAGGCGCGCCGGATGCGCCCGCCATTCGCCCAGCACCAGCCAGCCAAGCGCTAGCCGAGCCGAGACGACGCCGCCGTCAGCCGCCATCATGCAGCCCGGTGGCAGTGAGCGTGAGGGTTCGGTCAGCAATCGACGCGGCGGCGCGGCTGTGGGTAACCAGGATTGCGGCGACTCCGCCCTCGCGCACCGCCTCGGCGAACAGCGACAGAATGCGCGCCGCGGTGTCGGGGTCGAGGTTTCCGGTCGGTTCGTCGGCGAGAATCACCGCTGGATGGTGGACCAAAGCGCGGGCGATCGCGACCCGCTGCAACTCGCCGCCGGAAAGATCGCGGGCGTAGCCATCGCCGCGATCGCCGAGACCCACGCGTGCGAGCATGGCCTGCGCCCGGTCGGCGATCGCTCGGCGGTCGCTTGAAACCAGGGCCAGCGGTAACGCGACGTTTTGGCGTAGCGTGAGATAAGGCAGCACGTGGAAGGCCTGGAACACGAAGCCGATTCGCTCGCGGCGTAGCCGGGTAAGCGCACCTTCATCGAGATCGCCAAGCACGGTCCCATCCACCGCGACCTCGCCCGCATCGGCCTGGTCGAGCCCGGCGAGGATGTTGAGCAGGGTCGACTTGCCGACCCCTGAATCGCCGACGATCGCGATCAGCTTGCCGCGGCCGACGGTGAGATCAAGGTCGTGGAACAACTGCCGCCCGCCGGGCACCGACTTGGCGAGCCCGCAGACTCGGAGCAGCGGGGCGGGGGAGGGGGAGACAATCACGCCGCCCCGACTAGCCCAGCCACAGCGCGCAAGCCATCCTTCGATCGAACAGCCTTGCCAGGACGAACACGGTTCTCCCGCATCGTCCTGCTGAACGCATTTCAATATCCATGCGCAGACGCCACCCACAGCCGCGCCGCTCTAGGGACAGAGGGCCGGACATGGATGCTGACACAACTTTAGGAGGACGGGTAGGCTAAGGGATCAACCAGACCCGACCACGCGTTACAGTTCGCGCGCGGTTTTCGCGGCGAGGTTGACCTGCGCGCGTCCGATGGTGTCCTCCGCGCTCAGAGCCATGGTCTCCCAGGTTTCGGCAGAGCGCTCGTGCATCGCGCGGCGGTTGGGCAGGGTGGTGGCCGCGGCGGCCGCGCGCTGGGCGGCGGCGTTGGCGCGGTAGGTTTCGATCGTGGTCATGCCGCCCCATATCGTCTGCCTAGGCCCCGGATCAACAGCATCGCGCAAGGTTTGACGGAAAAGTTGCACTATATCTGCACACATCGCCACGGGCGTTGACCTTGCGCCCGTTCAGCCTAGGGCGAGGAAACAGGTGCGACAGGCCGAGCGGATAGACGACAGGATCGAGATTTGATGGGTGACTTCAAGAAATGCAGGGCGGTATGGGCTTTGGTCCCAGCCTTGCTGGCCGGCCCGGTCCAGGCGCAGCAGGTCGCACCACCGATAGTGGTGCGGACGCTGCCGCCGGTCGCCGCCCAACCCCAAAATCGATCGCTGCCGACGCTGAGCGCGGCACAGGAGGCGCAGCTCTCCATGCTACTCGGCGTCGATGCGATGGGGCAGGGACTGCGCTCGGCTCCGGCCGCGCCTGCGGCGCCTCTCGACCAGGCGGCACTCGTTCGCGCCGCGCTCGATCATGCCCATGCGGTGCACTCGGGCCGGCTGGATCCCGCCGATTTCGAAAAAAACTGGGGGCTGCGCCCGGCGGCCTATGATCCGCTGCCCGGCTTTGCCGATGCGGTGCGGCGGGACAAGCTCGCGGCCTGGTTCGCCGCGCTGCCTCCGCCCTATTCGGGTTATGACGGGCTCGAGAAGGGGCTCCAGGTCTATCGTGCGATCGTTGCCAATGGCGGCTGGAGCCCGGTCGCGGCCGGGCCCGACCTGACGATCGGCGCGAGCGGCGCGCGGGTCGCGGCGCTACGCCAGCGGCTTGCGATTGAGGACAAGGACGTCGCTGCCACCGGTGGCTTTGACGCTGACCTCGCCGCTGCCGTGCAGCGCGCCCAGCGGCGCTATGGCCTCAACCCCACCGGCACGGTCTCGGTGCAGACGCTTGCCGCGCTCAATGTGAGTGCGGGCGATCGGGTTCGGCAGATCATGGCAAACATGGAGCGTTGGCGCTGGCTGCCGCAGGAGCTGCCGCGCGACCGCATTCAGGTGAACATCGCCGCCGCCGTGCTGACCATGTTTGATGGCGACGTACCGGTAATGTCGATGCGCGCGGTCACCGGCCGGCCGGGTGACGAGACGCCGATGCTGACCTCGACGATTCGCAGCGTGGTGATCAACCCGCCGTGGAACGTGCCGACCTCAATTGCGACCAATGAATTGTGGCCCAAGCAGCGCAAGGACAAGGGTTATTTCAAGCGCAACGGCTTTAAGGTGATCGATGGTACCCGGTTGCAGCAGCAGGCAGGCACACAAAGCGCGCTGGGCCGTTTCAAGTTCGATTTCGACAATCCCTATTCGGTCTATCTGCACGACACGCCGAGCCACGCAAAATTCGCGAGTTACAGCCGGCTGGCGAGCCACGGCTGCGTGCGGCTGGAGAAGCCAGCGGATCTGGCCGAGCTACTGCTGCGCGGCGATCCGGCCTGGTCGACCGAAGGTATCGCGGCGGCGGTCGACAAAGGTGATACGGTGCGCGCTAAGTTGACCACGCCGGTTGCGGTCTATCTGCTTTACTGGACAGCGTTTTCGAGCGCGAACGGGCAGATGAACTTCCGGGCCGATCCCTATGATTGGGATCGGATGCTCGCTGCCAAGATCGAGGCGCGCTCGGCGCGCCAGACGATCGCTGCACGCTAAGGAACGGTACATGACGAAGAAAATGCGGATTGCGGCGGGATTGATGGCGCTGGCGATCCTTGCCGGCTGCAGTAAGTCCGAGCCCGAAGCGCAGCCGCCTGAGACCGACAACGTCGGCGCCGATGCCCAGCCAGAGCCGGCTGCGCAGCCCACGCCTGAACCCGCCCCGATTAAGCGCCCCGAGCCGGCGCCGGTGGCCAATACCGTGGTTCCCGTGGCGGCCGAACCCCGTGAGGCGCCACCTTCGCCCGACGCGCAGATGCTCGACGATGCCGACGCGACCGGGATGACCGCGCGGGTGAGCCGCCAGGAAGCCCAGGGGAATGACACTAGGGCGCAATAAGCATTGCCCGCGGCAGGTTCTCCGGACTTTGCGCACACCCCGAGCGCGTCGAGAGGCGCTTCTGGTTCGCCGGTTGATCGAGGCCGGTGCTTCGACAAGCTCAGCACGACTAGGAGCGATGCCCTGAGTGACGGCCGGAGCTTACTTTCCCGCCCGTCGATACACGTCGAAGAACTTGTTCCCCAACACCGTCCGGGCGCTTCGGCGATAGCCGTCGTGCGCCAGTCGGCGTGTCGCCACGGCGCGGCTCGCGCCGCGCTCGCCGCCGTCGAACGACTGGACGACGACCACGTCCGGATGGCGATCGAAGATCCGGTCTATCTCGTCGCCCTGCTCGACCCCGATTGCGCCATGTTCACGCTCGAGCATCAAATGCGTCGCGAATAGATAGCGGCTCAGTGGCGCCCGCCCGGTCATCGCATAGAGCATCGGCGAACCCGAATAGACGTAGAGCGATCCGGGCTCTCTTGCGGTCCGGGGCCCGATCGCCTGCACCAGTTCGGCGAATTGCGCTCGCGTGCCGCGCACCCGCCGCTGAGACCAGAGGATGCCCTGCCCGGCGAGGAATGCTACGATCAGCAGCGGGACCACCAGCGCGCGACCCCGCGGGCGATCGCCGAGGAAGCCGGCGATGCAGCAGGTTCCGGGCACCATTACCGGCAGCGTATAATGGTTGAACCAAGAACCGAACACAGCCAGTCCGAACAGCGACGCGCCGAACCAGCAGCGCAGGAACAATTGTCGCTCGCGATCGGTCTGAGTTTCGGCTTTGCCGTGTCTTCCTGCCGCCGCCAGAATCAGGAACGGTGCTACCAGCCCGATCGCGGCGACGATATTGCCCAGGCTTTCGCTCAGTGGGTCGGGATGGCGCGCGAAGATCGACAGGAAATTGGCGTAGAGATAGGCCTGCTCTTGTCCAATCGCGGCATAGCCGCCTGCCACCAAAAGGGTCGGCGCCAGCGTCACGGCGATCAGCAGCAGGGCATAAGCGAGCAGCGTGACGGCCGAGCGTCGCGCGCGCCACTCGTTCCACAGCAGCCACAGGCCGAACCAAAGTCCTTCGAACACGACCGAATATTTGACCTGTAGGCTCAGCCCGACCAGCGCCATTGCCGCCGCGCCCCGGCGGCGGCGCCGCGCGGGGGAGCCAAGGCACGCCAGCGTCGCTGCGCCGACCATCGACAAATTGTAGAACACCGGGGCCTGTCCACCCTGGCCATCGGCCATGTTCAGCCACAGGATGTAGAACATCGCCGCGGGCAGCGCGCCGCGCGCCCAGCCCGCGCGTTCTGCCAGCCGCGCGATCAACATTGCGGTCGCGACGACGGCGGCGAACGCCATTGCCTGATAAACCCATATACCGACTGGCGGAGCGAACAGTCCGGCGGGCAGATAGATCAGGAACAGACCGAACGGCTTGCGGTCCCAGACGTCAATATACGGCAGTGCACCATGCGCCATCGCCCGAGCAACGACGTAATAAAATTCCTCGTCGACCTGAACGATTGGATTGCCGAACGTCACCGCGCGGGCACACAGCGCAACCAGCGCCAGCAGCACTACCCGCGAGCGGCCAAGGGCGTGTAAGCGCGAGGGGATAGAAACGGTCATCGCCCGCGCGTAATAGGAGGGCGCTTTCGGCGCCAGCCTGCATGCGACGGAATCGTCAGCCGCGGTTCAGGCCGGGTCGGCCATGGGCGCGGCCAAATCCAGACGCTTTGATGGGAACTCCAATGTCCAATGTTCGCGCACTCCTTGCTCTTGGCCTGCTAGCGCTCAGTTCGGCCGCCTCGGCGGCGAACCCGCCCCCCGGGGTCTGGGCGAACCCAGCCAACAGCGTCCACGTCACCTTCAAGCGGTGTGGCCAGGCGATCTGCGGCACGGTGATATGGGCCAATCCCAAAGCGCAGGCCGATGCCGCGCGCGGTGGCACCGACCATCTGGTCGGTCAGCTCCTGTTCCACGACTTCGTCGAATCGGGCAAAGGGCGCTGGAATGGCCAAGTGCTGGTGCCCGATATCGGACAGAGCGTAACCGGCACGATTACTCTGGTCGACGCGCACACGCTGGTCGGCGAAGGGTGCGTGATGAAGGGCTTCGGCTGCAAATCGCAAACCTGGAAGAAAATCTAAGCAGAATCGATCATTTTGCTACGACAGAGTGACGCAATCGATCAGCGTCAGTCAGCTTACCAATTTCCCTTTGCAATGCAGCAGCCTTACATGCTGCATTGCAACGACCCATTTGGAGATAAAAGCATGTCACTCGTCGGAACCCCGATCAAACCCTTCACCGCCCAGGCATTCAAGCAGGGCAAGTTCGTCGAAGTCACCCAGGCCGATGTCGCCGGCAAGTGGGCAGTGTTTTTCTTCTATCCGGCAGACTTCACCTTCGTCTGCCCGACGGAGCTCGAGGATCTCGCCGACATCTACCCGACGCTGCAGAAGATGGGCGTTGAAGTCTATTCGGTCTCGACCGACACGCACTTCAGCCACAAGGCTTGGCACGACACGTCGCCGGCAATCGGCAAGATCAATTACTTCATGCTGGGCGACCAGAACCACAGCATCAGCACTAACTTCGACATCCTGCGCGCCGGCCAGGGCCTTGCTGATCGCGGCACCTTCGTGGTCGATCCCGAGGGCATCATCCAGCTCGTCGAAGTGACTTCGGAAGGCGTCGGCCGCAACGCAGCCGAGCTGCTCCGCAAGATCAAGGCTGCCCAGTATATCGCAGCGCATCCGGGTGAAGTCTGCCCGGCCAAGTGGGAAGAGGGCGAAGAGACGCTCGCTCCCTCGCTCGACCTGGTCGGCAAGATCTAAGCACCCGCCCCTTCAAGGGTAGTAGCGGCCCGGGGTGGATTTTCCCTCCGCCTCGGGCCGTTCGCGTTCTGAATATTGGCTCCACCACCCGTTCGTTTCGCGCGCAGTGAAGAAAACGCCCGAAGCGCCCCGGCCTCGTTTCTCGACCGCGCTCGAAACGAACGGAGGAGTGGGCTCCATCCGATTGAAATCGAACATCACAGGAATACTCCCATGCTCGACGCTAATATGACGCAGCAGCTCAAGGCCTATCTGGTCAACATCAAGCAGCCGATCGAACTGGTCGCCTCATTGGGCGACGATGCGAAGTCGCGCGAGCTGGGCGAGTTGCTGAATGAAATCGCGGCCCTGTCCGACAGCGTCACTGTCGTGAGCGGCGTTGACGGGCGCACTCCCAGCTTCATGATCCGGCGCGTCGGCACCGATATCGGCGTGCGTTTCGCCGGACTGCCGATGGGCCATGAGTTCACTTCGCTGGTGCTCGCGTTGCTTCAGGTCGGTGGCCACCCGTCCAAGGCGGCGCAGGAAGTGATCCAGCAGGTCAAGGATCTCGATGGCGACTATGTGTTCGAAACCTATTTCTCCCTGTCATGCCAGAATTGCCCGGACGTGGTGCAGGCGCTGAACCTGATGAGCGTGCTCAACCCGCGGATCAGCCATGTTGCGATCGACGGTGGCCTGTTCCCGGCCGAAGTCGCCGAGCGTAAAGTGATGGCGGTGCCCACTGTCTATCTGAACGGCGAGGTGTTCGGCCAGGGCCGCATGGAGCTCGAGCAGATCGTCACCAAGCTCGACAAGGGCGCCGAGGCGCGCACCGCTGCCAAGATCGGCAAGAAGGATCCGTTCGACGTGCTGGTGATCGGCGGCGGCCCGGCCGGTGGCGCGGCGGCGATCTATGCCGCCCGCAAGGGAATCCGTACCGGCATCGCCGCCGAGCGGTTCGGCGGGCAGGTGCTCGACACGATGGCGATCGAGAATTTCATCTCGGTCAGCCATACCGAAGGGCCGCGGCTCGCGACCAATTTGGAACAGCACGTCAAGGATTATGACGTCGACATCATGAACCATCAGGTCGGCGCCAAGCTGATCCCGTCGCGTACCCCCGGCGGCCTGCATGAAGTGCAGCTGGCGAGCGGCGCGTCCCTCAAGTCGCGCACCGTTATTCTGTCGACCGGTGCGCGTTGGCGCCAGATGAACGTGCCGGGCGAGGACCAGTATCGCAACAAGGGGGTGACCTATTGTCCGCATTGCGATGGTCCGCTGTTCAAAGGCAAGCGGGTGGCGGTGATCGGCGGCGGCAATTCGGGTGTCGAGGCGGCAATCGACCTCGCCGGGTTGGTCGCGCACGTCACGCTGATCGAATTCGCCGGCGAATTGCGCGCAGACGCGGTACTCCAGCGCAAGCTGGCCAGCCTGCCCAACACCAAGATCATCACTTCGGCACTGACCACCGAGGCAGTCGGCGACGGCGAGAAATTGACCGGGCTGGTCTATAAGGACCGCAATCACGACACGCTGCACGAGATCGAACTCGAAGGGATCTTCGTGCAGATCGGCCTGGTGCCGAACACTGAGTGGCTTAAGGATTCGATTGCGCTCACCCCACACGGTGAGATCGAAATCGATCACCGCGGCGAAACCTCGCGTCCGGGGATCTTCGCGGCGGGCGACTGCACCACCGTGCCGTTCAAACAGATCGTGATCGCAATGGGGGCGGGGTCTACCGCGGCACTGTCGGCATTCGACTATATGATTCGGTTGCCGGTGGATGAACTGGAGGAAGCGGCCTGATCCTGGCGGGAGTCGGCATTTCGGACCGGCTCCCGCATCCCGGCGCTACCTATCGCCCCTTCCGGTGGAACCGCGGTGGGGGCGTGCCGGTTGAGGCTTCATGGAAAACAGCCCCGCATCCACCGTATTGGTCGTCGAGGACGAAGTCTTCGTGCGGATCGTCGCTGCCGATATGCTCGAGGAATCCGGCTTCAAGGTGCTCGAGGCAGGCGACGCCGCCGAGGCGCTCGAATTGATCGCGCTCCATCATGAAATCGCGATTTTGTTCACCGACATCAATATGCCCGGCGAAATGGATGGCATCGCGCTGGCGGTCGAAGTGGTCCGACTGCATCCCGAGATCAGGGTAGTGGTCACCTCAGGGAGGCAATGGTTGGGCGACAAAGAGCTGCCGGACCACGGACGCTTCCTGAAGAAGCCCTATGGGCGCGCTGAGCTGACCGCGATGGTGCGCGACCAGGCCGCAGATCGTCCGCGCCACGAGCGCTCCTAAGCACCCAGTGCACCCAACCGCAGGCCTTGCGAAAACCTTTGGCGGTGCTTCCAGGACGTGACCGGCGCATCAAAGTTTCGTCCGGTGACCTGACGGATCCTTTGCGTCCCTTTCGCAAACGTCCGCTCTTGGGAAAGCCGATCGCTGTCCTCCTCAGCTGAGTATCGGCTATCGCTCTCGCATGGATCGAAATAGTCTTTGACTTCGGAATTCACGCGAGCCGCCGCCGGGGCGGATCCGCCGGGTCAGGCGGCGACCAACTCCTCAGTCGTCCGTAGCCGCACCGCATCGCGTGCCGGCGGCGCACCGAACATGCGGGCATATTCGCGGCTGAACTGCGAGGCGCTTTCATAGCCCACCGCATAGCCGGCGCGCGAAGCGTCGGTATTGGCGATCAGCAGCCGCCGCGCTTCCTGCAGTCGCAGCGATTTTTGATATTGCAGCGGGCTCATCGCGGTGGCAGCGCGGAAGTGGCGGTGAAAAGAGGCCGGGCTCATCCCCGCCAGATCGGCGAGCGCCTCGATCCGCATGGGGCGGTCGTAATGCGATTTCAGCCAGCCAATCGCGTGGCGCACCTGTGACAGCCGGCTATCCGCTCGCGCCGCCTGTCGCAACAGGCTGCCCTGCGGTCCCTGCAGCAGGCGGTAGTGGATCTCGCGCTCGAGCATCGGCGCGAGCACGGCGATGTCCTCTGGCGTATCGAGCAGCCGCAGCAGCCGCGACCAGGCATCGAGCAGTTCGGGCGTGACCGCGCTGACTGCGAAGCCCGACGGATCGGCGGCGGGCCGCTCGGGAAGCTCGGCGAGCAGCCCGGCCAGCGCGTCGCAGTCGAGCGAGAGGGACACTGCGACATAGGGTTCAGCTGGGGTCGCCTCGATCACGCAACCCGATACCGGTAGGTCGAGCGAGGCGACGAAATAGCTCGCCGTGTCGTAACGCAGCACCCGATCACCGATCATCAACTGCTTGGCGCCCTGCAGCACGACTACCAGCATCGGCGTGAACAGTCCGGGAGTGGGGGACGATGTCGCATGCGCCATGTGCAGCCCTACCCGCGGGATCGCGGGCGCGGAACAGACATGACGCGCGGCACGGGCGCGCAGGTCGTGGAGTTGCTGGTGCATGCCCGCAGTATTGGCGCGCGACGCGCGACAGGCAAGATGGATCGGGCTCAATCCAGCTTGTTCTGCGCGGATCAGGCAAGAATTCGAGGCGATCCGGCGCGCGCGATTTCCGCTTGTGGCGCATAGTGTGGATATGGGGACGAACCGTGTCCCACACCCAGGAGCAGTTCATGACTATCAACGCAGCGCCCCCTGTCCCGGCGCTGGCCGCCGGCAATCTCGCAGTCGTCACCGGCGGCGCGAGCGGAATCGGCCTCGCCGCCGCCCGTGCCTTCACCGACCTCGGGATGCGCGTCTGCATCGTCGATCGCGATGAGGCCGCGCTGAAGCTGGCAGTGGCGGAGGTCGGCGGCGAGGTCGCCACCTTCGCCGCCGATGTGTCTGATCGCGGCAGCATGGCGGCGCTCGCGGCGACAATCACCGCCTGGCACGGCCCGGTGTCGGTATTGATGAATAACGCCGGCGTGGGCTGTGGTGGGGACGTCCTGGCCGATCCCGCGGGGTGGGAGCGGGTGCTCGGCGTCAACCTGATGGGGGTGCTGCACGGGGTGCAGAGCTTCTTGCCTGGGATGCTCGCGGGCGACCGGCCTGGGCTGGTGATCAACACCGGGTCCAAGCAGGGCATCACCCAGCCGCCCGGCAACACCGCCTACAACGTCAGCAAGGCAGGGGTTAAGGCGCTGACCGAGGGCCTGGCCCACACGCTGCGGCAGGAGACCGCCGGGCGGGTCAGCGCGCATCTGCTGATCCCAGGCTATACCTATACCGGCATGACCGCTGGCCGCTCTACCGAAAAGCCCGCCGGCGCCTGGTCGTCCGAGCAGGTGGTGGCGTTCCTGCTGGCGGGAATCGCTGCCGGTGATTTCTACTTGTTGTGCCCGGATAACGAGACCAGCTCGGATCAGGACCGGCGCCGCATCCTGTGGGCGGCGGGCGACCTGGTTGAGAACCGCCCGGCGCTGTCGCGCTGGCACCCCGATTGGAGCGAGGCGTTTGCGGCCCACATGGCTGAATAACGGGCTGAATAACGGGCCGAGTAACGGGCTGGGTAGGGTCCGGATAAGGGGGCTGATAGGAGGCGACAGAGCGGGTGCGATGAACGGCGGCTGCATGATGCATTCCGCATCGGTTCACGGCGACTCGCCTAGAAGAAGGGCAAGCCAGACGAGCAGGGGTTCTTCCGAACCTCCTCGCCACGGGCCACGAGGAGTATAACCATGATCCCCCTGTTCAAAAAGGCTACCCTGGCCCTGGCGCTCGGCGCTGCCACGCTCGCCGTTGCCAGCCCTGCCCAGGCACAGCGCTACGGCGGCGACTATCGCGGACGGGGCGATGGCGGCACCGCAGTTGTCGCGGGCCTCGCCGGCCTCGCGGTCGGTGCGGCGATCGCGTCGGACCGTGGCGGGCGCGGGGGCTATTACGACGATCGCGGCTATGGCTACGGCGGTCCGGTCGTTTATGAAGAGCCATATTATCGTGGTTATCATGGCGGTTATTACCAGCCACGCGGTTATTACCGCGACTATCGCCACGATTACGGCCACGGGCGCGGCTATGATGGCGGGCGCGGCGGCTACCGCGGCTACGGCTACGGTCGCTAAGCGCTGAAGCGCGATTCGGCAAAGCGGCGTCGGAGCAAAAGCTCCGGCGCCGCTTTGCGTTCCGCTGATCGGCCACCTAGATAACCGATGCGTGCGCCGACTATCGGCGACGGACATTCGGGAATCCCATATGAGCGACGATGCAGTCTATACGCCTCCCAAGGTGTGGACCTGGAACAAGGCCAATGGCGGGCAGTTCGCCAGCATTAACCGCCCCATCGCCGGCCCGACCCACGACAAGGAACTGCCGATCGGGCGCCACCCGCTCCAGCTTTATTCGCTTGCCACGCCCAATGGAGTGAAGGTGACGGTGATGCTCGAGGAATTGCTCGCAGCAGGTTACACCGGCGCCGAGTATGACGCCTGGCTGATCCGGATCGGTGACGGCGACCAGTTCGGCAGTGGCTTTGTCGACGTGAACCCTAATTCCAAGATTCCCGCGCTGATGGATCGCAGCGGCCCGACCCCGATCCGGGTGTTCGAATCCGGATCGATCCTGGTGTATCTGGCGGAGAAGTTCGGTGCGTTTCTGCCGACCGATCCGGCGCTGCGCGCGGAATGCTTGTCCTGGCTGTTCTGGCAGGTGGGTAGCGGCCCGTTTCTCGGTGGCGGCTTTGGCCATTTCTACAATTATGCCCCGGTGAAGATCGAATATGCGATCGACCGCTTCGCGATGGAGGTGAAGCGCCAGCTCGACGTGCTCGACCGGCGGTTAGGCGAGACCGCATATCTCGGCGGCGCGGACTACACGATCGCCGATATGGCGGTGTGGCCCTGGTATGGTGCGCTGGTGCTCGGCGAGGCCTATGGCGACGCGGGCGAGTTTCTGCAGGTCCAGGATTATAAGAACCTGCAGCGCTGGACCCATCAGATCGCGACGCGCCCGGCGGTGCAGCGTGGGCGCATGGTCAATCGGGTGATGGGCGATCCCGCAAGCCAGCTCCTCGAGCGCCACGACGCGAGCGACTTTGCGATGCGCACCCAGGATAAATTGGTGGAGGCTATCGCACCTGCCGAAAAGTGAGGTTGAAGCGTAGGTCACCGGTCTCGGGGTGATGCCCCTTGGCCAGTGGCGCCACGCCGTGGAAGGCGAGCCGTGCGGGGCCTCCCCAGACGACAATGTCACCGTGGTCGAGCCGGATCCGGCGCGGTCGGTCGCTGCGCGTCGCGCCGCCCCACAGGAAGGTAGCGGACACGCCGAGCGAAACCGAAACGATCGGCGCCTCGGCTGTCTCGTCCTTATCCTGGTGCAGCCCCATGCGGGTGCCGGGAGCGTAACGGTTAACCAAGCAGGCGTCGGGTGCAAAACCAGCAAATCCGGCGGCGCCGGCGGCGCGCTCGGCCAGGTCGCGCAGCCGTTCAGGCATCGCCGGCCATGGCCGCGCGCCGGCTGGATCGTCAGGCACATAGCGATAGCCGCGTCGATCGCTGGTCCAGCCGAGCACGCCGCAATTGGTCATCGCTACCGACATCGTCCGCCCGCCGGGCGTCTCTAGTTGCCGAAACGGGGCGGCACTGACGATATCGGCGATGTCGGCCAGCAGGGCCGACGCGTCGGGCAGCGCGAAGCCGCCAAGCAGAATTGCACCCGGATCGAGCGCGAGCGCCGTCCGGTCCTCAGCGAACAGATCGAGGGTGGTCATCGGTAGGCGCCGCCTGGATCGTGGAGTACCAGCATCGCGTCCGGCCGGGCGAGCGCGATCAGCGTCAGACCGTGCGCGCGGGCATGGTCAATCGCCATACTGGTAGGGGCAGAGATGCCGATCAGCAGTGGCGCGCGCGCGACCAGCGCCTTGTCGACCATCTCGAAGCTAATCCGAGAGGTGACCAGCAGGAAGCCGGTGAGCTCGGTCCGTGCGAGCGCGAGCGCGCCGATCAGCTTGTCGAGCGCGTTGTGCCGCCCAACGTCTTCGCGGACCAGCACGATCATCCCGGTGGTGTCGGCATAGGCCGCTGCATGGGCGCCGCCCGTCGCCCGGTTGAGTGGCTGGTGGTCACGCAGGGCATCCAACGCGGCGAACAGCGCGTCGCGGCCAACGGTGGGGAGCGGGACGGTCACGGCGGGACGGATCACCTGCTCGAGTCCGGAGATGCCGCACAGCCCGCAGCCGGTGTCGCTCGTCCGGTGGCGGACGCGGTCGTGGATGCGGGAGGCGCAACGCTCGGCGAGGGTGACCCGGAGGATCCAGCCAGAGGCGGTCTCGAAGGGCTCAATGTCGAGGATATCGGCAGAGGTATCGGCAAGGCGTTCGGTAAGCAGGAAGCCGGTGGCGAAATCAGCGAAGGAAGCCGGGGTCATCATCATCACCGCATATCCCAGGCCGTTGATCTCGATCGCCACCGGGATTTCGATCGGGATTTCCCGCACGCCCGGCGCGCTGCTGTCGCGGGTGAGGCGGGTGACGGATTCGGTGCGGGTGATCATGTCAGGTCTGCGGGAGTGTTGATGTTGCGGAGGTTGGGGGCGGGAACTGCCGTAGCGCCGATCGCGTCGGCCCAGCGGCGGATCGAGAGGCGGCCTTGTTTGCCGCCGCTCTTCGTTATCCCAGCGTCAACTCGGGCCGCGGGCGGCACGGGAGCGACCGGAGGAGATCCCGGCATTGCCTGGCGTGATATTAGGGAGGCGGGCGGAATGGATACATGGACGAGGAGCGCGCTCGCCATGTTCGCTGGCCAATGCCCGAGGATCGGCGCATCGGCGCAATAGCTAGGTAGCGCGGCCAACACCTCCACCAGCGTCGCCTCCGGCACTTCTGGCATGTCGCAGGCGATCGTCAGCACGCTTCCGAACCCTTCTGCTTCGGCATAGGCCAGCGCCGCTGCGATTCCACCGAGCGGCCCCAGATCAGGTGCCGGATCTGCGAGCGATGTCAGGCCGCTCCACTGCCGTCCGCATATCACCAGCCGATCGACATGCGGCGTCAATATGCCGATCGCATGGTCGATCAGCGGCCGTCCGCCGAGTAGCGCCACCGCCTTGTCGCTGCCGAACCGACTCGATCGCCCGCCGGCGATGACTGCTCCGAGCACGCTCAGGCGACGATCCGCACGGGCACCGATTTGGCCGCGGGCACGTGGCTTTCGATCGCATGGTGGTCAAGCGGGATCAGCAGATTACACTCGGGATAATAAGCGCCAACGCAGCCGCGCGGAATCTCATACTCCACCACGCGCAGCCCATCGACCCGGCGATCGGCGTTGCTGCCTGAATCGCCGACCAGCGACACACTCTGACCATTGGCGATTCCAGCGACGGTCATGTCATCCTTGTTCATGAAAACGATATCGCGCGTGCCCTTCACCCCGCGGAAACGGTCGTGATAGCCGTAGATGGTGGTGTTAAACTGGTCGTTCGAGCGCAGTGTCATCAGCCGGAAGCGGCCCTCGGCGTCGTCGAAGCCGGTGGCGTTCAGGGCGCCGGGCACGTTGAACTCGGCCCGGCCGCTCTCGGTCTGCCATTCGCGGTGCGACGCCGGATTGCCTTTCCAAAAACCGCCGGGGACGAACAGCCGCTTGTTGAAGTCCTTAAACAGCTCTGGGTAGGTCGTCTCGATCGCATCGCGAACCTGGCCGTAATCAGCGCTCCAACCGTCCCAATTAACCTTCGGATTGGACAAAAGTGTTGCCTTGGCCAGCTCCGCGATGATCATCGGTTCGGATAGCAATTGCGGGCTGGCGGGCGTCGCTTTGCCCTTGGAACCGTAGATTTGGCTGAAGCTGTCCTCCATCGTCACCGTTTGCGGGCCGCTAGCCTGCATGTCGGTCTCGATCCGGCCAAGGCAGGGGAATAGGTAACATGTCTTGCCTGGCACCAGGTGCGACCGGTTGAGCTTGGTCGCGACATGGACGGTCAGATCAAGCCCGCCCCAGGCCGGCTCCATCCGCCCGTGATCGGGAATGGCGCGGACGAAATTGCCGCCCAGTCCGATGAAGGCTGACGCGCGGCCGTCGAGCACCGCCTCGCACGCTGCAACCGTGTCCCAACCGAGCGCGCGGGGCGGCTCGAAGTTGAATTGCTTGGCGAGGGCGTCGAGCGGGACGAGTTCGGGCTTTTCGGTAATGCCCACGGTGCGCTGGCCCTGGACATTGCTGTGGCCGCGCACCGGGCCGGGTCCAGCACCCGGTTTTCCGATGTTGCCGCGCAGCAGCAGCAAATTGACCAGCATGTGTACGTTGTCGACGCCGCGGACATGCTGGGTGAGCCCCATGCCATAGACCGCGATCACCGCTTTGGCCTTAGCGTAAACCCGTGCCGCCGCGACGATGTCATCCCACGGCAGTCCGCTCTCACGCTCGATCGTCGCGATCGAAGTGGCGCGCGCCGCGGCCGCGAGCGCCTCGAAGCCATGGGTATGTTCAGCGATGAAACCGTGGTCGAGCACCGGTTCACTATCGGTGACGCAGGCGTCGTCGTCGGCCTCGATTACCCATTTGAGGATTCCCATCAGCGCAGCAATGTCGCCGCCGGCCTTTACCTGATGATATTGGGTGGCGAGTTGGGTGGAGCCGTTGGTCGCCATTTTGATCGGATTCTGCGGATTTAGGAAGCGCTCGAGTCCGCGTTCCTTGAGCGGGTTGAACACGATGATTTCGACGCCCCGCTTGGCGCAAGCCTCGAGGTTGTGGAGGAAGCGCGGGCTGTTTGATCCAGGATTCTGACCGAAATAGAAGATTGCGTCGCAATGCTCGTAATCGGTCAAATGGATCGTCGCGACCGGCGAGCCGATCGCCGACTTCAGCCCCACCGACGTGGTCTCGTGGCACATGTTCGAGCTGTCCGGCAGGTTTTGGCTGCCGTACATCCGCGCGTAGAGCGCCCACATGTACGAGGCCTCCAGACTGGCGCGGCCCGACGCGTAGAAGATCACCGACTTGGGATCATAGCCTTGCAGTTTGCCGCCGATGTCGGCGAATGCCTCGGGCCAGCTGACCGCGACATATCTGTCGGTTGCCGCGTCATATTTCAGCGGATGGGTAAGCCGCCCGGCCTGTTCAAGGTCGAAGTCCTTCCAGCCGCGGAGCTCGGTGAGGGTGTGCTCGCAGAAGAAGTCGGGTGTGACCCGCAGCGTGGTCATTTCCCAGGCGGTGGCTTTCGCTCCGTTCTCGCAAAATTCGGCGATATGTGGATGCGCGGGCTTCCCCCAGGCGCAGCTGACGCACATCACGCCCTCGGGCTTGTTCTGCCGGGACAATGCGGCAAACGTGTCCTTGCCCGATTTCTCCCGCCGGGTGATATCGACCAGCGATTTCATCGAGCCCCAGCCGCCGGCGGGCAGTAGATACGGCTTGATCGAGACATCGTCGCCCATGGTCTTCTCCTCTCCCCCCGAACGACTCTGCAAGCCATTCGATGCGCCTACAAAGGAATTCTGCGCGCTGTGCGGGCGTCGAAGCCCCCATGTTGCACCCATGGCCGCTTCGCCCGTACAGCGGGTCAAACCAGTTTCCGGAAGACCTCATGACGACTCACACCACGCGTATGCTCATCCTCGGCTCCGGCCCGGCGGGTCTCTCTGCCGCGATCTACGGCGCGCGCGCCGGCATGAATCCGATCGTGGTGCAAGGCATCCAGCCGGGCGGCCAGTTGACCACCACCACCGACGTCGAGAATTACCCCGGCTTCCGTGAGGTCATCCAGGGCCCGTGGCTGATGGAAGAGATGCAGGCCCAGGCCGAGCATGTCGGCACGCGAATGATGTGGGACACGATTGTCGAGGTCGATTTCTCCAAGCGCCCGTTCCGGCTCGTCGGCGACGGCGGTGACATCTATGAAGGCGAGGTGTTGGTGATCGCCACCGGCGCGCAGGCGAAATGGCTGGGCATCGACAGCGAAGAAGCGATGAAGGGCAAGGGGGTCAGCGCATGTGCGACCTGCGACGGTTTCTTCTATCGCGGCAAAAAGGTCGCGGTGATCGGTGGCGGCAACACCGCGGTCGAGGAGGCGCTGTACCTCACCAACCATTCGCCCGACGTGACATTGATCCACCGTCGCGACAGCTTGCGCGCCGAGAAGATCCTCCAGCAACGGCTGTTCGCGCACAAGGGCATCACCGTGCTGTGGAACAAGGAGATCGCCGAGTTTGTCGACGGCGGCGGAATCACCGGACTGGTGGCGCTCGATCTGGTTGACACGGTGACCGGCGAGACGTCCCGCCTCGACGTCGATGGCGGCTTCGTTGCGATCGGGCACCATCCGGCGACCGAACTGTTTCGCGGGCATCTCGAGCTCGATGCCGATCATTATATCAAGGTGGAGACCGGTTCGACCCGAACCTCGATCCCTGGCGTGTTCGCTTGTGGTGATGTGATGGACAAGGTGTACCGCCAGGCGGTGACGGCGGCCGGCACCGGCTGCATGGCGGCACTCGATGCTGAGCGCTTCCTGGCCGAGGCGGAATTCGAAGCAGAGGCGCTGGCGGCGGAGTAACGAGCACTCCTCTCCCGGCGCCGGGGCGCTCGCCAAGGCGAGGGTCCGGTTGAGATAGCCGCTCGCATCCATCCCTGCGGTCCGCTGAACTGGACCCCGGCCCGCGTTGGTCAAACAGAAGGGGAGAGGGCTTCGACGATCCGCTCGAACAGCCAATCTTGATCTGTCGTCCGTGCGAAACTGTGGGACGCAGAATCCAGGATGTGTGTTCCTGCCATTCCGGTTGCATCGGTAAAAGCGATCGCGGTCGCATCGCCACGGGCAAGCAGGACGGTGGCCTCATTGGCGCGGATTATCGAAACGACTTGGCTGGCGAGGGTTTTAGAGCGTTTCGATGGCGTGCGAGCTACCTTCTTCAAGCCTTTGAACAGTTTCAAAATATCGACCTTGCCGTTGAGCAGCCTTAGCCACTGCCGGGGATCGCGCAGCCGCTCGGCATAGCGCGCGCGAATCGCGGCGGCAGGCGGAAGCGCGTCATCGCCGGCCTCCACTACCCAAGGATTGGCGAGCACGAGTCGGTCGATTCCAGCTGCGGCGTGGAACAGTGCAAGTGCCGTCGCCGCATCGCAATTACCGAATCCGGCGATACTCGTGACCTGCGGTGCGGCCGCGTGGAAGGCGGCCGCGGCGGCGGCGATATCCTCGGCGCTGCCGGCGTAGCCGCGATTCTCGCCAGTCGAATCGCCGACGCCGCGGCGGTCGAAGCGGAACACCGGCGTCCCCGAGGTGGCGATCCGGGCGGCAAGTTGCGCCATTCCGCGGTGCGCACCGATCCGGCACTCGTTACCGCCCGAGACGATCAGCAAGCCGGTAATGCCCGGCGCGCCGTCGAGCGTGCCGAGCAGTGTTTCTCCCGCGCACGCAAAGGCGATCAGCTGCCGCATGTCGCAGCCCACTCTGTAATGTCATCAGCAATTCGGTGGGCGAACCCAAGATCCTGCCCGGGCTCCGCGCGGCGCCACAATGGCGCCGAATTGAGCTTGAGATCAGCGGGGAGCGGGTCGCTGGACAACCGGACGGTGCGCTCGGCCCTTGTCGGCAGCGCTGCCAGAAGCTCGGCCAGCAGAGCGCGCGACAGAGTGTTACCGGCGAGCGCGATCGGCGGACCGGGCGGAGCGATCGCTGCGGGATCGAACGCCTCGCCGCTCTCGCGCGCGGCGGCAAGCCGGGTGCGGATCAGGTCGCGCACCAGCGCGGCGCCGTCGATCGGGGAGATATGGCAGCGTGCGACCGCCGCCGCCTCGGCCTCGATCAGCGCCCCGCCGCGCAGTGCCAGCACCAGCACTCGGGACCCAGCGACATCAGCCGCGGCGGCGAACGCCTCCCGCCAATCGGCGAGCCGGGCATCGCGTGTTTCGATCAGGCTCTCGCCAGTGCCAGGCAGATCGGGCAGCGCACTGGCAAGCCCACGCTCGGCGAGGCCCCGGCAGATCGCGACCAATAGCGCGCGGGTGCGATTGGCTTCCTCGAACAGCGGCGCGGCGATCATGACCACCGGACCCGACGCCGGACCGAAGCGGAGCATCGCCTCGCTTCCCCCGCGCCAGGCGTAGCGGTCGATCACTGGGTCACTGGGCCGTCTTGGCGGTTGCGAAGGCCACCAGCGCGCCGAAGCTCTCGAGCATCTCGCCGTCGACCTCATCATCCTCGATGATGATGCCCAGCCGGTCCTCGAGTTCGGTCAGCACGCCGGCCACCGCCATTGAGTCGAGCTCGGGAAGCGCGCCGAACAGTGGGGTGTCCGCGTCGAACGTCGCGACGCGGGTTTCATCGAGGGCGAGCACGTCGCGTAATACCGCGCGAACCGTGTCTTCTACTTGGCGTTTGGTGTCCGGGATCAAGATGGCGCGCCCCTAAGTGTTTGGCGGATCCGATAAAGCGTCGTGAGAAGGTTGGGAAGGGGCGGGGTGACGCTCGCGGGGATGCAGGGTAGAGTGGTGGTCATGGTCCCGCTCGATCCCGTCCCGCGCCCGATCGATGCGCTGCCCGCGATGGGGCAAGCAGCAGACGTCGCCTTGGCCGATAAAAGCGGCACGCTCGATTTCGCGGGGCTCGAACGCGCGGTGGGGGCGCTCGCGGCTGGGCTGGCGGGCTACGGCCTCGCTCCCGGCGATCGGGTCGCGACCTGGCTGCCCAAGACGCGGCTCGCCTGTCTGATGCCGCTGGCAGCGCCGCGCGCGGGGCTGGTGCACGTGCCGGTTAATCCGGTGCTCAAGCATGCGCAGGTTGCCCATATCCTCAGCGACAGTGGTGCGCGGCTGCTGCTGACGCAGGCCTCGCGCGCAGGGACGTTGGAGGCGGGCGACCTGCCCGAGGGATGTGGGGTGGTGTTCGAGGACGCGGTCGCGCTCGACGGCGCGGTCCTGCCGCCGTCCTCGGCCGATCCCGCTGCGCTGGCGGCGATCCTCTACACCTCCGGTTCGACCGGGCGGCCCAAAGGGGTGATGCTGAGCCACGCCAATCTTTGGCTGGGAGCGATCTCAGTCGCGCATTACCTGAAGCTCACGCCAGACGACCGAACGCTGGCGGTGCTGCCGCTGAGCTTCGATTACGGCCAGAACCAATTGTTCTCAACCTGGGCGGCGGGCGCGCGGGTGGTGCCGCTCGACTATCTCACGCCGCGCGACATCGTGAAGGCGGTCGCGCGGGAGGGGATTACGACACTGGCGGGTGTGCCGCCGTTATGGGTGCAGGTGCTCGAGGCCGAGTGGCCCACCGAAACCTCATTGCGGCGGCTGACCAATTCGGGCGGTGCGCTGACGCCGACGCTGGTGCGGGCATTGCGGACGCGATTTCCCAAAGCCGACCTCTATCCGATGTACGGGCTGACCGAGGCATTTCGTTCGACCTATCTCGAGCCCGGGCTGGTCGACGCGCATCCCGACGCGATGGGGCGCGCGATCCCGTTCGCCGAGGTGATGGTATTGCGCCCGGACGGGGCGCGCGCGGCCCCGGGCGAGGCAGGCGAGTTGGTCCACGCCGGGCCGCTGGTGGCGCAGGGCTATTGGCGCGATCCCGAGCGGACCGCCCTTCGCTATCGGCCGGCGCCGCCCTTCTCGGCGTATGACGGTATGGCGGTGTGGTCGGGTGACACAGTGGCGCAAGGGGTCGACGGGTTGCTGCGCTTTGTCGGGCGCGACGATGAGATGATCAAGTCCGCCGGTAACCGGATCAGCCCGACCGAGATCGAGGAGGCGGTGCTGCGCGGCGGCGAAGCGGCCGAGGCAGTGGCGCTGGGCGTGCCCGACGATCGGCTCGGGCAGGCGATTGTGGTGGTCGCGCGGGGCGAGCCTTTAGGCGAGGTGGCGTTGCGGGCGCGGCTCAAGCGCGAACTGCCCAATTTTATGCAGCCGGCGCGGATCGAATGGCGCGTCGAGCTGCCCCGCAACGCCAATGGGAAGCTCGATCGGGCAGCGCTCAAAGCTGAATGTTTGCAAAAGTGACACATATGACCGTATTTCGGGGAACGATCGCATGAAGCCGGCTGGGCCTATTCCGCCGCACTTCAATACTGTGATCGGTGATCTTATCATCGCGCAGCAACCGGTCGCATATTGGATCGAACAGGCTCGGGATACGCCACTGTTCGTCTATGACTTTAATGTCATAGCGGCACGGGTCGCGCGGCTGCGCGCTGCGCTCCCGGGCGGGATTGACGTGCATTATGCGATTAAAGCCAATCCCTTTGCACCGCTTGTTGCCGCGATGTCCAAGCTTGTTGATGGGCTTGATGTCGCCTCTGCGGGAGAGTTGGCGGTGGCGTTGGAGAGCAAGCCGGGCGCTGCGATCAGCTTTGCGGGGCCCGGCAAGCGCGACGACGAACTTAGCGCTGCGATCACTGCAAAAGCGACGATCAATCTAGAATCCGACGGCGAAGCGACACGATCGCTGTTGATCGGCCAGCGGCTGGGAATTGCGCCGCGACTGGCGGTGCGGGTGAACCCCGATTTCGAGCTGCGCGGATCGGGGATGAAGATGGGGGGGCGCGCCTCGCCCTTCGGGGTCGAGGTGGATCGTGCCGCGGCACTAGTCCGGCGCGTGGCTGCCGAAGGAGCGGACTGGCGCGGTTTCCACATCTTCGCTGGATCGCAGGCGCTCGATAGCGATGCGATCATCGAGACCCAGGCGGCAACGCTGGCATTGGCCGAGCGGCTGTCCGACGAAGCCGGCCTCGCGCCACCGTTGGTCAATCTTGGTGGCGGCCTGGGCATTCCCTATTTCGCGGGCGACAGACCTGTGGACGTCGAGCGGATCGGTGCGGCACTTGGCGACGCTTTGGCGTCAACGACGCTTCCGGGCGCCCGTTTTGCGATCGAGCTCGGCCGCTGGCTGGTGGGGGAGGCAGGCGTCTATCTGACGCGGATCGTCGATCGCAAGGAGAGCCGCGGCGAGACCTTCCTCGTCGTCGATGGTGGGTTGCATCACCAGCTCGCCGCCTCCGGCAATTTCGGCACGGTGGTAAAGCGCAACTATCCGATCGCGGTCGCGCATCGGATGGGCGCCGAGCCCGAGGAGACCGTGTCGGTGGTGGGCGCGCTATGCACGCCACTCGATCGGCTGGCCGACCGGGTCGCGCTGCCGCGCGCGGACGTGGGTGACGTCATGGCGGTGTTCCTGGCAGGCGCATATGGGCTCAGTGCGAGCCCCAGCCGCTTCCTCGGCCACCCTGAGCCGGCCGAGATCCTGGCCGGCGCGAGTCTGTACTAACGCTATCTTCACCTATTCCCACGATATCCAGAACCTAGCCCGCGTGCCGTGCTGGGAGAGACGTTTCCCGCATCCGCCCGCGGCCGGAGGTGGATATGCGTCGTACGTTCCTTACCAAGGCTGTCGCGGTGCCGATGAGCGGCATCCTGCTGCTATCGGGCTGCACGGGCAGCGGCGGCCGTGACGGGGCGCTGCCGGCGGCTCCCTATGTGGCGAGCCAGGAACAGCCCGGCGAGCAATATGTCATCGGCCCGCTTGACCAGCTGCAGATTTTCGTCTGGCGCAATCCCGAGTTGAGCTCGAAGGTGCAGGTGCGCCCGGATGGTCGTATAACGACCCCACTTATCAACGATATGCCAGCGGTTGGTAAGACCCCGGCGATGCTTGCGGACGATCTCAAGATCGCGCTTGGTGAATATATCAAGGATCCGATCGTCTCGGTAATCGTCGAGAATTTCTCCGGCACCTTCAGCCAGCAGATTCGGGTGGTGGGCGCCACCGAAAAGCCGGCGTCGATCCCGTATCGCGCCAACATGACCCTGCTCGACGCGATGATCGCGGTCGGCGGCCTCTCGCAATATGCCGCGGGCAACAAGGCCAAGCTGATCCGCTACGATCGCGCGACCGGTAAGCAAACCGAATATGCGCTGCGCTTGGGCAAATTGCTCAAGGACGGCGATTCGTCGGCCAATGTGGCGCTGCAGCCCGGCGACGTAATCATCATTCCCACGAGCATGTTCTAGGAGCCGCGCGGGGTGAACGGCCTTTTCGACGAAATCCGGATCGCGATCCATGCGATCTGGAACAAGCGGTGGATCGCCCTGCTGGTGGCGTGGGGCGTGTGCCTCGCGGGCTGGCTGGTCGTCTCACAGATTCCGAACAAATATGAGAGTCATGCGCGCGTCTCAGTAGCGATGCAGTCGGTGCTGCCAGATGCGGTTGGTATCACTGCCGGCGATCAGCAGAAGGGGGTCGATCAGGTGCGGCAGACGCTAGTCTCCGCGGTCAACCTCGAGAAGGTCGTCAAGGGCACTGACCTTGCCAACACCGTGCAGAACGATCGCGACGTCGCCGACCGAGTGTCAGCGCTGCAAGGCGGGATCAAGATCACCGCCGACCAGGACAATATGATCCTGCTCTCGGCGACGATGGCAAGTCCGGCTCTGTCCGATGCCATCAACGCCAAGGTTTCCCGCCAGGTCGTCCAGAAGCTGATCGACCTGTTCGTTGAGCAGAACATGGCCGGCGGTAAAGATGAGAATGCGCAGACGCTCAAGTTCCTCGATACCCAGCTCGCGGCACGCCAGCAGCAGTTGCAGGACGCCGACCAGAAACGCGCCGACTTCCAGGCCAAGTTCCTCGGCTCGCTGCCCGGGAGCGGATCGATGGACGATCGAATTGCTGCGACGCGCACCGCGATGCAGCAGGTCGACAGCGACCTGTCCGCGGCTCAGTCGAGTCTCTCGGTGATCAATGGCCAGATGGCGTCGACCCCGGCGACCATCGCCGGCACTGGCGGCGGCGCGATGGGACCGGCGCGAGCGCGGGTGGCGGCGCTCAACGGCCAGCTCGGCGACATGCGCGGCCGCGGTTTCACCGACAACCATCCCGACATGGTCGCGGTTCGCGCGCAACTCGCCCAGGCCCAGGCCGCCGCAAGTCGCGAGCCGCTGTCGGCGGGCTCCGGCGGTGCGTCCAACCCACTCTACATGGGACTGCGCTCGAGCCAGGCTGAAAAGCAGGCCGCTGTCGCCGGCCTGGTCCAGCGCAAAGCGCAGCTGCAGGGTGATCTTACCACGCTACAGAACCGACTTACTTCGAACCCCGAGGCGGCGTCTGAGCAGGGCGATATTGAGCGCGATTACCAGGTGCTCAAAGACAGCTATTCCAAATTGTTGTCGGACCGCGAGGCGATCCGGTTGCGCGGGCAGGTGCAGAGTCAGACCAATTCGATCAAGTTCACCGTGGTCGATCCGCCGACTGCGCCCAATAAGCCGACCTCGCCTAACCGACCGCTACTGCTGACTGGAGTACTGATCGGTGGCCTTGCCGCTGGCGTTGGCGTGGCGTTCGTGCTCGGCCAGCTCAAGACTACTTATGCCACCTCGGCGCGGCTGGAAAAGGCATCGGGCATGCCGGTGATCGGCTCGATCGGCGAAGTTGTCACGCGCGCCCAGCTTGCTGACCGCAAGCGCAAGCTCAAGCTGTTCGCAGGCGGGGTAGCGGCGCTCGGTGTGGCGTATGTCGGGCTGATCGGGGTGGAATTCCTCCAGCGCGGGATGATCGCATGACCGACCTCCCGCCGAAGAAGCTGAAGGGCTCGCTGGTCGAGCGTGCTGCCGAACTTTATGGCCTGAACGCGCTTAATCCGCGCAAGGTGGAGAGCCCGCCCGAGCAGGAACCGCGCCCGGCCGCGCGCCCGCCGCTGCATGCGCCCGAGATCCTCACCGAGGAAATGATCGCCGAGGCGGTCGCGGGGCACGAGCCCGAAGCGCCGCCCGCTCCGGTTCGGGCACCGCCGACCACCACGGCGATCGCGGTGCGTAGTCCCAATCGCACGGGCACGGTCGACCGCAAGCGGATCGCGGACCAGGGCATGATTGTCCCCGGCGCGCCGGTCAGTGTGCTCGCTGAGGAATTCCGGTTGGTGAAACGGGCGCTGCTGCAGACCGCCAAGAAGGTCGAACAGGCGCAGGCCACCGCCGCGCGGATGATTCTGGTGTGTTCGGCGCAGGCGAACGAGGGTAAGACCTTCTGCGCGATCAATCTGGCGATCTCGATGGCCGCCGAGCGCGACATCGAAGTATTGTTGATCGACGCCGATTTCGCCAAGCCCGACGTCCTGGAGCGGATCGGGCTGGAGGATGGGCCGGGTCTGCTCGACGCGCTCGCCGATCCCACAATCGATCTCGAATCCTGCGTAATCGCCACCGATGTACCGCATCTCTCGGTGCTACCCGCCGGGGCTAAGAGCCGCAGCGACACTGAACTGTTGGCCAGTGACCGTACTACTCAGGTGCTCGCAGGACTCCTCGCCGCCGATATCCGGCGCGTGATCATTTTTGATTCGCCGCCGGTGCTCGCCGCTTCACCCGCTTCGGTGCTGGCGCTGCACGCGGGGCAGGCGATGCTCGTGGTGCGCGCCGATAAGACCAGCGACGGCGACCTGCGCGAAGCGGTCGCGCTGCTCGACGGGTGCAAGAACATCCAGCTGGTGCTGAATTCGGTGGTTTTCGCCACCGGCGGCACCCGTTTTGGAAGCTATTATGGACCGGAGGAAGACCAATGAAGCGGATCGGAACGGCCGCTGCGGTGGGGACCGTGCTTGCCGTGGCGGCCCCGGCCCAGGCCCAGAATGCCCATGCGACGATCTCGCCCTATATTGAGGTGAGCCAAGTACTCACTTCCGATACCGGCGACCGCAGCGATGTACTGACCTATTCTCAGGTCTCGGCCGGGGTCGACGGACATATCGCGACCCGCCGGATCGAGGCCGAGATCAGCTATCGCTTCGACGAGCGGATTGACTGGCAGAAGCACACCCAGGTCGACCAGGTCCATAGCGGCATGGCGCGGGTGGCGGCCAAGATCACCCCGTTCCTGTCGATCGAAGCCGGTGGCCTGGCTACGCGTGCAAGCACCGACATTCGCGGCGCCACCGCGAGCAATTTTGCGGGCTCGGGCCAGAATCTGTCGCAGATCTATAGCGGCTATGTCGGCCCGACGCTGACCAAGCAGGCGGGCGCCTTCGGGCTGGCCGCCAGCTATCGTTATGGCGTTACCTATGTCGATACGCCCGATTCGACCGGGGTGCCCACCGGCAGCCTACCGATCGACGGCTATGGCCATTCGCATAGCCAGTTGGCACAAGCTTCGGTCGGCACCAAGGCGGGTACGATTCTGCCGGTCGGACTGAGTGTCAGCGGCGCCTGGGAGAAGGAGAACGCCTCCCAGCTCGACCAGCGCTATATCGGCAAATATGCGCGTGGCGATGTGGTCGCGCCGGTTTCCGGTACGGTCGCGCTGCTCGCGGGCCTCGGATATGAGGACATCCGCATTACCCAGAAGGACGCCCTGCTCGATAGCGCCGGGCTGCCAGTGGTTGATTCGCGCGGCCGTTTCGTCACCAACCAGGCTTCGCCCAACCGCATCGCTTACGATACCACCGGTCTGTTCTGGGATGCGGGCGTGTTGTGGCGGCCGAGCCCGCGTACCAGCGTGCAGGGGCGCGTCGGCCGCCGGTACGGGACAATGAGTTATACCGGCGCGATCAGCCACCAGACCGGCAGTGGATCGGGCTTCCAAATTGGCGTCTATGACAGTGTGGAGACCTTTGGGCAGCAGTTGAATAACGGCGTCGCAGCGATGCCGACCAGCTTCAGTTCGAACAACGGCGGGATCGGTACCGGCTACGCCGGCTGCACCTTCTCTAGCAGCACCGGCTCCGCCGGCGGCTGCCTGAACGGCGCATTGCAGTCGGCGACCAGCTCGGCTTACCGGGCGCGCGGCGTGGATGCGGTGGCGGTGTTGGTGCGCGGCCAGAACAGCTTCGGCCTTGGCGCGGGCTACGCCAACCGCCGCTACAGCGCGCCGACCGACGGCACTGTCTATAGCGTCGACGGATTGGTCGATCAGAGCTATTATGCGCAGCTGATGTATGCCCGCCAGCTCAGCCGGACCGCGACGTTTAACGCCAGCCTGTACGCCAATTACGCCAATCCGGGCGCAGTCGGTGCGGAAGACGTGATCACCGCGGGCGGCGTGGCGACGCTGTCGCAGCGCTTCGGGCGGATCAACGCCTTCGGGTCGCTGGGTGCCTATCTGGTCGACCAGAAGGGCGAGGAAACGGATGTCTCCGGCCAGGCTCAGGTCGGAATGCGCTACCAATTCTAACGGGCAAGCCTCCGGGGAACGATATGTACGACGATTATTATGGCCTGAGCGGCCGGCCGTTTCAGCTGACGCCGGATCCGCGTTTCTGGTTCGACACGGTGACCCACAAGAAGGCGATGGCCTATCTCGGCTATGGGCTCAGCCAAGGCGAGGGGTTCATTGTCGTTACCGGCGATCCCGGAACCGGCAAGACGACCTTGCTGGGCCATCTCGTCGCATCGATCGACCGCGAGCGGCTCCACGTCGTTAACATCGCCTCGACCCAGGTCGAGCCCGACGATCTGCTCCGCCTGGTCGCCGAACAGATGGAGGTCGCGGGTTTCGCTAACCTTCCCAAATCCGAGTTGCTGACCGCGATCGAGCGCGCGCTGCATGTGATGGCACGTGGCGGCAAGCGCACCTTGCTGATGGTTGACGAGGCGCAGGCGCTGCCGCCGGCCTCGCTCGAGGAACTACGGATGCTGTCCAATCTACAGGCCGGCGGACACGCGCTGCTGCAGATATTCCTGGTCGGGCAGGCCGAGTTCCGCGAACGGCTGCAAGGATCGCAGCGGCTGGAGCAACTCCGCCAACGGGTGATCGCGATGCACCACCTGGAGCCGATGGGCCCGGAAGAGGTCGAGCCCTATCTGATCCACCGGCTCGCCCTCGTCGGCTGGCGCGGCAAGCCGCGCTTTACCGACGAGGCGATCGGTGCGCTGTACCGCGGATCGCAGGGCGTGCCGCGTCAGCTCAACCAGCTTGCCGGGCGCGTGCTGTTGCATGGCGCGATCGAACAGCTCGACAAGATCGACGGGGCGGTGGTGGAAGCGGTGCTCAGCGATGCGCTCGGCGACATGCCCAGCCGCGAAGCCCCTTTGGCCGCGGTGGCAGCACCTGCTCCGATCCCCGTGCCAGAGCCGGTGCCCGAGCCGTTGCCGATCGGATCGGCTATCGATCCGCTTGAGGTGCACCCCGAGCCCGAGCCCGAGCCCGAGCCCGAGCCCGAGCCCGAGCCCGAGCCCGAGCCCGAGCCCGAGCCCGAGCCCGAGCCCGAGCCCGAGGCGCCGAGCCACCCGGCCGCCTTCGTGTCGATCCTGCCGATTGAAAAGCCGGTCGAGCCCGCGCCCGCAGCGCCAGAAGCCGACCCCGACGACGATTTGCGCGCGCGGATCGTCGCGTTGGAGGCCCGAGTCGAAGAACAGGATGCCGCGCTACGCCGCGTGCTCACCCTGCTGGTCGATTGGGTCGAAACCGGGGACAGTCAGCGCCCCGACATTTCGCGGCTGCGCGCCTGAGATGCTGCATTCGGCGATCGGTACTGGGCACGAGCTCGGCGGGCGCATAACCAACGCCGGCCTTGTCAATGCTATGTCGGTCGACGTTGAGGAATGGTTTCAGGTCGGTGCATTCGAGAAAGTGATCGACCGTGCGGACTGGCCCGCGTGCGAGAGCCGGGTCGAGCGCAATACGGATGCAGTAATCGCGATGTTCGGCGAGATGGGGGTCACGGCGACCTTTTTCACACTCGGCTGGGTGGCGGAGCGTTATCCTGCGCTGATCCGGCGGATCGTCGACGCGGGCCATGAGATCGCCAGCCACGGCGTCGATCATGCTCGTGTATTCACCATGGATCCTGAGACGTTCCGCGCCGACCTGCGCCGTGCCCGCGCCGCGCTGGAAGACGCATCCGGCACGAAAGTGATCGGCTATCGCGCGCCGAGTTTCTCGATCGACAAGCGCACGCCCTGGGCGCATGTCGTGCTCGCCGAGGAAGGGTATACCTATTCGTCGAGCGTCGCGCCGGTGGTCCATGACCATTATGGCTGGCCCGAAGCCTCGCGCTTCGCCTTCCGACCGCTGGCCGATTCATCGCTGCTCGAATTGCCGGTGACCACTGCGCCGATCGCCGGCAGGAACGTCGCGATGGGTGGCGGCTTCTTCCGCGTGTTGCCGTCGCTGGTGACCAATTGGGCGGTGCGCCGGGTGAACGAGACCGAAGATCGCCCCGCGGTGTTTTACTTCCACCCGTGGGAGATCGATCCCGGTCAGCCGCGCGTGGACGCAGCGCCGTTGAAATCGAAGCTGCGGCATTATTCGGGCCTTGCCGGTATGGAGGGCAAGCTCAAGGGCTTGATGGCCCGCCATGCCTGGGGACGGACCGACGCGGTTGCCGCCAGCGAAGCGGCGCGGCTGTCGTGATGATGCCGCTTGCCCATCCCGTGCTCGGCATCCGCGCGGCCGACCTGCGCGACCCGCATGAGTGCGCGTTGATTGACGCGTTTGTGCGCGCCGCCGAGGGGGCGACGCCTTTCCATCTTCCCGCCTGGAGCCTCGCGATTGCCAAAGGTTGCGGGCAGAAGCCGCATTATCTGCTGGCCGAGACCGGGGGTGAGATCGTCGGCGTTCTGCCGTTGACCGAGGTTCGCTCCGCGATATTCGGTCAGGCGCTGGTGTCGGCCGGGTTCGCAGTCGATGGCGGGGTGCTGGGGCAGGGGACCGAATTGCTCGCGCATGCCGCCTGGGAACTGGCCGAGACGCTTGGTTGTCCGACGATGGAGCTGCGCGGCGGTCCGGCGCCCGAAGACTGGGACACCAATCACGACACCTATCTCGGTTTTTCGCGCGAACTCGCCGCCGATGACGACGCCGAATTGCTGAAGATTCCACGCAAGCAGCGCGCCGAGGTGCGAAAAGCCCTCAGCTTCGACCTGCAGATCGATACCGCAGGAGATGTAAAGGCGCATTACGCCGTTTACAGTGAATCGGTACGTAACCTTGGTACTCCGGTCTTTCCTCGGAAGCTGTTTAAAGCGGTGCTTGAAGCCTTTGGCGATGCAGCCGATATCCTCACCGTCCGCCATGCGGGCACGCCGGTGGCCAGCGTGCTCAGTCTATATTTCAACGGGACGGTCTATCCGTACTGGGGCGGCGGAACCAAGGCGGCGCGGGGGCTGCGCGCCAATGATCGCATGTACTTCGCGCTAATGCTTCATGCCCGGTCGAAGGGCTGCACCGGTTTCGATTTCGGGCGCTCCAAGGCTGGCACTGGACCTGCTGCGTTCAAGAAGAACTGGGGCTTCGAGCCCAAGCCGCTTGCCTATGCGACGCGCGTGGCGGAAGGATCGGCCAAGCGTGAGATCAACCCGTTGAACCCGCGCTATGCGTTGAAAATTGCGCTGTGGAAGCGGTTGCCGCTGGGGATCGCCAACTTGGTGGGGCCGATCCTCGCGCGGGGGCTGGGATGACATGGCGGATATACTGTTCCTGGCGCACCGCGTGCCCTACCCGCCGGATCGCGGCGACAAGATTCGCGGCTTCCATATCCTCAAACATCTATCGACCCGGCACCGCGTCCATCTGATCGCTTTTGCTGACGATACGCGCGACTTGACGGGCAAGGCAGGACTCGCGCCATTCACTGGCAATCGATCGATCATCTGGCGCTCGAAAAGCCGACTGGTGTCGGTGTTACAGGCGCTGGTTGCGCGCAAGCCGTTCTCGCTGACCGCATTCGACAATGCGCCGTTCCGCGAATCGGTGGAGAATATGCTCGCGCGGCATTCGATCGACACGATCTACCTCTATTCGGGGCAGATGGCGCAATATCTTCCTGCGCGGATGCGGCAGCGGGTGATCATGGACTTTTGCGACGTCGATTCCGCCAAATTCGAGGATTATGGGCGGGGCTCGCGATGGCCGATACGCTGGTTGCTGCGGCGCGAGGGACGGCTGCTCGGTAGCTTCGAACGCTCGGTGGCGAAACGCGCGGATGCGAGCCTGTTCATCAGCGAGGATGAAGCCGCGATCTTCCGCGCCCGTACTGGCGCTGAGCGGGTTCATGTCATCGGCAACGGCATCGACACCACCTATTACGATCCCGCCGCGTCGTTCAAGCGGATCGAGACGCTCGCGCCGCTGGTCGTCTTTACGGGGCAAATGGATTATCGGCCAAACGTCGAAGGCGTCATCTGGTTTGTCGAGACGGTCTTCCCGCATATCCGCGTGCGTCACCCCGAGGCCCGCTTCGCAATCGTCGGCCGTGCCCCGACCGAGGCAGTGCGCGCGCTCGCCAAGGAGCCGGGGGTCAGCGTCACCGGCGAAGTAGCCGACGTGCGCGGTTGGCTGCAAGCAGCCGCAGTGGTTGTCGCGCCGCTCAAGCTGGCGCGCGGTGTGCAGAACAAGGTGCTTGAGGCAATGGCGATGGCGCGCCCGGTGGTGGCGACCACCGCTGCGGCGAAGGGCGTCGACCACGGCGGCACGATCCGCGTTGGCGAGACGGTCGGGGAGATTGCTGAGGCGATCAACGATCTGATCGCCGATCGCCGCGCTGCCGATGCGCTCGGACTAGAAGCGCGGGCGCAGGTGCAGGAGCGCTACAGTTGGGCGGCGCAGCTTGCGCCACTCGACGGCTTGCTGTCGACCGGCACGCGGAGCTCGCGCAACCGGTCGGCTGTATGACTGCGGCGGCGGCGCCACGTGCCGCCCGGCGTGGGCTCGGCGCGTGGCCGGCGCATCTGGCGCTGCTGGGGGCGGTGGCGGTGGCGCTTCTGCTGCTGTTCCGCCGCGATGCCGCGGAACTGGCCAAGATCTGGTGGACCAGCACCACCTTCGGCCATTGCCTATTCATCGGCCCGGTGCTCGCTTGGCTGGTGTGGCAGCGGCGCGAAGATCTCCAGCAGGTGACGCCGCAGGGGTGGTGGCCGGGGCTGATCCTAGTTGCGGGCGGCGGCTTCGGCTGGCTGCTTGGCGAGGCGGCGAGCGTGTCGCTCGCGCGGCAATTGGGGCTGCTGTTGATGCTGCAGGGCGCGGTGGTCGGTGTGCTTGGGCTCAATGTCGCCCGGGCACTGCTGTTTCCGCTGTGCTACGCGGTCTTCCTAGTGCCGTTCGGCGAGGAGCTTGAAGCCCCGCTGCAGAGTGTGACCGTCGGCATGGTGATGCCGCTGCTTCACCTGGTTGGCGTACCCGCTGCGGTGGATGGGGTGTTGATCACTATCCCCAACGGCTATTTTGAGGTGGCCGAAGCGTGCTCCGGCGCCAAGTTCGTGATCGCGATGTTGGCCTACGGCGTGCTGGTGGCGAACGTGTGCTACGTCTCCTGGAAGCGGCGCGCGGCTTTCCTGACGATGGCGCTCGTGGTCCCGGTCTTTGCCAACGGGCTGCGGGCGTTCGGGACGATCTATGCCGCACACCTCACCTCGGTGGCGGCAGCGACGGGGTTTGATCATATCGTCTATGGCTGGGTGTTCTTCGGATTAGTGATGGCGGCGGTGCTGGCGTTCGGCTGGAGGTGGTTCGACCGCGACCCCGATGCCGCCTGGGTGAACGTCTGGAATCTGCAGAAGACGCCGCCGTTCACCGGCAATGCGCGCGTGGTCGCGCTGGTGGCGATCGGCATCGCTGCTGCCTTCCTTGCGTGGGGATTGGCAATCGATGGCCGCGCGGATGCAGTACCGGCAACCGTGGCGCTCCCTGATGTGTCGGGCTGGACCAAGGTGGCGCCGAGCACGCGTGCGCCGTGGACGCCCTATTATCCCGGCGCCGATGCGGCTGCCTTCCAACGCTATGCCGACGCCCGCGGCGTGACCGTCGATCTTGCGGTCGCCGTCTATGGCGGGCAGCGCGAGGGCAAGGAGATGGTCGCCTTCGGTCAGGGGCCGATCCGCGAAAACGACCGCTGGGTGAAGATCGAGGACATGGATCCGCTCGATGGCGGCGCGACGTTGCGGATGACGGCGGGCGCGGTGGAACGCCAGGCAGTGCTCTGGTATCGGGTCGGCGATATCCTCACCGCGAGCGACAAGGATGCCAAATTGGCGACGACCAAGGTGAAATTGCTGGGCGGGCCGCAGCGCGCGGTGGCGGTGCTCATCTCGGCCGAAACCGGGCAGACCCGCGCGCCCCGCCAGGCGATGCAGTTGTTCCTGGATGCGCTGGGGCCGATCGATCGGCTTGCCGACCACGTTGCGGGAAGCACGCGCTAATGTGTGGCATCGCCGGGCTTTTCTACCCCGAGACTCCGAAGCCGGTCGATCCCGCGCGGATCGCGATGATGACCGACGCGATCGCGCACCGCGGGCCCGACGGGGCAGGGGTCTGGACCGCCCCCGGCGTCGGCCTCGGCCACCGCCGGCTGTCGATCATCGACCTAGCTGGCGGCGCGCAGCCGATGAGCACGCAGGACGAGCGGATCGTGATCACTTTCAACGGCGAAATCTACAATTTCGCCGAGGTCCGCGCCGAATTAGAGGCCAAGGGCGCCCGCTTCCTGACCAACAGCGATACCGAGGTGCTGCTTCACGGCTGGCGCGCCTGGGGGGCAGCAATGCTGCCGCGGCTCAACGGCATGTTCGCCTTTGCGCTTCACGATGCCGCGACCCAGACCCTGTTCCTCGCGCGCGACCGGATGGGGGTGAAGCCGCTTCATTATGTCCAGTTGTCGGATGGGGCGGTGGCGTTCGCCTCGGAGCTCAAAGGACTGCTTGCGCACCCATCGCTGCGGCGCGCGCCGGATATCCGCGCGGTCGAGGATTTTTTGGCGCTCGGTTATGTACCGGACGATACGTGCTTCGTCGCGGGGGTCAAGAAACTGCCGGCAGGACATCATCTGACGCTCACGCGCGGCAAGCCGGCGGGCGCGCCGGTGCAGTGGTGGGACGTGGATTTTTCGCAACGGGTGCGGGGTTCGGTGCGCGATCTGGAGGAGGAGCTGCGCCACCATATGCGGCAGGGTGTGCGCTCGCGGATGGTGGCGGACGTGTCGCTGGGCGCGTTCCTGTCGGGAGGGGTCGATAGTTCGGCGGTGGTTGCGCTGATGGCCGAGACTTCGGCCAAAGCGGTCAAGACGTGCACGATCGGCTTCGACGACGCCGGCCACGACGAGCGCGGCTTTGCAGAGACGGTGGCGCAGCGTTTCCATACGGAGCACCGCACGCGGATCGTCAAGGCTGACGACTTCGGGCTCATCGATACGTTGGTCCACTGCTTCGACGAGCCGTTCGCGGACGCCTCTGCGCTCGCCACCTACCGGGTGTGTGAACTCGCGCGCGAAGGTGTGAAGGTTGCGCTGTCCGGAGACGGCGCGGACGAGGCTTTCGCCGGCTATCGCCGCTACAAGTTCCAAGCCGCCGAGGAGACGGTACGCGGATTGCTGCCGTCCAGCCTGCGCGCGCCGGTGTTCGGGGCGCTCGGCCGTCACTATCCCAAGGCGGATTGGGCGCCGCGCTTCCTGCGCGCGAAGACCACGTTGCTGTCGCTCGCCGGGGATGGCGCGGAGGGCTATGCCACCTCGGTGGGGGTGACTGCGCCGGCAATCCGGGACCGACTGTTCTCGCCCGGCGCCAAGGCCGCGCTTGGCGGGTACCGCGGCGAAGCGCGCTATATCGCGACGATGCAGGACGCTCCGGCCCGCGACGCGCTCGACCGTGCGCAATATGCCGATTTCAAACATTGGCTGCCCGGCGATATTCTCACCAAGATCGACCGGACCAGCATGGCGGTGGGGCTCGAAGCGCGCGAGCCCTTGCTCGACCACCGGCTGGTGGAGTTCGCCGCGACGCTCCCCGCCTCGATGCGGCTGCGGCACGGCGAGGGGAAGTGGCTGATGAAGAAATCGCTGCAAAAATACCTGCCCAAAGAGATCCTGTACCGGCCGAAGATGGGTTTCGTCACGCCGGTGAGCGCGTGGTTCCGCGGTGCGCTGGCAGACGAGGCCGCCGGGCTCGCGAAGTCCCGGGTGCTTGGGGAGAGCGGGTGGCTTGATCTACGGGTGGTGGCAGACCTAGCCGAGGCGCATCGTGCCGGTCGGGAGGAACATGGTCGGACGCTGTGGCAACTCGTGATGTTGGAACGCAGTCTCGTGCGGGTTTTCACCTGATTTTGTCGTCCCGGCTTTCGTCATTCCGACGCAAGCTACGGTCTCGAACGGCTGCCACCTCGTCAGCGGCTTGAGATCTCCCGCGTGCGCCGGGCTGACGGTCAGGCGACTGCTGCCAGCACCCGCTGCGCTAGTTCCGGGCGGCAGATCAGCAGATCCGGCAAAAACGTATCCTGGCAATTATATACTAACGCGCTTCCATCGATTCGCGAGGCGTGCAGACCATAGGCCAGTGCTACCGCGACCGGCGCGCAATTGTCCCACTCGTACTGACCGCCGGAGTGCAGGTAGATATCGACGTCGCCGCGCACCACCGCCATCGCCTTGGCGCCGGCCGAACCCATTGGCACCAATTCGGCATCAAGCGCGACTGCGACCCGCTTGACCAGATCGGTCGCGCGGGTGCGGCTGACCACCATCCGCAGCGGCCCCGGTTTGCGCGGCGCCAATACGTGGGGGCCCTGCGTGCAGAAAGTCTCTCCAAGCTCGGGCACCGCCACTGCGCCCTCGGCCGGCACCCCGTCCACCGCCAGTCCGACATGTACCGCCCAGTCGGGCCCCCGATCGGCATAGTCGCGTGTCCCGTCAAGCGGATCGACGATCCATACCCGCCGCGCAGCGCAGCGCAGTCCATCATCGTGCGATTCCTCGGACAGTATGAAATCGTCCGGCCGTGCGTCGTGAAGGCGCTTGAGGATCAGCAAATTGGCGTCACGGTCGCCGCGGTCGCCAAGGTCTTTGCCGCAGGTGTCGCAGCCCTCGCGGATCGCTTTGAGCAATGCGCCCGCCTCGATTGCGATGTCTCGGGCCAGTTCGGCGTCGTTCACAGGTCGTAGCTCCACACGCCCACCACCGCTTCGACGATGCGCTCGGCGGCAGCTTCGGGGGTTTCGCGCGTCGTGTCCACGCGAATGTCGGCGCGCTCAGGCGCTTCATAGGGGCTGGAGATGCCTGTGAAATTGGCAATCTCCCCCGCGCGGGCCTTAGCGTAGAGGCCCTTGGGGTCGCGCGCCTCGGCCACCTCGATTGGCGTGTCGACGAACACCTCGATGAATTCGCCATGGGGAAGCATCGCGCGGACCAGTTCGCGCTCGGCGCGGAACGGGCTGATAAAGGCGGTCAATACAATCAGCCCGGCATCGGTCATCAGTTTGGCGACTTCGCCGACGCGGCGGATGTTTTCCACCCGGTCGGCGTCGCTGAAGCCCAAATCCTTGTTTAGCCCGTGGCGGATATTGTCGCCGTCCAGCAGAAAGCTGTGACGGCCGAGCGCGTGCAGCTTCTTTTCGACCAGATTAGCGATGGTCGATTTGCCCGAGCCGGACAAGCCGGTGAACCACAGCAATTTCGGCGTCTGGCCCTTTTGCGCAGCATGCGCTTCTCGGGTGATTTCAATTGCTTGCCAGTGGACATTCTCAGCGCGTCGTAGGGCCTGAGCGATCATACCCGCGCCGACGGTGGCATTGGTCTGCTTGTCGATCAGGATGAATCCGCCGAGCGCATGGCCCTGGTCATAAGGGGTGAAGACCACGCCGCGGTCGGTGACGATCTCGGCCACGCCGATGTCGTTGAGGCTCAGCGTGTCGGCCGCAAGCTCGGCAAGCGTATTGACGTCGATTGTATAGCGCGGCGCACGCACGGATGCGCTGACCAACTGCGTGCCCAGCTTCAGCCAATAGCCGCGGCCCGGGAGCAGCGGGGCATTGTCGAGCCATACCAGGGTGGCTTCGAACTGGTCCGCAGTCTGCGGCGGATCGGCGGCCGCGACGATCACGTCGCCGCGCGAACAATCGACCTCGTCCGTGAGGGTCAGCGTGACCGATTGACCGGCGACGGCTTGCGTCAGATCACCGCCGAGCGTGACGATCCGGGCGACTGTGCTAGTCCGGCCTGACGGCAGAATGCGGATCGGATCGCCCGGGCGGATTGAGCCGCTGGCGACGAGGCCGGCGAAGCCGCGAAAGTCGAGGTTCGGACGGTTGACCCATTGCACCGGCACGGCAAACGGGCGCACGCGCTCAAGGTCGTCGACCGCGATGGTTTCCAGATGCTCGATTAACGTCGGGCCTGAATACCACGGCATCTCGGGCGATTGCTTGGCGATATTGTCACCCTTGAAGCCCGAGATTGGGATCGGCGTGAAATTGTGGATGCCGATCTCGGCGGCAAAGGCGCGATAGTCCTCGACAATTCCGTCGTAGATGGCCTGGTCGTAGCCAACGAGGTCCATCTTGTTCACCGCGAGCACGATCTCGCGGATACCAATCAATTGAACGAGATAGGAGTGGCGGCGGGTCTGGGTGAGCACACCTTTGCGCGCGTCGATCAGGATTACGGCCGCTTGCGCCGTCGAGGCGCCGGTGATCATATTGCGCGTATATTGTTCGTGCCCGGGAGTGTCGGCCACGATAAACTTGCGCTTTTCGGTGGCGAAGAAGCGATAGGCGACGTCGATGGTGATGCCCTGCTCGCGCTCAGCGGCGAGGCCGTCGACGAGGAGCGCGAAGTCGATCGAGCCGCCCTGCGTGCCGACACGGCGCGAGTCTGCTTCGAGTGCGGCGAGTTGGTCGTCGAAGATCATCTTCGAATCATAAAGCAGCCGCCCGATCAGGGTGGACTTGCCGTCGTCGACCGATCCGCACGTGATGAAGCGCAGCAGCGACTTGTTCTGGTGCTGCGCGAGATAGGAGTTGATGTCCTCGGCGATCAGCGAGTCGGGAGTGTAAGTGGGAGCAGTGGCCATTTTAAATTCCGTCATCCCAGCGAGAGCCGGGATTTTGTGCGCTCGTGAGCGCGCGCGGGCAGCATGACATCCCAGCTATTACCGGGACGACGAGGGGTGTGCGGAAGGTGAGGACACGGTCCATCAGAAATATCCTTCCGCCTTCTTCTTCTCCATGCTCGCGGCCTGGTCGTGGTCGATCGCGCGACCCTGGCGTTCGGACGTGGTGGTGAGGAGCATCTCCTGGATCACCTGCGGCAGCGTCGCCGCGTCGCTTTCCACCGCGCCGGTCAGCGGATAACAGCCGAGCGTGCGGAACCGGATCGAGCGGGTCTTCGGCACCTCGCCATCGCGTAAGCGAAAGCGGTGATCGTCGACCATCAGGATCATGCCGTCGCGCTCGACGGTCGGGCGTGGCGCACTGAAATAGAGCGGCACGATCTCGATCTCCTCGGCGAGAATGTACTGCCAGATATCGAGTTCGGTCCAGTTCGAGATCGGAAACACCCGCATACTCTCGCCTTTGGCTTTGCGGGCATTGTAAAGGTTCCACAATTCGGGCCGCTGCTGCTTGGGATCCCAGCGGTGGTTGGCCGACCGGAACGAGAAGATCCGTTCTTTCGCCCGGCTCTTCTCTTCGTCGCGGCGCGCGCCGCCAAACGCTGCGTCGAAGCCGTAAAGGTCGAGCGCCTGCTTAAGCCCTTCGGTCTTCCACATGTCGGTATGCAGGCCGCCATGGTCGAACGGGTTGATCCCCTGCGCCTCGGCCTCGGGATTCTTATGGACCAGCAATTCCATCCCCGCGGCCGCAGCAGCGCGGTCGCGCAGTTCGTACATCGCTTGGAATTTCCAAGTGGTGTCGACGTGCAGCAGCGGGAAGGGCGGCGGCGCAGGGTAGAAGGCTTTGCGCGCGAGGTGGAGCATCACTGCGCTGTCCTTGCCGACCGAATAGAGCATCACCGGGCGCTCGGCCTCGGCGACGACTTCGCGCAGGATGTGGATGCTCTCGGCTTCGAGGCGTTGCAGGTGGGTGAGGGGTGCGGTCATCGTGGTGTTCAGATAGCGACGCGGCGGGGTGTTACCACCAAGCTATTCTGTTGCGGGAGATAGCGCAGACCGATGGAAATCCTACCGGCTCGGGGGGCGATCAGTCGTTGCGCGATCGTTCGACCGAGTCGAGGATGCGGGCGCCGGCCATGAACACCGCAATCGGGGTCACCGCGAAGAGCAGCCATCCGCCGATCCCGGGATAGATTTCATGATAGTGCAGGCCGCGCTGCACCGCGCCGGTCGCCAGGCCGTAGAGCACGAGATACGCCTCGAACTTGGTTTTGATCGTGAAGAGGCGTTTGATGCGGGACCACATGCCATTCGTTAAGCAATGCCCGTGCCAATCCCGGAAATGCGTGAGTTTTTGTTAAACCTTATGGTTAAATGTAATTTAACCCGACAGTTTGGAGCAATTTATCGTGGGCGCGTTCTATGTCGGCGATCAGAGCGAGATTGCCGATCGCGTCGTGGGTAATCTCTTCGGGCCAATACGCTTTGACCACCTCGGCGATCCGGTCGAGCCTGGCCTCGTTGACCAGGAAACGTGGATCTACTGTCGCCGGATCCGCCACCACCCGTAGCCGTAGGCACGCCGGGCCGCCGCCATTGGCCATCGACTCACGGACATCGACCACCATCTGCCGGCGGATAGGACCATTGCCCGCGACGTGCCCATCGAGCCAGCTAGCGATGCTGGGCGTGGCGCGCGCCTCCCGCGGCAGGACCAGGGTGGATACGCCGTCCGCGGCGGTGACGAGTTGGGCGTTGAACAGATAGCCTGCGATTGCGTCGGCGAGGCTCACTTCGGCCGCCGGCACCTCAACGATCTCGATGTCGGGCAAGCGCGCCCGCAGTGCTTCGTAGACAGGCTGTTGATCGGCGAAGGCATGCTCGTGAACCAGCAGCACGCGCTCGTTGGCAACCGCGACGACATCATTGTGGAACGCGCCGGCGGCGATCGCGGCTTCTGACTGTTGGACGAACAGGACGCAGGCCGGATCGAGGCCATGGCGACGGGCGACAGCTTCGCTCGAGGCACGGTGCTGACGGGCAGGAAAAAGACCGCCAGCGATGCCGTAGACGAAGATTTCGACCCCAGGCGCGTCGTGCGACGCGCAGAGCCGCATATGGTTTGCGGCGCCTTCGTCGCCAAACGGGGCGGGAATGGGTGCGTGGATCGCGAAGGCCGGATCGGCAAAGGCGACGCGCAATTGGGCGAGCGTACCCGCGGCTTCGTGGCTGCGATGGGGCATCGTCGTCAGATTGGCGACGGTCAGATGGCAGCGGCGGTCCGCGGTGTCGGGGGCGGGCGAGACGGTCGCGGCATTGGCTGCCCACATCGCGGACGCGGACAGGGCCTGGGCCCGGAGGTGGGGCTCGGCCTCGGCATAGTCGACTGCGAGCGTTTCCAGCCAGGCATGATTAGGCCGGGCGAGTGGATAGAAGACCCCCTGTGCTAGGCCGAGCGTAAGGGCGGTGCGCATCTTGGCGATGCCCTGTAGGGCGGCGGCGCGCGGGTGAGCCGTGACGCCAGCATGGCGGGTCGCCGCGAGGTTGCCGGGGGAGAGCCCGGCATAATTATGGCTTGGGCCGACCAAGCCGTCGAAATTGATTTCGCATAGGCTAGATTCGCCCGACATGGCTGACCTCCACGCCGAGCTCCAGACCCATTGCCGCTGCGCAACCGGGATCGATCATGATCCCGCCCTGTGCTGCGGACACCTTCCCGAACGCACAGACGAAATCGCCCAGCCGCCCGGTCGCCACCAGCGACTCCTCGCCGTCGTCGGCTATTCCCGCTACTGGCGCGTCCTTGGCCTCGCGGACCGTGCGCACCTGGTCGATGCGGGCGGTCATCGTCGGGCCGCCGTCGAAGATGTCGATATAGTTCTCGAACGCAAAGCCTTCGTTCTCCAGCATTCGCATCGCCGCCCGCCCCGACGGATGCGGCAGACCGATCGCGGCGCGCGCGGTTTCGGACAGCATCGCGGTGTAGATCGGGTGCTTGGGCATCAAGTCGGCGATGAACTGGTGACCGTGGATCGCGTTGAATTGGTCCGCATCCTGGAAGTTCATCCCGAAGAAGCGGCCCGCAAGGCCATCCCAGAATGGTGAGCCGCCGGCTTCATCGATGATCCCGCGCAGTTCGGCGAGGACCCGGTCGGCGAAGCGGGCGCGGTGCGACCGGATGAACAAATAGCGGCTGCGGGCGAGCAGCAGGCCTAGCCCGCCGGCGCGCTCGCCGGGGTGAAGGAACAGGCCGCCGACCTCGCTCGATCCCTCAAGATCGGTGGCCAGACTGAGCATTTCGGCCCGGAAGGTGCGGCCGAGCGCCTCGCTGAACTGGGTCAGCATGCCGCGCCTGTAACTGTAGAAGGGATGGCGCTGGCCGATATGGGTGAACAATTGGCAGGTGCCGCGCACCTCGCGCGTCTTGACATTTTCCAGCACCAAGACGAACAAGTCGTCGTGCAGCGCCCCGTCGGCGCGGGCGAACGCTTCGTGGCTGCGATCAAGCTTGATCCTCAGCGCGCGGCGGTCGGCGGGCAGGTTGGTGAAGCCGCCGCCGGTCAGTTTGGCCATCTCGTAGAGCGGCTGCAGGTCACTGTCGCATGCTGCGCGGACCCGGAAGCTCACAGTCCGTGCTCCGCGAGTCGAAGAATGGTGAGAGCTGAGAGCGTGGCGCGCTCGACCAGGCTGTCGAGCAGCAGGAATTCGTCCGGAGAATGGATCGCGCCGCCCCTCGCGCCCATCGTGTCCACCACGGGTACCCCGCAGGCGGCGATATTGTTGCCATCGCATACGCCGCCGGTCGCACACCAATCGATGTCGAGACCGAACGTTGCGCCGCAGCTCTGGACAAGCCGGAACAGGCGTTCCGCGCCCGGGCCGATCGGCTTGGGCGGGCGGTTGAAGCCGCCGTGGATTTGGATCGTCACGTCGCGGTCGGCAGCGACGGCTGCCACCGCTGCGTCGATATGGACTTTCGCGCGCGCAACCTCGTCGAGAGTGGCAGGGCGGAAATTGATGCGCAGGATCGCGAGCTCGGGAACGACGTTATTGGGGCCGCCGCCGTCGATCCGAGCCGGATTAATGGAAAGCTGCGGGCTGCGCGCCTCGGCCAGTCGCAGCGCAAGGTCGGCAGCGGCGAGGATCGCATTGCGGCCGTCGTCGGGGTTGCGTCCGGCATGAGCGGAGCGTCCCTGCACGACGATCGAGAAGTTCCCGGTCCCGCCGCGCGCGCCCGCCAGCGTGCCATCCGGGAGTGTCGGCTCGTAGGTCAGCGCTGCCAGCTTACCCCGGGCGGATTGGGCAATCAGCGCGGCGGAGGAGAAGGAGCCGGTCTCCTCGTCGGAATTGATCACCACCTCATAGCCGATTCGGGCGGCGAGCGGGCTCGTCTCGACCGCGACCAGCGCAGCGAGCATCAGTGCCAGCCCGCCTTTCATGTCGGCGACACCGGGGCCGTTCAGAGTGTTCGCGTCGCGCACGAGGACCTGCTGGAACGGATGGTCGGCGGGGTAGACCGTGTCCATATGGCCGGTAAGCAGGATTTGTCGCGGCGCCTGGGGTCGGACGCGGAGGTGAAGGTGACGGCCGTGCTCGATTGGCCGGACGTGCCCCTCGGCGGTGACGCTTTCGGCGGGTGCGGGGTCGACGAGCACGATTTTGCCGGGAAGGACGGCGAAGGCATCTGCCAGCGTCGTCGCCATCGCGGCGAGCCCTGCCCGGTTGCTGGTGCCACTGTTGATCGCACTCCAAGCCTCGACCTGCGTCCGCATCGCTGCGGCGTCAAGCGTATCGATCGAGGCGGAGTGCGCTGCCATGTGGCCAGACTAGGCCGGGGAATGCGGCAAGGTAACCCCCGTCAGGTCTTGCATCCCGGCAGCTTGGCGAGTGCGCCAAGCACCTCACCTTTTGACAGCACCTCATTGAGCAGCACCGGCGCGCCAGGGCCGCCATAGACCGCGTAAACCGGCACGCCATTGCGCCCGAACCGGGCGAGAGCGCCGGTGATCGCCGGATCGCGCCGCGTCCAGTCGGCCTCGAGCCGCTGTACGCCGCATTTCTCGAAGGCCGCCGCCACCTGTGGATCGTGCAGTACGGTGCGTTTGTTGAACTGGCAGGTGACGCACCAAGCGGCGGTGAAGTCGACGAACACCGGTTTGCCCGCGGTGGTGAGCGAGGCGACCTGTGCCTCGGACCAGGGCTTCCAATCGGCAGTGCTGGTGGTCGCAGCAGTCGGCGCGGGGGCGGAGAGGGCGTTCACTGTCTGCCACAACATTGCGCCCACCGCCGCGACCGCCACCAGCTGCAGGATCGCCCGCCACGGCTGGCGCGCCGGCGCCACCTTCCACAACCATATAGCGAACGCGAGCGCGACCATCAGGAACAACAGCACCGCGACCCCGTCCGGCCCGGCGACCTGCGCGACAACCCACAGCAGCCACACCACGGTGGCAAACATCGGGAAGGCCATTGCGTTGCGGAAATGCTCCATCCACATCCCCGGCTTAGGCATCGCCCGCGCCACGGCTGGCAAGAAGCTGACCAGCAGGAACGGCAACGCCATGCCGACGCCGAGCACCGCGAACAACAGCAGGGCCTGGATCGCGGGAAGAGTCGCTGCGAGCCCGATTGATGCGCCCATGAACGGCGCGGTGCAGGGCGACGCCACCGCGACTGCAAGCACTCCGGTGAGGAAAGAATCTGCGGTAGCGCTCTTCGCCCGGGCCGAGGCGATCCGGCTCGGCAGGAAGGTGCCGACCTCGAACATGCCTGCAAGGTTCAACCCGATCAGGAAGAACAGCACAGCCAGTGCCGCGACGAAGCCTGCCGACTGAAGCTGGAAGCCCCAGCCGAGCTGCTCTCCGCCCGCGCGTAAGGCCAGCAGCACCCCGGCAAGCGCCACGAATGACAGGATCACGCCTGCGGCATAAGCGATGCCGGACCGGGCCAGCACGCGGCGTTCGCCGCCGTGGCGGGCGATGCCGAGGATCTTGAGCGACAGGATCGGGAACACGCACGGCATCAAATTGAGGATCATGCCGCCGACGAGCGCGCCGAGTAGCGCCAACGCGAAGGTGGCGGCGCCGGTCGCGGAGGCGGCGGGGGCGGGCGCGGCGACAGTTCCCTTGTTCAGTACAACCCGGATCGCAGACGGCGTCGCGCCTGCAATTTCCAGCACCACTGGCAGGGTCGCGGCAAGCGGGTCGGCAGTCTTGAGCGTCGGCACCTGCCCAGTCCAGCTGTCGCCCGACCAGCTGCCGATGACGGCGGCGGCATTGTCGATCAGCCCCTGGGTCTCAGGAAGCACCAGCACCGGCTTTCCGGCAAGCGACTCGGACAGGCCCGTCACCCGGACGCGGAGTTGCCCCCCGGTCGCCTCGACCAAGCCTTTGGCGCCGGCGAGCGTTACCGGGCGCGTGTTCCACGTCGCCTCGAACGCCGCCTTTTCAGCGGCCGAGGGGGCTGCGGGAACGACCAGGTCGAGCGTTGCATTTTCGGGAATGCACTGCTGCTGGCACACCAGCCAACTCGCTGCCACCTTCACTGCAAGCGGCCCGCCCGCATAGCCAGCAGCGATCGTCACCGGCACTGGTAGCAGCACCGTGCCCTCATAACCGAAATTCATCAACGGCGGCAGTGCGATGCGCTGCGGGGCCGGCCAATCGATCGCGCCCGCCGAGGCGCCCTTGGCCAGAGTCCAGTCGAGCGTGGTCGGCAGCCCGGAATCGCCCGGATTCTTCCAATACGTATGCCAGCTGGGCTTGTGGGTGAGGCGCAGGCCGAGCCATAGCGGCTTGCCGGCCGCCACCCCATCAGGGGCATAAGCGATCAGCTCGGCGCGGACATGGCCAGTATCGAGGCTCGGCGCGGCGGTGGCGGCCGAGGCGAAGGTCAGCAGGAGCAGCGCCAGCGCGCGGCGGAAAATGGTTGTCATCCCCCGCTGTAGCGCCGCTCCCGCTGCTTTAGAAGAACAGCTTGCGTACTGACAACTTCACTGCGCGACCGGTTGGATCGAGCAGGTCTGGTTGGTAGTTGACCGGTACGGCGCCGGTGCCGTCGGTTACGTGCAGCTTCGTATCGAACAGGTTGGTGACGTTAAACGACACCCGCACCCCGCGCAGCCACGGGTTTTGGCGCACGATCGTCATCCGTGGAGACAGATCCGCGAACAGCCGTAAGTTGAGCGTTGCCAGCCCCGAAAAGTTGAGTGCGGTCGGCGCGACCGCTGTACCGCCTTGCACGAAGGTGCCCGACTGCCAATTGCCGCTGATCCGCGCGCCCATCCCGCTCTTGAGAAAGCCGGCCTGCACTTCGATCTCATGGCGGGACTGGCCGCCGCTGCTGCCCGTCGCCTGCCCGTTGAGCAGGTCAAGCACCGGCACGCCCTGCCGGATCAGGATTTCGTCGCGGAAATGCCAAGTGTGGTAGACCGCAAACTGCAAGCGCCCGCCCGCGCCCGGAGGACCGCCGAACCCGCCGCCGCCGAAGCCGCGACCACCGCCACCGCCACCGCCGGGGCCGCCACCACCGCCGCCTGGACCACCGCCGCCGGGGCCACCGCCACCGGGGGGCGGGCCCCCTTCGCCCGGGGGCGGGCCGCCTTCGGGGGGACGGAAGCGGCCGAACGCGCCGCGCGGCGGCGGTATTGGGCCGATCCGCTTCGAGAAGTTGATCCCCCAGCGCAGCTCTGACGTATTTTCACGCGCGAAATTGATCGGGCGGTTGTCGATCCGGAGCAAGGTGCCGCTCGCATCGCGCATGAATCGGTCGGGAAAGGCCGCCTCGATCGCCGAGGTGGCGCTGGGAAAGGAGGCGATCGGATTGAGCGTGCGGGTGCTGACGAAATTCGCGGTTAACGTCAGCTCCTTGGCCGACCACGGCTTGATCGTCAGCCCGAGTTTGTAGACCCGGCGATTGTCCGAGGTTAGCGCCCGATTGCCGCCATCGATGCTGGTGACGTAGACGCTGGTGCCCGTCACATAGTCGAAGGTGCGGACGTTGGTGGTGGTCACCAGCGGGCTGCCGAGCTGCGCCACGGTTGGCGCACCCTCATTATAGGTGGTGGTGGCGAGCAGTCGGATCGCATTGACCGGTGAATAATTCAGCCCATAGCCGTAGGTGGTCAGCGTGCCGAAATCGGAGAGGTGGTCGACCGCGTAATTGCCGTTGACCGACAGTGTCCCGATTGCACCAAGGAAGCCGTTGCGTTTGGTCAGCGGCACATCGAGACTGATCTGGCCGTCGTGGCTGTCGCGGCTGAGTGAGGTTGCGGTCGGCACGCCCGAGCGGGTCGCTTGTGAATCGAAGTCGCTGCTGGAAAAGCCGATCTTGAGTGAGGTGTTGACCTTGCCCGCGGGTAGCGCAAACAGCGGGCCACCCGCCAGGAAGCTGCCGCTGCCGGTGCTGGTGGTCGAACGCGCGCTATCCTGGCCATAGTGGCCGAGATCGGCCGCGGTAAGCAGCCCGAACGGATTGAGCGTGGGGTCACCCGCATTGATCCGCGCCTGCAGACTGGTGAGGTCGAGCGTGGTGTCGGTCAGGGTGCGCGAGAAGACGCGGTCGTAATTGCTGATCGCCGACCAGCGCCAGCTTTTGACGTCGCCGTTGAGCGACACGCTGAGATGCTCGGTATCGCCATCGACCGAGCGCTGCTGCGGGCCGACCTCGTTAAAATAGCGGTTGACGGTGACGGCCTGTGCCGATGTCGCGAACGGGTTGGTTGAGGGCACCGAATAGCTTTGGCCCGATAGCCCCAGGTCGGTGTCGCTGATCGTGGTGGCGAAGCTGCCGTTCAGCGTCGCGGTGACGTCGCCGAACACGGTGCGGCTGTAGGTGCTGTTGGTCGACAGGTTACGGGTCGCCGGCAGCAGGTCGCGAAACGCGGCGATGTTGTCCGCAGTAGTCGTACCGGCCGCGGTCGCCGAAGAAACGTTGCCGGCAACTTTATAGGGTATCGCCGGCGTGGTCGCGATGAGATTGCGGTCTGCCTCGGTGACATTGGTGTCGCCGTCATAATGCATGTTGATCGTCAGCCGACGGTCGCGGCTGATGTGGACGATGTTGGCGTCCGCACCGCCGGTGAAGCGGCCACCGTCAGTGGTCCCGCCACCGGTTGCCTCGCCGGTCACCGCGCGGAAGCGGCGGCGCAATACGATGTTCACCACCTTCTGGTCGGCCGGAAAGCCGAACTTCAGTCCGGCTTCCTCGGGCAGGATGTCGACCCGTTCGATCGCCTCCACCGGGATATCGCGGATTTCGCTGAAATTGGCGATCCGCCGGCCGTTGAGCAACACCACCGGGCTGCCGCCGCTGCGGCCCTGGTCGCTGCGGGTCTGGGAACCGAGTTCGGTCATCAGATCGGAAATCGAGCTGACGCCGTAAGAACGGATGTCAGCCGGGCTGAGTTGCAGATCGGGCTTGATGTCGCCGGGCACCGCGCCGCGCTCGCGTGCGCCGACGACCTCTACCTCGGGGGCGATGTCCGCGTCCGGATCGGGCGCGGCGGCCTTGGCCGGGACGGTTACCGGTATGTCCTGCGCCTGTGCGGCAGATGCGAGGGCAGCCAGCGAGATCCCCAGCAAGAGGCGATACTTGCGATACATCGTTCGATTTTTCCCACTTTGGCGGCCCTGCCACCGATTCGATCCGTGTCTAGGCCGGCTTTGTCGCAAAACTATCGCAGCCGCCGATTGCTGCGCGATGTCCGGCTCCGTAAGGACTCTGTGAGGGAGAGCGATATGGGTAATTCATACGATGTTCTGATCGTCGGCGGTGGTCATGGCGGCGCGCAGGCGGCAATGGCGCTGGGCCAAGCCAAGTTCACCGGCAGCATTGCGATTCTCGGCGACGAGCCCGATCCGCCGTATGATCGCCCGCCGCTTTCCAAGGAATATCTGGCAGGCGAAAAACCGTTCGAGCGGATGCTACTGCGCCCCGCGGCAGTGTGGGCGGAGCGCGGCGTGGACCTGCTGCTCGGCCGCCGGGTGGTATCTGTCGATCCGGCGGCCAAGACCGTGACCTGCGAGGAGGGGACCGTGATCGGCTATGGCAGCCTGATCTGGGCGACCGGCGGCGCGGCACGACGAATCGGCTGCGAAGGTGGCGACCTGATTGGGGTACATACGGTGCGTACTCGCGCCGATGCCGACCGGATGATCGCGGAATTGCCGGGCGTACGCCAGGCCGTGGTGATCGGTGGCGGTTATATCGGACTTGAGGCAGCCTCTGCGCTCAGCAAGTTCGGCAAGCAGGTCACGGTGGTCGAGGCGCTCGATCGAGTATTGGCGCGGGTGGCAGGCGAGCCGCTGTCGCGTTTTTACGAGGCCGAGCACCGGTCGCATGGCGTCACGGTGCGGCTCAATGAGTCGGTGGCCGCGATCGAGGGCGCGGCGGGCCGCGTCACCGGCGTGCGGCTTGGCGACGGCGAGGTGATCTCCGCGCAGATGGTGATCGTTGGCATTGGTATCATCCCGGCGGTGCAGCCGTTGATCGACGCGGGCGCGAAGGGCGGCAATGGCGTGCGGGTTGACGAGTTCTGCCGCACCAGCCTGCCCGACATCTATGCGATCGGTGACTGTGCCGAGCACCCCAACGGCTATGCCGACGGTGACTGGATCCGACTGGAATCGGTGCAGAATGCCAATGACCAGGCCAAGGCGGCGGTCTCGGCGATCGTCGGCAATCCCGTGCCGTACACTGCGGCGCCGTGGTTCTGGTCCAACCAGTATGACCTTAAGTTGCAGACCATCGGCTTGTCGCGTGGCTATGACGATTTGGTGGTCCGCGGCGAGATCGACAAAGCGGGCTTCTCGATTGTCTATCTGCGCGAGGGGCGGGTGCTGGCGCTCGATTGCGTCAACATGGTGCGCGATTATGCCCAGGGCCGCGCGCTGGTCACCGGCCGCGTTTCGGCGGATCGCGCGGCGCTGGCCAATCCCGAAATTCCCCTCAAGAGCCTCGCGGGGTGATTTCGTTTACGGCGCTTTAACGTCGTTTGCTTACCTCTCTGCCGTCACGCATGATGGCGGAGGGATTCACTCTTCTTTAGCCATGGCGCGCGCAGACTCACTTTCTAGGACGGCGGACTATCATGCGCATTCTGATCGTTGACGACGAACCGGCGATGCACGCGAGCTATACGCAGAGCTTCGGCGCGCGCGGGCGTGGTGGCGACGCCAGCGATGCGCTCGCGTCGATGGCGTCGGATCTGTTCGGAGATGAGGACGATGTCGCGACCCCGGTCGAGATCGCGCCCGATTTCCACTGTACCCACCATATGCAGGGTCTCGATGCGGTCGCCGAAGTTGAGCGCGCGATAGGGGAGGGGCAGCCATTTTCGGTCGCGTTTATCGACGTGCGCATGCCGCCGGGCATCGACGGTAAGGAGACCGCGCGGCGAATTCGCGCACTTGATCCCAACATCAACCTGGTGATCGTCACCGGTTACTCCGATTTCTCGCCGATCGAGATCAGCCGCGTCGCCGGCCCGGCCGATAAGATCTTCTACATTGCCAAACCGTTCGAGGTCGAAGAGATCGTCCAGACCGCCACCGCGCTTGGCGCGCGTTGGCATTCCGACCTGGCACTGGCGCAGGCGCGCGACACGCTCGCCGCGCAGGTCGCGCAGCTCCAGGAACAAGGGCTAGAGCTCGCCGCCAACGAGAGCCGGGCGATCCATATGGCGACCCATGATTCGCTGACCGAAGCGCCCAACCGGTCGGCCTTCCTGCGCGAGTTGGGCGACCATGCCCGCGGCGGCGATTGCTTCGCTACCGCAATGCTCGACCTCGACCGGTTCAAGCTGGTCAATGACACGCTCGGCCATCTCGCGGGTGACCAGATGATCCGCATGGTCTGCGATATCCTGCACGAGCGCGTGCCCGAGGGTGGCTTCGTTGCGCGGCTGGGCGGCGACGAATTCGGTCTGATCTTCCCTTGCACTGGTGAAGATGCGGCGGTGATGGCGTGCCAGCGGATCATTAAGGCGTGCGCAATCAGCCATGACATCCTCGGCCATTCGGTGCAGGGCGGCGCGTCGATAGGACTGGTTGTGACCCCGCCCAATCCTTTGCGCGATCCCGTCAATATCCTGCGCCGCGCCGATCTTGCGCTCAACGAATCCAAGCGCAACGGCCGCGGCCAAGTACGTGTATTCGACGACAGCATGGACGAGAGCATTCGGCTGCGTAGTCGCATCGAAAATGGTCTTGGCGAAGCAATCGCCAATAACGAACTCACCCTGGTTTACCAACCGATCGTCGCGCGTGAGGGGCTGGAGATTTGCGGCTTCGAGGCATTGCTTCGCTGGCAGAGCCCAGAATATGGCCATATTTCGCCGGCCCTGTTCATCCCGATCGCCGAGGAATCTAACCTGATCCACGAGCTCGGCGAATGGGTGCTTGATACCGCGCTCGAGACGCTCAAGCAGTGGCCTGGCCAATATTGCTCGGTCAATTTCAGCCCGCGCCAGTTCCGCCGCCAGAATTTCGTCGGCTACGTCACCGAACGCGTCCAGCGTGCGGGCGTGGAGCCCAATCGCGTCCAGATCGAAATTACCGAGACCGCGATCTTCGACAATGCCGAGCATGCCGCCGAGACGCTCTACAAGCTCCGCCAGATGGGCTTTCGCATCGCGCTCGACGATTTCGGCACCGGCTATTCCAGCCTGACCAACATCCGCAAGTTTGCGCTCGACTGCCTCAAGATCGACCGCAGCTTCATCGATGGTATGGGCCGCGAGCGCGAGAGCGCCGCGATCGTCCATTCCATCATCCACCTCGGCCGCGCGTTGGGGCTTGGTGTGATCGCCGAGGGTGTCGAGACTGATGCGCAGATGCAAGCGTTGCGGTTGGCAGGCGCCTCGCATCTGCAGGGCTATTATTTCTCGCGTCCGGTGACCGCCGAGGTTGCGCTCGATATGGCTGGTAAGCGGTTCCTGGTGGAGGATATGCCGCAGAAGGTCGCGCCGCGGCTGGTGCAGATCAGCACCGGAACGCACGGTTAATGCCTTCGATTTGTTTGAGTCCTTACCCGCATTCCTCCCTCATGCCGGACTCGTCGGGGGGCCGCTGCGTCGTGGGAACTCAGCGCTTTGGTATGCGAGCCGGCGTTCCCCGCAACACGTCCGGGGCGACGGATGCTTGTGGCAGCCTCACTGATGCCGCGTAAGGTCCGCGGCCTCAGTCAACGGATCGCCGCCTATCGCTCGGCCTCACTCAGCGGCAAATTGGTGTTGATCCTCACCGCGGTCGGGCTGGCGGGCGCATTGGCGATTACGCTGATGCTTGCCGGGATCATTACCCCCAGTTTCAACCAACTCGAGGCGCGCGCAGTCGACGGCCATGTCGATCGCACCCGCGCGGCGCTTGGCGAATATGCCTCCAAGGTCGAGAGCGCGGTGCGCGACTATGGCGACTGGAACTCCAGCTACGACTATATGGCGCATCAGACCGCAGCGTTCGAGAAGGAATCTTTCTCGACGCTGGCGATGCAAAATCTCAGCGTGGACGGCATGGCCTATGTGGCCAATGACGGTCATATCGTCATCGCCCGCTGGATCGACGGTAAAAATGCCGATCAGCCGGCGATGCGCGCGCTGTTCGAGACTAGGGTTCATGACGCCGATCTCGGGCGATTGCTGGGGTCCAAAAGCTCGGCGCATTTCTATGCGCGACTGGGTCCGGTGGTAGCCGCGATTGGGGTCGCCAAGGTGCGGCGCAGCGACGGCACCGGCGATCCGCACGGCTATGTCTTGATGGCGCGTCAGGTGACGTCGCAGCAATTGTCGACCTTGCTCCAGCTCGACGCCAAGCTCGATCTGCGTACCGTGCCCGATGTCGAGGTGACCACCCCGGACCGCAGCACGATGCGGATTGCGGTGCCGGTGCCCGGGCTCGACGGCCTAGCGGTGGCCAGCGCGCGTTTTGCCATTCCCCGGGATGTCTCGCTGCTCGGTGGGCGGATGCTGTTGTTCGCGACTGCGGGCGCCAGCCTGCTGCTGATCCTGGTGCTCGCCGTGCTGCGGGTGGCGATCACGCGAATGGTGCTGCGGCCCTTGAAGCGGGTCGAGCAACACATGGAAATGGTGCGCGGGTCAGGCGCGCTTGGACTGCTCGAAGAGGAGGATCGGCGCGACGAGATCGGCGCGCTCGGCCGCAGCTTCAATTCGATGCTCCGCCAGTTGAAGGATCTGCGAGAACAGGTTGAGGTGCAGAGTTTTGCCTTAGGCCGCAGCGAAAGTGCGGTCGCGGTGATGCACAACGTCCGCAACGCGCTCAACCCGGTGACCACGATCCTCAGCCAGGGGATAACCCAATTACCGCCGATCGATCGGCCGACCGTCGACCGCGCGATTGGCGAACTGGCGCGCGAGGACATCCCTGCCGCCCGCCGCCAGAAGCTTGCCGCCTTCGTCGCCGCCGCAGTGGAGGCTGAGGCCGCGGCGCGCGAGGACCGCCGCCAGCAGCTTCTTACCGGGCGCGAGGCGATGCAGCACGTGCTGGAGATCATCGGCGCGCAGCAGGCGCATGCGCATGAGCGGCCGGCATTGGAGGTGTGCGACATCAGCGACCTGATCGCCAAAAATGCGACAATTGCGCGCTATTCGGGCGAGACCTCGATCGCGTTCAGCTTTCCAGGCAAGACCCATCCGGTACTCGCCAACCGTTTGATCCTGAGCCAGGTGATCGGAAATCTCTTCGGTAATGCGGCTGAGGCGATCGCCGCCAAGGGCACCCGCTCGGGCAGCATCGGCGTGCGCGTGTTCGAGCGCGACGGCACAGTAGAGATTCACATTCGCGACGATGGCGAGGGGTTCGCCGCGGGCAGCACGCAGCAGCTGTTCCAGCGCGGCTTCTCTACCCGGGCGCACAAGTCGGGCGGGCTGGGTCTGCACTGGTGCGCCAACTCGATGACCGCGATGGAGGGTGGGCTACGGCTGGAGAGCCCTGGTAAGGGACAGGGCGCGGTGGCGATTCTGACGCTCAAGGGAGCCCCAGCAGTGGCGATCGGCCGGGCGGCCTGAACTGGACGGCGTGCGGGCCATACAGTAGCGCGGCGGACATGAAGAACCGCTATTACACCGGCCCGGCGAGTGATCATTTCGATGGTACCCGCTTCTTCAACCCGAACCAGGCGACGACCGACCGCTCGTTTGGCGAACTGCTGCGCTGGCAGTTGGCGGGCGGCAAGGCGGCTTGGCCGAAGGAAGTGGCGGTAACTCCGGCCACTCCAGAAGCCCGCGTCGAGCAACTGCGCATCACAATGGTCGGCCATGCGACACTGCTGATCCAGGTGAGCGGCCTCAACCTGCTGACGGATCCTCTGTGGTCGGACCGCGCTAGCCCGGTGCGCTTTGCCGGACCGAAGCGGGTGACCGCACCGGGCATCGCCTTCGAGGCGCTGCCGCCGATCGACGCGGTGCTGTTGTCGCACAATCATTACGATCATCTCGACATCGCAACGCTGCGTCGGCTGCAGGCGGTCCACCAGCCGTTGCTGGTCGCGCCACTCGGCAATGACGCGATTGTGCGTCAAAGCGTGCCCGACATGCGTATCGCTGCCGGCGACTGGGGTGGCCGGGTGACGCTGGGCGAAGGTGCGTATAGCGATCTCGTTCCAGCGATTCACTGGTCGGCGCGGGGTCTGGGGGACCGGCGAATGGCGCTTTGGGCGGGGCATATGATCCGCACAACGCGCGGACAGGTTTGGTTCGCGGGCGACACGGCTTATGGGGACGGTGCCACCTTTACCGGGATCCGGCGGGATTTCGGCGCGCCTGACGTCGCGCTGATCCCGATCGGCGCGTACGAGCCGCGCTGGTTCATGGCGGCGCAGCATGCCAACCCCGCCGAAGCGGTGCAGATTCACCGCGACGTCGGCGCGAAACGGTCGCTGGGGATCCACTGGGGCACCTTTCAACTTACCGACGAACCGCGCGAAGCACCGCTCGTTGGGCTCGGGGAAGCGCGAGCCGCAGCGGGGCTAGAAACGCAGGCGTTCGTCGCGGCGGCACCTGGGCAGGTGTTCGATTTTGAGGCTTGGGGCGACCGAGCGGCTCGCCTTGTGCAACTCGGGGGTTGACCGCAGCAGCAAACCCCCGCATTTGCGCCGCCTCGGCCCGATGGCGGAGTGGTGACGTAGAGGACTGCAAATCCTCGCACCCGGGTTCGATTCCCGGTCGGGCCTCCATTCCTTAAGCTGCTGTTTCAGCAGAAGACATTTCCACCACGGCAGTCCCTTCGGGCTGCTGTGGAATGGCCGGTGTGTAGCCCCCTGTGTGCCTGCGCCGGGAAGTGGCGCATCAAGTGCCGAGATCGAAGCATCCACGTGGTCGAACTGTATGTGGACGTAGCGCAAATACCATCGCGAGCGTCCCATGGCCGCCGATCTTCTCGATCGTCGGCAAGTCCACCCCTGCTCGCACCAACTTCGTGATCGCTGTTCGGGGCATCGTGTATTGCGTTACCTTGTCCGGGTCCAGACCAGCTCCGTGGCCGCTTTTCGCTACTTTTCGTTCCTGGTGGGGAAGACCCAGGCCTTCCACTTCTCCTTGTCTTCCGTCGCGCGCTGGCGTTTGAGCGCATCGGCGAGCGACTGGTGATCGGCTGGGGATCGGCTGAGCCCAACGGCCGGGGTCGATCGATTGCTGACGCCAGCCTGCGGGCGGACCTTTGGGGTGGACGAGGAGATCAGGACGCGGGATTGGCCTGACGTGCTGCTCGAGCAATGGTCTGACCAGGCGGGACGATCACCGGGCTGGGTGCAGAAGCCGCTCGCATGCGATTTTGCCGCGATCTTATCGGCAACTTCGCGCAAGCCCTCGATGTAACGTACCTCTCGTTACACCGCGCTTCCTGTGTCCAAGGAGCGCGGCGATTGTGAGTTCGGGATAGCCCAGATAGCCGGAGCGCTGCTGATGTGTGGCGCAGTATGAGCGGTTAGTCCTCGATCCGGGCAGCAATATAGGGGGGGGCAGCAGCACGTCGGGCGCCTGCTTGCAGCGGCTGTCTATGTAGCTGGAGAGAAACACGAACGGACAGCCTGCTAGCTCCGGCTGCGTCCCAACACCACCACGCCGCCACTTCGACCCGGCGATACCGGTCGTATCGGGAGGTATCGCACCGCTATGAAATCAATAGAATGCGCTGACCTCCTAGGTCCCGGACAACCGGAGGTCACTCAAGGCGAGGGATTGGTCATCGATGTTCGGTCGCCGTGGTGTTCAGTCGCCGTCGAGTGTGACCACAGCCCGCTCGTGCTCGGTCGGTGTTGTGTTCGACCCCTTCACGATGGAGGCCCCGCGGAAATCTTCCGCGATGACCTGATCAATCTGCCGAGCGATGCCGCGGGTAAGAGTAGGGGGCACGGTGACCGCGAAGCCGCGGGCGACCAGCCCGTCGATTGCCCACCGCACGCAATAGTCCGCCGCCACGCCGATCACATAGGCATGGGCGATTCCGTCGTGCCGGAGTTGTGCAAACCAGGTATCGCGATCGACCGTCGGCGCGGCCGGGTCGCGGGCGTTCTCGATCCGCAGCCCGTCTTCGGCCCACATTGCGAACACGCCCTTCTCCATCCGATAAACCGGGATTGCCGCATCGACCGAGGCGGGGGTGAGCAGGTTGCGCCAGCCCGGTGTTTCCCGAACGCAATGGATCGGGAATTCCAACGCTTCGGCGGACAGCGGATAGGTGTCCGCATAGTGGGTGTCGAACGTGAATAGGACGCCGGACGTGACTTCCGGACGCAGGTTGCCCAGCCACGCGGCCATCGGCTCAACCAGCGCGTCCGCTCCCGCGACGGCGAGTGCGCCCTTGGGAAGCAGGAAATCCGCCTGGGTATCGACCACAATCACTACACTGCGCATCTCACGTCTCCGGATCCGTGTGCTTGACATAGATGCATGTTAAATCTAAGTAAAGTCTATATTACATTTAAGGTTGTTTGCTTGCGAGAGACTTCTGTCCCTGACGATCCATACGCGTACGATCGCCCGTCTCTTACGGTCGATCTGGTGCTGTTGTCGGTGGTTGATGGAGCGCCGGCCGTGTTGCTGATGCAGCGCGAGGAGGGCCCATTCGCCGGCGCGTGGGCATTGCCTGGTGGCTTCGTTGGGATCGATGAGACGATCGAGGAGGCCGCCCACCGCGTGCTCGGCGATAAGGCTGGGCTTGAGGGATTGTACATCGAGCAGCTCTACACGTTCGGTGCGATTGACCGCGACCCGCGGATGCGGATCGTCTCGGTCGCGCATCTCGCGCTGCTGCCCGCTAAGCGGCTCCTCGCGGCGCAGTGCCCGGGGATGGTCATCGTGGCCCGGCTGGAATTCGAAGCGAGCGGCTCAATTTCGGCATTTGCCCGCGATGGCTCGGCATTGCCGCTCGCATTCGACCATGCCGAAATGTTCGGCCTCGCGCTCGAACGGCTGCGTGGGAAACTTGACTGGTCTGACGTCGCCTTCGAGTTGCTGCCCGAGCAATTCACCCTGCTCCAGTTGCTCGCGGTCCATGAGGCGATTCTCGGCGCCCGCCTCAACAAACCCGCCTTCCGCCGCCGACTGCTCGACAGTGGTCGGCTCGAGCCGACCGGTGAGCGTGTGCCCGGCACCTCGCACCGCCCGCCTGAACTCTTCCGCCGTACGCCCCCGAAGGACCGACCATGGCCGTGACCGATATCGCGACGCGCACCTACGACCATGGGTGGCGGCTCGATCCGATCGTGCGCTCGCTGCTCGACACGGATTTTTACAAATTGCTGATGCTGCAGATGATCCGTCATCTGCACCCGGACGTCCACGCCACCTTCTCGCTGATCAACCGCACCCGGAGCGTCCGCCTCGCCGAAGTGATCGACGAGGGAGCATTGCGCGCTCAGCTTGACCACGCGCGCGAAGTCCGGTTCAGCAAGAAGGAGCTGATCTGGCTGGCCGGCAACAGCTTCTACGGTAACGATCGTATGTTCGCGCCGGACTTCATCGCCTGGCTCTCCGACTTCCGCCTGCCGCCCTACGAATTGACGGTTGTCGATGGGCAGTATGAGCTTAGCTTCGAGGGACCTTGGACTCACACCACCATGTGGGAGATCCCGGCACTGACGATCCTCAACGAACTACGCTCGCGTGCTGCGCTCAAGGATCGTGGCCGCTTCGCGCTCGACGTGGTGTACGCGCGGGCAAAGGCCAAACTCTGGCAGAAGGTCGAGCGGCTGCGAGAGTTGCCCGGCCTCATGATCTCCGACTTCGGCACGCGCCGCCGTCACGGTTTCCTGTGGCAGCGCTGGTGCGTGGAGGCACTCAAGGAAGGGCTCGGTGAGCGCTTCATCGGCACCTCCAACGTCTTGCTGGCGATGGACAATGATTTGGAGGCGATCGGTACCAACGCGCACGAACTGCCGATGGTCGAGGCGGCACTCGCCGACAGTGACGCCGGCGTCGCCGCCGCGCCGTACAAGGTGCTCGAGGACTGGCGCGCACATTACGGCGGCAACCTGCTGATCGCGCTACCCGATGCGTTCGGCACCCGCGCTTTCCTGCGTGACGCGCCCGACTGGCTCGCCGACTGGACCGGCTTTCGCCCCGACAGCGCCCCGCCGATCGCCGGCGGCGAAGAGATTATTGACTGGTGGCGGGCGCACGGCCGCAACCCTAGCGCGAAGCTGCTGATCTTCTCCGACGGCATGGACGTCGATACGATCGTCGACGCCTATCGCCATTTCGAAGGGCGGGTGCGCACCAGCTTCGGCTGGGGCACCAACCTGACCAACGACTTTCGGGGATGCGATCCCGGCGGCGCAGCCGGGCTGGAGCCGATCTCGCTTGTCTGCAAGGTGACTCGGGTGAACGGACGCCCAGCCGTCAAGCTATCCGATAACCCTGCCAAGGCGACCGGAGATGCGGCGGAGATCGCCCGGTATCTACGGATCTTCGGTGATGCCGGTCGGGTCGAAGCGGCCGTATCGGTATGACGATTCGAAAGACTTCCTCCGGGAATAGCCGCGCTATCGTCTCCTGCGCGCTTGCCCCGGGCCGCGCGCTTGTGCAGGGAAGGCTGCCCACCCGGAGATAGAACACATGGCCAGCAGCCTCGAGATCGACCAAGCCAGCATCACCGACAATGACGTCGCGCGCCAGATTGAATTTACCGCCGAGATTGACGGCGACGAGCGCGACTTTGCGGTCAAATACGCAGTGCTCAAGGAGTTGAGCGGCGATGAGCCCGAGGATGACGCGCTGGAAATGTTCGAGCGCTTTAGCGACGAGATCGCCGAGGTCTGCGCCGAAGCAGCCGCCGAACGTCCTACCGCCAATGTCGTGATCGTTGACGAGGGCGATCTCGAATAGGCCTTGCGGCGGCGGTCAGGCGAGCGTTACGTAAATTTCTGCCTCGATCCGCCACTGCGTGCCAAAGGTGCGCCACTTGGCAGTGTAGCGCCCCGAAGCGACGGGCTCGCCCGTCGCTTCGGCCACCGCATGCCAGTGGCCCACTTCGAGCGCGATCGGCTCTACCGGCGAGACGGTGATCGTTTCCGGAATACGCGCATAGAGCGTCTTTGCAGGCGCCGAGAACTCACGCTTCCACGCCAATAATTGGGCTTTGCGGCCGGTAAGGATCGCGCTGTCGGTCCCTGTGATCAGGATTGCGTCGGGCGCGAGCAGCGGCCCGATCGCATCGAGCTTCGCCTCTGCTAGGGCACGGTTGAAGTTGGCGCGGGCCGCGCGGACGGCGAGATCGGGCAGTGAAGTCACGCTGCGGCGGATTTCGCCAAGCCGCGGGTGACGGCGAACGCGCCGGAGAGCACCGCGGCGTCCTCGACGAAACCGGTCGGGGTCTGGCCGTAGCGCGGCAGCACCGCCATTCGCGCCCGCCAGCCGGGGTAGGAGGCGACAACTGCGGTCAGGCCGCCGACCGCTGCTCCGAGCCAGCGCTGACGGCGCGGCGCCAGCGCCGCGCCGGCGATGGCCGAGGTGACGAAGCGAGCGGCCAGCCCGATCGGCACGATCCGGTCGGGCGCGGTCTTCTGCTTATCGCCCGCCATTTCGGCGACCGCCAGCGCCAGCGCACCAGCTGCGACGAGCGGATGGCCGAGCAGTTTGGGGGCGCCGTTGTCCTCCGGCAGTTCACCGCGCGCGGACGCGATCGCAACCGTGGCCAGCGGGGTCATCGCGCGCTGGCCACCGACCAGGCCCATCAGAAATGACGCGAGCATTGGTATCTCCTGAAACTGTGACGGCCAGACAACGCGCGACTACCCCGCCGGGGTTCCCTTGGAGCGCGCGACACCGGCGAGCCGCCCGATTCGAGCCAGCCCTGCGGAATTCGCATGGATGGCTGCACGCACCGCAGGACCATTTCGACGTGTGCCGCATTAGGCGGCAGCACGTCGGGGGTGAAGGCTAAAAACCGGGCAGGCCGTTTCAGCTGGGCCATGTTATTGCTCGTGATCCGGCTGTGCGACTGCCTAGCCGCGCGAATCTCTGATGCGCTGCCGAAACAAACCCGCCACGATTTTTATATGGAAAATGGAGTCCCAATCCGCTCGCTCACTCGGGGCATTGCCGTCCTTCAGGCAGTCAACCGCAGTGAGTCGCTCTCCATGATGGAGATCGCCCGCGCCTCCGGCGTGCCTTATCCGACCGCCTATCGGATCGTGCAGACGCTGCTCGCCGAAGGGTTCATCGAGCAGGAGCCGGTCCGCAAGCGCTACCGTCCGACCGAACTGGTGCAGACGTTGGCCCAAGGCTTTCAGGGCCATGCCGGTATCGTCCATGCCGCGCGGCCGCATGTCGTGACGCTGACCGGCAAGGTGCTGTGGCCGATCTCGGTCGCCACCCACGTCGGGTCGAACATGGTGATCCGCGATTCCACCCACGCGATGACCACGCTGACCTTCAACGACTATTTTCCCGGCTATTCGATCCCGATTCTCGAATGCGCGTCGGGCCTGGTCTATCTGGCGCACATGCCGCTGGAGGAGCGCGCGAGCATCCTCGCCTCGCTCAAGCGGCTGCCCGATCATGTGCCGAGCCACGTCGTCAAGATGATCGAGGAGGACGGTCTGCTGGAGGGGATAAGACGCCAGGGCTATGCCCACCGCGGCAACAATCTGTTCACGCTCAATCCGGGTCGGACCTCGTCGATCGCGGTGCCGCTCTTCCAGCACGGGCGGGTGGCGGGCACGATCTCACTGGCCTTCTTTTCCTCGTCGCTGCGCATGGACGAGGCGATCGCGCAGTTCGAGCAGCCGCTCAAGGAAGCGGCACTGTGCATCTCGGCCGATCTGGCGCCTGAATTGGTGGCGGCGGAATAGAAGCAATCCAACCGATCATCGCAAAACGGGAGAAAATCCGCTCTACCCCGACTGGAACTGCGCCGAGAAGTTTCGGAAACATTCCGCAACTGCTGCCACCGCGGGTATCCTCAGGGCTTCGCGGCGATAAATCAGCCCACCGCTCGGCAGACCGCCAGGCGGCTGGACGTCGCAATACTCAAGTTTGCCCGCGAGCTGCGGTGATTGCGCCACCCGCAAAGGCAGGATGGTCAGCATGTCGCGCGATAGGATCAGCTCAAGGGTCAGCGCCAGCGACGAGGATTGCAGGAACTGCGGCGGCGGCGCGAGCCCAAGCCGGGCCAACCGCTCCTCAAAAACGGTCCGGAAGTTCATGCCGCCCGACAGCACCCAGTGCCGGTCGAGCAGTTCGGAGAAGCTCTTGATGCCTTGGATCGATCGCGCGCAGTTGCGGCGCTGGTAAATGTGGCAGGGCAGTTCGAACAACCGCTCGAAATGGACTTCGGCGCCCCTGCGGTCGGGCGGGAACAGCGTAAAGGCCACGTCCAGGTCGGCCAGCGCCACCCGCTCGACAAGCGTCGCGCCGGCGGTGACGTCGATACTCAGCCCAATCATCGGATTGGCATCGAGGAAACCGCCGAGCGCCCCGATCGCTCCGATCCCCTGTGCGACGTCATGTAGTCCCAACCGGACGTCGCCGCTACGCAGACTTCCGGCCGAGCGGGCGTCCGCGATCGCGCGGTCATGCTCATTGACGATTAGCTCCGCGCGACGGAGCAACTGACGCCCGTGGTCGGTGAGCGCCACGCCGCGCGCCTGGCGTTCGAACAGGGCGAGGCCCAGCACGTCCTCAAGCGCACGGATGCTACGGGACAGCCCCGGCTGGCTGAGGTTGAGCACCTCTGCCGCCTGGCCGATGCTTCCATAGCGCGAAACCGCCAGGAAGTGCCGGAGCTGCTGGATTTCCATCGATCTCCGGGTTCGTTCAGACCGGCGCGCTGCGCGCAAACCCGGCGCGCTGGAGGATAGCCTCGACCGAACGCTCGCGCCCGGCTGCCGGCGCGCCGACGACCTTGGCGGCAAAGCGGTCGCGAATACGCTCGATCTCGGCCTTGGTCGCGGCATCTGCGACATAGGATTCGATGTCGGCCGGGCCTATCCCGGCCTTTTGCTCGAGCAGTTTCTCGGTCACCGCCATGCGGTCGCGCATCACCCAGACTTCTTGGGCGAGCGCCATCACCATGCGCCCGAGATCGTCGACGTTGATTGAGTCGAGCGTCGCATCGGGGGTGGCCATGTCCTTCATGCTGCCACCTGCAGATCAGCGGCTTCCGGCTTTCTCGCACGGGTGATCCATGGATACCAGCCCTGGCCAAGCGCATAGGACTCGACCGCTTCGAACCCGGCGTCGCGCAACTGGTCGTCGAGGCTCGACAGACATACGGCCGAGAAGAATGGCTCCTCGCGATTGGCGGTGTCCCAGTCGAGAATCACCGCATGGAATAGATCGACCGCGCGGAAGGGAGGCGGATCGGAGATGACGATGTCCGCGCCCGGCTTCATGATCCGGAACATCTCTTCGAACAGCCGCGCATTCTCCTTGGGCGGGAGTTCGTGGTGAAGAGCATAAGTGATCACACCGTCGAAGCTGGCGTCGGGCTCGCGACTGTTCACGCTGTCGCGTTGCTTGAGGTGCAGCTTGAGCCCGAGCTTCTCGGCCATGCGGTGGCCGTTGACGAGCAGTGAGGGTGAGAGATCGCTGCCGACCAACTCGGCCTCGGGGAAGACGGTGTTGAGCGCGCGCGCGGTGGTCGCACCGCCGCAACCGGGCTCGTAGATGCGCTCGTAGCTCGCCTTGGGGAATTGTTTGACGGTCTTGACGCGCTGCTGGGTGATGTCGTCGTTGACGCCTACCGCGGCATAGCCACCCTTGCTGAAGACCAAGGGGCCGACGGCGAAGGCGAATAACGGACCGTAAAGGTCATAGCCGTCCCAGCCGCCAGGCTCGAGATGCCACTGCGTGTCCCAATATTTGGGCGCGACCAGCGTCTCGTCGAGCTCTAGGGAGCCGCCGGCCGCGGCATCGATCGGCGCGGTCGCGAACACCTCGAACTTCGTGCGTTTCTCCTCAATCGCTGGGATGCCGGTGTTGAAATTCTCCTCGGCGACCCAGCGTTGGATGAACCGTTCGACGCGGAATAGCGGAATGGAGTCGGCGAGCGCGCGGGCCGTGGCGATACGGGCACGGGCGTCGCTGCCCTTGGCATCGACCGCGTGCTCGGCGCTCAGCACCTGTGCTTCGGGTTTGGCTTCGAAGTCGGCGCGGGCCAGGGGGCGCAGATAGCCCGAGGAGAAACGCTGAGCCGAGCCGAGGAATTCCATCGCGGCGCGGCCGTGCTGGGACAAGCTGAAATCGGGCGCGGTGCGGGCCGCCGCGCCGTCGTTCAGATCGGTAAGAAAAGTCATCGATCACTCCTGGTAGGCGATGTCGCTCGATCCGATCCTAGTGCCGCCGGAATGGCGAGCTAGGGCCATGATGGAGGCCAAACATGCGCTAGGTGCATGGCCGGAAGCTATCGGTGGCGCAGTCAATTCCTATGTGCGACTGCGGGATTATCCATCCAGCGAAAAGCCGGCGTCTCCGGCGTCGCTGCTCCGGCGGGCGGGGCTAAGGACGGGCGAACCCTGCGTCGCAAAAGGATTCTGCCGATGCCCATTCTCGATCGCCGTGCTGTTTTGGGCGCGATCGCAGCGCTGCCGGTTGCGGCGCATGCAACCGTTGAACCGGCCGGGCCCTGGACCAAGCAGGGTGACATCGCCGTCGGGGGCGGGCGGCTGCATTATGCCGAGCTAGGGGAGGGCGAGCCGCTCGTCGTGCTCCACAAGCTTGGCGGGTGGCTGGCCGACTGGAGTCAGGCCGCGCCGATGCTGGCCCGGCGTAGCCGGGTGATCGCGTTCGATCTGCCGGGCCATGGCGATTCGATCATGTACGGGCCGCCGCCTTATATTCAGACGGTGGTGCAGTCGGCGGCGATGCTATTGGCTGCGCTCGACGATATGGGGATCGATCGGTGCAACATCGCCGGCAATTCCTTGGGCGGGATCATCGGCGTGGTGATCGCGGCGTGCTGGCCGCAGCGGGTGAACCGACTGGCGATCGTCAGCGCCAGCCTGATCGGGCCGATGACGCGCGATCAGATTACTGCGCAGGACGGAGTTCGTAAGCGACTAGCCGAGGAGGCCAAGGCCAAGGGTGAGGCGTTCGAGAACCCGCAACTCAAGACCTTCGCCACGCTGGACCCGGCGGTGACACGCGAACTGGCGGCGAGCACGGCGCGCGCCGGCGAATGGGCGCGCCCGTCAGAGCGCGGCGTGGGACGGGTCGGCGTGACTGACTATCTACCGCGAGTCGCGGCGCCGACGCTGCTGGTCAACGCCGATCGCGGTAATTATGCCAAATATGCCGAGGTCGGGATGCGGTTGATTCCACATGCGCGCCGCGTGACCATTGCCGATGCCGGATCCTTCGTACACCAGGAAAAGCCGGTAGAGACCGCGACCGCAATCAACGCATTCCTGTCATCGAACACATGATCAACACGACCGGCCTGATCGTCGGCGTCGGCCCGGCAGGGCGCTGCGACGACTATCGGCTCGGCGGCGCGGTGGTCGATCATGACGCCATCTCCGGCCTCTGGCGAATGTGGTATTATTGCCGCGACCGAACGTTTGATGGGCCACCGACGCTGGGCAGTGGCCGGATCGCCCACGCCCGCTCGATCGACGGCATCCACTGGCAGCGGATTGACGGACCCGGCGCACTCGGATCGGTGTTCGAGCCGAGCCCGGATCCGGCGGCGTTCGATTCGCTGCATGTCGGGCTGGGCGATGTCACCCGCGGTGCAGGTGAGTGGTTGATGTGGTATTTTGGCGGGGACGCCCGGCCGCGCGACACGATCGCGCTGGGTCCGGTCGCCGGGCTAGGGATGCGGCCAGGGCTCGCACGCAGTGAAGACGGCGTGCATTGGCAGCGGGTCGGTGGTCCACTGCTCGAACTGCCGACAAACCATATCTATTCGGCTTGGCCGAACGCGATGCACGATGGCGCCGGCTTCCTACTGTACGTGACATACGCCGCGTCCGATCTTAGTCGGTTCGACACCGGTGTCTGGAGTTCGATCGATGCCGCGCACTGGGTGTCGGAAGGTGCTTTGTGCTGGGCAGATGGCACGCGAGACTATGACATCGGCGGAATGGTGACGCGGCAGGTGCTGCCCAACCCGCTCCCTGGTGGGCGGCGTTTCCTAATGGTCTATACCGCGACCGATGCGGACCATCGGCGCTCGATCGCAGCGGGGGAATCGGACGACGGGAAGGTGTGGCATCGCCTGTATGACGCGCCGATCTTCGCAGTCGGTGCGGAGAATGCATGGGATTCGCTGGGCGTGGCGGCGACGCGGCTGGTCGTCGCGAATGGGGAATTGTTCTTATATTATTATGGCTTCCAGTCGCTCGGCAACGACGAGGGGCAGCGCGGCATCGGTCTGGCGAGAGCGCCGATCGGCGACCTGCGGCGTTTGCGCCGGTGGAATCAGTAGCAAACGACCTTGCCCGTGATCGGCTCTGAAGCAGATTGGGATTAGGCCGCTACCCTCTTTTGGGTCGCTCCACCCTTTCACCCCGTCCGGGCGACGTAGAAACGCAGGGCTGGGTTCGTGGGCGCTTTGCCTGGCTACGACCCAACGAACCGCGCAGGGTAAACGTAACGCACGCTAGCGTACTTCGCGTCCGCCCTTGAACAGTCGAAGCATCCTGCCCTGCACCGGCAGTCCTTCGAACGGGGTGTTTCCGGCGCGACCGGCGAACGCCTCGCCGCGGATCTGCCAGGGGGCATTCGCGTCAAACACCAGCAGATCGGCGGGGGCGCCCGCGTCCAATGTGCCAGCCGATACCCCGAGGACCCCGGCAGGTCCTCGCGCGAGCAGCGCGAACAGGCGTTCGAGACTCAAATACTCGTTCACCACCAGCCCCAGTCCGAGCGCGAGCAGCGTCTCCGCGCCGGCCATACCCGGTTCCGAATCGGCAAAGGGGAGGCGCTTGGCCTCCGGTCCGCGCGGATCATGGCCCGAGCAGAGCACGTCGATCGTCCCGTCCCGGAGCGCGGCGAGCGCCGCCTTGCGATCGTCCTCGCTGCGCAAGGGCGGCGAGAGATGTGCGAAGGTGCGGAAATCGCTCATCGCGATGTCCGATAGCAGCAGATGCGCGGGGGTGATCCCGCAGGTGACGGGTAGCCCGCGTCGCTTGGCGGCGCGCACCAACTCGAACCCGGCCGCCGTCGTAACCTGGCGCAGGTGTAATTGTGCACCTGTTTCTTCGACCAGCAGCAAGTCACGCGCGATCGCCAGCGCCTCGGCGATTGCGGGCGCAGCAGGCAGGCCGAGCCGCGTCGAGGTCTCGCCCTCGGTAGCGACCGCATCGGCGACGAGTCCGCTGTCCTCGGCATGGCAGATGACTGTCAGCCCCAGGTCGCGGGCATAGGCCAGCACTTTGCGCATCATTCCCGAGTCTGCGATCCAGCCGCGCCCGGTTCCCACTGCGCGCGCGCCGGCGCTCTGGTTGATCGCCATTTCGGCGAGATCCTGGCCGGCAAGGCCCTTGGTGGCGGCAGAGATCGGATGGATCCACAGGTCGGGTTTGCCGATCAGCGCTGAGCGCTGAACGATGCCGGGATCGTCCAGCACCGGAGTCTGGTCCGGCATCAGTCCGACGCGGACGATCCCGCCGGCCCGGAACGCGGCGCGGTCGACCGCGAATACGCCGAGATCGACGATTGCGGGAGCCAGCGTCTTGCCACGCAGATCGATTGTCTCGGCATGGTCCGCATGGTCAACGATTGCGCCGCCCTCCACGAACAGTTCGGTGCGGGATGCGCCCGTCGGGCAAACGAAGTTGCCGCCCACGAAATGCAGAGCGTTACCTTCCGTTCGTGTCGGACGGAAACGAGGCGCCGTCCCAAGCGCAGAGGCGCCGCCTTCGCTCGAGATGATCTGGGGGATGACCATCTGGGGGAGGATATCAGTCATGCCCAACCCTCCACGCCGCGTGCCCGCCGGGTGAGCACGTCGAGGCAGGCCATGCGCACCGCCACTCCCATCTCGACCTGTTCGGTAATTGCCGATCGCCCGGACCAGTCGGCCACAGCCGAATCGATCTCGACGCCGCGGTTCATCGGACCGGGGTGCATCACCAGCGCGTCGGGCTTTGCCCGCGCCAGTCGTTCCTTGGTGAGGCCATAGCGCATATGGAATTCGCGCGGGGAGGGGATGAACCCGCCCGCCATTCGCTCGTTCTGAAGCCGCAGCATCATTACCACGTCGGCGCCCTCGAGCGCCGCGTCGAAATCGGTGAATGGCGTGACGTACATCCGGTCGATCGCCGCCGGCATCAACGTGGCGGGCGCGCACACCCGCACCTCGGCGGACAGCGCGGTGAGCGCCAGGATGTTCGAGCGCGCCACCCGGCTGTGCAGCAGATCGCCGCAGATCACCACCCGCTGGCCATAAACGTGGCCGCGCCGACGGCGGATGGTCAGCGCGTCGAGCAGCGCCTGCGTTGGATGCTCATGCCGCCCGTCACCGGCGTTGAGCACCGGGCAGTCGACCTTGTCGGCGATCATCCGCACCGCGCCCGAACTCGCATGGCGGATGACGATCACATCGGCGCGCATCGCGTTAAGTGTCATGGCAGTGTCGATCAGCGTCTCGCCCTTCTTCACCGAGGATTGCGAGGCATGCATGTTGACCACGTCTGCGCCGAGCCGCTTCCCGGCGATCTCGAACGACAACAACGTTCGCGTTGAATTCTCGAAGAAGGCGTTGATCTGAGTGAGACCATCGAGTCGCTTGTCGGGCCGCGCATGGTTGCGATTGGCCTCCACCCATTGTTCGGCTTCGTCGAGCAGGAAGGTGATCTCGTGGGGCTGGAGCCCGGCGATGCCGGTCAGGTGCCGGTGCGGGAAGACGGCGCCCCCCGGAAGCGAGGCGGCGGGGCTGTGATCGAAGGTCTGCATTAAAGCCGCGGGTTAGCCCTCTGCGAGGGCTTGTGCAACGGGGCAAGCCAAGCGCGCCTCGGGATAGGTCAAATTCCAGGCCCAACCCCGTTGCGGGAGGTTTGGGCTGCGTTTCAGCCGGTTTGCGGCTCGAAGTGCCGCAGATAGCGGCCCGCGGGTTGAGAATTGGCACTGCGGCCCCTACGATCATCCGACAGCCAGGGAACACAATCGTTCCACCGGTAGTTCGCATATAGTGGGCGGAAATACCGCGCTTCTTCAGAGGCGCCCGCGCCGTCTACAAGGGGTACGAATGATTCTGATGCGAGATGTTTTCGATGCGGCGCTGATTTACGTCGCGGCGTTCGGACTGGGAACGGCATTGCTGACGATATGGACGGTGCGCTCGCCGTTTGAACACGCCGCCACGCAGGACCGTGAGCCGCTCCACCTTTCCGCCACTCTCGCCTTTGCCGGCGCGCTCGCCTGGCTTTGGACTGGCGACCTGGTTGGAACGTTGCTGGCCGCATCGGTCTCCGGCGTACTCTCGGTCGCGTTGCGAATTTTCGTGCCGCGGCTGACGATCGCAGGCGCGCAGGAGATGGCGCTGTCACCGCTCGTTTGGCTGGCCTCTACCCCTTGGACCTATTTTCTGCTGCGCGACCACGGTTTCCCGAGCTGGGTATTGGTGCTGCCGCTGCTCGGTGCGGTACTGGCGCTGGCGCCGCTTGCCTTCTTCTTCGCCGCCAAGCTCGCCCGCCAAGCGCTGCTCACCCACGCTACCTGGGAGCGTCCGGCACATGCCCTGGCCCCGTTCGCCGGGCGCGGGATGCCGCGGGTGTCGATCCAAGTACCAGCCTACGCCGAACCGCCCGAGATCGTGATCGCCGTGCTCGATCGGCTGGCGCGGCTCGACTATCCCAATTTCGAGGTCATGGTCTGCGACAATAATACCGAGGACGAGCGGCTGTGGCGCCCGGTCGAGGCGCATTGCGCACGGCTCAATCGCGAGAGCGGGATCGCGCGCTTTCGCTTCTTCCACGTTGCGCCACTGGCGGGTGCTAAGGCTGGCGCACTCAACTTCTGCCTTAAGCATATGGACCCCGCGGCCGGCCTCGTGGCGGTGCTCGACGCTGATTATCTGGCGGAACCCGATTTTCTGTCGCGGCTGACCGGCTTCTTCGACGATCCAGAAATCGGCTATCTTCAGACCCCGCACGACTATCGCGGCTTCGCCAACAACCCGTATCTGCGCGCCTGTTATTGGGAATATATGCCCAACAACAAGATCGAACTACCGGGCATCAATGAATATGGCGCGGCTTTCACGATCGGCACGATGTGCATCCTGCGTACAGAAGGCCTACGCGAGGCGGGTGGCTGGGCAGAATGGTGCCTTACCGAAGATTCTGAGGTATCGGTGCGGCTGCGTGCGGTGGGATATTCGGGCGTGTACCTGCGCGAGACCTTTGGCCGTGGGCTGATTCCGGAAACGTTCGAGGCCTATCGCAAGCAGCGCTTCCGTTGGACCGCGGGGCCAGTGCAGCAACTCCGCCGCCACTGGCGGTTATATGTACCCCGCGTGCTGGGCGGCACATCGCAGATCGGCGGCTGGTCCAAGTTGCTCGAGGTGCAGCGCGGCGCCGAGCCGGTACTGCCGGCGGTCGCAATGCTGTCGGGCTTAATGATAGGCGCCTTCACTGCGCTGCTGACTGCGGCCGGAATTTTTCCGGTGCTGGTGTTGCCCGATGTCTTCTGGCTTTCGGTGGCGATCTCGCTCGTCGCTTTCTGTGCGCGTCGCTGGCAGCGATACAGCCTTTCGGGCTGCCTCGATCTGGGCGACATGATCATGGGCGAGGTTGCGCGGCTGTCGCTGACCTATGTGCAGATGATCGGTGGCGTCGCCGGCCTGTCCACCCGGCCGCTCGCGTGGCGGCGGACGTCGAAGTTCAAGGCGCAAGGATCGGTGCGCCGCGCGTTGTCCGCCACCCTGCCAGAAACCGCGCTTGGGGTCGGCCAAATTGTGCTGCTCCTGATTCCGGTCAGCCTGGGCGAGACCCTGGGGTGGCATTTCGTGGCCCTGGTGGCGCTAGGCGGCGGGCTGTCGGCGGCCAGTTTCCTGGCTGCCCCGGCGATGGCTTTGCTCGGCGAACGGCAGTTGCGGGTCAAGGTGCCGCGCAGGGTGGTGCGCCGTTCAACCGCTGACCAGCCCGTCGATCGCGCCCTGCAGGATGTAGCTGGCGGCTAATTTGTCTACCCGCTCAGCGCGCTTGGCGCGGCTGACGTCCTCGGCGATCATCTGCCGCTCGACCGCCTGCGTAGACCAGCGTTCGTCCTGAAGGAGGATCGGTAGGCCGATATCTTCTAAATTGCGGGCAAACGCGCGAGTGCTCTGCGAGCGTGGGCTTTCCGATCCGTCTAGGTTGATTGGCAGGCCGATGACCAGCCCGGCAACCTGCTGCGCGGCGATCATCTCGATCAGCGCTGTCTTGTCCTTCTGGAATTTCGTGCGCCGGATGAGGACCGCCGGGCTGGCGAAGCTCCAGCCCGCATCGCACAAAGCGGTGCCGATCGTCTTGGTGCCGACGTCGAGGCCGAGCAGGCGGCCGCCGTTGGGCAGGGCCTCGCGGAAGGGTATGCGGTCGGTGGTGATCATGGTCGGCGTTTAGCCGAATCTCCATTTTCCGTCACCCCGGCGCAACGCTTGGCGCCAGCGGAGTAACGGAATGCCATTGGTTACTTCCCGAAGACCGCCAGACGCCGCGCCGCATCGGCCCGCACATTCGCCCAAAACAAGCTGTAGTCGAACACGTGATAGTTATTCCCCGGCAGCACATATTGTCCCATCTCAGGAGGCGGCCCCAGGCTCAATATCCCTCTGCCGATGCAGGTGGCGGGCACCCGCCCTGCGATAATCGTCGCGGTCGACAGGTCGGCAGACGGCATCAGGGTGCCCAGATTGGCGCTTGCCGCGGCGGCGCCTCCCGCCATGCCGTTCACAGGATTGGTGCAGACCATCGGCGTGCCTCTGCGCGGGGCGCCGGTGAAGCCGTTAGCATCGTCGAAGGCGTCGAAGATCAGCGAGGGATCGGCAGGTTCGCCGAAGCTCTGCCACGAGAGGATACACCCGCTCTGGTTCGGCGCGGTGCATTCCGGCAGCCCAAGCGCCGGCAAGTCCGCGGTGCGTGAGATAGGCCAGCCGATAACATAGGCGGCGACAATCCGCTTGCCGAGCGGCGTGCCTGCGATGCGCTGATGCAGCAACCGCTCGAGATGCAGCGCGCCCTGGCTGTGCCCGGCGAGAATGATTGGCCGGTCGCCCGCTTCCTTCAGGAATTGGGTGAAGGCGGAATCCACGTCGCGATAGGCTAAATCGAGCGCCTTCTGCGCATCCGCCTTGCTGGTCAGGAATGCGCCGAACGTGGCTTGGCGATAGCGCGGCGCCCAGATCGCGCCGCTCGCGTTGAACACGCTCGCCTGGCCGCGCAGGAACAGTTCGGCGCGGGCATTGGCCTCGGCATCGTCAAGCGGCGCATTCCAGCGGGCGCGGCTTAGATAGGAGGTGGGGTGGATGAAGAAAACGGCTGCCCGCGGCGCCGCGGCCGGACGGTAGCCGGACGGGGTCCATAGCGCCGGATTGCCGGAATGGTCCGGCCGGGCAATCCACAGCTTCGGGTCGGCATAGTCCGGCCCTTTGCCCGAAACATCGGCGAAAGACGCGCTCGGCACCAGCGAGGCGCGAAGGATCTCCACGCCGAAATAGCGATAGGCTAGGGCCGCAGCCACGACCAGCATGACCAGTATCGCCATGCCATAGAGGAACTTGCGAGCCACTGGCGCTCTCCCGTGTTTCGACTTCCGTGGCGCAGTCCGTGCGCTCGCGCAATGCTGATACCTTGCGCCGGCGCGCCCTGCGGTGCTAGCCGCTGCCCATGCCAGTAGATATCGCCACCGTGAAGAAGATCGCGAGCCTAGCCCGCATCGCGATCACCGAGGACGAAGCCGCCAGGATCGCCCCCGAACTCGACAACCTGATGGGCTGGGTCGAGCAATTGAGCGAGGTCGACACCTCATCGGTCGAGCCGATGACCGCGGTCATCCCCAACCATCTGCGGCTGCGTGACGACGTCGTCACTGACGGCGGCGTGCGCGATGCGGTGCTGTCCAATGCGCCCCAGGCCGAACACGGCTTCTTCGCCGTGCCCAAGGTGATCGAATAATGACCGACCTCACTGACCTCGGCATCCGCGAGATTCGCGACGGCGTGCGCGACGGCGCGTTCCGCGCGCGCGAGGTGGCCGACGCCTTCATCGGCAATGTCAGCCGCGCCAAAGCGCTCAACGCCTTCCTTGTAGAGACTCCCGACCACGCGATCGCCGCTGCCGATGCGGCCGATACCGCGCGCGATGCGGGTGAGACATTGAAACCGCTTGCCGGCGTGCCGATCGGCATGAAGGACCTGTTCTGCACCAAGGGCGTGGCAACCACCGCCGCCAGTCATATCCTCGAAGGTTTTATCCCGCCCTACGAATCCACTGTCTCCCAGAAGCTGTGGGATGCGGGTGCAGGGATGCTCGGCAAGCTCAACCTCGACCAGTTCGCGATGGGCTCGTCGAACGAGACCAGCTATTTTGGTAATGTGATCTCGCCGTGGAAGCGCAACGATGGCGGCAACGCGCCGCTTGCGCCGGGCGGTTCTTCGGGTGGCAGTTCGACCGCGGTCTCCGCGCGGCTGTGCCCGGGGGCTACCGGTACCGACACTGGCGGCTCGATCCGCCAGCCGGCCGCCTTCACCGGCATTTCGGGGATTAAGCCGACCTATGGCCGCTGCTCGCGCTGGGGCGTGGTGGCGTTCGCTTCGTCGCTCGATCAGGCCGGACCGATGGCGCGCGACGTGCGCGACTGCGCGATTCTGCTGGAAAACATGGCCGGCTTCGATGCCAAGGATTCTACCTCGCTCAAGCTCGATGTGCCTAAGTGGGAAGCGGGCCTGTCGAATAGCCTGGCAGGCAAGAAGATCGGTATTCCCCGCGAATATCGGGTCGAGGGCATGCCCGAGGAGATCGAGGCGCTCTGGCAGCAGGGCATCGCCTGGGCCAGGGACGCCGGTGCGGAGATCGTCGAGGTTTCGCTGCCGCACACCAAATATGCGCTGCCGGCCTATTACATTATCGCGCCGGCGGAAGCATCGTCCAACCTCGCGCGCTATGATGGCGTACGCTACGGACTGCGCGACCTGCCCGAGGGTGCGGGACTGCAGGACATGTATGCCGCCACCCGCGCCGACGGCTTCGGCGACGAGGTCAAGCGTCGTATCCTGATCGGTACTTACGTGCTGTCGGCCGGCTTCTACGATGCTTATTATACGCAGGCGCAGAAGGTCCGTACGCTGATCGCGCGTGATTTCGAGATTGCCTTTACCCAGTGCGATCTGCTGCTGACCCCGACCGCGCCATCGGCTGCTTTTGCGCTCGGCGAGAAGAATGCTGATCCGCTGGCGATGTATCTGAACGACGTATTCACGGTGCCGTCGTCGCTGGCGGGGCTGCCAGCGATGTCTATCCCCGGCGGGCTCGACAAGCAGGGCCTGCCGCTTGGCTTGCAGATCATCGGTCGCCCACTCGACGAGCAGGGGGTACTCAACGCAGGATTGGCGATCGAGGAACGTGCGGGTTTCCGCGCGCGGCCGGAGGCTTGGTGGTAAAATGAGCGACTATCGTATCCAGGGACAGACTGGCGCATGGGAGGTCGTGGTCGGCCTCGAAGTGCATGCCCAGGTGACCTCCAACTCCAAGCTCTTCTCAGGCGCGGCCACCACTTTCGGCGCCGAACCTAATACCCAGGTGAGCCTCGTGGACGCGGCGATGCCGGGAATGCTGCCGGTGCCCAATGCCGAGTGCATCCGCCAGGCGGTGCGCACTGGCATGGCAATCGAGGCGCAGATCAACAAATGGTCGCGGTTCGACCGCAAGAATTATTTCTACGCCGATCTGCCGCAGGGCTATCAGATCAGCCAACTCTACCACCCGATCGTCGGCGAGGGCGCGATCGATATCAGCCTCGACGACAAGAACCCTGACGCGACCGGCAAGCGGATCGGCGTTGAGCGCATTCATGTCGAGCAGGATGCGGGCAAGCTGATGCACGACCAACATCCGACTAGTTCCTATGTCGATCTCAACCGCTCGGGCGTGGCGTTGATGGAAATCGTCTCCAAGCCCGATATGCGCTCACCACAGGAGGCAGGGGCGTATCTCAGCAAGCTGCGCTCGATCCTGCGCTACGTGGGCTCATGCGATGGCAATATGGACCAGGGCTCGATGCGCGCTGATGTGAACGTCAGTGTGCGCAAGCCCGGCGACGAGTTCGGCACGCGCACCGAGACCAAGAATGTCAATTCGGTGCGCTTCGTGATGGCCGTTGTCGAGCAGGAGGCGATGCGCCAGGTCGAGGTGATCGAGGCCGGCGGTCGCATCGTCCAGGAGACGCGGCTCTACGATCCTGATCGCAACGAGACCCGATCGATGCGCTCTAAGGAAGATGCGCACGACTACCGCTATTTCCCGGATCCCGACCTGCTGCCGGTCGAACTCGACGATGCGTTCCTCGCAGAATGCCGTGCCAGCCTGCCCGAACTGCCGGATGCCAAGCGTCGCCGCTACGTTGCGCTCGGCATCACGCCTTATGCCTCGGCGGTGCTGACCGCAGAGGTCGAGGCGGCTCGCTGGTTCGACGGATTGCTCGAAACCGGTGTTGCGCCGGTGGCAGCCGCCAATTGGGTGACGTCGGAATTGTTCGGCGCGCTCAACCGCCTGGGCTTGGGGATCGAGAACAGCCCGGTCGGTCCGGCGCAGGCGGCGGAGCTGCTCGCTTTGGTCGCAGACGGCACACTTTCGGGAAGTCTCGCCAAGCAGGTGTTCGAGATCATGCTCGAAACCGGGCAGGCGGCTTCTGCTGTCGTCGAGGAGCGCGGACTCAAACAGACCAGCGATACCGGCGCGATTGAGGCGGTGATTGCCGAGGTGATGGCGGCTAACGCAACCAAGGTTGCGGAGTATCGCGGCGGCAAGGACAAATTGTTCGGCTTCTTTGTCGGCCAGACGATGAAGGCGATGGGCGGCAAGGCCAATCCTGGCGTGGTTAACGAATTGCTGAAGACGGCGCTTGGCGAAAGCGTGGCGTCGTAAGACCCGGACGCAGCTTCGCACACCTCCGTCACCGCAGCGCACGCAGGGCCGCAAGCGACCCTGCCGGCTGCTTTCTGTCAGAGATCTCAGCCTGCTTTGAGATGACGAATAGGCGGAGGGCAGCGAGGGTGTCGGGCAGATCTCGCCCACCTCTGCTGGCGGGAATTACGCCGCCCGCCCGACCCCGCCCAGATCATCCTTGCGCCGCAGATACGGTGCGACCAGATCGCGCGACCGGAACCACTCCTGCCGCTCCTCATCGAGGGTTGCGAAAGCGCCGATCACCCGGCGGCAGTCGGGCGACTTGCACTGGCAGATCATGTGCCAATGCGTATCTGCCAGCGTTGTCGAATAGTCCCAGGCGATCTCCTCGCCGGGAGCGATGCCGCGTAGCGCTACCAGGAACACGCCTCCAGCAATGAAGCGCAGCCCGGCGTTTGGATTGCAGCTGTGGTTTATCAGGTCGTCGATCCTACCCGACGGACCCATATATTGATCCGGCGTCACCTGCACGAAGCGGTCGGTGCGGCCGAGCATCCGGCTGGGCACCTTGTCAGCCCGGAAGCGGCGGCCGGTAAATTCGACGATTGTGTCGCCTTCGGCAAACCCCAATGAGGCATAGACTGCCTTGCCGAGATGACTCTCCCCGACCGAGAACAGATTCGCGGCCGGCGGATAGGCATCCAGGATGTAGAAGCGCCCGTTGCGAAACCCCAGCGAGCGCAGCGGGTTGATCGTTGCGAGGCCGACCATAAACCACACGCTCGAATGGCACAGCAATTCGACGAACACGTAGCCATATTCGCCGATGCCCTGTCCCGCATGAGGGGCGGCGACCAGCAGCGTAGCAAGATCGCCGATCGTCCACAGTCCCCAGGCGGGCGAACGCTCGCGGCGGCGATCCTCCCAGGTGCTGATCCAGGTCGGCCAGAAGCTAACCGGCACTGCCGCAACCACCAGCATGTGCGCCCAGAAGGTCTCACGGAACACGATCCACACCACCAGCGCCGCAAGGCAGGTGGCGGTGCAGAAGACCTCGGTTGAGGTGGGAGTGCTCCACGACGAGCGCCGCCAGACTGCGGCGGTGATCGCGATGCACGAGATCGCGGACACGTAGAATATCAGCGCCTGCGGTTCGCCGGGGTTGACCGCGCCATAGGTCAGCGCCTCAACGCTGGTTGCGACGCTCCAGATCATCCACGAGGCGCGATTGGGCTCGACCAGTTGGCGGCGCAGGCTGGTCAGATAGACCGCGTAGCCGGCAAAGCTGCACACAACCGCGACGATGAACCATGGTGCGAACATGCCGCGAAATGCCCCTTATTGGTACGGTGTTTACCATGTCCGTCAGAAACCGTCTATTTGAAAGGGGCGGAGTCGCGGCGAGCCCGGAGGAGCGGGGAATTCGATAACCAAAACGAAAAGGGCGCCCGGATCGCTCCGGACGCCCTTTCTGATTGATGCCGCAGCTAAGCCGCGTCTTCGGACGTCGCCAGGGCGACGCCCTCGTGGCTACGTCTTAGTAGCTATAGTACATGTCGAACTCTACCGGGCTCGGAGTCATCTCCCAGCGCGCCACGTCCTCATATTTCAGCTCGATATACGACTCGATCTGATCCTTGGAGAACACGTCGCCCTTCAGCAGGAAGTCGTGATCAGCGGCCAGGCACTCGAGCGCCTCGCGGAGCGAACCGGCGACCGTCGGAATGGTCTTCAGCTCTTCTGGCGGCAGGTCGTACAGGTTCTTGTCCATGGCTTCGCCCGGATGAATCTTGTTCTGGATGCCGTCGAGGCCGGCCATGAACAGCGCGGCATAGCACAGGTAGGGATTGGCCATCGCGTCGGGGAAACGCACTTCAACGCGCTTCGCCTTGGCGCCGGTGCCATAGGGGATGCGGCACGAGGCCGACCGGTTGCGTGCCGAGTAAGCGAGCAACACGGGAGCCTCATAGCCCGGCACCAGCCGTTTGTAGCTATTGGTGGTCGGGTTGGTGAACGCGTTGACCGCCTTGGCATGCTTGATGATGCCACCGATGAAGTACAGGCACATGTCCGACAGGCCCGCATAGCCGTTTCCGGCGAACAGCGGCTCCTTGCCGTTCCAGATCGACAGATGGGTGTGCATACCCGATCCGTTATCTTCCTTGATCGGCTTGGGCATGAACGTGACGGTCTTGCCGTACGCATGCGCGACCTGATGGACGACATATTTGTAGATCTGCATACGATCGGCGGTGACGGTCATCGTGCCGAAGGTCAGGCCCAGTTCGTGCTGTGCGGAGGCGACCTCGTGATGGTGCTTGTCGCACGGCAGACCCATTTCGAGCATGGTCGAGACCATCTCGCCGCGGATGTCGACGGCGCTGTCAACCGGCGCGACCGGGAAATAGCCACCCTTGGCGCGCGGGCGATGGCCCATGTTGCCGCCCTCATATTCGCGGCCTGAGTTCGTCGGCAGTTCGATATCGTCGATCTTGTAGAAAGACGTGGCATAGCTGTTCTCGAACTGAACGTTGTCGAACATGAAGAACTCAGCTTCCGGACCGATGTAGATCGTGTCGCCAATGCCGGTGGTCTTCAGATATGCCTCGGCGCGCTTCGCAGTAGAGCGCGGATCGCGGGCATAGAGTTCGCCGGTCGAGGGTTCGACGATGTCGCATACCAGGATCAGCATCGGCGTCGCCGAGAACGGATCGATCCAGATCGCGTCGAGATCTGGCTTCAGGATCATGTCGGATTCGTTGATCGCCTTCCAGCCCTCGATCGAGGAGCCGTCGAACATGAAGCCGTCGGTCAACTCGTCTTCGCCAACGACGCTCGAGACCATCGTCAGATGCTGCCACTTGCCCTTGGGATCGGTGAAGCGCAGATCGACCCACTCGATCTCTTCGTCCTTGATCTTCTGCAGGATGGTGCTGGCCGTGTTCGCCATATGTAAGCCCTTTGCTCTCTAGAGGTCCCCCCGCGCCCATACGGACTTGGGCAATCCCGGTAAACTACGCTGTCACTAAATGTTGCGGCGCGTCAGATGGCACTCTCGTCACGCTCCCCTGTGCGGATACGCATTGCCGTTTCGACCGGGATCACAAAGATCTTGCCGTCGCCGATCCGTCCGGTCTGCGCGGCGGCGGCGATTGCCTCGACCACGCGCTCGGCGAGCGAATCTTCGACCACCACCTCAAGTTTCACCTTTGGGAGGAAATCTACCACATATTCCGCGCCGCGATACAGCTCGGTATGCCCCTTCTGTCGCCCGAAGCCCTTGGCCTCAGTAACGGTGATGCCGGACACGCCCACTTCGTGGAGCGCTTCCTTCACCTCATCGAGCTTGAACGGCTTGATGATGGCTTCGATCTTCTTCACGCAGGTTACCCCCAGTCCTAATGACGCATACCCCGTCGCCGATCGCGCGGACCTGCACTGATCGTGCCAGACCCGTGCGATGGCCAGGCTCTCCGGCCGCGGGAGCCTGGCGGGTTAACAAGTGCTTACCAAATAGGCAGGGGTGTAGTCGATGCCCGATTGCGGGGCAGGACGATCAGTATGGCGGGCGGTCAAATCCGCCCGGGCTGCTCGTAAAAATTTCGCACCCGGTCTCGGTGATTCCAATCGAATGTTCAAATTGCGCCGAGAGCGAGCGGTCGCGGGTCACTGCGGTCCAGCCGTCGTCGAGCATCTTCACATCGGGCTTGCCGATGTTGATCATCGGCTCGACCGTGAAGATCATACCAGGCTTGAGTTCCGGGCCCGTACCCGGGCGGCCGACGTGTACTACCTCCGGCGCATCGTGGAACAGTCGCCCGACGCCGTGCCCGCAGAAATCGCGGACCACGCCGTAGCGGTGCTTCTCGGCATGGGTCTGGATTGCGTGGGCGACGTCGCCCATCCGGTTGCCGGGTTTTGCCTGTTCGAGGCCGAGCATCAGGCACTCATAGGTCACGTCGACCAGTCGCCGGGCTTTCACTCCGACGTCGCCGACCAGGAACATCCGGCTGGTGTCGCCGTGCCAGCCGTCGAGCAGCGGCGTCACGTCGATATTGACGATGTCACCGTCTTTGAGCGTTCGCTCGGAGGGAATGCCATGGCACACCACATGGTTGATCGAGATGCAGCAGCTATGGGTATAGCCGCGATAGCCAAGCGTCGCGGGCACCGCGCCGTGCAAGGTCGTGAAGTCCAGCATCAGCCGATCGATCTCGCCGGTGGTGACACCTGGAACAACGTGGGGCACCAGCATGTCGAGCGTGGCGGCAGCGAGCTGGCCTGCCTTGCGCATACCCTCGAACGCGTCGGGTCCATGGAGCTTGATCGCGCCGGTGCGGCCGATCGGCGCGTCGGCGGTTACGGTTACATAATCGGTCATAGTCGCCACATAGCAATGCCTGCGCCACTTTGCGAGGGGGCCGCTTTGGACTATGCGCAGCAGATGACATCCTCCGTAAGCGCCCCCGCCGACGATCGCATCTGGACAGCGGCTCTCGTCGTCATCGGCGACGAGATTCTCTCGGGTCGGACCCAGGACAAGAACGTCGCGCAACTCGCCACGTGGCTCAACGTGCAGGGTATCCGGCTTGCCGAAGTGCGGGTGGTGCCAGACGTCACCGCGGCGATCGTCGAGGCGGTTAATATTCTGCGCGCTCGCAACGACTATCTGTTCACTACCGGTGGGATCGGTCCAACCCACGACGACATCACCGTCGATGCGATCGCCGTGGCGCTCGGCGTGAGAGTCGTCCACCACCCCAAGGCGGTCGAGGTGCTGACCGCATATTACGAAAGCAAGGGCGGGATCACCGAGGCGCGACTGCGCATGGCGCGGGTGCCCGAAGGCGCCGGGCTGATCGAGAATCGAATGTCCGGTGCGCCGGGCATTCATATTGGCAATATCTTCGTAATGGCGGGGGTGCCGCATATCACCGCCGGAATGCTCGACGCGCTGACCGGCACGCTTGAGGGTGGGCGGCCGGTGCTGTCTGCGACACTCGGCTGCTGGGTGGCAGAGAGCGAAGTCGCAGACCTGCTCGGCAAGGTCGAGCGCAGCCATGCAGGTGTGTCGATCGGCAGCTATCCGTTCTTCCGCGAGGGGCGGACCGGCGCGAACTTTGTGGTGCGGGCGATCGACCAGGCCGTGCTAGACGGCTGTCTGGCGGATCTGACGTCGCAGTTAGAGGCCGCCGGGCGCGAGGTCGTGCAGGGCGGGATCTGAGCGTTCAATCAACCAGCGCCGACGAAATTTCGTTTCGCAAGGGAAATGGTGGCTCCAAACCTTGGCTGCTGCGTTTCCAGACCCATACGAGCGGGCGCTATCGCCCGTCGGTTCGATCCGCAGAGGAAGACGAATGACAATGCGCAAATATCTGGTGGCGGCATTGGCCGCGGGCCTCTCGATCTCCGCCCAGGCCCAGACCGGTGACGCCAAGAAGGACAGCACGACCAAAACGGCCGGCAATATTGCCACCCAGCCGATCCGCGACGTGGGGCTCTCCAAGGCCAAGATACCCCCGGTTCTGGTGGCCGCCAGCGAAAATCCCTACGCGTTGCGCCAGACCCAGGGCTGCCCGCAACTCGCAGCCGCGATCCGCGACCTGAGCAACGTGCTGGGTCCAGACTTTGGCGCCGGAGCTGCCGCCAACGAGCGCCGGTCGAGCGCTGCCGAAGTTGGCGGGCGCGCGGTGGTGAACTCGCTGATCCCGTTCCGCGGCGTCGTTCGTGAAGTGTCGGGCGCCGCACCTGCGGAGCGCAAGCTGAACGCCGCGGTCGATGCCGGGTTTGCGCGACGTGGTTTCCTGCGTGGCCTGCAGGTCGGACGGCGCTGCAAGGCGTCCTAACCTGCGTTCTCCGCCAGGCGGATAGTGTGCGCGCCAAGGTCGGCAGGGGTGTGTAGCCTGCTAGCCTTGGCGCGGCGCAAGATGCCATCGGGGGAAACAGGCGATGATCTACCTATGATCTACAAGGGGCGCGAATCGATCGCCGGACTCGCGGATGGCGAAGACCGGCTGATCGCCATGGTGACGGCGCTCACCTCCGAACTTTCGGTCACGCGCGAACGGCTCGATACGCTGGAGCGCGTTTTGCAGCGATCGGGACAATTGTCTGAGACGGCGATGGAGGGATATCGTCCTGACCTGGAAGCGGTCGCGGCGCGCGATTCGATGCGCAAGCGGCTGATCACGAAGATATTTCGCCCGATGCGCGACGCCTCGGCCCGCGCGGCCGCCGCTACGGGAGCCGAATCATGACGGAAGGCCATCCGATGCTGCCTCAGGCGTCGCTCGACGAAGCCGCGCAGCAACTGTTCCTTCGGGACCTAAAGGGGTATGTCGCGGAGCAACTCGAGCCGTTCGAGGCTGCGGCGGCAGCCGCACTTGATCCGGGTGAAGGCCACAATGACCGCGTCGGCCATGTCTATGCAAAGCTCCATGAGCGGCCGAGTTTTCGCGACTATGCCAGTCTGCGACGTACCTCGCAGGAACTGCTGTGGGATGACGTCGCGGTAAGCGTACGCCGGCAGGCGGCTGCGCTCGACGCCAAGGCGGAGATTGCCGAGCCCAAAGGCAGTCTTACTCTGGCGCCCGCAATGCGCCAGCCCGCCTATCTCGATGCGGCCGACGTCCATCTTATGCCGGGCGGCTATGCCGACGATCCGGGCGGGGTCGCGCAGGGCGCGCTGATGGACCGTGGTGGTGCGGTCTACATGCTCGGTCGCAATGGTGGGCTGCTGAACGATGTGCGCGGTCACACGCTGGCGGCCCATGTACTGCATCGCTGGCCCGGGCTCGTGCCGAATCGCGTCCTGGAGCTCGGCTGCGGGGTAGGGGTCAGCACGCTCCCGATCGCTGCAGCCTTTCCACAAGCGGAGGTTCATGGGCTTGATGTCGGCGCGTCGATGCTGCGCTATGCGCACGCACGCGCCGAGCATCTCGGGGTGGCGATTCATTTCCACCAGGGCGACGCCGAGCACACCGGCTTTGCGGAAGGCAGTTTCGATCTCGTCTTCTCCTGCGTGCTGATGCACGAGACCTCGCCGACAGCGATCGATGCGATCCTATGCGAGAGCCATCGGCTGCTGCGTCCCGGCGGGGTCGCGGTGCACCTTGAGGTGCCCAACCGCTATGAGACGATGCCACTGTGGGCCAAGATCCGCGGCGAAATCGAACACGACTATAACAATGAGCCCAATTGGAAGACGGCGATCAGTATCGACTATGCTGCGGCGATGGGGGCAGCGGGCTTCGCCGACGTCGTCACCGGCTTCCAAGACAGCACCAGCCGGCCTGAGCCTGGCAACCAGGGTTTCGGAGCGGAGAATAAAGGCGTCTTCCGCTCGTGGTTCGTCACCTCGGGGCGGCGCGGCTGATGTCGGATATCGTCGAACGCGCCTTCGTGCGGACCGAGGACGGTCTCGTCCATTATCGCAGCGCGGGGCCGATAACCGGCGCGCCGCTGGTGCTGCTCCACGCTTCGCCCGGATCGTCCCGTGGGCTGGAAGCGCTGATCGAGGCGCTACATCACGCGGATCCGGAGCGGTGGATTCTCGCCCCGGATACGCTGGGTAATGGCGACAGCGCTCCGCCTTCGGCTGAGGCGCCGGATATCGCTTGGTTTGCCGGCAGTCTTGTGCGGTTGATCGACCGGCTCGGCATTGCCCATGCGACCCTCTACGGCACGCATACCGGCGCGCGGATCGCCTGCGAGGCGGCGATCCTGGCCCCGGAACGGATCGGCCGGATCGTGCTCGACGGGATTGGCGATTATGCCCCGGAGATGCGCGCATTATTGCTGCGTGACTATGCGCCCGAGATGCAGCCCGACGAATACGGCCGGCACTTGATCTGGGCGTTCAACTTCGTGCGCGATCAAGCGCTGCATTACCCTTATTTCCTGCGCGACCCCGAGCATCGACTGATGACCCGGGCGGTGCCTGAGGCTGAGGAGATGCACATCCGCACACTCGAAGTTCTGAAAGGGCTGACCAGCTACCACAAGGCATATCGCGCGGCCTTCGCCTATCCGGCTACGCAACGGCTGCCGCTGGTGCCGTGCCCCGCGCTATTCCTCGACAGCCGTGCAGAACTGCCGGTGCTCAAAGCCAAGGTTCGCGCCTTCGCCGATTCGGTGCCCGACGCGGCGATCACCGAGGTCGATCCCGAGCCGGGCAGCAAGGCTGCGGCGATACTCGACTTCCTCCGATAGGCGCTATCGGAGGAAGTGGGCGGTCATTGCGCGTCGTCGTCCTGATTCTTCGTAACGCCGCCGGTGCCGCCGACGCCATCGGGAATCCCCGATGAGGTGAACGAATCGGGCTCGCGTCCGCCTTCGCCGCGCGCGACCGCGTCGGATCGCGCTTCGACCGCTTGTTCGATATCGCTGCGTTCGTCCTGCTCGACTTCGGGCGGCAGGCTGTCGGGATGGGAGGCGCTCATGTCAAATCTCCGGCTGGATTTCGGGCGTGCTGTCCGGCGTGGCCGGTGCGGGGAAGTCGATGTCGGGCGTCGGCGGGGAGTATTCGGGCGGCGCAATCGAGGGTTCGCCGGGCTGGCTCGGCTCGACGGGGAATTCCTGTGGGGGGATGGTCGCCATAGTGTCTCTCCTTCAAACCTTTCAACGCGCCGACACGCGGGGGGTTGCCTCGCGGCTTGAACCGACGCACAGCGCTGCTATAGAGCCCGCCGACCGGCGGTGTCCCATGCGGGCGTGGCGGAATTGGTAGACGCGCTTGGTTTAGGTCCAAGTATCGCAAGATGTGGGGGTTCGAGTCCCTTCGCCCGCACCAGTCCTTCACGTTTCGTGAGGGACTGGAACCACGAAAATTTTCTATAAGGCTTCGGACGAGATCATGCAGACAGTCGAGACGTTGAACGAGGGCCTGAAGCGCGCCTACACGCTGACCATCACGGCAAAGGACATCGACTCGAAGGTCGATGGCGAGATCAAGCGAATCGCGCCGCAGATGAAGATGCCTGGTTTCCGCCCCGGAAAAGTGCCCGCCAATCTCGTGCGCAAGATGCATGGCCCGGCGCTTCTCCAGGACGCGCTCGAGACCTCGATTCGCGAAAGCGTCCAGGCGCTGATCGCGGAGCAGCAGATTCGGCCGGCGATGCAGCCATCGGTTGAGCTCACCGACGGCTATGAGCCCGGCAAGGACGCCGAGATCAAGGTCGCGCTCGAAGTGCTTCCGCAGGTGCCGACTCCGTCGATCGACGGCCTCAAGCTCGAGCGTCTGACGGTTCCGGCTGGCGACGATGCGATCGACACGCAGCTCAAGCGGTTTGCGGACCAGCAGAAGCGTTGGGAAGATGCCGCCGAGGGCTATGAAGCAGCCCAAGGCGACATGGTCGTCATGGATTTCGTCGGCAAGGTCGCTGATGTTCCCTTCGACGGCGGTACCGGCGAGGACATGTCGGTCGAGATCGGCTCGGGCCGTCTCATCCCCGGCTTCGAGGACCAGGTAGTCGGCGTGAAGACCGGCGACGAGCGCCAGATCAACGTGACGTTCCCGGAAGATTACAACGCCAAGGAACTGGCCGGCAAGGACGCGACCTTTGATCTCACGATCAAGGCCGTGAAGACCGCGGGCGAGACGGCGATTGACGAAGAGCTCGCCAAGTCGCTCGGGCTCGAGAGCCTGGAGCAGCTCAAGGGTCTGCTCAAGGGGCAGATCGAGCAGGAGCATAACGGTCTCACCCGCACCTACATGAAGCGCAAGCTGCTCGACCAGCTTGCGGAGGGCCACGATTTTGAAGTGCCGCCGTCGATGGTGGAAGCGGAGTTCGGCCAGATTTGGTCGCAGCTCGAGCACGAAGCCGGCCATGAGGAAGATCCCGTGGCGGCGATGGCCGAGATGGAAAGCGAGCGCGACGATTACCGCAAGATCGCCGAGCGGCGCGTGCGCCTGGGGTTGCTGCTCTCCGAGATCGGATCGGCCAATGGCGTCGAAGTGACCCAGCAGGAAATGAACCGGCTGATCGGCCAGGCCGCGCAGCAATATCGCGGCGAGGACCAGACCCGCTTCATCCAGTACGTCCAGCAGGACCCGATGGCCGCTGCCCAGCTGCGCGCGCCGCTATATGAGGACAAGGTCGTCGATTACCTGTTCGAGAAGGCCGAGATTTCCGAGCGCGAAGTGACACGCGAAGAGCTCGAAGCCGCGATCGAGAGTGAAGACGGTTTCGACACCGGCACGCATACCCACGATCACGACAACCATAAGCCCAAGGCGAAGAAGGCGAAGAAGCCGGAGACCACTGAGGGCGAGACCGAGGTTGAGGCTGCTCCTAAGCCGAAGAAGACCGTCGCCAAGAAAGCGACCGACGCCGACATCGAGCCGGCAGCGCCCGGCGACGAGTTGGTCGAAGCCGAACCGGTGAAGAAGGCCGCGACCAAGAAGGCGCCGGCTGCCAAGGTCGAAGCGGCTGACGATGCGGTCGAGGCTGCGCCGAAGCCGAAGAAGGCCAAGGCGAAGACTACCGAGGCCTGACTCACATCGCTCTCTCCTTGCGGAGGGGAGGGCGATGTGCAGACTTGGGTCGGCGCAGTCGATCTGGGTCGGAGCTGGTGGAGGGGAGCGCTTGCATAGCAAATGCGCCGAGCTACGTTGCGCTCGCCCCTCTACGCCTCTGCCAGTCAGCGTGCTGCCTGGCTGGGTATCCTTTCCTTTGTCCAGGGAGAGGAATCAGGGGCCGCTTAACTTCTGCCGGCTAGAGGATCTGCATGACGACGCCCCGCATCGCGATCCTGCTCCCCTGCTATAACGAAGCCGCTGCGATCGCGCAGACCGTCGCCGGTTTCCGCGCTTCTCTCCCGCACGCGACCATCTACGTTTATGACAATAATAGCTCCGACGACACCATGGCGGTCGCCCGCGCCGCCGGCGCCATTGTCCGCAGCGAGCGGATGCAGGGCAAGGGCAATGTCGTGCGCCGTATGTTTGCTGACGTCGACGCCGATATCTACGTGATGGCCGATGGCGACGCGACCTATGACGCGGCGTCCGCGCCCGCGCTGGTTGACCGCTTAGTCGAAGAGCAGCTCGACATGGTGGTCGGCGCGCGCGTAACTCAGGTCGAGGCCGCTTATCGTCGCGGTCATCAGTTCGGCAACGCGCTGCTCACCGGGATGCTGGCCAAATTGTTCGGCCGCAGCTTCACCGATATTCTAACGGGGTACCGGGTGTTTTCGCGACGGTTTGTGAAAAGCTTCCCGGTGCTCACCGGCGGCTTTGAGATCGAGACCGAGATCAGCGTCCATGCTCTCGAACTGAAAATGCCGGTCGCCGAGATCGATACGCCCTATTTCGCGCGACCCGAGGGCTCAGAATCCAAGCTCAACACCTATGGCGACGGCTTTCGCATTTTACGAACGATCGTCACGCTTTACCGGATCGAACGGCCTTTGCTGTTCTTCGGTGCGATCGGCGCGCTGTTCGCGGCGCTCGGGCTGGTGCTGGCAATCCCGTTGATCCTTACCTATCTCCAGACCTCGTTGGTGCCGCGTTTCCCCACCGCGATCCTGATCATCGGCCTTATTCTGCTGGCCGCGCTCTGCTTCTTCGCCGGGCTGATCCTGGATACGGTGGTGCGCGGTCGCCGCGAGGTTCGCAGGCTCGCCTATCTCGCCCACCCTGCGCCGGGCACTGTGAGGGGTTGAACTCCCTCCACCCAGCGACGATGTTAGACGCTCCAAAGGGGCAGAGGACCAATTTTTCCCATGCATAATCCGTTGACCGATGGCCTCGTTCCCATCGTTATCGAGCAGTCGAACCGCGGTGAGCGCAGCTTCGACATCTTCTCGCGCCTGTTGCGCGAGCGTATCATCTTCGTAACCGGCGGTGTCGAGGACGGCATGGCCTCGCTGATCACCGCCCAGCTGCTGTTCCTGGAATCCGAGAATCCGAAGAAGGATATCTGGATGTACATTAACTCGCCGGGTGGTGTGGTGACTGCCGGCATGGCGATCCACGACACCATGCAGTATATCCGTCCGCGCGTCGGCACGGTGTGCATTGGTCAGGCGGCGTCGATGGGTTCGTTCCTGCTTGCCGCCGGTGAGCCGAGCATGCGCGTCGCGCTGCCCAACGCCCGCATCATGATCCACCAGCCATCGGGCGGCGCACAGGGCATGGCCTCGGACATCCAGATCCAGGCGAATGAGATTCTGCGGATTCGTGCGCGGATGAACGATCTGTACGCAAAGTACACCGGTCAGCCGCTTGAGGAGATCGAACGCAAGATGGATCGCGACACATTCCTATCGGCGGAAGAGGCCAAGGCGTTCGGCCTTATCGATGAAGTGTTCGACAAGCGCCCCGCGGTGGCTGAAGATGGTGGTACGCCGAGCGTAAGCGGGCCGACCGCCGTATAAGCCCTAACGGGATTTTGGCGATTGTAGTGTAGAAGCGGGCCGGGTTAGGATGGCCCGCTTGTAATGCGCCTCAGGGTGCCGAGGATGGATTAAATGACGAAGCTCAGCGGTGGCGACTCCAAGAGCACGCTATATTGCTCGTTTTGCGGCAAGTCGCAGCACGAGGTGAGGAAGCTCATCGCAGGACCGACCGTATTCATCTGCGATGAATGCGTCGAACTGTGCAATGATATCATCCGGGAAGAGACCAAGTCGGCGCTCGTCTCCAAGAAGGATGGCGGCGTGCCCACGCCGCAGGAAATCTGCGACGTGCTCGACGATTACGTGATCGGCCAGAAGCGCGCCAAGCGCGTTCTGTCGGTGGCGGTGCACAACCACTACAAGCGCCTCAACCATGGCGCCAAAGGTGCCGATGTTGAGCTTTCGAAGTCGAATATTCTGCTCGTCGGTCCCACAGGATGCGGCAAGACGCTGCTTGCGCAGACGCTTGCCCGTATTCTCGACGTGCCGTTCACGATGGCCGATGCGACCACGCTTACCGAAGCTGGCTATGTCGGCGAGGACGTGGAGAACATCATCCTGAAGTTGCTCCAGGCTTCCGACTATAATGTCGAGCGGGCGCAGCGCGGGATCGTCTATATCGACGAGATCGATAAGATCAGCCGCAAGGCCGAAAATCCGTCGATTACCCGCGATGTTTCGGGCGAGGGCGTGCAGCAGGCGCTGCTCAAGCTGATGGAAGGCACCACTGCGTCGGTGCCTCCGCAAGGTGGGCGGAAGCATCCGCAGCAGGAGTTCCTGCAGGTGGATACGACCAATATCCTATTTATCTGCGGCGGCGCCTTCTCGGGGCTTGAGAAGATCATCGGCGATCGTCTGCAGGGCAAGTCGATCGGTTTTGGGGCGCACGTCGCCGCGCCGGACGAGCGTCGCACAGGCGAGATGTTGCGTTCGACCGAGCCCGAAGATCTGCTTAAATTCGGATTGATCCCGGAGTTCGTGGGTCGTCTGCCGGTGATCGCGACTCTGGAAGATCTTGACGTCGATGCGCTCGTCAAGATCCTCAAGGAGCCGAAGAACGCGCTGGTCAAGCAGTATCAGAAGCTGTTCGAGATGGAGTCAGTCGAACTCGGCTTCACCGACGAGGCGCTGGTCTCGGTCGCCAAGAAGGGTATCGAACGCAAGACCGGTGCGCGTGGTCTGCGATCGATCCTGGAGGGCATTTTGCTCGACACTATGTTCGATCTGCCCGGGATGGACGGCGTCGACGAGGTGATGATCGACAAGGACGTGGTCGACGGCCGCAAGGAACCGGTCCGCGTCTATGCCAAGAAAGAAAAAACGGGGGCCGCCTAAAGCGCGTCTCTCTTAAAGGAGCCGAATCGCCGTCCGCCGGGCTGAAAAGCCTGACGGGCGGCGATGTCGTTTCGGCTACCCACCGGCGCCGACCTAAAATTTATCATTGTTACCAAATATTAGCTTTCTATCGCGTAGCTCGGGGCATGGGAGATTCCGAATGACGCTCGCGGGTAAGCTGTATTTTTCCGACGACCAGACGGGCCCGAGTGGCCGAATCGCCGAGCGGCGTCCGCTTATGGCAGATGCTACGCTGCGCGACGACGCGTCGGTGCCGATGGATATCTCTGTAGTCGATCTGTCGAGCAGCGGCTGCCTGATCGAGGGCGCATCGGACCTAGTGGTGCCGTCGCTGGTGACGCTTGGCATTGCCGGAATTGGCCGTGTTCCCGCGCGCATCGTGCGGCGTGATGGTAGCCGTTACGGTTGCTCGTTCCTGCTGCCGCTGGCCGAGCATGTCGTGGCGAAGGCCCAGGCGCTGGACACTGTCGTAACCTTCCCTGCGGCAGCTTTGCCGCGTTTGGTGATGTTTGATGAGACGTCGATGCCCGATCCGGCGCGCTGGCCGCGCCCTGTGCGGTTGCTGCTGCTGATCGGCGGTGCGATCCTGACCTGGGCAATCGTGTTGTACGTCCTGGTCTGACGCTCAGAACAGCCCAGGTATAAAGCGCTTCACCCGCGTCTCCCAGGCATCATAGTCCGCCCCGAACATCTGCCGCAGCAGCCGCTCCTCTTCGCGGATCCGCAGCCAGGTGCCGAGCGCGAACACCGGCACGCCCACCAGCAGCAGCGGTAGGTGGCCGAATCCGATCGCGAGGGCGAGACCGATCATTCCCATTGCGGAATAGATCGGATGGCGCACCCAGGCGAACGGCCCTGCGATGACCAGACTGTGGTCGGATCGGGTACGCGCGATCAAGCTCCAGTTGCGGCCCATGGTCGCGGTCGCCCAGGCAAAAATCGCGGTAGCGCCAAACATCAGGATCGCGACGGCCGCCGCTTCGATCAGCGCTTCCATTGATAGCGGATCGAGCCCCAGGTCGATCGGCCCGAACCCGCCAATGCCGATACCTACCGCCTGAACGGCGACCCCGAGCCAAGATCGGCTCGCGCGCGCGCCTTGTCCGGGGTCCTGCGCCGGACGCCGCAGGCGCGCGACCAGCAGCGCGAGCAGGAAAGCCGCAAGGCCTGCCGTCAGCGCGGCGAGGCCGGGCAGACCGACCGGATCGCCGGAGAGGATCACGATGTGCGCCCTCGACCAACGCCGTCGCGGCTGACCTGTTTCAGGGTTAAGGCAGGGGCAAGCATCCCGCACGTCACCTTTGCACGTCTATGGAGGGAAACACGCTCAGCATGGCGGAAAGGCCGGCTATGGCTTTCCTGGCGGGTGTGCGGCCTTCCATGCCTGCAGTTCCTCCACTGCGATCGAGCGACGCAATATCCTGGCGGCCGGATCGACCACCACATGCGCGCCCGTCGGCACGGTAATCGTCCCGGTCCCGTCGGCCATCGCCAGTCGCTGCACCTTGTCCCCGACCTGCACCTCGACCGGCATCGGGAAGGGGCCGCCACCCGGGGCCTTCCAGGCCAGCGTCAGCCGGCCGCCGTCTCGCGTCTCGACCAACTCAGGCAGCGCCGCCTTTCGAAGATAAACGTCGAAGAACCAGTCGTAGTCCTTGCCCGTGACCTGCTGTACGAGTCGCTCATATTCCACGGTCGAACCGAACCGCGGCACGAAATTTCCCGGCTTTGGGTCGGCGCGGCCGTAGACCAAGCGGCGGGTGACGTCGAAAAATGCCGCGTCGCCGATCAGTCCGCGCAGGGTATGGAGCATCCACGATCCCTTGTAATAGATGTCGTTGCCGGGTCCGCCCTTTGAGGCTTCGTACACTTCTTCCTCGGTAATCACCCGGCCGCGGACGATCGGCACCTTATTTACGATCAGCGCGCGCTGGGTCTGGAGCATCGCGTCGTAGCGCGCGGTTCCCTCGCGCCACTGGCCGTAGAGCGGCTGCATGTAGGTCTCGTAGCCCTCGTGCAGCCAATAATCGTCCCAATTGGCCGCGGTGAGTTGGTTGCCAAACCATTCATGGCCGAATTCGTGCTGGAACAGCCAGTCGAACCCCTCGATTGCCTTAGCATAGCCATTGCCATAACCGTTGATCGTCTGATGCTCCATGCCAAGATACGGTGTCTCGACCACCCCGACTTTCTCGGCGCCGAACGGGTAAGGGCCGATTATCGCTTCGTAGAAATCGAGCGTCGGTGCAAATTCGGCAAACAGGCCCTGGGCCTGCACCTCCTCGCCCGGAAGATACCAATAGGACATCGGGACGCTGTTGCCGAAGCGGCTAGCGTAGCTGCCCGAGATCACCTCATAGGGTGCGACATTGAGCGCGACACCATAGGTATTGGGGTGAGCGATGCTCCAGTTCCAGGTGGTGCGGCCATCGGGGAGGGGCTCCACGCCCTTGGGTACGCCATTGGACGGGGCTTTCAGCCCCTTGGGTACGGTGATGTGCAGGTCGACCCGGCCCGGCTCGCCGGTTGGGAAGTCGAGGCACGGCCAGAACAGGTCGCAGCCATAGCCCTCGGCGGTAGTCGCCACCCAAGGGCGGCCGCCCTTGGTTCTCGACCAGACGAAACCGTCGTCCCACGGCGCTTTCACCGCGACATGGGGAGTGCCGCCATATGTAATCCGCGCGACGATTTTCTGTCCGGCTGTCACCGCGTGAGGCAAAGCGATCGTCAGGCGCCCGTCGGGGTCGGCATAGGCCGCGGCCTCGCCGTTGATCGTCACGGCGCTCGGACCGAGATTGCGGTCGAGGTCGATCAGCAACCGGGTAAGCGGCGCCTTAGTGGTGAAGGTAAGCGTCGCTATGCCCGCCAGCCGCTCAGTATCGGGAAACACCTCCAGGGCGAGGTCGGCGCTGTCAAAGTCCAGCGCGGCCTGATCGGGGGCGATCGGACCACCCGATTTCTGGGTTTGCTCGGTGATCGGCGGCAGTCCTTTCTCGGCTCCGGCTGCGCCAGCAGTCATCAGCAACGCGATGACCGCACTTCGGCCGAGACCACCGAAAATCGTCCGACGATTGATGGACGGTTCATCCGCACCATATAAGATGGCAATGACGCCGGATTCGGGCGTCCCTGGAGCATTCATGACCAAGACCTATCCAGTTCTGCCACTTCGCGACATTGTCGTGTTCCCGCACATGATCGTGCCGCTGTTCGTCGGTCGCGACAAGTCGGTTGCGGCGCTCGAAGCGGCGATGACCGACGACAAGGAGATATTCCTCGTCGCCCAACTCGATCCCGCGCAGGATGATCCCGAGCGCGACGATTTGTACGACACCGGCGTCAGCGCCACCGTGCTGCAGCTCCTCAAGCTGCCCGACGGGACGGTGCGCGTGCTGGTCGAGGGCAAGACCCGCGCGACCCTGGCGACACTCGGCGAGACCGACGGTTATCTGACGGCGACCGTCGAAGACGTCGTTGAGGGCGAGCCCGAGGGGGCCGAGGTCTCCGCGCTGATGCGCTCGGTGATCGAGCAGTTCGCAAACTATTCGAAGCTCAACAAGAAGCTGCCGTCGGAGACGGCCGTGCAGCTCGGTGAGATTGACGACGCCTCGCGCCTCGCCGATGCGGTCGCCGCCAACATTCAGATCAAGGTCGCCGACAAGCAGGCCCTGCTGGTTGAACTCGACCCGCACAAGCGTCTCGAGATGGTGTTCGCCTTTATGGAGGGTGAGCTTGGTGTGCTGCAGGTCGAGAAGAAGATCCGTAGCCGCGTGAAGCGTCAGATGGAGAAAACCCAGCGTGAATATTACCTCAACGAGCAGTTGAAGGCGATTCAGCGCGAACTCGGCAACGAGGGCGAGGAAGGCGAGGCCGACGAGATCGCCGAGCTGACCCAGAAGATCGCGACGCTCAAACTGTCGAAGGAAGCGCGGACCAAGGCGACCGCCGAGCTGAAGAAGCTCAAGACGATGGCCCCGATGTCCGCCGAGGCGACCGTCGTGCGCAACTATCTCGATGTGCTGCTGGGCCTGCCGTGGGGCAAGAAGTCCAAGATCAAGAAAGACATTGCCGCGGCCCAGGCCGTGCTCGATGAGGACCATTACGCGCTGGAGAAGGTCAAGGACCGGATCATCGAATATCTGGCGGTGCAGGCGCGTACCAACAAGCTGAAGGGCCCGATTCTGTGCCTGGTCGGCCCTCCGGGCGTCGGCAAGACGTCGCTCGGCCGTTCGATCGCCAGGGCCACGGGGCGTGACTTCATCCGCCAGTCCCTCGGCGGCGTGCGCGACGAAGCCGAGATTCGGGGACATCGCCGCACCTATATTGGCTCGCTGCCGGGCAAGATCGTGACCAACCTCAAGAAGGCCGGCACCAGCAACCCGCTGTTCCTGCTCGACGAGATCGATAAGCTCGGCCAGGATTTCCGCGGCGATCCGGCGTCAGCGCTACTCGAGGTGCTGGATCCCGAGCAGAATTCGAAGTTCCAGGATCACTATCTGGAGGTCGACGTCGATCTGTCGGACGTGATGTTCGTGTGCACCGCGAATACGCTGAACCTGCCGCAGGCCCTGCTCGACCGGATGGAGATCATCCGGCTCGAGGGCTATACCGAGGACGAGAAGGTCGAGATCGCCGAGCGGCATCTGGTCGCCAAGCAGATCGAAGCGCACGGCCTCAAGCCCGGCGAGTTTGAGCTTACCAATGCCGGACTGCGCGTGCTGATCCAGCATTATACCCGCGAAGCCGGCGTGCGAACGCTGGAACGGGAGATCGCCAAACTGTGCCGTAAGGTGTTGCGTCAGATTCTCGAGAAGAAGACCAGCGGGGTCGTCATCACGCCGGAAAACATCGGCGAATATGCCGGCGTGCAGAAATATCGCTACGGCCTGTCTGAGACCGAGAATCAGATTGGTGCCGTTACTGGCTTGGCCTGGACCGAGGTCGGTGGCGAATTGCTGACGATCGAGAGTGTCACCGTGCAGGGCAAGGGGGCGGTCAAGACTACCGGCAAGCTTGGCGACGTGATGAAGGAATCGGTCGAGACCGCGATGAGCTTCGTGCGCGCTCGCGCGCCCAGCTACGGGATCAAGCCGAGCCTGTTCGCGCGCAAGGACATCCACATCCATCTGCCCGAAGGCGCGGTGCCCAAGGACGGTCCGTCGGCGGGTATTGCGCTCGTCGTGGCGATGATCTCAACGCTCACCGGCGTGCCGGTGCGGCGTGAGATCGCGATGACTGGCGAAGTAACGCTACGCGGCCGCGTGCTGCCAATCGGTGGGCTTAAGGAGAAGTTGCTTGCCGCACTGCGCGGGGGGATCACTACGGTGCTGATCCCGGCGGAGAATGAGAAGGATCTGGCCGACATCCCGGTGAACATCCGCGAGGGGCTGAAGATCATACCGGTTGCGCATGTCGACGAGGTGCTGCGCTTGGCGTTGACCGAGCCGCTGGTCGCGATCGATTGGACCGATGCCGACGAACTGGCGGCTCAGCCGCCGGCTGCGGTGGCGGCGATCGTCGGGGGTGTCCACCACTGACAGTCGTTCCGAACGTGTAATTATGGCGGAAAAGCAGGGAGATTTGCTTTGACAGCCTTGGCCGATGCCGCATTAGTGCGGCATCGGCCAAGCGCCGTGATTCAAGTTATGGATCAGCGAATTCAGGGGGTATCCACGATCATGAACAAGCAAGAACTGATCGGCGCGGTTGCCGACGTTTCGGGGCTCGGCAAGGGTGATGCGAGCAAGGCGGTAGAAGCCGTGTTCGACACGATCTCCGCCGCACTGAAAAAAGGCGACGAAGTACGGCTGGTCGGTTTCGGCACCTTTTCGGTCTCGAAGCGCAAGGCCTCCACCGGACGCAACCCGCGTACCGGCGAGCCGATGACGATCAAGGCCTCGTCGCAGCCCAAGTTCAAGGCCGGCAAAGGCCTGAAGGACTCGGTCAACTGAGCCTGATCGGGCTGGACAGCGGCGCATCTGCCGCTTAAAGCCCCGCTTCCCGAGTTTCTCGGGCGCGTAGCTCAGTGGTAGAGCACACCCTTCACACGGGTGGGGTCGCTGGTTCAATCCCAGCCGCGCCCACCATTTATTAGGCCGTCAGCTTAAGCAGTTGGCGGCCTTTTTCATGCACCGCCTACCCGCCGTCAGACTGGATTCGTGCCAGCCTTCAGGCACCGTCACCGGCGCCCCGGACGGTGTTCATGAGATGTCGGACCGCGCCTGAACCTTCAAACGGGCGGATGGTGATGAAGAGAGGGAGGCGCGTTTTTTTGATCCTCCATCTTTCACCCACAAGAAACTCGCAGCTCTCCCTTGACCATTGCCCCAACCTCCCGCTAAGCGCGCCCCCTCTACGGCGATCGTAGTTCAATTGGTTAGAGCGTCGGCTTGTGATGCCGGATGTTGCGGGTTCAAGTCCCGTCGGTCGCCCCATTCGTCTCCCATCCGGGAACGTATCATAGAGATTTCCCCCATGACCAGCGGCCTTTCAACGTCCTCCGGCTGGGGCTTCCCCGATTTCGACGACCATGAGGCCGTCCACCTGTTCACCGATCCCGCCAGCGGCCTGCGCGCGGTGATCGCGGTGCATTCAACCGTACTCGGGCCGGCCGCTGGGGGCGTACGCTTCTGGCATTATGCCGATAGCAACGCGGGAATCACCGATGCGCTGCGTCTGTCGCGCGGGATGAGCTTCAAAAACGCGATGGCCGGGCTGCCAATGGGCGGCGGCAAGGGCGTGGTGTTCGCGTCGAACCCGGGAGACACGATCACGACCGCGCAGCTTGAGGCATTCGGTCGCGTGGTCGACTCGCTGAATGGGCAATATGTTACCGCCGAGGATGTCGGCATGTCCGAGCTGCGGATGAAGGTGATCGCCACCCAGACCCGCCACGTCTCCGGCCTTCCAGTTGCCGCGGGCAGCGCTGGCGGTGATCCCGGGCCCTATACCGCGCACGGCGTCTACCTGGGCGTTAAGGCGGCGGCCAAGCGGGGAATCGGTGCAGACACGATGCGTGGCGTCCACGTCGCGATCCAGGGCGTGGGCAGCGTTGGTGGGGGGCTCGCCCGGCTCTTGGCCAGCGACGGCGCCAAGCTAACGCTGGCCGATGTCAACACCGACAAGGCCCGTGCGCTCGCCGCCGAACTCGGCGCGGACGTGGTTGCGGCCGACGCGGTGCTGGGCTTGGCTGCCGATGCCGTCAGCCCGAACGCGCTCGGCGCGATACTGACGCTCGAATCGATCGCAGCACTCCAGACCAAAGTGGTAGCGGGCGGCGCCAACAACCAGTTGGCGCAGGCCGATCTGGGCAAGGCGCTGCAAACGCGGGGCATCCTCTATGCCCCTGACTACGTGATCAACGCGGGCGGGATCATCAATGTCGCGCTCGAATATCTTGGCCAAGGCGATCAGGCTGAGGTCGAGGCGCGGATCGCGCGTATCCCCGAGCGGCTGATCGAAGTGTGGGATGAGAGCGAGCGCAGCGGCGATCCAACGTCGGACGTTGCCGACCGGTTGGCGCGCAAACTGATCGGGCGTGGCTGAACCCCCGGGGAATTACGGAAACGGGGATTTACTAAATATCGCGCCGGGCGGCGCAGATGCATTCGGATAGTATTCTTCCTGCAAGTGGAAAGGCTCCGACATGCGTACCGCCCGACCCGACAAAACCCGCCTCGAACTGCGCCTGCTTTATGCGTTGCTGGCGATTGCCGCGACGGCGGCGCTGCCCGGATTGGGCAGTGAAGTGAAGACTGGCATCGTCACCGCTGCGGCCAATTTGCGGGCATCCTAATCTCCCTGATCTTGGCCGTTTAACGGCTTAGTTGTCCGTCTCGCACCGTGTTCAGCGCCAGATGATCGAGCACGAAGGGGTGGAGCGGTTTTTCGAAGGCCAGGCCAAGTGCCGAAACCGAGCTCCACTGTACTGTTGCCGCCATTGCCGCGAGCGAGGGAATGGTCAGCAGCAGTCGGGTGCCGGGCGACCATTGAAACGGCGCGGTGACCCTGCAGCCGAGGATCGATATGTCGGTTAAATCAACCGGCCGCGCACCGAATTGCGAATTGCCGATCCGGCTGCGCAGCAATACCGGCAAACGCAGCAGGCGACGGGAGTCCAGGGTGCGCTTGGGCAGAAGCCTTTGATCGAGCATATAATTGTCCTCAACGCCTTACCGGCGACCTTCGGAACCCGGCGGATCGGGGCCATCGCGACCGTAGGATGGAGATCGTCCGGCCGCCGTGTCGTCGCTCGCAGCACCTTTATGATCCGAGAGGATGTGAAAAGGTTAACGGCGTAAAGCTAATTGCCAATTTGGGTTTCTTGCTGCTCGACGGCTTCCGGGAAGGGCGTCGAAATCGAAAGTCGCACTGCTACTATCGGCGGCTATGCCAGGGCAAGTTGGTGATCGTGGGGTCGGTCGGCAACTGTCTCGATTCGCCCCGCTTAGCTCGACCGCGGCGATGAACAAAATCATCTTGAGGTCATAACCGGCGAACAAATGCCGGCCCATATATTGACTGCACCCTGGACGCTAGAAGCAGCGCCGCCGACGGGCCGATCGCCACGCGCCTCTACAGAGGTGGCGGAGCGGATCGCCTGTCCCTCATCGATGAAGGGCTGCGTGACGCGGCGCCGGGCAATCTTACTTATGCGATCGTAGCGGGAACCGCGGCTTTGGGAATCCATTTGCCCCTAGTCCGGCTGGTCAGATGGAACCGCCAGCAGCGGTCGCAGCGATATGGTCGGAGCAGCAGTCCGGAACGCGCGACCATATCCAGCGCGTCCAGTTCGGATGCAAAGCGCCTCTTCTTTGCGCAAATGCTCAGCTTGGTCCGCATCGGTAGGGTCCGGCGCGGTCCTCTGGAGACCGCAATATCGCCTATCGCGTCATCGCGCGCCGGGCAACCACACCAGTTGAGTAGCGCGGCAACACGCTCTAGACGAAGCCCATCGTGCCGAGCATCCACGCCCTCGCCAATCCCAAGCGTTTCCTGAGCATCGCCAGGCCGCTCACCCCGCTGTTGTTCTGGGTAGGAGTGGTGCTGACCGGCTTTGGTGCCTGGGCTGGCCTCACTCAGACCCCACCCGATTATCTACAGGGTGAGACCGTCCGCATCCTCTACATTCATGTGCCGACCGCCTGGCTCGGCATGGGCGGATGGAGTGCGGTGGCAGTTTCCAGCCTGGTATTCCTGGTGTGGCGGCACCCGCTAGCTGCGATCGCGGCGCGTGCGAGTGCGGCGCCGGGCGCGGTGTTCGCTGGTATCTGCCTGATCACCGGATCGATATGGGGGCGGCCGACCTGGGGGACGTGGTGGCAATGGGACGGGCGGCTGACCTCGATGCTTCTGCTGTTCTTTGTCTACCTCGGCTATCTCGCGCTCGCCCGCGCCGATTCGGAACGTGGCGGCGATGGGCGGATCCCGGCGATCTACGGGATTGCGGGCTCGGTCTTATTGCCGATCATCCGCTATTCGGTGGTGTGGTGGAACACGCTTCACCAGGGGCAAAGCATCGGATTGACGGGTTCCAGTATTGCTGGTTCGATCCTGTGGCCGCTGGCTTTCACGCTCTCGGGCTTTTCTTTTTTCTTTGCGGGAATCGTGTTGATGCGGATGCGTACGCTGATCGCCGTCGCCAAGGCCGAAGCACGGCTTCGGCGGAGGGCGGCGTGAACCCCTGGCCGTTCGTGATCGCGGCATATGTCGTGACGTTTATTGGGGCAGGGGCGCTCGCGCTGTTCAGCTGGCGCGCTATGCGCCGGGCCGAACGGCCGTGAAGCCCAAGCATCAACGGCTCATGCTCGCCCTGCTCGCGGTCGCTGCGGTGGCGGGGGCGAGCGGGCTGGCGCTTTCCGCGCTGAAGGACCAAGCAGCGTTTTTCTATGCGCCATCGGACGTGAAGAAGACGGGATTGCCGCTCGGGCGCGCCGTGCGGCTCGGCGGGATGGTCGCTGCCGGTTCGATCACGCGCGCCGCTGACGGGGTGACAATGCACTTCGTGGTTACCGATGGCTTGGCGACCACCCCGGTCACCTTTGCCGGGATCGCACCCGACCTGTTCCGCGAGAAATCGGGAGTGGTGGCCGAAGGGCAGTTCAACCCCGACGGCAGCTTCACCGCGAGCAACCTGCTCGCCAAGCATGATGAGAAATACATGCCCCCCCAAATGGCCGGCAAGATGCACGAGACCAAGAGTCTGGTGCAGTGATCGCAGAAGCTGGCTTAGCCGCCTTATGGTTCGCCGCGGCGCTGGCGGCGTTGCAACTGGTGATGGCGGCGATCGGCATCCGCCGCGACCATGTCGAGGTGATGGCCGCGGTGCGGCCGGTGGCGATGGTCCAGGGGCTGTTGGTAATTGGTGCGATGGCGGCGCTGATCGGGGTGTTTATGCGCTCCGATATGTCGGTGTTGCTGGTCGCCGAGAATAGCCACTCTGATAAGCCGATGCTCTACAAATTCGCGGGCACCTGGGGGAATCATGAAGGCTCGATGCTGCTGTGGGTAACGATCCTAGGGCTGGCGGGTGGCGCGGTGGCAATTTTCGAGCGGAGACTCGATGAGCGCACGGTGATCGCCACGCTTGGCGCGCAGGCGGCAATCGCGCTCGGTTTCTACGCCTTTCTGCTCTTCTCCTCCAACCCGTTCACCCGGCTGTTTCCGGTGCCCGCCGACGGCAACGGCTTGAATCCGCTGCTGCAGGATCCTGGCTTGGCCTTCCATCCGCCGACGCTGTACATTGGTTATGTCGGCATTTCGGTGGCCTTTTCCTTTGCGGTCGGCGCGCTGGTTACCCGCGATGTCGGCCCCAAATTCGCCCGCGCGATGCGACCGTGGGTGCTGGGCGCATGGATTTTTCTGACGCTTGGCATCACTGCGGGCAGCTATTGGGCCTATTACGAGCTCGGTTGGGGCGGCTGGTGGTTCTGGGATCCGGTCGAGAATGCCTCGTTGATGCCGTGGCTCGCCGCGACCGCACTGCTCCATTCGGTGACGGTACTTGCGACCCGCGACGGTCTGCGTGCCTGGACGATCATGCTGGCGGTGGTGGCTTTCTCGATGTCGATGATCGGCACCTTCTTGGTGCGTTCGGGAATCCTCACCAGCGTCCACGCCTTCGCGGTCGACCCTCGGCGCGGAGCATTCATTCTCGGGCTGCTGGTGCTGTACATCGGTGGCGCGCTGATATTGTTCGCCCTGCGAATCGGCACGGTTCGGCAGGGCTCGACCTTCGAGCTGGTCAGCCGCGAGGGTGCGCTGGTGGCGAACAATCTGTTGCTGTCGGTAGTGCTGGGGATCGTGTTGATCGGCACGCTTTATCCGCTGCTGGCCTCGGCCATGGGGGTGCAGCTTTCGGTCGGACCGCCGTTTTTCAACAAAGCGGCAGGGCCGATCGCGCTGGTGCTGGTGGCGATGATGGCGGTTGGGCCGTTACTCCGCTGGCGGCGCGACCAGGCCTCCGCGGTGCTCGGGCGGATGCTCGCGCCGATCGCCGCTACGGTGCTTGCCCTGATTGCCCTGCTGGTCTTCGGCGGCGAGATCGGCGTGTTGCCGCTCGCGGGCCTGTCGTTGGCGGCGGGAGTGGCGGTGGCGAGCATCGCCCCTTTGTGGAAGCGCAATCTCGTACGCGCGCCGCTGTTTACCTATGGCATGGTTGTCGCGCATCTGGGCATCGCGGTAAGCCTTGCCGGTATGGCGTCGGACAGCGCGTTCACCAAAGAGACGCTGGTCGCCGCTCGGGTCGGTGTACCCCAGCGGGTAGGTCCGTGGACCGTGACGCTTGACGGCATCCGACCTGCGCTCGGCGCGAACTGGTCGGGGCTTGAGGCACAGTTGACGGCGCAGCGCGGCGACACGACGCTGATACTTTATCCGCAGTCGCGCTTTTTCGCGAGCCCACCGACCAATACCAGTGAGTCGGCGATCGCCACCCGGCTCGACGGCCAACTCTACACCGTCATCGGTCAGCCGGATTCGGCCGGACGCTGGCAGTTAAGGCTGTGGTGGAAGCCGTTCGTGACGTTGATCTGGCTGGGCGGGGCGCTGATCGCACTGGGCGGATTCTTGTCGCTGCTCGGCCGAGTAACCCGTGAACGGCGCACCGCGCTGCGGGAGGCGACGATATGAAGCGTGGATTGATCTGGTTGCCGGTGGGGGTATTTGCCCTGTTGTTCGCGGTGGTGGCGAGCGGGCTGGTGCGCCCGGCTGATCGAACGATCCATTCTGCGCTGGTCGGCAAGCCGCTGCCGACCTTCTCGCTCGGCGCGATCCTGCCCGAAAAGCCTGGGGTGGGCAGCGCGATGTTCCGGCAGGGCAAGCCGCGGTTGCTCAACGTGTTTGCCAGTTGGTGCGTACCGTGCGCGGCTGAGGCGCCGCAACTGGATGCACTGCATGATGCGGGCGTGTCGATCGATGGGATCGCGGTGCGGGACACGGGAGAGAAAGTTCGCGGCTTTCTGAGGCGCTGGGGTGATCCCTATGAGCGTATTGGGAGTGATCCCGATAGCTCTGTGCAGCTCGCTTTGGGCTCGTCGGGGGTGCCGGAGAGTTATGTGATCGACGGGCAGGGCAAGATTGTCCTTCAGCATATCGGCGATATCCGGCCCGAAGACGTGCCGAGTATCCTGGTAGCGCTGGAGAAGGCGCGATGAAGCGTATGCTATCCGCCCTCGCGCTACCGGTCGCGGCGGTGCTGCTGAGCGCGCAATCGTCGCTGCCGCCGGCGAGGCTTGCGTATACCCAACTCCCCGACGCGCACCAGGAGGCCGAGGCCAAGTCGTTGATGCAGACTTTACGCTGCTTGGTCTGCCAGGGCCAGTCGATTGCCGACAGCGATGCCGAGATGGCCGGGGATATGCGCGCGCTGGTGCGGCGGCGGATTGCCGGGGGCGAGCGCCCTGAACAGGTCCGGGCCTGGCTGATTGCGCGCTATGGCGATTACGTGACCTACGATCCCCCGTTCGGAACCGCGACTGCGGCGTTGTGGCTGGCGCCGCTCGCGCTGCTGGCGGCGGGCGCATGGATCGCTCGTTCCAGTTTTAAAAGGCGCAGTTGATGGGGTGGGTCGCACTCTTTGGGATCGGGCTCGCCGCCGCGCTGCTGTTGTGGGCGCTGGGTGTGGCGCGCGGCCTGTGGGCGTTTGCTGGAGCGGCGCTGATGTTGGGCGCTGCGGGCTACGCGTTGCAGGGCCGGCCAACGCAGTCGGGCCATCCGGTCACAGCCAACGCCGAGCCAATGGCGGTCGACCCGGGCATGGTTGCACTGCGCGGGGCAATGTTCCAGCGCTTCACGCTCGACAGCGCGTATTTCACTGCAGCCGACGCTATGACCCGCGCGGGCGATACCCATGCCGCGGTGGCAGTAATGCTGGGTGGCGTGCGCAAGTTGCCGAACAGCCCATCGCTGTGGACCGGCCTGGGTTCCGCCTACACCCTGCAGGACGGTGGGCAGCTGTCGCCCGCGGCCCTATTCGCCTTCCAGCAGGCAATACGGTTAGCGCCCCTGCACCCTGCACCTCCCTTCTTCCTGGGGCTCGCCTACGTGCGTGCGGCCAGGTTTGCGGAGGCGCGTGCGTGCTGGGCACGCGCACTGGCGCTCACCCCCGCGAGCGCGCCCTACCGGCAGGATATTGCACTGCGGCTCGCGCTGCTCGATCGATACCTCGAAATGCAGGACGCGCCAGGGGGAGGGACTGCGCCGTAATTCAGGACTCGACCCCACGTCCGGTCTTTTCCTGCAGCGCGTCGATATGTTTCGAGGCTTCCGCCTTGGTCAGCGTCGCGTTGAATTCGACCCCGGCTTCCTCGCTCAGTGTCTTGAGATAGGATGCCTGGGCGCCGGTCATCGCCTCATCGCCGGTGATCCAGTCGTCCGGGTCCTTTTCTGCGTTGGAAAAGGGATGGGATTTCGGATCGTCTGTCTGGGTCATGGCGCGTCCTTTCATGACATCAATGCCTGTGTTCCTGACTTGTTCCCAAGATCGTTGGCGGGCCGCCGCCGCCCGTTGCGGCGCAGCATGGCGAGTGCTAGGGCCGCCCCTTCAAGCAACCGGGGGGCTCCGCGCGCGTTCTGATGGTCATGGCGTCTGTCCTTCCCAAATGGTTACCGGCATCATGAGCACTGGCGTGGCTGTAGACGGCGCTCTTCCGAGTGAGGATGCGCTGTCGCATCACGGCCACCCACAGGGGTTAATGCGTCTCGCGGTCGGCGCGATCGGTATCGTCTTCGGCGACATCGGGACCAGCCCGCTTTATGCCTTTCGAGAGACTTTTGCCGGCCATCATCGGCTATCGCTCGACCATGCGCACATTATGGGCGTGGTCAGCCTGATGTTCTGGTCGATGATGGTGGTGGTGACGCTGAAATATGTCACGATCATCATGCGCGCGGATAATAAGGGTGAGGGCGGCAGCCTAGCGCTGCTCGCCTTGGTCTCAGGCCGCACCAAGACCCAACGCTGGGGCAAAGGCATCGTCCTGCTCGGCGTGTTCGCCACCGCATTGTTCTACGGCGATAGCATGATCACCCCCGCAGTCTCGGTACTGTCGGCGGTGGAGGGTCTGTCGGTCGCAGCCCCGGGCTTGGCCGAACTCGTGCTGCCGATTGCGGTGGTGATCCTGATCGGCCTGTTTTCGATCCAGAGCAGCGGCACCGCCAAGGTCGGCCTCTTCTTCGGCCCGATTATGCTGGTCTATTTTCTCGTCATCGCTGTGCTTGGGGTATTAAGCATCGCCCAGACCCCGGGCATCCTTTGGGCGCTCTCGCCGCATTATGCCGTTGAGTTCTTCGCGTTGGATCCGCTCCGCGCGTTCCTCGCGCTGGGTTCGGTCGTGCTGGCGGTGACCGGAGCGGAAGCGCTTTATGCCGACATGGGGCATTTCGGGCGCAACCCGATCCGCGTGTCGTGGCTGTTCTTTGTGCTGCCTGCGCTGATGATGAACTACATGGGGCAGGGGGCCTTGCTCTCGCGGATCGGCACGGCGGGCTTGCGTAGCCCGTTCTTCATGCTGGCGCCGGAAAGGCTGCAGCTGCCGCTGGTGATCCTGGCGACGCTGGCCGCCATCATCGCCAGCCAGGCGGTGATCTCGGGCGCCTTCTCGGTAACCCAGCAGGCGATCCAGCTGGGTTTCATCCCGCGCCTACGGATCGAGCACACCAGCGCGGCCACCGCCGGGCAGATCTACATCCCGATCGTCAACTGGGCGCTGATGACGATGGTGCTGCTGCTCGTTCTATTCTTCCGTACCTCGTCCAACCTCACCAGCGCTTATGGCATTGCGGTAACGGGAGCGATGATGATCGACACGTGCCTGCTCGGCGTGGTGCTATTCCGACTCTGGAAATGGCCTGCCTATCTGGCGATCCCGATGCTGGCGATGTTCTTCCTGGTCGACGGCGCCTATCTGGCGGCGAACCTCACCAAGGTGCCTGACGGTGGCTGGTTCCCGCTGATGGTCGGGCTGATCATCTTCACCTTCCTCACTACCTGGTCGAAGGGACGCAAATTGATGATCGACCGGATGCGCGAGTCGTCGATGCCGATCAGCGTGTTCATCGCATCCGCCGCTGCGTCTGCGACGCGGGTGCCCGGTACCGCGGTGTTTATGACCTCGACCGCCGATGGCGTACCCCATGCGCTGCTCCATAACTTGAAACACAATAAGGTGCTGCACGACCGGGTGATCCTGCTGACCGTCAAGATCATGGACGTGCCCTATTATCCACCGGCCGACCGCTTCATGCTCCAGCACCTGGAGCAGGGTTTTCACCGCATGATTTTGCGCTACGGCTTTATGGAAGAGCCCGACGTGCCCGCGGCGCTGGCGATGGTTAGCCAGTGCGGTGCCGAGTTCCGGATGATGGAGACGAGTTTCTTCCTCGCGCGGCAGACGCTGCTGCCGTCGTCGCACCCAGGGATGATGATCTGGCGCGAGAAATTGTTTGCCTGGATGCTGCGCAATGCGGAAAGCGCGATGGAATTCTTTCGCCTGCCGACTAACCGCGTGGTGGAGCTCGGCAGCCAGGTCGAGATTTGAGCGCGTCGATCCCCGCTCCTATTATCGTTACGGCGCTGTTCGGAGCGGAGGATCAGGCGTTCTTCAACGCGGCGCGGCGCGCGCATTATCCGTCCGAGCGCAACCAGCTCGATGCCCACCTCACCTTGTTTCACCATCTCGCTCCGAGCTTGGTCGACGAGCTCAGACAACGGCTGCGCGAGGAAGCGCGTGGGCGGGCGCCGGTTGCGCGGATCGGTGGGCTGATTTCGCTCGGCGCGGGCGTCGCTTACCGAATCGAATCGCCCGGACTGGAAGATATTCGCAATCGGCTGGCAGATGCGTTCACTTCGATGCTGGTGCCCCAAGATTCCGCCGGCTGGCGGCCGCACGTCACGATACAGAATAAGGTAACGCCCGCGGTCTCCAAGGCGCTCTTGGGGACGCTCAGGGCCGGTTTTAAGGCGCGTTCGGTGCGGATCGTGGGGCTGGCGAGCTGGTGGTATCGAGGCGGGCCGTGGGAAGCTTTGTCGACCCACGTTTTCGCGGGTTGACCGATACGCCTTTGCGCACCTATAGGCCGCCCTCGCACAGCGGCGGGGCGGAGTAGCTCAGCTGGTTAGAGCACGGGAATCATAATCCTGGGGTCGGGGGTTCAAGTCCCTCCTCCGCTACCAAAACGGTAGCGCATCGCTGTTGTGTCGAGGTGTCCCCCGACGTCCTAGGACGTCGGGGAGGCCACAAAAATCAAATAAATTCAGCGTTTTTATTTTTTCCCGGTGGGATCGGTCCCGTCCTGCTGAGTCCCGTCCAATCCCGTGGCGCCGATTTGTCTTGGGGGTATTTTTGGGGGTACTTTTTGCCTTTCCCCAAAGAGGCGATACCGCCATGCCGCTCAAAGATGAAGGATCCACCGGTATTCGACGTGACCATCGTCGGACTCCGGCCCAGCGTTCACACCAGTCTGGGCCTTCGCGTGCCGGTAACGCCGATCGCTCCCGATTCCCGCCTGGAGTGGGTTGTGATCCCGGCACTCAATGCAAAGATGCCGGAGCAGTTAGTAGCGTCTCTCGGCCGTTCGGACATTGTCGAAGCCAGGAGTTGATTGGTGACATGGCACGGTCGGGGAGCCAAGATCGCGGCCTCCTGCGTGGGACTTTCCTTCTCGCAGAAAGCGGGCTGTTGTCGGGGGGGGAGGCGACTACCACCTGGTGGCTCGGACCACTTTTCAGGCAGCGTTATCCCGACGTGCGCCTGGACGAGGCTAGGATGCTGGTGCCGTCGGGTGATTTCGTGACCGCGGGCGCGGGGATGGGGCATCTGGACCTTGCGCTTTGGCTGATACGACGGGCGAGTCCTGAACTGGCCTCGTTGGTTGCTCGCTATATGGTAGCCGACGTCCGCTCGTCGCAGGCGCAGTACATCATTCCCGACCACCTCGCTCATGCCGATCCCCTGATCGAGCGCTTCGTACGCTGGGCGCGGGGCAGGTTGCACATCGGGTTCTCGTTACAGGATGCGGCGAGCGAACTCGCGACAAGTCCGCGCACGGTCCAGCGTCGGATGGAGGCTGTTCTGGGAAAGTCGCCACTCGCGTTCTTTCAGGATCTGCGCGTCGAACACGCGCAGACACTATTGCGGGCGGCGACTTGGATATCGACGCGATCGCCGTTGCCGTCGGCTATGCCGATGGTGCAACGCTGCGAACGTTGATGCGTCGTCGGCTGGGGAGGGGAGTCCGCGAGCTTCGGGCTGACATGCGTTAGACCGTGTCGCCGCCATGCGCTCGGCCACGATGGTGTGAACTGCTACTCCTTCCAGCGCGGACAGCCGTAATCGTCACCGGTGACCCGGAGAGGTTCGGAGTCCTTATCTTAGTGAGTTGGGGTTGATATTGTCGTCGAACGCTCCGGGCCCGGACGATATCGAGGGGAGGGGGTGTTTGACGCCGAGCCTTCGCATCCGCTTAGCGCGACGCGGTGGACAAGCTTCTGTCCAATCGTGCTTAAGCTTAACCGCTCAGATCCACTCTGAGTCACCATTATCATCGTCTGTCGACGACACTAATCCGCCTACTATTCTATACCACGCTCGCGAGCTGGCCGTTCGTCGGTACGTCTTCACCGCTCGCGGTCGACATTGTGAGCAATCTCCGACTGTCCGACGGCAATGCGCCGATCACGCCCTCTTTCTTCGTTCTGTGACCAAGCGGGCGATCTTGGGAAATACCCTCCGAACATTTCCGTGCTCGGAATGTAAAAGGCCGACATTGAGACAAAGCGGTCATGTGCACGCGACACGCCGAACGGCAGCTTATACAAAAAGAAGACGTTTGGCCCGCACCAGACCAAGGCATAGGCCGACAGGCGCTGGGCCGGATCGAGGCACTCAGCGCGTGGGCGGCTGGTCCGCGACCAAGGGTCGCCGCGTTCGTTGCCGACGGACAATGCCAGCTGGCCACGCGTGTCCCTCGGTGACCAGCCGGCCGGACTTCCGTTCACAACGGCGGCTTCCAGGCGAGAGGTCGATGGCCGCGAAGGGCGCGACCGCGACGATGCGCGGATGGTGTCAGTCGGGCGTCGCGTCCACCACGCGCCGAGCTCCCTCAAGCGCCGTCGCGACAAACCGGGACGTGTAGTCGAACGCCGCCGCGGGTTCAGGTTGAAATGCCTTTCCAGTTGCGGCGAGCCTAGTCCCGATCACCAGCTGACAACGAGGCGCTTCGATCGGCTCGCCTTCGTGGCGTATCTCGGTCGTATCGTTGCCGCAGTTGCGCTCCGATAGGCGAAACGAAATTCTTCGTCTGACATGCAGGCGATCTTATCGATATTGAATAGGGCTTGCTGTTGGTGTTCGTCGGTCATTTAAGCGTTATCTGCGAAGGTGGACCCCGAGTCCAGAGCATGCGCGCGTCACGGTAGTACCTTGACCACGCTCCCAAAATTGATCTTCTCAATCAAAACGCCGTCTGCGTTCAATACATCAAGACTGTGGTGAACCGAGAAGCTACCTTCAGACTCAATCGAGAATGCGATGAGATTTCGGACGGACTGGACGGCAAATATTAGCGCTGCGCTGGCATCGGGAAAATCCATCCCCTCATTATCAACAGCTTCCACATCATTGTGCAGATTGAAAAAGTATATGGGCATTTTTTGAAACTATTCGCACTAATTCGTCTGCGCAATAAAGTATGTTGCTGATCGACACCAGCTTCGTTCTGGATGCGCTGGAACAGGCGATCCACGCTCGCAGGCCCGGCCCGCAGGACAAGCTTATCCACCACAGCGACCGTGGCGTCCAATATCTCGGCATGAGTTACACCCAGCGCCTGGCGGAAGCCAGGCTGGCGCCCTCGGTCGGCGGCGTCGGTGACTCCTATAATGACGGCTTGGCCGAGACCATAAACGGCCTCTACAAGGCCGAAGTCATCTGGCGACAACGATCATGGCCAACCGCGTGAGCAGTGGAAATGGCGACCCTGCGCTGGGTCGATTATTCAACAACCACCGCCTTTTCGGCCCCATCGGCTACATCCCGCCCGCCGAGGCTGAGGCCAATCACTATGCGGCCCTTGAGATCCTCGATATGGTCGCATGACTCAAACGAAACTGCCTCCAGAAAACCCGGAGCGCTTCAGTCCTCCCTCTGCGCGGTGTGGCGACGCTCGATGGAGGACGGTCGATCTCTTCCCCTGGCTCAGCGTAGCGCTGACGCTTCTATTCAGTATGCTTGCGCTGTGGCGGCGCGGCCACATGTGAGAGTGACCGATGTCGGCAGTACAAAGCGCAGCCACCACCTTCGCGACCGGGATGCGTCACCCGCAAAGCGTTCTTCGTCCGCCATTGCCGGTCTTATGCTAAGGCTCGTTCCGAAATCTTTCCACTCGATCGGGCATCTCACTGACAAGCCAGTCGACGAAATTGGCGAGAAGGTTCCCAGCATCGGCCTGACGCGGAATGATCGCGACATAACCGGTCCGCGCCACCCGGATATCCGGCAGCGGTGTGATCAGCTTTCCGCTGGTGATGTCGATCTCCAGCATTGGCTGCGGCCCGATCCCGATCCCAAGGCCATCTTCCACGGCTTGCCGCGTCACGAAGAAGTGGTCGAATATCTGCCGTGGAAGTCCGCCGAGGTGTTGCAGCCCCGCCACCTCGAGCCAGTCTGTCCAGTCGCCGGCGCGAGTTTCGGTTGCAAGCAGCGTATGTCCCTCGATGTCTGCTGGCTTCAGGATCGGGCGGCGCTCGAAGAGCGCGGGGCTCATGATCAATGTGTCGATATCATCCAGGACCGGAACGACGCGATGCTGGGGCCAGAGATTTTCTCGAGCAATGCCCCGCCGGATCGCGACGTCGACGCCACCACGCAATTCGTCGAGCACCGTCGACACCGTCGTGACCGCGACTTCGACGTGCGGATGATTGGCGTGGTACCCACCAAGCCTTGGGATAAGCCAGCGCATCGCGAAGCTGGTCGGGGCGCTTACACGCAAAATGCGGCGCGCGCCGGGGCGGCCACACGCTTCCGCCGCAACCGTCAGGCGATCGAACGAAAGACCGACCTCCGCGGCAAATATGCTCGCCATTGGCGTCGCAACCATGCGGCGGCCGTCCTTTGTGAACAATCTCTGCCCTAGCCAACTTTCGAGCGCAGTGATCTGCCGGCTCACCGCCCCGTGGGTTACGCCGAGTTCCGTTGCCGCTTCGGCGTAACTGCCGGTCCGCGCCGCGACTTCGAAAACCCTGAGCGCATTGAGGGGTGGCAAGCGACGCATAAATACCGTGAGTAAAGCTGACGGGTATCGTGAGCAATGGTAGACTGGTTGAGATTTTCTTGCTTGGCTACTACCCTGTGATGGCAACTTCGATCGCTCTTCAAGTGGCGGTGGGCAAATCCAGCTCATCGACTAAGACAAAATCACGCAGCCTGCTCGCCGCGTGCCTCACGCACGCGCTTCACGACGGCTACACCGACGGTCTCTATGCTTTCCTGCCGGTCTGGCAGACGCAGTTCGGACTTTCCTATGCGGCACTCGCTGTCGTTCGCGCCCTCTATTATGGGACCATGGGCGGCCTCCAGATCCCGGCGGATCATGTCCTTCGCGGCGCGTCGCCACGAGCGGCGCTAATCCTGTCGACGCTCGTGGCGTCGGCGGGCTTGCTGATCATGGCGCTGCCGCTCGGATTTGCGGGTCTTTGCGTCGGCCTCCTGGTGGCGGGCATCGGATCGAGTATTCAGCACCCGCGTGGCTCGATGCTCGTCACCGACAGCTATGGTGAGGCATCGCGCCGTCCATTGGGCATTTACAATTTCTCGGGCGATCTCGGAAAGGCAGTGCTGCCGGCAATTGTCGCATTGCTACTGCCTGTTCTCGCCTGGCGGCCGGTGCTGGGCATGATGGCGATGCTCGGAGTCGCGCTTTCTGTCGCCCTTTTGCCACTGGCGCCTGCGGCCCCGGTGAGCAGGACTGGCACGGAAGCGCCGGACGGTGGCCATGACCGACACGGCTTCGGCATTCTTACTGTGATCGGCGCGCTCGATACGGCGACCCGCATGGGCTATCTGCTGTTTTTGCCGTTCCTCGTGCATGCGCGGGGCGGGGGCTCGCCGACGGTTGGTATCGCCCTTGCTCTGCTGTTTATCGGCGGGGCGTTCGGAAAAGCGACGTGCGGCTGGCTCGGAGAGCGGCTGGGTGTCGTCGGAACCGTCATGTTGACCGAAGCTGTAACGGCTATGCTAATCACGGCGACGCTGTTCACTTCCCTGACGCCAACCCTCGTCCTGCTTCCGCTGCTCGGTATCGTGCTCAACGGCACGTCGTCCGTGCTCTACGGCACCGTGCCGGAGCTTTCCAATGGCGATACTGGCCGAGCCTTTGCCATTTTTTATACGAGTGTGATCGGCTCCGGAGGACTCGCGCCAATCATATACGGCACAATTGCCGATCACAGTAGCCGGACCGTCGGCCTGCTGGCCTCGGCCGCAACCGCCGCGCTGATCGTTCCGCTGATCCTGATGCTGCGGCCTCATCTTCGCAGCTCTGTCGTGTTGCCTGAAAGATCTGCCTGACCCGCGACCGGACCTTGAGACTAATCGGCGAAAGCCGCCATCGGCCTCTCTTGGATGCGGGATACAGGCAAGATCGTCCTTCCGTTCTATGAGGTGTGCTATATGAATACCGTCAATCAGACGTCGCTAACCCTCGTAACCCTCGTAACCCGTGGAAGTCGGGGCGTGGGCGCGGCGACTGCGCGGCTGGCCGCCACCCATGGTTACGACGTCGCGATCAGTGTCGTCTCCAACGCATCCGCCGCCCTTGCGGTTGTGGCCGATGTGCAAGCTGCAGACCGCCGCGGCTTGGCCGTCTACGTCTGGCTCGATCCCGAAGACGGCGCCCTCAACCACATGCCGCCTGGAAAGCTCCACCCTTTCAACCCAACGGGTTCAGCGGCTGGATGAAGCGGCCCAGAACGTTGGTGTAGGCGTCTGAACGTCTCCGGCTGGCGGCCGGTCGAGAACCGGCAACTCATCTACTTCGTCGGCGGGTGGTGGTGGCGCAGGTTCGGCGATCAGGCGCGCCACGAGCGTGCTACTCGGGGTGCAGACCGTGGCGATGGCCGAGGCGCTGAGCCTTCTCGCCCGTAAGTGCATCGACCTATTGCGCGCCATCGACATGATCGGCTCGACGTCTGTCTGCAGTCCGTTCGCCAAAAGCGTAGAAACGCTGATGGCCAAAGGAAACTATGGGAGGATGTTCGCTATCGACCTCTTCGCCAAGGACATTCGCTATGCCCTGATTGCCGGCGATGGATCCAAACTCCCGTTAGTCTCAACCGCGCATGGCCTCTTTCAGAACGCGATCGAGCGTGGCTTCAAGGCGGAAAACCTGTCGAATGTCGCTAAACTCTACCTATGAGCCAGTCGCGACGCAGACTCAGTCCGCCGCTACTCACCTATCCGCGCGCAGCTCGCGCACCCCGCGTCCCAGACGACGTCGCAGCAGCGTGCGCAGCGTTGCGCCATCGACATATCCCACCTCGGCCGCGATCGTGTCGAGGTCGAGGCTGCTGGTCCGCACAAGGTGGCGGGCGTGTTCGACGCGAAGATCCTGGAAGAACGCCAGCGGCGACTTGCCCAGAACCGACTCCATCCGTCGCTGGAGCGTGCGCGGGCTGATCGCCAGAGCCTTGGCTCCCTCCTGCAGCGAGAAGCCAGCGTGCAGTCTGCCGCGTGCCCACCGTTCGAACCGCTCGATCACGGGATCGGCATGGGCAAGATGTCCGGGGATCACGTATTGCGCCTGCGAGGAGCGTAGGTCGGCTAGCATGTAGCGCGCGACGAGTGTGGCGAGGTCGGGGCTCGTCTTGCCGATCAGCCACAACGCCAGATCGAGATGGCCCATCGCCGCCCCCGCCGTTACCAGATTCTCCGACGGCACCAGCATCCGCGCCTCATCCACACGCACCTGCGGATAGCGTTGCCGGAACAGCGGCGCCAACCACCAGGTAGTCGTCGCCTCGTGTCCGTCCAGCAGACCCGATTCCGCGAGTAGGAACGTGCCGATGCACGACGCGCCGATCCCCACGCCGTTCGCGTGCCATGCCCGCAGCTGAGCCTGAGCCTCGACCATGTCTTCGCGGGCTAGCGAGGGGAGGAGCTGCTCTGGCATCTTGGTGTTGAGCGCCGGGATGATGACCCAATCCGGCTTGAGGTCCGGCTTCACCGGCTGGACCGCGACCTGCATCCCCAGGCCGGTCGTCACCTTATCACGCAGGCCGACGACCGACACTTCGAGTCTAGGCTCGCCTCCCATCTGGAGCGCCGCCAGTTCGTTGGCCGTCGTGAAGGCGTCGAGCAGAACCGTTAGTCCGGTGTCGAAGACGCCTTCCAATGCGAGTATCGCAAATTTCATGGCGTAAATGACCTCATAATTGTCATTTCCGACAATAGCGGCCGATCAGGCCGGCGTCCATAACGGCGGCCGTCGACCAAACCCCGACATTCGATAGGAGGAATCGCCATGAAGATCATCGCCGTTGGAACCCTGAAGCCGCTCTCCCCCGAGCAGCAGCAGCAATATATGCCGACCGAAGTTCCGGACACGCTCAAGCTCTATCTCGACGGCAAAATCGAGCAGTTCTGGCTGCGCGAGAACATGGGCGGCACGATCTTCGTGATGAACGTCGATTCCGTCGACGAGGCGAAGTCGCTGCTCGGCGCGCTGCCGCTGACAGCCGCCGACCTGCTCACGTTCGAACTGATGCCGGTCGGTCCGCTGAGCCCATTGAGCATGCTGATCCAGTAAACGATGGCGCGGCCGACGACGTCGTGGCCGGCCGCGACCTGCCGCTAGAAGAGCCAAGATAATGTTGCACGAAGAGGCGCTCCGCCAGGAAGTCGACGATGCCATGCGGCAACCCCGCGCCCGGTACCTGGTGACCGCGATCATCGATGGCAACGAAATCGATGCGGGAGAGGCGGTTATCGGACCGGATTCCGATGGGGCCGACTGCTGCCAGACCATCACACGCTTGGTGGCGGCGTCGCTGCATCGCCTGTTCATGACGGTCGAACAGCAGAATAGCCTGCGCCTCGTGATCGAGGATGTGCCGCTTCTCTACTGATGCGGGCCGCCCGCGCATCAACCAAACCCGCCACTGCCCGACCGATCACCGTCGCAACGACGGAAACAAACGCGTGCCGACTGAAGTCACGCTGTTCGCCTTGGGCGTCACTCCTCGGCTCCGCACCTGCTCGCCACCGTCCCGTTCGTCATGGGGCGCCATGGCGTCGATACGTGTTCGGCACCGAGCTCTAACTCTGCGCGGGCGTAGTCCACGCACCCTATGTCGCCGGTGCCCCGGTGCCGCCGAAACTCGTTTGGCCCGCTGGCGTAGCGCGCATCGACGTCGTCCTCTAATCGCTGGAATGCGTCACATGATTCAGTCGTCCAACGTCACCGCGCATTACAGCCGGAACGATCTCACCATGCGGCTCGCGGCGCTGCGCGAGGCAGGCCTGGACAGGAAACAACTCTCGTCCGAGATCTTGCGCCGCTCGACCAATTCCACTCGCGCGGCATCGCCGCCATGGTAAGTTGGGCCGACAGATCGGGCCGGCTGCTGGTATTTGGCGGTTTTGCGCAATGGGATGGCGTGATCGTCGCATCACTTCTCCCACACCTAGAGCTACACCATAGCGACTGCGAGGCATTATCAATTAATGTCCTACCGAAACAGAGGGGCTGCCGTGTGTATTATGCTCAAATCCCGTGCCTATGTGCTCTTTCGGGCCCGGAGCCCCGCATGTGCGTAACGTTCCGATGAGCACGGGCACTGCTGCCCCGTCGCTGCAAGTCCATCTAAAACGGTTCTCCCTCGACACCGAGCGTCTCCAATCGCGCTTGGCGCGCAATCCACGCGAAGCCGCTGGTGCGATTCGCGATGCCGCGGAGCGTGGCTCAGCCGCCGCTCAGCTCATCTTCGGTCAACTCTTGCTCGATGGTCGCGGAGTCCCGCGCGATCTCCGCTGCGCTTTGCTCTGGTTCGAACGCGCCGCCGAACAGGGGAACGTTGAAGCACGGAACATGGTGGGACGCTGCCATGAACGGGGTTGGGGCGTGCCGCAGAACTATCGCCTTGCCGCCGGCCATTTCGAGCAAGCCATGGAGTGCGGCCATGTCTGGGCCAAGGTCAATCTTGCTCAGATCCTGATGCGCCTCGGCGACGCCGCGCAGTGGCCACGGGCATATGAGTTGTTCCGGCAAGCTGCTGAACAGGGTAATCTCAAGGCGGTCAATTCGCTGGCGCGCTTCCTGGAGGAAGGCTGGGTTGTACCGGCAGACGCGGCCCGGGCCGCGTCCCTCTACCGTCTCGCCGCGGGGTGCGGCGACCATTGGGCGAAATTCAATCTTGCCACGCTTTTGCTAGTGTCAGGCAATCGCGATCAGGCGATTGCGCATTTCAGAGACGCCATCGCTAGCAGCGATGCGGGGTTCCGCCGCCGCATCGCCGCGTTGCTGCTCGAACGGTCAGATCCTGAACTACGCAGCCTCGGTCTTGAGGCGCTTGCCCGTGCCGCCATCGCCGGCGAGCCCGAAGACCAGTATCGCTATGCGCTTGTGCTCGAGGCCGGTGTGGTGGGTTCGCGCGAGCGGCGCGAAGCGTATGTCTGGCTGCGCCGCGCCGCCGATCAGGGGCATGCAGACGCAAGCCTACGTTGCCGCCGGTCCACAATGTTGCGCCGCGCCGCCGAGTGCGTTCGCCGCGGCTTTACGCTTGCCGGAGCCGAACCGGCCCCGATCGCCACCTTTCTCCGGCCTTTGAGATGACCCACAAATGACTGCGATTGCTCAGACACGATCTTCCGCAGAGAGCCTGCGCCCGGCTATGTCGGGATCGGCGCTTTCGGCGAGCGTCGCCACGGGGCTCATGCTGCTCGGCGTCGACAGGGCTGCCGCGCAGGATGCGGCGGCGCCGCCCGCCGATGCACCGGTCGTGCTGGGGCCGGTTCGGGTAGGCGCCGACGAGGAAGGTGACGCTGGGTCGAACGTGCTGCGTCATGGGACGGGGCTCGATCGCCTGCCCGGCGATCTACAGAACACGCCGCAGACCGTCACGGTGATCCCCCAAGTCGTCATCCAGCAGCAGCAGGCGACGACCATTGATCAGGTACTCAAATATGTGCCCGGTGTCACCGTTGCCACGGGCGAGGGCAATGGCGGCATGAACGGGGACGCGTTCCGCATCCGCGGTTTCGACGCAAAGGGCGATCTCTATGTCGACGGCCTGCGCGACTTCGGCGCCTATGTCCGCGACGATTTCGCCATCGAAAGCGTGCAGGTGTTTAAGGGGTCTTCGTCTGAAAGCTTCGGTAACGGGTCGACCGGCGGCATCATCAATCAGGTCAGCAAGACCGCGCATCTCGGCGATAGCTACTCTATCCAGGGGACATTCGGTAGCGGTTTGCAAAAGCGCGTCGTCGCCGACGTCAACCAACAGATGAACGATACCACAGCTTTCCGGCTCGTCGGGATGTGGCACGATCAGAACATCGTCGATCGCGATCATGTTTATGCAAAGCGTTGGGGTGTCCTCGCTTCGCTCGGCCTCGGTCTCGGCACCGACGAGACGCTGACGATCAACTATATGCACCAGCACGGCGACCGGCGGCCTGACATGGGCGTGCCGAGTCTGCTTCTTCCGGCGGGCGTTAGCGGCGTCAGCCTGCCCGTCACCCAATATGGCGTGCCGCGCTCCACTTATTTCGGCAAAGAAAGCGACCGCGATCTCACCAATGTCGACATGGTGACGGTGCGCTACCACAAAGAGGTCGGCAATTGGCTGACCATTTCGAACGACACGCGCTATGCCCGCTACACACGCTGGATGGCGTTCACGCCCATCATCTGCGGCACCGGCCCCGGCCCGGGCGAAGATCTAGGGACCTGCTCGAGCGACGTGCTCGCCGGTCATCTCAATACCGCCTACGCGATATGGCCAGTCGTCGGTGACCGGCAGAAAAGCGACGGCGGCCAGAACATCACCACCGCCCTCGCGCGGTTCGATACGGGTGCGCTCAAGCATGAACTGGTGGCCGGCGTCGACCTCTATTATCAGCGCAACCTCTTCGGCAGCCTAGTGGGTTCGCAGACGCGCACGGGCGGCACGCTATTTGATCCCAATTTCTACAATCCGCCGGGATTTACGATCAGCGATGCGGCGACCGCCGTGCGTGCACGCGCGTCGGATGTCGCGCCATTCGCGAGCGACCATGCCTGGTTGAGCGAGACCCTTTCCGTCATTGGCGGGCTGCGGTGGGACAATTACCATGCCAGGAATCAGAGCGTGAATAGCGCCACAGGCGTCAACGGACCTTGGGCCAAGGGGACTACGCATTTCCTAAGCCCGAAGGCCTCAATCCTATGGCAGCCAAGTTCGGGCCAGAGCTATTATTTCAGCTACGCGCGCTCCTTCACGCCGGCCGGCCAAAACGTCAGCTTCCAGGGGACCGTTTCCGCGGGCATGCCCAACCTGTCACCGGACAAGAACCACACCTTCGAGCTTGGCGGCAAATGGAGCTTGATCGGTGAGAAGCTCGGTCTGACCGCGGCGCTGTTCCGCACAATCAAGGATCGCGGCGCCTATAACGATCCGCTGACCGGCGCTTCGGTGAGCGCGGGCGGAGAAAGGGATCGCGTCCAGGGTGTCGAACTCGGGATCACCGGCAAGATCGTGCCGGCCTGGGACGTGCAGGCGTCCTACAGTTTCTATGACAGCAAAATTCTCTCCGGCGGCGCGATCGGCACCTTCAACCCGACGGATTCGACGGGCAACAAGGTCTCCTATGTGTCGAAGAACAATGTTGCGATCTGGTCGACCTATGACGTCGCCACGCTGATTCCAGCGATGCCCGGAAAACTGCTGGTCGGCGGAGGTCTCAACTATCGGAGCCGCTACTTCGCCGATCCCAATCAAATCTACCTGATACCTGGCGACACCACGATCGACGGGCTGCTCTCGTGGGAGGATGATCGCTTCCGAGTGGCGCTGAACATCACCAATCTGACTAACACGCTCAGCTACGCATCCGCCTTCTACTATCGTGCGGAAGTCGCGCCCGGCCGAACTGTCGCGGGCTC